>Ga0207655_1000653_pt1 | contig 41243 bp, 38 predicted proteins | sample KBSM44metaG_FD_184398 | JGI IMG/M metagenome (GOLD analysis project Ga0207655, IMG submission 184398) | Miscanthus rhizosphere microbial communities from Kellogg Biological Station, Michigan, USA - KBS M4-4 metaG (SPAdes) (version 2) | ecosystem: Host-associated > Plants > Roots > Rhizosphere >...
CCTTCCTCTTCCAGGCGTTTGGCGTGCTTGAGCACTGGGCCGCGAATGTCGTAGCAGACGTTGGCGAGCTTGTTCGATTTGCTGACCTGCATGGCGATGTGTTCCCGAAAATGAACGATCCAGGCGGCGTATGAACGACCGTGCTGGGAATCCTGCGTATTCACACAGGCCTGACGCCTCGAGTGGCGGCACTCATAAATCCGTTTGAATGCGCGTGGTCTGGCTGCCAGACTGGCGTTTGACGAGGCGCAATCATACGTGCCGCCCGATCCGTGGAAAAGGTACAGATCGGGCTTTTTCAGCTGCTGAGGTGTATCAATGGAAAAGTTGGAAAAAACCCTGGAAGAATGGCGGGCCATGCTTGATCCGGAGCAGTACAACGTTTGCCGCCTCAAGGGCACCGAGCGACCGTTCTCCGGTAAATACAACGGCACCAAAACCGACGGCGTTTACCACTGCATCTGCTGCAACGCACCGCTGTTCGACTCCAAAACCAAGTTCGATTCCGGCTGCGGCTGGCCGAGCTTCTATGCGCCGATTGGCGACAGCGCGATGGTCGAGATCCGTGATATCAGCCATGGCATGATCCGTACCGAAGTGGTCTGCGCCAAATGCGATGCGCACCTTGGGCATGTGTTCCCGGACGGTCCGCCGCCAACCGGTTTGCGTTATTGCATCAACTCGGTGTGCCTGGACCTCGTTCCCCGCGAATAATCTGCTGATGTCGTGCGCTTGATTTGTATACGCAGGAGCAGCCTCCGGCAGCTCCTGCAATGATGTTCGCGTGCCGGGCATCTATTGATTTATTAAATTGCACACAATTCAATTGCTCGCTATGTTTGATCTTCCTTCACTCGGAGTTCGTGCCATGAGCGACAACCTGCTGAGCATCCCTTGCACCACCATCAAGGGGGAGCAAAAGACCCTGGCCGATTTCGCCGGTAAAGCGGTGCTGGTGGTCAACACCGCCAGCAAATGTGGTTTCACCCCGCAGTACAAAGGCCTCGAAGAGCTCTGGCAGAGCTACAAGGATCAAGGTTTGGTGGTACTCGGCTTTCCCTGCAATCAGTTCGGCCAGCAGGAGCCGGGCAACGAAGGGGCGATTTCCGAGTTCTGCGAGCTGAATTACGGGGTGAGTTTCCCGCTGTTCAAGAAGATCGAAGTCAACGGTACCGGCGCTCATCCGCTGTTCGTTCAGCTGAAAAAACGCGCGCCAGGTGTATTGGGTTCCCAGGGCATCAAATGGAACTTCACCAAGTTCCTGATCGGCAAGGACGGTCAGCTGGTCAAGCGCTTTGCTCCGGCAACCAAGCCGCAAGCGCTGCGCCGCGAGATCGAAGCTCTGCTCAAATGAACACGTTGTCAGTTGATTCGCTGAAACTCGACAGTCAGCTCTGCTTCAAGCTGTACGCCGCTTCTCGGGCGGTGATCCGTGCCTACAAGCCGATGCTCGATCAACTGGGCCTGACCTACCCGCAATACCTGGCGATGCTGGTGCTGTGGGAATGGCAGGAGGCGGCGCCGGAGCAGCCGACGGTCAAGGCGCTGGGCGAGCGCCTGGCGCTGGATTCCGGGACCCTGACGCCGCTGCTCAAGCGTCTTGAGCAACTGCAACTGGTGCAGCGCCAGCGTTCGGCGCGCGATGAGCGCGAGGTGCACTTGAGCCTGTCCTCCACCGGCAGGGCCTTGCGCGATCAGGTCGGGCCGCTCAAGGCCCGCCTGTTGTGCGATAGCGGTGTCGATCTGGATCGCCTGAATGAGCTGCGCGATGGTCTTGATCACCTGTTGGGGCAAATCAAATCGCTGTCGTAGTGGGTATCCACAAGTCGAGCAGGGCCGCCAGTTCTTCCCGGCGGAAGGGTTTGGCCAGGTAGTCGCTCATGCCCGCCGCACGGCAACGTTCGCGTTCTTCGGACATGGCGTTGGCGGTCAGGGCGACGATGGGCAGTTGTGGCCAGCGCCCGCTGCGACGGATCTGCCGGCTGGCTTCATAACCGTCCATCACCGGCATGTTGCAGTCCATCAGCACCAGGTCGAATTCGCTGTGTTCGAGCTGATCCAGGGCTTCGGCACCATGGGCCGCGACGCTCACCTCGCAGCCAAGTTTGCCGAGCATGCCCTTGGCCACCAACTGATTGACCGGGTTGTCCTCCACCAGCAGGATGCGCCCGCGTCGCTGGGGCGAGAGGACTTCGACCCGGGCACCGTTGATCGTGTTGAGTTCCGGCTGCAAGATCCGTCGCAATGTCTGGTACAGCGCATTGCGCGCCAACGGTCGCGCCTGTTGCTGCAAAGGTGCCAGGGCGCTGGCTTGCTCGCTGGGCAGGAAACTGCCGTAAGCGGTCACCAGCAGAATCGGCGCGGTAAAAGTCGGGCGCAGGCCAAACAGGCATTCGGGGCAGTCGGTGATCAACACGTCCGGTTTCAGGCCGATCAATCGGTCATCGATGGAACGTTGTTGATAGCCGAGCCCCCATTCGGGCAATAGATTCTGTAACAGTTCCGCCAGTCCGCTGCTGGCAGCCGTGATCGCGACGATGTTGCCTTGCAGAGCTGCTGGCGGGATGGCGCGGGTGTGGCAGGGCAGCGGCAGGTCGGCGCAGAACTGACTGCCGAAGCCTGCTTCCGAGCTGATCGTCAGACGCCCCTGCATGGCTTCGCAGAGGTTGTAAGTCAGCGCCAGGCCCAGCCCGGTACCGCCGAATTGCCGGGTAATGCCGGCACCGGCCTGGGTAAAGGGCTGGAAGATTTTGACCTGTGCGTCCTGGGCAATGCCGATGCCAGTGTCGCAGACCTCGATTCGCACGCCGTCTTCGAACGTTGAAAGACGCACATCGACCCGCCCGAAGCGGGTGAACTTGAGGGCGTTGGACAACAGGTTGCTGACGATCTGCCGGACCCGGGTCGGATCACCGAGTACCAGCGCGGGAAATTGCGGGTCGATCAGGCACGTCAGCTCGACGCTCGGCGCAGCGTTCTGGGACAGCAGGTTGGCGGTGTCTTCGATCAGCGAGCCGAGGTCGAATGGAATGTGTTCGAGTTCCAGCTGGCCGGCATCGAATTTCGACAGGTCGAGAATATCGTTGAGCAGTTCCACCAGCACTTTGCCCGAGTCATGGGCGATGGACAGCTGTTGCTGCTGCTCGGCATTGAGCGGGCCGTCCAGCGAGAGCGCGATCATCCCCAGCAGACCGTTGAGAGGCGTGCGGATTTCATGGCTCATGTTGGCCAGGAACACCGAGCGCGCCTCGGCCATGTCCAGGGCGGTGCGGCGGGCGACTTCCAGTTCCTCGTTGGACTGGCTGAGCCGCGAGTTGATGGCCTTGAGTTCCGCCGTACGGGCCGAGACGATATTTTCCAGTTGCGAGAGGTAGTCGGTCAGGCGGTTTTCGGCATTGCGCCGCTGCTGGATCTCGGTGGCAATGTTATCGAACTGTTGATTGGCGACCTTGACCAAGACGCCGATTTCATCGTTTTCATGCCCCGCCGGATACTCCAGCCAAGTCGGCTCCGCGCTGCGCGGATCACGACCACTGAGTTCTCGGATGACCCGTACCAGCGGTTTGGTCAGCATCACGTAAAACAGCGCCAGCAGAATGCCCGTAAGGATCAGGCTGCGCGCGAAGCCATTGAGCAGGGTCACTTCGGCCCGGCGCAGGAAACGACTGCCGAAAGTGTAGGTATCGACATCCAGGTGCAAGGTCCCGAGGGATTCGTCCGGCAAGTGGTCGAGGTAAAGACGGTCTTCAAACTGTCGGTTGGCGCCGAACAGGAAGTCGCTGAGCACCCGGTAATTGTTTTCCAGGCCCGGACGTTTGGCGCTGGCCAGCACGGTATTGTTGTTGTCGGTCAATTTCGCGCCGATGATCGCCGGGGAGCGCAGCAGGCCCAGGATCAGTTCCTGGGCGAGTTCGGCATCGATGTTGTAGGCGATGCGAGACGCGGGGTTATGGCTGATTTCCAGCAACGACAGGATTTCGCGGTTGATGGAGGCGTCTTCGCTGGCATAATCGATGCCTATTTGCACAAGGCTGAGCAGCGTGCCCAGAATGAAACCGACCAGCACCGTAAGCTTGGCTTGCTTGTACGACAGCCGCTGGCTGAACTTGATATCCATGGGGTGTTGAACCACTTCCGTTTCCCTTCGCTGCTCAAGCATAGTCGATCATCAATGGATACCGATGTTCTCGCAAAACACCTGTACGGGGTGTTGGCCGGGCATCGGATGCTGTGTTTCGTCGCTGTACCGCCATCATCACTGTGAACGTGCCCGAGGAGAAGACGTGGATTCCCGATTGAATGCTTTTCTTGAACGCGCCGATGCCGTTCTGGCCCGTATCGAACCGCTGCTGCCGGCGCCTCGGCAAACGGTCGACTGGACACATTGCCTGGCCGCACGCTGGCAACGCGAGGGTCGCAACGGTTTTCTGTTGCCGCTGCAAGTCAGCCTCGACATGCGCCTGTCCGACCTGATCGGCGTTGACCGGCAACTTGAGCAATTGGGCCGCAATACTCAACAGTTCCTCGACGGCATGCCTGCCAATCACGCCTTGCTCTGGGGCTCGCGGGGCACCGGTAAATCGTCGCTGGTGCGCGCCTTGTTGGCCGAACACGCCAAGAACGGCCTGCGGCTGATCGAGATCGAGCGCGATCACCTGGCGGACTTGCCGCGGGTGGTCGAGCAGATTGCCAAGCTGCCCCAACGGTTTGTGCTGTTCTGCGATGACCTGTCGTTCGAGTCGGGCGAGGGCGATTATCGCGTGCTCAAGAGCGTACTCGATGGCTCTCTCGAGCAGGCGCCAGATAACGTTCTGCTGTACGCCACCTCCAACCGTCGCCATCTGGTGCCGGAAAAGGAAAGCGATAACGAAAACTGGAAAAGGGTCGATGGCGAGCTCCATCCCAATGAGGCGGTGGAAGACAAGATCGCACTGTCGGACCGTTTTGGCCTGTGGCTGTCGTTCTATCCGTTTACTCAGGAACATTTCCTCAACGTCGTCGAGCACTGGATCGGCCAATTGGCCGACAAGGCCGGTCTCAAGTGGCAGCGTGACGAAGAGTTGGACATCCTCGCGGTGCGCTGGGCCACGGGCCGGGGTAATCGCAACGGACGTTGCGCGTATCAATTTGCCCGCTATTGGGTCGGGCTGAAGCTGTTGGAGCAAAAGGCATGATCGATTTACAAAAGAGCGGCCAGGGCCTTGAGGGCTACGGCATGCTATGGGCACAGCTGGAATCGTTGCTGGCGGACGAGCGTGATTTTATCGCCAACGCCGCGCAATTTTCCGCGTTTCTGTTCAACCAGCTCGATGACCTGAACTGGGCCGGTTTCTACCTTAATCGCAACGAAGAACTGGTGCTTGGCCCGTTTCAGGGGCAGATCGCCTGTGTACGGATTCCATTCGGTCGCGGCGTGTGCGGGGCTGCCGCTGCCACCTTGCAGACCCAGCGGGTCGAAGACGTACATGAATTCCCCGGCCACATCGCTTGTGACAGCGCATCGAACAGTGAACTCGTCGTGCCATTGGTCAAGGACGGTCGACTGATCGGCGTGCTGGACCTCGACAGCCCGAAGCTGGCGCGTTTTACCGCTGACGATCAGGCCGGAATCGAGCAGCTGGCGGCGATTTTCCTGCGTCTGACCGACTGCTGATCAGCCCTTCAAGCCGGCCTTGATCAGCAGGCTTGTCGGGTCAACGGTGTCTATCTGCTGTGGCTCAAGGAATTGGCTGGCGTACTGCAAGTAGATTTCGTCGTTGATGAACAGCCCGAACAATTCAGCGTCGATGTGGGCGTCACGGCACATGGTGGCCATGATGCCCAGCGCTTCGCTCAAGGACTTGGTTTTCTTGTAGGGGCGATCGGCGGCGGTCAGCGCTTCGAAAATATCGGCAATCGCCATCATCCGCGCCGGCAGGCTCATGTCTTCGCGCTTCAAGCGTTTGGGATAACCGGTGCCGTCCATTTTTTCGTGGTGGCCGCCGGCGATTTCCGCGACGTTATTGAGGTGACCGGGGAAGGGCAGGCGACTGAGCATCAGGATCGTCTGCACCATGTGGTGATTGATGATGTAACGCTCCTCGCGGGTCAGGGTGCCTCGGACGATGCTCAGGTTGTACAGTTCGCCCCGGTTGTACTTGTATCGCGGCACGTCGAGCTTGAATCCCCAGGGATTGTCGTCCGGGATCAGTTCGCTGTCGGCGCGCTCGAGCAGATGCTCGGGTTTATCCGCCAGCAGTGGCTCGCTGACCGGCAGGGTCGGCACCGGGGTCCGGGCCTGGCGACGGTTCTCTTCCCACGAAACGCCAAGCCGATCATCCAGGGTTCGGGTCCAGGTACGTTGGGCGATGGTGTTCAACCGCTGCAGATCGGCCTCGGCCATGGCCTCGCTGCCCAGGTTGCAGCGCGCCACAAACGCGAAATCATCATCCAGCGCCGCCAGGCTCGCATTGCGCAATTGCGCCAGAGGCGACTCGTCACCCCCCAGGGCGATGGCCTGCCAATAATTGATCCAGGCATCACGCTTGAGGACTTCGAAACGGGTGCGGATTTCGTGGATGCGGTCGTACAGGGTCTCAAGTTTCGTGGCTTTGTCGACCACGTATTCAGGGGTGGTGACCTTGCCGCAATCATGCAGCCAGGCGGCGATGTGCAGCGCCTCCCATTCATCTTCGCTGGGCTGATAGCTACGGAAGGCCGGGTCCTGACTGGCAGCGGCCGCCTGTGCCAGCATCAGCGTCAGTACCGGTACTCGCTGGCAGTGCCCGCCGGTGTAGGGGCTCTTGGCGTCGATTGCGCCGGCCAGCAATTGAATGAATGAGTCCAGCAGCTGTTTTTGTCTGGCTTGCAGGCGCTGACTTTCGATACTCACGGCGGCCGCGCCAGACACCGCCTGGAGAAACGCGATGCGATCCGGGCGCAGTTTTTCCAGGTCGTCTTGTGTGCCGCTGTCGGCCAGCAGCAGGACCAGCAGCCCCACGGTTTCGTTATGACGATTGTGCAGCCGAATACCGACCAGATGAACCCGCGGGCACTCCAGCGCGAGCAAGACTTTCTGCAGATCCCCCGCCTGTTCGAAACCCAGGGAGGTGACGACATTGTCGGCGGTCGACAGTGTTTGCATCCACTGAGGGCTCTGAAAATCCTGGAGCACGTGTCCTTGAATGTCGAATGGCGGCAAGGCCTGTGAACTGCCGTTGATGACCAGCGCATGAGGTTCCACGCGATTTTCATCACCTTCACGCAGGTAGATCAGACCGGCCTGGGCCTGGCCGATCTGCACGGTTTCAAACAACACCCGTTGCAGCAAGGGGGCGAAACGGGTTTCGGCGCTCAGGCTTTCGGTGATCCGGAAAAAACTCGCCAGGGTGTCTTTCATGCGCGCCATCGACACGCTCAGTTGGTCGACTTCCAGCACCGGCGAGCGACGGCTGGCCGGAAAATTGAAATCGAAACTACGAATCGCATCGGCTTCCCGCACCAGGGCGCGCAGGGGGGTGACCAGGACTCTGGAGGTCAGCCAACCCATGGGCAGGCACAACAGTAGCGTTGCCAGGGTAATCAGCGCGCCTTGCCAGCGCATGCGGTAGGCATCGACGAGCAATTCGTCTTCCGGCACCAGCAGCGCCAGTTGCAGACCCTGTGGGCCACCTTCCTGCATGCTGCTGCGCGCCGCGATCCATTGACGACCCGCGGCGTTCAGGCGATTGATCTCAGGGGGACTGGTGAGCAGGGCCGCGAGGCTGGGGCTCAGGTCGGCGGCTTTGATCAGCCGGGCCGTCTGGTCGTCGACGATCAGTTTGCTGCTGTCGGGGTAGGCGACGGCATTACCCTCGGCATCGAGCAGCACAATTTCGGTGCCGGGCGTCACCACATGTTTGGCCAGGGTCGCTGACAGTTCCGCCAGCGTAAGGTCGGCCCCCATCACCGCTTGCTCACCACTGCGCCGCGCCAGGGTTGTGCCGACATTGTGGGTGGAGAAAAACAGGTAGGGCTCGGTGGTGATCTGATCACGGTCGCTGCGGGCGCTGGAGAACCAGGCGCGGGTGCGTGGATCATAGATTTCGTCGGGGTTGTCCAGACGGCTGACGAGGGCCAGGTTCTGATCGAAAAACAAGGATTGGGAGCGGACCTGACCGCCGCCTGGATGCTCGATGCTCCATACCTGATACGCCGCGGTGTCCGGTGCCTTGAGCTGCGTTTTCAGGGCGACGCTGCGCAGGGGGCGAACCATGAAAAAGTCGCCATTGCTGTAGCCCAGGTACAGCGAGGCCAGATCGGGGTTGTCCGTGAGTGATTGACTGAAGGGCTTGAGCAACGCCAGGCGTTGTTCAAGGTCGGCGGCCTGGGTTGCCGGATTGTCCGCCAGCAGGCTCAGCAGATGACGAATCGGCTCATAGGTGCGATGCAGGTCCAGACGGACATCCTGCTCGATGCGATTGAAGAGCTTTTCACTGCTGGAAAGAATGATCCGGGTGGTTTGCCGATAGTTGAAAATGCCCAGCACCACCCCGGTCAGCAACAGCAGGAACGTGAACATCACGCTGATATGGATGTGCAGGGGAAATCGGCGCTGGTCCGGGCGCAGTGGGCTGGGCATTGCAGATTTCTCCATGACGATGAACACACTGCTCAGCCTTCCAGCATAGTTAACGCTCCGTCATTCTGCTGTTTGTCGTGGCGTGCGAGCTGTTGTCGCAACGCGTGATCCAGTTCGAGCATGGCGCGCTCCATGGACTTGCTGCAATCGGCCACTTGATCGTGGTGGGGCCTGTTATGGCAGGCCTTTTCGAGCGCCTCGCAACTGTCGATCAGTCGGGAGGCCTGGACGATTCGCGCCGCTCCCTTGATTTTGTGGGCAATGTCGAGGAGTGACTGCCGGTCGTTTGACCGGGACAACGTCAGCAGCGTTTGCCGATCCAGGTGGTTGCTATTCAGCAGCTCGGTCAACAATCGCCGGTTCAGTGCCGGGTTGCCACCGGTTAACAGGTGCAGCCCCTCCAGACTGAACGCCGGGTCGCGGACCGTCGGTGCAATGCCTTCGATCCATTGGCTCAAGGCTGTCAGGCTGAGAGGTTTGAACAGGCAATCGTCCATCCCGGCTTGTTTGCAGCGTTGTCTTTCCTCCGGTTGCGCATTAGCGGTGAAACCCAGAACGGTACAGGCAGGGCGCTGCACGCGCTGTTCATGTTGGCGAATGGCACGAGCCATCTCATATCCATTCATGATCGGCATATTGCAATCGGCAATCACCAGGTCGAATGGCTGATCTTTCCACGCCTCCAATCCCGCCTCGCCATCTGCTGCAACCTTGAACCGATGCCCCAGAAACTCCAGTTGCTGGCACATGAGCAAGCGATTGGCCGGGTGATCATCGACCACCAGAACGTTCAGGGGGGCAGCGCTCTGGTGAATCTGTGGCTCGGCAATTTCCGGCATCTGTACAGGCGGCAGGGTTGCCAGATTCAGCGAAACCCGAACCTGAGTGCCGACCCCAGGCTGGCTGCTCAATTGCAGGTTGCCGCCCATCATTTCGCACAGATTGCGGCTGATCACCAGTCCCAGACCCGCACCGCCCCTGGGTAACTGGCTGGAGTTATTGGCCTGGACGAAAGGCTCGAACAGTCGCTGCTGATCCTGCTCGCTGATCCCGGCGCCACTGTCCTCAACCAGCAACTGCAGCTGCATGCGGTCGGGCTCGTCGGTCGGTTGCAACTCGAGGCTGATCCTGACCTGACCCTGTTGCGTAAACTTGATTGCATTGCTGACCAGGTTGGACAGCACCTGCTTGAAACGCATCGGGTCCAGCAGGACATCGGTCGCAGGTTTAGCAGGGTTGAATGCCAGGTGCAGTCCGAGATTCTTTTGCCGGGCCAGCCCGTCGAAGATCCTCACCACCGAGGCCACGGCTTCAGCCAGATTGACGCGTTCCGGGCTCAGGCTCAGACGTCCGGATTCGATGCGCGCAATGTCGAGAATGTCCCCGATCAGTTCCAACAGGTCTTTTGCCGAGTGATACGCGACGTCGATGGCCGGTCGATCCGGATGGCCAGGATCAATGCGTTTGAGTGTTAGCTCCAGCATGCCGATGATCGCGTTCATCGGCGTGCGGATCTCATGGCTCATGGTTGCCAGAAAGGTGCTTTTAGCCCGGTTGGCTTCATCGGCACGTTCTTTCGCCGCCTGCCGCTGTTTTATCTGGCGTCTCATATAGGCGTTCCAGGCAACGGAGATCAGCAGCAGTACGCCAGCACCGGTAACGATCTGATAGAACACTCTGTGATAGTTGCGCCAGGTACTTTGCGAGGCCGCCGAATAGCCACGCCAGCGGTTATTGATGATGCCCAGCTCTTCCGGTGCGATGCTCAACAGCGCCTTGTCGAGGATGGCATTCAGTTCTTTGGCGTCGCGCCCGGTCGCCAGGGAAAATGCCGCCTGTTGAGTGCCGATGGTGGTGGTGATCTGAAGTGCCCGCTCGAAGATCCGCGATGAGATGAAATAATTGGCGATCACCAATGAGTTCACCGCACCTTCTGCCTTGCCCTCGGCAAGCAACTCCACGGCACTGAATGTGTCTGGAGTTTCAACCAGATTGATCCGCGGAAACTCGCTGCGCAGGTAATCCACCAGTGGATTGCCCTGGGCAATGGCCAGGCGTTTGTCCTGCAGTTGGTTGAGGTTGGTCGGGCTGTCGGCCGCTTTGCGTGTCAGCAGGACAAAGGAGTTTTCCAGATACGGGCGGCTGAAGTTCAACATCGTTTCACGCTGTGCGCTGGGGAGCAGGGCGGCGATCAGGTCAGCCTGCTGGTTGGCGATCTGATCGACCATCTCGTCATCGCTTCGGCTGCGCTGGATCTCGAAGCGCAAACCGGTGCGCAATCTGATCAGTTCGAGCAGGTCAGCCGTGACACCCCGAAAGTTGCCGTCGCTGTCAAAAAACGTCAGCGGCGCAAATGCTTCATTAACTACCACCCGCACAACCGGATGTTGCGCCAGCCAGCGTTCTTCATGGTGGGTGAGTTGCAGTTTTTGATCGGTGAGAAGAATGTCGCTGCCGGCACTCCAGCGTTTGGCGATGTTTTCCCGTTCGCTGGTGGGGATGGCCTTGAGTACCGCGTTGATGATCCCGAGCAGGTCCGGGTTGTCCTTCTGTACGGCAAAGCTGAAACCATGGGCTTCGTGTTTACCGAAGTTGGCCATGCGGATGTTGTTCAGATACCCCTTGTTGATCATGTAATGAGTTGAAATGGTGTCACCGAGAAAAACGTCGGCCTGGTCGAAGGCAACCGCGTTGATTGCATTCTGGTAGGACGGGTAGGAGGTGATGATTGCCTTCGGATACAGCGCCCTGACTTCGTCCAGGGGCAGATAGTGATAGACCATGCTAAGCCGCAGGCCGGCAAGACCCTCGGTCAGTGATCGGGTTTCTCCTTCCCGTGTGACCAGCACGGGTTGATCCACGGCGTAAGGGATGGACAGCGCAATGTCGGCATTGTCGGCCTCGAACCCGTTGGCGGTGCCGAGCATGTCGACCTGACCCTTTTCCAGTGCCTCGATCGCAGCCCCTCGGGACGCGAAGCGCTGAACCTTGACGGGCAACCCCGTAACCTTGCCGAGGATGCCGGCGTAGTCGGCGGTGAAACCTTCGTAGTCGTGGCCGCTGAGGGTCAGGTCGAAAGGCGGATAATCCGGGCCTGATGTGCCCAGGATCAATTCACGTTTGTCTTTGACCCATTGTCGTTGTGAGGTATCCAGTCGGACTTCCATGTGCCCGGTCGTTGAGCGACTGAGCAGGGTGTAGTTTTCACTGGCTGTCTGCGCCGCGAGCACCGGGGTACTCATGCATAAAGCCGTGACCATGAGTCTTAGATAATCCTTCAAACGACTGGGCATCCTGTTCCTCACACTAGCGCGTTACGTTTTGCCATATCGATGAGTTCAACCAGAGATTTGGCTTTGAGTTTCTGCATAAGTCGTTTTTTATAGGTGCTGACAGTCTTGTTGCTGAGGAACATGCCCTTGGCAATTTCCTTGTTGGTGCGACCTTGGGCAAAAAGTTGTAATACCATCAACTCTCGATCATTTACGGATTTGAACAAGTCCAGGTCTGCCCACTGTGCGTCGTCACAACGAACTGGGTTCAAGGCCTCGCTGGGGAAGTAGTTGTAACCTGATAATACTGCTTTGATCGCGCTTACCAGTTCACTGAGCTCTTCCTGTTTGCATACATACCCTGATGCACCTGACTGCATGCAGCGAATACCAAAAAGTTTTGGGCATTGTGCAGTCAACACCAGTGTTTTTAATGGTGTGCTCATTGCGTTGAAACGTGAGAGCACTTCCAGCCCATCCAGTTTGGGAATACTGATGTCGAGGATGATCAGGTCGGGCATGCATTCGCGCACCATTTGCATGGCATCGACGCCATTGTCAGTTTCGCCGACGACTTTGTAACCTTCATGTTCCAGCAGCATTCGAACGGCAAGGCGGATGACAGGGTGATCGTCGACAATAAAAACGGAGTTCATAATCAAATCCCATACGTGCACAAATAAAGCGCGCACCTTAGCTCAGTAGTTGAGGGGGCGCATGAACTGACAAGCCGATAGCAGCAATATAGGAAAAGTCCTACAACTGAAAAAGAAATGGACTACGTGTCAACTAGGTTTTGAATGAGGAAGGGTTAAAAATTTGATAGTTTAGTCAAGAAGCTAGAAGGCGTTTGGCTATAAGTATTAATCTGTGTTTTGGATGTGGTTCTAGTGTGTGTGAGTTGGTGTTTTTTATTGTGAGGCCAAGGTCAACAAGTTTCTAAAATCTGATTGTTTCAATGGCTTGATCAAGTAACCCAGCAAGGGAAGTCCGTGTTCGTAGGCTACTGTTTTAAGTTTTTCCAGCTCGGCGGATGTCAGGCTGCTCAGCAGTATTGCCTGTCTGATCATTCCCCGGTGACTGGCGAACTCGATCAAATCAAGACCGGGAAGGTCGGGCAGGCATTGGTCGCACAGAAGAATATCGAACGGTTGCGCAGCTTTGAGCATTTGTTGCAAGGCGCCTTCGGCACTGTCAGTGGTGGTCAGTTGGGTGAAGCCGTAACTCTCGAGCAGGTATTGAGTCGCTCTCAGCTGAAACGGATGATCTTCCACCAGCAATATGTGCCAATCGTGTTTGAACGTAGGAGTTTTCATGCGTCATCTGTCGAGCAGTGGGTGTGCAATTGTTTCGCGAGATGGTCGAACAATCGATCAGTCAGCTCTGCACAAGGTGTAGGGCGATTCTGTCGATGTTGAAATACAGATGAATGTCGAGACATTCGATCAGCCGTTCAGACGTCGCTGACGCGGCTGATCGATGCGCTGTTATCCGTGGCTTGAACGACCGGTCATTTCCAGCGCCATTTCACCGGCATAGCTGTCGGTCATGCCGGCGATGAAATCAATCATGCGCAAGAAAGAGGTGTGCAACGGGCCATGCGGGTCGGGTGCATTGTTGCCCAACAGGTCGAGTATGCGCCGGTTCTTGAAGGAGGGCGTACGACCATTGTGTTGCTCCAGTGCTGCGCCGCAAAAAGCATTGAGCAGGATTTCCAGGGTGGTGTAGGCGCCGATTTCGTGCAGCGTCTTGCGCTTGTCCTGGAAGATTTTTTTGCGTGCCATGTCCTTGGCATTCAAGACACAGCGTTTGGCCGGGCCATGCATGTGTTCGACAAGGTCCCCCGGTAGCGTGCCGGACAGCAACGCGTCCTGTTGCTCGACAAAGGCTCGGGCTGCTGCGTTGGTCAGGTGTTCGATGGCTTTGCCCCGCAGAATCGCCAGTTTGCGCCGCCGCGAATCCTGTGGACCGAGCTGACGATAGGTTTCCGGGAGATCGTCGCCCACCAGGTCCAGCAGCAGGGACTCGACTTCGGCGTACTCCAGCAGCTCCATTTCCAGGCCATCTTCCAGATCGATCAGCGCGTAGCAGATGTCGTCGGCGGCCTCCATCAGATACACCAGCGGATGGCGCGCCCAGCGCTGTTCTTCCAGTTGGGGCAGGCCGAGTTTATGAGCGATCTGTTCCAGCAGCGGCAGTTCACTCTGGTAGCAGCCGAACTTGTGCTTCTTATAGCCCAGTGAGTCGGCGTGCCGGGCCGTCCACGGGTATTTCAGGTAGGTGCCCAGGGTGGCATAGGTCAGCCGGGTGCCTCCTTCGAACTGATGGTATTCAAGCTGGGTGAGCACCCGGAAACCTTGGGCATTGCCTTCGAAGTTGAGGAAGTCGTTGCGTTCGGCTTCGCTCATGGCATCCAGCCAGCCACGGCCGGCGGCCTGCTGGAACCAGTGGCGGATCGCGTCTTCGCCGGAGTGGCCGAAGGGTGGGTTGCCGATGTCATGGGCCAGGCAAGCCGATTGCACCACCATCCCCAGGTCGCTCGGTTCACACCAGTCGGGCAGCGCGCTGCGGATGGTTTCACCGACGCGCATCCCCAGCGAACGGCCGACGCAGCTGACTTCCAGCGAGTGAGTCAGGCGCGTATGAATGTGATCGTTGCTGGAGACCGGATGGACCTGGGTCTTGCGCCCGAGACGGCGAAACGCACCTGAGAAAATGATCCGGTCGTGGTCTTTATGGAAAGGACTGCGGCCGAGTTCTTCCGGGCTGTGCACAGGTTTTCCGAGGCGTTCGCGGGTAAGCAGGGTGTGCCAATCCAAGGCTGGTTTCTCCGTCAGGTGACTGAACCCCTAGCTTCCCGTTTCGCGCCGGTACCTGCAAGGAGAACTACAACCCCGCAGCGTCGATATCGATGAGCAGTAGCCGTTCGCCGTTATCGAAAAACTGCCCCGCAGTGAGGCAGTACTGATTGCTGGTGGCGTCGCGGTAAGTGTTGGAAAGCGTCAGACGGCGCTCATCCCAACCCTCGGCCAGCAAGTGATAGAAATAGGGGCGCCATGACCAGTTATGGCCCAGGTAGCGGTTATCGGCTTCCCAGCCGTTGTTGCGCCATTCCAGGTTGGGGGTCAGTTGCGTGCCGTGGCGGTCGCACTGATAAAAACGCAACAGCCAGGGAAACGCTTCCAGCTGCGGCAAGGCGCTGAGGGGCGCGCTGGCTTGAGCCCAGGCTTGCAGGATGGTCATCAGTTCGCTGAGTTGCTGGCGCATGATCATCAGGCGAGCGCGTTCAGTCAGCTTTTGCTGAACGTAACGCTGGCGCAGTTGCGCGAAGCGCTCGACAAAGGCGTCGGTGGCGAAGAAATCCGCTTGCGCTCGGGCGAACAGAAAGCCCTGTACGTAGCGTGAGCCGCACTCCAGGGCAAAATTCAGTTGAGCTTCGGTTTCCACGCCTTCGGCGATGATCCAGCAACCGGTTTTTTCCGCCATTTGCGCCAGTGCCTTGACCACATCGCTGCTGGGACCGCCCAGCGCGGCGGCCTGGAACAACCGCATGTCGAGCTTGAGAATGTCCGGTTGCAGGGCCAGCACGCGATCGAGTTGAGAGTAACCGGCACCGAAATCATCGATGGCGATCCGCGCCCCGGCTTGCCGGTAGCGGGCCACGACTTCAGCCAGACGCTGGCTGTCGCCGCCCAATTCGGTGATCTCGAAGACGATTCGCTGTGCGTCGACACCATGCCTGCTCAGTTGCTTGAGGCTCGGCAGTGCCTGGTCCCGGCGCAAGCGGCTGATCCAGCGGGGTGAGATGTTCAGGCTGAGAAACCAGTCCGCGGGCGCTTCATGCAGACGGCTCAGGGCGTTGTCGCGAATCTGGCGATCGAGACGTCGCAGGGCGATGGCCGGGGTTCGCGGATCGGCGAACAGCGCACCTACCGAGGCCAGTTGACCATCGGCCTGGCGCAGTCGGCCCAGCGCTTCGACACCCGCGATACGGCCTGTGGCGGTATCGATGAATGGCTGAAAACAGGCGAGCGGTTGCCCGTCGATCACGAGGCCTCCTTATTAAGGTGTTGTTCTGGATAAATACCTGGTCCCAGGTAGGCACGCAGGATCAACCTCTCGATAAAGAGGTTGATCCTGGTGGTATTGCAAGAATGCAGCCAGACAAGACTGATTAGTGTTTGCGCGAAGCGCTCTGCATGACCAGCTTGATCAGCGGCCCTAGTGCGGCGCCCAGACTAACCAGCTTGGTCAGGCTGCCGATACCGCCGCCCTTGGCACCCTTGCCGGTCAGAAAACCCAACCCGATCACGGCGGCGATGCCCCAGAGCGGGGCGTGTTTGATGCCGAAGCCGTCTTGCAGGCTTTGTGTCATGCCGCGCACCCGTTGCAGGGGCTGCAGCAGTTGTTGGGATTCGTGGCGAATTTCCTGGCGATGCATTTCCATGCGCAGACGGATCAGTGCCTTGCGCATTTCCGTTCGCGAACTATTGCGGGGAAGTTCAGGCATGCTCATGGCAACAGACGCTCCCGATCATTGGCCAGCTCCTCGAGGGTGCCATGGAAGGGTGAGGATTCATCGAAAATCGCCGCCCTCAAGCGCATCGCGCAGAACAACGTAACGAGGGTGTAGAACACACAGAGCCCGATGATCGCCGCCAGGCGATAGGTGTCCCAGAACAGGATCAACACCAGCGTCGACAACCCTACCAGCAACAACAAGGCAAAGACCAGCGTCAGGCCTGCAAACAGCAACAGGCTTACGGTACGTGCTTTTTGCTCCTGCAGTTCGATGCCGAACAGTTCGACATGGCTATGCAGCAACCCAAGAAACGCGGCACCCAGGCGCCGCGATGAAGAGCGGGTGCCCGTCGCGGACGAGCCGGATTCATCGATTGCCATATCAGCGCCGAGTAGCCAGCAGACCAATCAGGAAACCCACGCCGGCTGCAATCCCGACCGATTGCCATGGGTTGGCCTGGACGTAATCTTCCGTGGCGGCGACAGCCGCTTTGCCGCGCTCTTGCAGGGCGTCTTCGGTCAGCCTCAGGGTTTCCCGGGCACGCAGCAGGCTGTCGCGGATCTGTTCGCGCAGCTCATCGGCCTGATCACCGGCCAGGGAGGCGGTGTGTTCCAGCAACCGTTCGGTATCGCTGACCAGTGTCTGAAAATCTTCCATCAGAATTTCTTGAGCAGTCTTTGCCTTGATGCGTGCCATTGGTGATCTCCGTAAGTGGCTTCTGAAGCGTTCGAGTATGAGCCTTGCGCGAAGGTTCAGTACAAATGACTGGTACATCTTTTGCTACGTCGTGGTGCGTCAGCCGGCGCTATTGCGCTGTTGCCGGGCATGATTTCAGGAAAACCCTAACTCAAACAATCAAAACTCGCGCAGAGGCGGCGGTCTTGTGCGCCAAAGCGGTTCATCCGGATCAGCGTTGCGGTCTGGATTGGCTGCAACTTGGTGCGCCGACCATCTGCGCGAACTGCTTTGGTGCTTTTTTCAGCCTTCAGGTCTGCCAATCCATGGAAAATCTGCAAAGTGCTGTGGACAGTCTGGTCCATAGCTCCAACACGTTGTTCATCCTTATCGGTGCGGTCATGGTTCTGGCCATGCACGCCGGTTTCGCCTTTCTTGAGGTCGGCACAGTTCGCCAAAAGAATCAGGTCAACGCCTTGTCGAAGATCCTCAGTGACTTCGCCATTTCGACCCTGGCCTACTTCTTTATAGGCTATTGGATTTCCTATGGGGTCAGTTTTATGCAACCGGCGGCGGTGATCACCGCCGACCATGGCTATGGGTTGGTGAAGTTTTTCTTTCTGCTGACCTTTGCCGCGGCGATACCGGCGATCATTTCCGGAGGCATCGCCGAGCGCGCCCGGTTCGTCCCGCAGTTGTGCGCGACGGCGCTGATCGTGGCGTTTATCTACCCCTTCTTCGAGGGCGTGGTCTGGAACGGCAACTTCGGCCTGCAAGCCTGGTTGCTGGCACGTTTCGGCGCCAGTTTCCATGACTTCGCCGGCTCCGTGGTGGTTCACGCCATGGGCGGCTGGCTGGCACTCGCGGCGGTGTTGCTGCTGGGGCCGAGGCAAGGTCGTTATCGCGACGGGCGACTGGTGGCATTCGCGCCGTCGAGCATTCCCTTCCTGGCGTTGGGGTCGTGGATCCTGATCGTCGGCTGGTTCGGTTTCAACGTGATGAGCGCCCAGACTCTGCAAGGGGTCAGCGGGCTGGTGGCAGTGAATTCGTTGATGGCCATGGTCGGCGGCACGGTGGCGGCGTTGATCGTCGGGCGCAATGACCCGGGCTTCCTGCATAACGGCCCGTTGGCCGGATTGGTGGCGATCTGCGCCGGTTCGGATCTGATGCACCCGGTGGGCGCATTGGTGACCGGCGCCATCGCCGGAGCACTGTTTGTCTGGTGCTTTACCGCGGCTCAAGGCAAATGGCGTATCGACGATGTGCTGGGTGTCTGGCCTTTGCATGGGCTGTGTGGTGTCTGGGGCGGGATCGCTTGCGGCATCTTCGGGCAAATCGCTTTGGGTGGTTTGGGGGGCGTGAGCCTGATCAGTCAGTTGATCGGCACTTCTTTGGGGGTAGTCGTGGCGCTGGCCGGTGGTTTTGCCGTGTATGGCGCGATCAAGGCGGTCCATGGCCTGCGCCTGAGCCAGGAAGAAGAGTATTACGGCGCGGACTTGTCGGTGCACAAGATCGGCGCCGTGAGCCAGGATTGAATCAGCGTTCCTCATCGTCGGCGCCAGGGTAAAAATCGTGCAGCAGGCGATAGCGGTCATGCCGTACCTGGTCGACCCGGTCCTGCACCTGCTGGCCGGGTATGCCCAGCATGATCAGAGCGTGGGAGGCGAGCATCAGGCTGGACTCCAGCAACTCGGGTACGACTTCGCTGGCACCGGCCGCCTTCAACTCGGCCAACTGGCTGTCATCCCGGGTGCGCACCAGGATCGGCACGGTCGGGTTGAACCGCCGTGCTTCCTTGAGAATCAGCAGGGCGATGTCCGTCTTGTCCACGGCAACCACCAACAGTCTTGCGCGCTCCAGCCCTATCGCGATCAGCAGCTCGCCGCGACGTGAGTCGCCATAGTGCACACTGCTTTCATTGACCACAGCTTCCTGGACCCGCACCGGATCGGTGTCCAACGCGATGTACGGTTGCTGAACATGACGCAGGAAACGCCCGATGGATTGACCGACGCGGCCATAGCCACAGATCACCACGTGATTGTGCAGGCCGGCATTGAGCGCGCTGATTTCTTCGAGTTCGGCTGCTTTGTTGGGTTTGCGGTGCAGACGCATGGCGATGCGGGGAGCGGCGCGCAGAAGTAAAGGCGTTACCAGCATCGAGCAGAACGTGGCCGCCAGCAGCAGGCCGCCGAGGTCGGCGGGCATCAGTTTGTTCTGTTGCATCTGCGCCATCAGGGCAAAACAGAACTCACCCCCCTGGGCCAATGCCAGGCCGCTGCGCCATGCAGTTTCGCCATCGCTGCCGCGCCATTTGACCAGCAGTGCGACCAGGGTGCCCTTGATCAGCAGCAACCCCAACGTCAGACCGAGAATCAGCAGGCCGTGGCTGGCAAACAGGCGCAAGTCGATCAGCATGCCGATACTGACGAAGAATACTCCGAGCAGAATATCGCGGAACGGACGGATATCGGCCTCGATCTGATGTCGGTAATGGCTTTCCCCCAGCAGCATGCCGGCGAGAAAGGCGCCCAGGGCAGGAGAGAGGCCGAGCAGGTGAGTCAGCCAGGCCGTCAGCAGAACAATCACCAGTGCCAACAGCACGAACAGCTCCGCGGACCGGGCCGCGGCGACTTCATGGAACAGCCGTGGCAGAAACCAGCGACTGACCAGCAGCAAACCGACGAACAGCACCAGGGTCTTGGCCAGCGTCAGCGGCAGCGCCCAATACCAGGCGTGGTCACTGCTGCCGGCGAACACCGGCACAAGCGTCAGCAGCAACACCGCAACCACGTCCTGGAACAACAGCACGGCGATGGCATTCTGGCCGTGACGGCTGAATATTTCGCCGAGGCTGCTCAACTCCTTGCTGACAATGGCGGTAGACGACAGCGCCAGACCGGCGCCGAGTAACAGGGCTGGTGTGATCGGCATGCCGAACAGCATCAGCAAAGCTCCCAGCAAGATCCCGGACCCCAGCACTTGCAGGCTGCCCAGGCCAAACACCACCTGGCGCAGTGCGAGCATCTTCGACAGGGAAAACTCAAGCCCCAGGGAGAACAGCAGGAACACCACGCCCAATTCGGCCAGATCGGGCAAATCTTCGTTTTCATTCACCCAGTTGAACGCTGTCGGCCCGATCATCAGCCCTACGCACAAGTAGCCCAGCACCGGTGGCAAACGCAGGCGCTGGAACAGTGCAATCACCATCAGGGAGGAGGCGAGGATGATCAACAAGTTGGCAAACACAAAAAACTCCGTTGAGGGTTCTGGCTACTCAAGCGTAGAGGCAAAAAAGACGCGAGCATTGCGCAAATGACCGGCGACGCAAATGATTTGCGTCAGAGTTTTGCTGAAATCTCTTGAAGTCACCGTTGCTCGGACGTCGGCTCGACTGCGTTTGATGGCGGGCCTAGAATGAGCGCTTACTTCGTTTGGTCTTGTCGTCATGCCTCCTGAATGTCAGCTGTTCGGCACCGTTGGTTGCCATCTTTGTGAAGTCGCCGAAGCCATGCTGATGGAGTTTGTCGAGCGTGGTCTGTTGGTGGAGCTGGTGGATATCGCTGATGATGAAACCTGGTTCGAAGCCTACAGCCTGCGTATTCCGGTGTTGCGTCGGGTCGATACCGGCGCTGAACTGGGCTGGCCGTTTAGTGCCGAGCAGGTGGTGGCGTTCCTGCGCGAGTCCTGACACTGCTGGCGATGCCCCACCTGTCGCGATCCTCGTTTCATTCGTTGGCGAAAGGTTGGTTATTCGGTTACTGTATGTCTATACAGTTATTCGGATTGCCTGCCATGCTTCTCCCTGTTCGGGTTTGGGCAGATGATCCCGGACGTCAGAGGGATGAAATGTGGTCAATGTCGAACAATTGAAGAACAGCGTGAACCGGATGTCGGCGGACGTGGTGCGCGAGGCGGTTCTCGAGTTGCGTCTGGATGGTCTGGTCACGGAAGGAAAAACGCCTTTCAACAAACTGCATTTCAATACCTGTTTCGCCGAAATCGAAGCCTTGTTCCAGCGTGCGGGTTATCACCGGCAGCTCGATGTCGTGGGCTATCAGGGGTTGTTGTATGCGCTCTATGATCCGGGTCGCTGGGAAGCGGTCGATGTGCTGCGCTGGCTCAAGGAGTTCACCGAAGCGGCCGCTCGAACGCAGTCAATACCGGCCTGAGGATTCTCTTCTAGGTTCGTTCCGGCCACTGTTGGATAATGCTGCCCTGCATTGAGGGTTAGAGTTTTTCGTATGTCCACTTCATCGTTTTCTGCTGCGCACAACCAGGCCAGCACGCTCTATCTGCCGCCTGGTCCGTGGCAGACCGTATTCGATTGCCTGTGCGAACACTTCAGCGCCATCGGTCGTGAGCAATGGCTGGACAGAATTGCTCGCGGTCGTGTCCTCGATGGACAAGGCATGCCGATCGCCCTGGATCTGCCTTACAAGGAAGGTCTGCGGATTCATTATTTTCGTGAAGTACCGGACGAAAAACCGATCCCGGTGGTGGAGTCGATCCTCTATGCCGACGAGCATCTGGTGGTGGCGGACAAACCGCACTTCCTGCCGGTGACGCCGGCTGGGGAGTATGTGGAGCAGACATTGCTGCGACGACTGATCCGGCGACTGGATAACCCGCATCTGGTGCCTTTGCATCGTATTGACCGGCATACGGCAGGGCTGGTGCTGTTCTCAGCCAATCCTCAGAGTCGGTCGGCGTATCAGTCATTGTTTCCTACACGCCAGATCGAAAAACGCTACGAAGCAATCGCCCGGGCATTGCCTGAACTGATCTTCCCGATGGTTCATAAAAGTCGACTCATCGATGGCGAACCGTTCTTTCGCATGCAGGAAGGTCCGGGCGTCAGCAATACTGAGACGGCTGTCGAGGTCCGGGAAAAAAACGGTGAGTTCTGGCGCTATGCGCTTTACCCGGTAACAGGCAAGAAACATCAGTTGCGAGTGCACATGGCGGCCCTGGGGGCTGGTATCTGCAATGACCCGTTCTATCCGCAGGTGCTCAAGGATGTTGAAGACGACTATGCCAATCCCTTGAAGCTGCTGGCCCAGGGGTTGCGATTTGTCGATCCGGTTACGGGGCAGGAAAGAGAGTTCGAAAGCACAATCACTCTGGAGTGGTGATCATAGGCGATCCTGTTTTTCTTCTGTCACGAAAAAGCCCGCTTTAAAAGCGGGCTTTTCTGTATCCGATGGTCGCCGCAAAGATTACAACTCTTTAACGGTACGAATCTGATCCTTGTTGATGCGGGTGTGCTTGCCATCCAGCTGTTCGAACTCGTAAAAGCCCGATTCTTTATCGTACTTAGGCGCGTCGACGGCCTGGATTTCTCGACCGTCATTCAAGGTGATCACTGAAGGCGATGCACAACCGGCGAGGGTCGCAAGGCCCAGGGCGAGCATGAAAGTGGCGAGGGTCCGTTGGGTCATGGGTGTGTCTCCGAATGGAAAATCTTTTGATTGCTGAGCTTGAGACGTATGCAACACGTGCAAGTTCCTTCAATTATCAGTCTGACACAGTGTGATGCGTGCTTAACAGTTCCGGCGTGTTGAGGTTGGCCAGGCGAGAGTCGCTCTCGGGGCACTGCAGGGCCATGGCGCCCAATGTGCGCATCAGTCTGCCCGGGCTGCGCTCGCCTTCGTTCCAGGCCGTCTCGAAAGCCCCTGAAAGAGCGACGGGAATCATGCACAGCAAAGGTTCCCAGTGTTCTCCATGGCGTAGCATCAGCGGTTTGTCCGGATGCTGCGCGGCAGTTTCACGCATGTTCTGGAGCAGCGCCGCATCGATGCATGGCACATCGCAGGGCAATACCAGCAGGTGCGTGTGGCGGGCGGCCTTCAGGCCAGCGCGAATACCCGCCAATGGTCCCGGAAAGTCGCCTTCATCGTCATGGACCAGCTGATCCGCATAAGGCGCATATTTCTCCAGGTTTCTGTTGCAGGAGATGATCAGATCATCACTCAGCAGACGGGTCTTGCGGTGCAGATGCGCGATCAGTGGCTCGCCGTGCCATTCCAGCAAACCCTTGTCCTGACCGCCCATGCGTTGGCCACGCCCACCCGCCAGGAGCAAAATGGAGCACGGCGCCAAAGGTGTATCCGAGGTCATTGCACTTCTCCATGGGGGCGGCGAAAAAATGAGGCGCTGTGATATAACACCGGGCTGTTTCTCCTACAACTGGACGAGCCTATGAAAGCCAAGGCTGATGTACCTTTCGCACCGCTCAACATCGCGGTGCTGACTGTCAGCGATACCCGTACCCTGGAAACCGACACCTCAGGCCAGGTCTTCGTCGACCGCTTGAGCGCTGCCGGTCATAACCTGGCGGCCCGTGTATTGCTCAAAGATGATCTCTACAAAATTCGTGCGCAAGTGGCCAACTGGATTGCCGATGAAGTCGTGCAAGTGGTGCTGATCACTGGCGGTACCGGGTTTACCGGTCGTGACAGTACGCCCGAAGCGGTGAGTTGCCTGCTGGATAAGCAGGTCGATGGTTTTGGTGAACTATTCCGGCAGATATCGGTGGCGGATATCGGTACTTCCACGGTTCAGTCCCGGGCCTTGGCCGGTCTGGCCAATGGCACGCTGGTTTGCTGCTTGCCGGGTTCGACCAATGCGGTGCGCACCGGTTGGGACGGCATTCTCGCCGAACAACTGGATTCCCGGCACCGTCCGTGCAATTTCGTGACTCATCTGAAACAGGCGGCACCCTGTGAATCCCGCGGGTAAGCCAGGCAAGACTGGCAGCCTGATGGCCGTCGAGGTGGCGCTCGCGCGGTTACTGGAAATGGCCGACGCCTCGAGAATTCATGAGCACCAACGCTTGCCGTTGGCGCAGGTTCAGGGGCGTGTACTGGCTGCTGATCTGGTCTCGACACTTGATCTGCCGCCCTGGCCCAACAGTGCCATGGACGGGTATGCCTTGCGCGTCGCCGACTGGACGGGAGAACCGTTGCCGGTCAGCCAGAAGATTTTTGCAGGTCAGGCTCCGGAGCCCTTGAAGCCGGGGACCTGTGCGCGGATCTTCACCGGCGCGCCTGTGCCCGCGGGTGCTGACTGTGTCGAGATGCAGGAGAACGCCGAGGTTCAGGCGGATGAGCGGGTACGTTTCACCGAGACCATGACGCCGGGGCAGAACATCCGTCCACAAGGCCAGGAAACCACCGCCGGTGAGTTGATCTTGCCCGCCGGTACACGCCTGGGGCCCATCGAACAGGGGCTGGCGGCATCGTTGGGATGCGCTGAATTGGATGTGGTTCGCAAGGTTCGTGTTGCGGTTTTGTCTACCGGGGATGAGCTGATTGAGCCGGGCCAGGCCCTTGGACCGGGACAGATCTACAACAGCAATCGAGTGTTGCTTTGCAGCTGGTTGCAGCGCTTGGGCTGTGAGGTGATCGATGCTGGCATTCTTCCCGATGATTTAGCGACCACTCGTGCCCGTCTCGGCGAGTTGAAGGATGTCGACCTGATTCTCTCCACCGGTGGCGTATCGGTGGGAGAAGCCGACTTTCTGGGCATTGCCTTGCGGGAAGAGGGCGAGTTGACCCTGTGGAAGCTTGCCATCAAGCCAGGCAAGCCGCTGACGTTCGGGCATTTTCGCGGTGTGCCTGTCATTGGTTTGCCCGGCAATCCGGCGTCAACCCTGGTGACTTTTGCTTTGTTGGCAAGGCCCTACCTCTTGCGCCGCCAAGGCGTAAAAGAGATCGAACCCCTGAAGTTTCAGGTACCGGCAGGGTTTGTCTGGCCAAAGGCTGGTAACCGACGTGAGTACTTGCGCGGACGTCTGGAGAATGGCCGGGCAATCATCTACAGGAATCAGAGCTCTGGCGTACTTCGCAGTGCCGCCTGGGCGGACGGTCTGGTTGAAGTGCTGGAGGACCGTACGCTGATCGAGGGTGATAGTGTGAGCTTCATCCCGTTGAGTGAAGTCCTGGGCTGATGCAGGTCCTGGTTCTGCCACGCAAGCCCGGTCGAAAGCGTTGGGGCTTGCGTGCATGACCGTTCCTTAATTTGCCAGAAGTGTCACGACCTGGTCGAAGCGACTATTGGAGATCCAGCTCAAAAGCCCCAGGACCACAGCTGTTCCGCCAGCTGAATAGGCAAGCCTGTGCTTGATGGATTTGACGTCGCCACGGACTTCATCCAGGTCTCTGCGGATGTACTTGAGATGTGTCTCCAGTTCAGTGACGCGAGGTTCCATATCAACTTCTCCGGTGGGCTTTGCGCTGCTTTTGAATTCAGCCTGCTGATTGACGTGATTGTCTGAGAACGGCGCAACCGGAGTTACCGGTAGTCTGAGGTCATGGCTTTGCATGGAATAATTGGCTCCTTGCGTTAAAACCATTCAGGTGGCCGATACGGTTATTACTTACGATTTTTGAGGACCTTAAAGGGGTTCCATTCATTGTTTGCACATCCCTGTGTAATTTACTGGTGATGACTGATAACCGCTGACACAACGGTGTACCAATTGCCCTGATGGGTCAATTGAGCCGATTCCTCAGGTTTTGTAAGAAAAAATACCGCTCTGTAGGACTCAAGTGTCCTTCCCCAGGAAATAATTGAAATCCTTGCGACTTTTATGAGGGGCTGCGAGGTCAACATCTCCCATACGGATTCGGAAAGGGGGGTGATCAAAATGAACGAGCGCAAGGCGCTGTTGATTCTGCATGGCAAGCAGGCACTCAATGAGCAGGTCCGTTCAGCTGTCGAAGGCAAGCGCCAACAAGGCTGGGAACTGGCTGTTCGACTGACCTGGGAGGCTGGTGATGCGCAGCGGCTGGTGGGGGAAGCGTTGACGGCGGGCTATACGCAGCTGATTGCCGGCGGCGGCGATGGCACCTTGCGTGATATCGCCGAAGCCATGGCGGCGCATTCGACTCAGGCTAGCCTGGTGCTTTTGCCCTTGGGCACCGCCAACGATTTTGCACGCGCCGCGGGTGTGCCCCTGGAGCCCGCTCAAGCGCTGGAGCTTTTGGAGGCCGCCCCGCATGCCATTGATCTGGGGGAGGTGGGTGGGCAGGTTTTTCTGAACATGGCCACGGGCGGCTTTGGCAGTCAGGTCACGGCCAATACTTCCGAGGAACTGAAAAAAATTCTTGGCGGCGCGGCTTATCTCTTCACCGGTTTATCGCGCTTCAGTGAGTTGCATGCGGCCTATGGCGAGTTGCAGGGGCCGGATTTTCACTGGGCCGGTGAGTTGTTGGCATTAGGCATCGGCAATGGCCGACAGGCTGGCGGTGGTCATATGTTGTGCCCGCAGGCGCTGGCTGACGATGGTTTGCTGGATATCAGCATTTTGCCCGCGCCCCAGGAAGTGGTCGGTACCTTGAAAGACCTGCTGACCGATGGCTTCGGAATCGACAACATGTTTGTGCGAGCCCGCTTGCCATGGGTCGAGATCAAAGTATCGGAGGGCCTTTATATCAACCTTGATGGTGAGCCTCTGGAGGGCGATAGCCTGCGGTTTTCGGCACGGCCGGCGGCATTGCGGGTGCATTTGCCCGAGGGCTCGCCGCTGCTGAGCGGCTCGAATCCGGCTAATCGTCCAGACTGATGATTTGCTCGCGCACGGCGAACAACACCAGGCCGGCCACATCGTAGATCTGCAAGCGTTTCATGATCTGCGAGCGGTGGGTTTCGACAGTCTTGATGCTCAGGCCCAAGCCATTGGCAATTTCCCGGGTGGATTTTCCGCGAACAATCAATCGCAGGATTTCCAGCTGGCGTGCCGTCAGGTTGTGCGAGTCCTGGGTTGGCGCCTGATTTTTCTGGGTTCGGGTCAGCGCCTGGTTGATGACGGTGTGGGCAATGGCCGGGCTCAGGTAGCGTTCGTTATTGCGCAAGGCGTCCAGGGCATGTTCGAGCTCGGTGGCCGTGGTGTCTTTGAGCAGGTAGCCATGAGCCCCGGATTCGAGTGCTTGCATGATGAGTGCCGGGTCGGTGTGCATCGACAGGATGAGCACTTTGCACTGCGGACGTACTCGTTTGAGTCGCTGCAAGGCTTCAAGGCCACCGGTTTTCCTCATGGAGATATCCAGCAGGATGATGTCCGGGGACAGTTGCTCGACCATCTCGAGTAACTGCGAGCCGTCACTGGCCTCCCCAATGACCGCATAGCCGGGAATATCCAGCACCAGAGCGCGCACGCCAGCCCTGATAAGCGAGTGGTCGTCCACCAGAAGTAAGTTACAAGTCAACGCATAACCTTATTCGTACTGGCCCGTTCCAGCGCACGGGGCGCCCAGGGGAAGAGTGCTTCGATTTGAGTGCCTTTGCCCGGCTCGCTGGTCACGGTCAGCGTGCCGCCCAACTGATCGATCCGTTCCGACATTCCGGCCATTCCGCGTTGCCCCTCGCGAGCAGGGTCTGCCGCTGGCTCGAACCCCAGGCCATCGTCACTGATTAACAACGTCAGGCCTTGGGGCAGACGTTGCAGGCGGACCAACAGATTCCTGGCTTCGGCATGGCGCAGCATATTGGTAACCGCCTCTTGAGTGATGCGAAAGGCCGCCACCGCCATTTCTTCCGGTATGCCAGTCAAACGTTGATGGCATTCCAGGCTCCAGTTCACGGACGTATTGGCCAGGGTTCTGAGTAAATGCGCACGCAGACTGGCTTCCAGCCCGAGACTGGTCAACTGTCGTGGGTTCAGGATGGCTGATACATCACGAACTTTGGTCAGGGTTTCGTCCAGCGTATCGCAGAGGACCGAACATTGACCCTGCAGTTCTTCAGGCAATCGACGTTTGAGCCATTCACTCTGAAGTTTTGCGGCGGTCAGCAATTGGCCAATATCATCATGCAGTTCCCGACTGAGCCGGTGACGTTCATTTTCCTGAACTTCCAGCAGACGGTCGGCCAATTCTTGAGGCTGAAACTTTATCGATTTGAGCGAGAGGCGATGCCCCACCCAGACGCAGGTCAGCGCCGCAGTATTGAGCACCAGCAGACTCACCGGCAGAGGCATCGACAAGCTGTAGACCAACAGGCTGCCAAGCGTCGAGCAGGTGCACACGAAAAGCGTGAACCGGCGAACGCTTTTTCGGGAGGGTGGCCACAGGGCGATTGACTTGAGGCTGGCGTACATAGCGGATGGAGCCAATGGATGTTCGCTGCGGGCAGACCGGTCATAAGGGCTGACGGGTCTCTGTTTGAAAATAGGTTGTATGAGTCGCCTTTAATGATGGCAGTGCAATGCTCGAAATAAAGCCTTCAATGTTATGAGCTTGTTCGCGCCAAGGGGCACTCTGTCATTAATTGACGTCAACGAATGGGCGGCATAATACCACTTAAGATACCGTTGGTCGCGTTCGGCACATAGGTAGGCACCTTCAGGAAATAACGTTTTTGGATGATGGTTCCACAATGGAAAAACTTTTTGATTTTTATCTTCGAAAGATATCGAGTGTGCCAGGCGTTTAATTTCTATTGGCAGGCACTATCTGAAGTCGGGGCGGGGGTATCTATTTGTTTCGAGCTGCCATCGACGGGTATGAAATATTCAATTGCGGTATAGGCACACTCAAGTTACAGGGCGGCATCATTACAATAAAAAATGCGCAACACCGGGTTGGTGAATTTAAGCCTGCCGTTCAGAGAACGAAACGAGCCTGAACTGCTTGGAGTGGCTGGGCGGCTGAAACTGACTTTGTCCCACTTGAAATGCAAACGCTTCGATCAGGGACGTCTGTTCACTGTCATCGAGGCCGAGTTGACCGGTGGTCTGGTCGATGAGTTCGAGTTGCCAGGCCATTAACGTGAAGCAATCCTTGAGCGCATCCAGGGCCTGATCATGCAGGTCCATGTGATTCTGGGCGTGGCTCAGCAATCCATGAATGTGCAGCGAGAATTCCGAAACCGTTGCCAGTGCCAAGGCATCGGCCTTGCTTGCCAGCTTGAGAAGGGTACTGAGCATGCAATCGATGGCGTCCTTGTCATTGCTGATCAACTGCAAATGACTCAGGCACTCCTCGAACTTGGCCAGGAGTGTTTCAGCCTCGACGAGAAACTCCGGAATCCGCTGGGCCCACTCTTTAGGGTTGTTCGCCATGCTTATCTCCACAACGTCATGTCAGATGAGGGAATGTCGTGTGTGTCGACGAGAACCTTACGTGTCCCGGCGCTGCCATGCCTTGGTGAGATCGCGCTCTGGCAGGCTTGGGCACCGACTGGGGAACTCGAGAGGGTGGATGGCCACTGACCTGCGATCGCACACAAAAGCCTGACTCCGTTCATGCAATGAGAATGGCGTCACATTAATGGCTATTGGATATTGCGAATATCAGGTTGGGCCTGATTGTGCCTAGGGGAATCCCTTACACAGGGGAACCTAACGTGCAAACCGAGGTCGCGCCGCAAGGGATGAAGCAGATGAATTCACGGGGTCAGTAAAGCATGATGTTAATGTGACATCAATGCTTGGGCATGGCATTTTGTCCGGGGGTCAAGATTCGGCAAAAACTGCCGATAACTCTCTTTAGTGAATTCATCAGAACAAGCCCAGGAGTCATTAATGGCCGGCATTCTCGACACGGTAGACCAACGCACGCAACTGGTGGGTGAGAATCGCCTGGAAATTCTCATGTTCCGGCTGGCCGGACGGCAATTGTTCGCGATCAACGTCTTCAAGGTCCAGGAAGTGCTGCAGCTGCCGAAGCTGACCCTGATGCCGCAGCGTCACCCCTTTGTTTGTGGCGTGGTCAACCTGCGTGGCCAGACGCTGCCGGTGATCGACCTGTCCCAGGCCATCGGCATGCGTCCGCTGGTGCCAAGCCCCACCAGTACGATTATCGTCACCGAGTACAACCGCTCGGTGCAGGCATTTCTGGTCGGTGGCGTGGACCGCATCGTCAATATGAACTGGGAAGCCATTCTGCCGCCGCCGACCAGCGCCGGTCGCCAGCATTACCTGACCGCCATCAGCAAGGTCGACGATCAACTGGTGGAAATCATCGACGTCGAAAAAGTCCTGGCCGAAATCGTGCCGTACAACGCCAAGGTCTCTCGCGACAAACTCGACGATCCGGTTCTGGAGCGCGCCCGTGGCCGTGAAGTGCTGCTGGTGGATGACTCGAACGTGGCTCTGTCGCAATTGCGCGACACCTTGGGTCAGTTGGGCGTGAAAATGCATATCGCCAGTGATGGCTTGAAGGCGCTGAACATGCTCAAGGCCTGGGCTGATACCGGTGTGAACATGACTGACAAACTGTTGATGATCTTCACCGATGCGGAAATGCCGGAGATGGACGGCTATCGCCTGACCACCGAGATCCGCAACGACCCCCGTTTGCGCGGCCTTTATGTGGTCTTGCACACCTCGCTGTCGGGGAGCTTCAATGACTCGATGGTCAAGAAGGTCGGCTGCGACAACTTCCTCTCCAAATTCCAGCCCGACAAACTCGTCGACGTGGTGCGTCAGCGCCTGATGCTCGACGAAGTGCCGGCCTGATAACAATCTGGAAAAGCGCGGTGGCAGGGTTTGGGGCTGCTGCGCAGCCCAACGGGGGCAAGCCCCCTCGCCACAGGGTCTTTGATTCAGCGATCAAGCTCGTATAGGGTGGCGTTTTTGCCCACCAGGGAGCTGTGGCCATGCATCTGAGCGCGCTTTATCGTTTTCCGTTGAAATCCGGCAAGGGCGAGACCTTGAATCAGGTCAGCCTGGACAAACTGGGGCTGGACGGCGACCGGCGCTGGATGCTGGTCGACGAGGCCAGCGGGCGTTTTCTGACCCAGCGCGCGGAGGCGAAAATGAGTCAGCTGTCGGCGTTGTGGAACGCAAGCGGTGGCTTGACCCTCAGTGCCCAAGGCCATTCACCGATCGATATCGCCTTGCCCGCCAGCGATGCAGAGCTGCGTGGCGTGACCATCTGGCGCGACACCTTGCGCGTGCCCGATGCCGGCATTGCTGCGGCTGCCTGGGTCAGTGAGTTCATCGGCAAGCCGACGCGTCTGGTGCATGTGCCGCTCGATCGTGCGCGGACCACCCAGGCCGGCTACGGCAAGGACGACGATCAGGTGGCTTTTGCCGACGGTTTTCCGTTGTTGCTGATTGGCCAGGCGTCGCTGGAAGACTTGTCGCAACGGGTCGGGCGACCGCTGGAGATGCTGCGCTTTCGGCCCAATCTGGTGATCGAGGGCAGCGAGGCGTTCGCCGAAGATGGCTGGAAGCGCATCCGCATTGGCGATGTCGAGTTCCGCGTGGTCAAGTCCTGCTCACGTTGCATTCTGACCACCATCGACCCGCAGACCGGCGAACGTAGCGACGACCGCGAACCTCTGGCGACCTTGCAGCAATATCGGGCTCAAGAGGACGGCGCGATGTTCGGGCAGAACCTGGTCAATGACGGTAACGGTCGGCTCGAAGTCGGCATGCCGGTGACGATCCTCGAATAGCAGCCCTGATAAAAAAAATGCCCGTGTCCAAGAACACGGGCATTTTTTTTCGCTGTGAAACCCTAGGGGGTTAGCCGCGGTATTCGCACAGGTAAGCGGTGTCGACGGCCACTTTCAGCTGGAACTTGCTGTTGGCGGGCACGTTGAACTGGCTGCCGGCGGCGAAGGTTTGCCAGTCGCTGCTGTCAGGCAGTTTGACGGTCAGGGCGCCGGACACCACGTGCATGATTTCACGCTGGCTGGTGCCGAATTCGTATTCGCCCGGTGCCATGACGCCGATGGTCGCCGGACCTTCAGCGGTGCCAAAGGCGATCGACTTGACGGTGCCGTCGAAGTACTCGTTGACTTTAAACATGGGCGATTCCTCGAAAAGGGCTAAAAAGGGCCGGCCAGTATGCACAAGGTGTCGATAGGCGTCACCTCCTGCACTCAAGGATTGGCGGGGAAAATCAGCGGTAACAGGCGCGCGGTATTGCGCGCATCCTCCAGCGCCCGATGCTGCTGACCGTTGAACTGCAGGCCCGCCAGTTGCAGAGCGCCATTAAGCCCCAGCGGGCGCTCCAGTCGACAGGCCTTGGCGAAACGTTGCTTGAGATTCATGTGCGGCACCCGGTTCAGGGCGCTGTCGAGTTGCAGCCGCTGCCATTCCTGAAGCAGCTGTTTGCGGTCGTAGTCACCCCAACTGGCCCAGCCTTCCAGATTCGAGAGATGTTGGTCGAGCCAGTGTTCGAACGAAACCCAGACGTCGCTCAGGGGCTGGGCAGCATCGACATTGGCCTGGGTGATGTGGGTCAATTCGCGGCAAAACGGGGTCAACAGGGGCCGACGCAACGGGCGCACGAAGCACTGGAAGTGATCCAGTTCCCGGCCTTTGCGGTCCACGAGGGTGGCGCCGATTTCGATGATTTCCATTTCTGTTACTGGCCAGCCGCCCTCATCGGTGGTGGCTTCCAGATCAATGACCAGCCAGTGAGGCATTGCAGGTTTCCTGGTATCCGCATCCTGATAGGGCTTGAGCGTAGCCAAACCCGGCGGATCCGCCTAGCGGCTTATTCGACCTCCAACAAAATCTGACGATTTTTTACCTGGTCGCCGACCCTGACCTGCAAGCGCTTGAGCACGCCGTCGATACCCGATTTGAGTGGATGCTCCATTTTCATCGCTTCAAGCACCACCAGCAGCTGCCCTTTGCTGACCGGACTGCCCTCACTGACCAATACGTCGACGATCGCCCCGTCCATCGGCGCCTTGAGCGTGCCGGAGCTGACTCTGGCCTGGCCGCTGACCAGCGCCCGGGTCCGATCGACCAGCCGCAGGCTGCCGGGGCGCGCGAACAACCAGAGTTGCCCGGCTTCGAGGTGGTAGGCATGGCGTTGGCGGATGCCGTCGATTTGCAGGGTGGCCCAGCGTTCGTCGCACTGGATGACCTTCAGTTCGAGGGTCCGGGCGCCGATCTGAACACGGTAGGGTTCGCCAGGTTCAGCGTGCAGTTCGACCGGCCATTCCTGATCCCCCAAGCCGATCCGATAGTGCAGAGGCACGCTGGCATTGTTGCGCCAACCGGCCAGCGGGGTGGGGTGAGCCTGCGCTGATGCTTGATAAAAAAGCACCGCGGCGATGGCCAGCTCGTCGGCGCTCGGCGCATGAGGGTGCAGGCAGGGATGGTCGGCGAAGTGCATGGGGATGAACCCGGTGCTGAACTCGCCACTGATGAACTGGGGGTGTTCCAGCAGATTGGCGAGCAAGCGCTGATTGCTCTGCACGCCCAGCAGCACACTGTCCTGTATCGCCCGCAGCAACTTGCGTCGGGCTTCTTCACGGGTGGCACCGTGGGCGATGAGCTTGCCCAGCAGCGGGTCATAGAACGGGCTGACAGACTGGCCTTCGATCAGGCCATGGTCGATCCGTACGCTGCCCTGGATCGCTGGCTCCCAGGCCACGATTCGACCGGTTTGCGGCAGAAATCCCTGGGCCGGATCTTCGGCGTACAGGCGCACTTCCATGGCATGCCCGTTGAGCTGCACCTGTTCCTGTCGTAGCGGCAGCGGTTGCCCTTCGGCGATGTGTAATTGCCAGGCCACCAGATCGAGGCCGGTGATCAGTTCAGTCACCGGGTGTTCCACTTGCAATCGGGTGTTCATCTCCAGGAAGTAAAACCGGCCGTGAGCATCCAGTAGGAATTCCACGGTACCCGCCCCCACGTAATTCACCGTGCGACCCGCCTTGAGCGCCGCCTCGCCCATGGCCTGGCGCAACTCGGTGGTCATCGCCGGGCAGGGCGCTTCTTCGATGATTTTCTGGTGGCGGCGCTGGATCGAACAGTCGCGCTCGCCGAGGTAGATCAGGTTGCCGTGCTGGTCGCCGAACAGCTGAATTTCAACGTGACGCGGATCGATCAAGGCTTGTTCGAGGATCAATTCGTCGCTGCCAAACCCGTGCAGCGCTTCGGAACGTGCGCTACGGAGCTGTTCCGGCAATTCGGCGGCGCTGTGCACCAGGCGCATGCCGCGACCGCCACCGCCGGCACTGGCCTTGATCATCAGCGGATAGCCGATGCGTTCGGCTTCGCGGCGCAGGGTGGCGTCGTCCTGTTCGCTGCCCTGATAGCCTTTGATGCAGGGCACGCCGGCTTTGATCATGGCCAGTTTCGACAGCCGTTTACTGCCCATCAGCTCGATGGCTTCGGAGCTGGGACCGATGAAGATGATGCCGGCTTGTTGGCAGGCGAGGGCGAAGCCTGAGTTTTCCGAGAGGAAGCCGTAACCGGGATGGATCGCATCGGCACCGGTGCGCCGGGCGGCATCAATGATGGCCGGGATGTCCAGATAAGACTGCTGCACCGGGGCCGGGCCGATGTTCACGGCTTCGTCGGCCATCTGCACATGCAGCGCATTGGCGTCGGCGTCGCTGAATACGGCGACGGTGCGGTAGCCCAGCTCTTGCGCGGTGCGCTGGATACGGCAGGCGATTTCACCGCGGTTGGCGATCAGGATTTTTTTGAGGGCGGGCATCGGTTATTCCCTTGGTTTTTTGCGGTGAATGTAAGGGCTTGCTCGCGAAGCTCTTAAACGGACCACCCTGGTTTGCGCTTCTGCACAAAAGCCATCGTCCCCTCGATCCCTTCAGCCCCGGTCACTGCTTCGCTGAACCACTCGGCTGCCTGATCCAGCAGATCATCCGAGGGTTGTCCGGCACTCGCCAGCAACAGCTTTTTGGTCGCCGCGTTCGCCCCCGGTGCGCAACACAACACATGGGCCAGCACCTCATCGAGGCGTTCGGCCAAGGCTTGTGGGTCATGTTCGACAAAATGCACCAGCCCCATGCGCCGCGCCTGGGTGCCATCGAAGCGTGCGGCGGTCAGGGCCAGTCGGCGGGCCTGGGTCAGGCCGATGCGTTGCACCACGTAAGGCGCGATCTGCGCCGGCAACAGGCCGAGGCTGGTTTCCGGCAGGCCGAACTGCGCCTGATGATCGGCCATCGCGATGTCGCTGACGCAAGCCAGGCCGAAGCCGCCGCCAAGCACCGCACCTTGCAGCACCGTCATCACCACTTGCGGCGCGTGTTGCACCTCTTGCAGTAGCGCACCGAACGCACGGTTCAAATCGCGGTAGGCGGGCTGGCCTTGAGCGCGGGCGTTGGCCATGTCCTTGATGTCGGCACCGGCACAAAAATGCCCGCCGGCACCGCCGATCACTAGCGCACGAATCTGCCGATCATCGCGAACCGCCGCCAGCACCGCACGTAGTTCGGCGACCATCTGCAAGCTCATGGCATTACGGCTTTCGGGACGATTGAGGGTGATGTGCAGCACGCTGTCATGCAGGCCGAGCAACAGGGTTTGACAGGTGGGGAGGGTGCTCATTTGTTTTTCCCCGGCAGGATGCCCATGAGTTTGCAGATGATCCCCAGCATGATTTCGTCGGCACCGCCGCCAATCGATACCAGCCGCACATCGCGGTAAGCCCTGGCCACCGGGTTGTCCCACATGAAGCCCATGCCGCCCCAGTATTGCAGGCAACTGTCGCTGACTTCCCGGCCCAGTCGCCCGGCCTTGAGTTTGGCCATGGAGGCCAGACGGGTGACGTCCTGGCCTTTGATGTATTGCTCGGTGGCCTGGTAGACCAGCGCCCGCAGGCATTCGATTTCGGTTTGCAGTTCGGCCAGGCGAAAGTGGATGACCTGGTTGTCGATCAGCGCGTTGCCGAAGGTTTTACGCTCCTTGCAGTACTCGATGGTGCTGTCGACGCAGTACTCCAGGCCTTTGATCATGTTCGCCGCGCCGAACAGCCGCTCTTCCTGGAATTGCAGCATCTGCATCATGAACCCCGCGCCTTCGTGGCCGATGCGGTTGCGTTGCGGCACGCGCACGTTATCGAAAAACACCTGGGCGGTTTCCGAGCTGCGCATACCGAGCTTGTCCAGGGGCGAGCTGAGGCTGATCCCGGGGCTGTTCATCGGCACCATGATCAGCGACTTGTTGATGTGCGGTTTGTCGTCCGAGGTGTTGGCCAGCAGGCAAATGAAATCGGCGCTCGGCGAGTTGGTGATCCACATCTTGCTGCCATTGATCACATAATCGTCGCCGTCCTTGCGGGCGGTGGTTTTCAGCCCGGCGACGTCGGAGCCGGCGCCGACTTCGGAAACACCGATGCAGCCGACCTGCTCGCCGGTGATCGCCGGCCGCAGGAACTCTTCGCGCAGTTCATCGGAGCCGAAGCGCGCCAGGGCCGGGGTGCACATGTCGGTCTGCACGCCGATGGACATCGGAATGCCGCCGCAATGAATGGTGCCGAACTCTTCGGCCGCCACAATCGAATAGCTGTAGTCGAGGCCCATGCCGCCGAATTTTTCCGGTTTGGAGATTCCCAACAGACCGAGGTCGCCAGCCTTGCGGAAGATCTCATGGATCGGAAAGCGCCCGGCCTTTTCCCACTCCTCGACGTGGGGATTGATTTCATGATCGACGAATTGGCGGACGGTGCGGCGCAGTGCTTCGTGTTCCTGGGTGAAGATCATTTTTATTGTTCTCCTGATCGCCCTTAGAAGCGGGCGACACCAAAGCTGTTGGGTTGCAGCGCCCGAACCTCGGCCTCATGGCAGATGTCCAGCAAGTATCCAAGCAACGTGCGGGTATCCCGTGGATCGATCAGCCCGTCATCCCACAGGTTGGCGCTGCCATACAGCGCGGTGGACTGGCTGTCGAGTTTCTGCGCGGTGACCTGTTCCAGCATGTCGAGCATTTTCGGGTCGGGCACCAATCCGTCCTTGAGTTGTTTGGCTTCGGTGACGATCCGCAGCACTTTGCCGGCCTGGGCGCCGCCCATCACCGCGGTGCGGCTGTTGGGCCAGGCGAAGATGAAGCGTGGGTCGAGACCGCGGCCGCACATCGCGTAATTGCCGGCACCGTAGGAACCGCCGACGACGATTGTCAGTTTAGGCACCCGGGCATTGGCCACCGCTTGAATCATTTTCGCGCCGTGCTTGATCACGCCTTGCTGTTCCGACTCGGTGCCGACCATGAAGCCGGTGGTGTTGTGGAAAAACAGCAACGGCGTCTGGCTCTGGTCGCAGAGTTGAATGAACTGCGCGGCCTTGCTCGCGCCTTTGGAGGTGATCGGGCCGTTGTTGCCGATGAAACCGCAGGCTCGACCCTGGATCTGCAAATGCCCGCACACCGTTTGCTGATCGAACTCGCTTTTGAATTCGAGGAAGTTCGAAGCGTCGGCAACCCGCGCGATGATTTCACGCACGTCGTAAGGTTTTTTCGGGTCATCCGGGATCAGCCCCAGCAGTTCGTCGATGGGGTAGAGCGGCTCTTCCCACCGACGTTCCGGTAACCACGGCAACTGATCGTTCCACGGCAACAGACTGACAATCTCGCGCACCTGGCGCACGCCATCGGCATCGTTCTCGGCCAGGTATTCGGCGGTGCCGGCGGTTTGCGCATGCATCTCGGCACCGCCCAGTTCTTCGTCGGTGGCGACTTCACCGGTGGCTGCCTTGAGCAGCGGGGGGCCGGCGAGAAACAGCTTGGCCTTGCCACGCACCACCACCACGTAATCCGACAACCCTGGCTGGTAAGCACCGCCCGCCGTGGCCGAGCCGTGGACCACGGTGATCTGTGGCAAGCCCATCGCCGACATACGCGCCTGATTGGCAAAGCTGCGCGCGCCTTCGACGAAAATCTCCGCCGCATAATTGAGGTTGGCGCCACCGCTCTCGGCGAGGGTGATCACCGGCAGTTTGTTTTCCATGGCGATCTGTTGCAGACGCAGGGACTTTTTCAGGCCGCTGGGGGAAATGGTGCCGCCCTTGATCGCGCTGTTGTTCGCCACCACCAGCACCCGCACGCCGGATACGTAACCGATCCCGGCGATCAAACCGCCGCCGGCCGCGCTGCCGTCCTTGTCGTCGTGCAGCTTGTAGCCGGCCAGGCTCGCCAGCTCGAGGAATGGCGCGCCGGGATCAAGCAGCAGGTTCAGCCTCTCCCGGGGCAGCAATTGCCCGCGCTTGTCGAACCTCGGTTTGGCTTCTGCGGCTTTATTCAACAGGTTCTGTTCGAGCTGGCGGACCTGCTCAATGCCGGCCAGCATGGCCGCACGATTGCGGGCGAACGGTTCGCTGAACGGGTCTATCTGGGACTGGATGACCGGCATGGTTATTCCTTGTCCTTCGGTTCGTCTGGTTTGGAGGCGTCCGGCCTGAGTACTTCAGGTAAATAGGCGCGGTGAAAGCCGTTGTACGAGTGACTGTTCTGCGCCTTGTGCATTGGCCAGGCCCGCCCGCCGAGGCTGGCGGCACCATCGATGCGCAACGTGCTGCCGCTGACAAACGCCGCTGCCGGGCTGAGCAGGAACACAATCGCCGCGCTGATTTCCGATTCGGTGCCGATGCGCTTGAGCGGCACGTGTTCGCACAGCGTTGGAATTACCGCCCGGAACGCGCCTTCGTAGGTGTCCATGCCGCTGGACGCGACCCAGCCCGGCGCGACGGCGTTGACCCGCACGCCGGCGTAGCCCCATTCGAACGCGGCGGTCTTGGTAAAGTTGTCCATGCCCGAGCGCGCGGCGCCTGAATGGCCCATGCCGGGCATGCCGCCCCACATGTCGGCGAGCATGTTGACGATGGCACCGCCGTGCTTGCTCATGGACTGATTGAAAACCTCCCGGGCCATCAGAAAACCACCCACCAGGTTGGTGCGCAGGATGGTTTCGAAACCTTTCTGATTGATCGACGCCAGCGGCGACGGGTACTGCCCGCCAGCATTGTTGACCAACCCATGAATCGGCCCGTGTTCGCGGATCAGCTCGCTGACCAGTTGCGTGACGGCGTCTTCGTTGCGGATATCGCAGACCTGCCAACTGGCTTTACCGCCGTCTTCGGTGATTTCGGCGCTGACCTTTTTCAATTTGTCGGCATTGCGTCCCACCAGCAGCACTTGCGCGCCGAGGGCCGCGAGCTCATGGGCGGTGCAACGACCGATGCCGCTACCGCCTCCGGTGACGATGATGGTTTGGCCGGCGAACAGGTCGGGTTTGAAAATCGAGTCATAGGCCATGGCGACAGTCCTCTAATTGAACTGATCGGCGATGCGCTGGGGCACCGGAATCTGGATTTCCAACAGTTGTTGGGCGAACGCCTTGCCCTGCGGATCGATCCGCAGGCTGGCCACGCCACCGCCGCCGAGTGCGTTTTCCAGAAGAAAATTAAAGCTCTGAGTGCCGGGTAAATACCAGCGTTCGACGCGTCCGTGGATCGGGTCGAGGACATGGCTCATCCAGTCGACCATCACCTCGGGTGTCAGTGTTTCGGCGATCCACGGCAGGTAGTCGGGGTGGCGGGCCATGACGCCGATGTTGCTGTGGTTACCCTTGTCGCCGGAGCGCGCCACGGCGAGTTTGATCAAGGCCACGCTGGCGTCGGCACGCTCTGTGGCTTTGGGTGGGTCGAACGGCAGCGGCAAGTCAGCTGGGTCGAGCGCATCGAGGGCGGGCAGGGCACACGGATGGCGCTCACCGGCAAGGTCGATCTCCAAGGTGCAGGCGGTTTTGTCGATCAGGAACGAAAACAGCCGGATCAACGGATACACCGTCGGCCGCCCGCCGACGATTCCCGTCAGCCCAGGCGCCATACCGGTGGCAGCCTGAGCGATTTCCCGGGAGAACAGAATCAAGGCCTGCTTGCTCGGATGGCGCACGGCGAGTTTGATCACCACTTCGCGGCTGTCCTGGCGCTGGCCGTGGGGGCCGTAAGTGGCTTCGCTGCCCAGCAGTTCGATGTTCACCTCGCTGTAGGGCGCCCAGCCGCGCTGGTTAAACATTTCCGAGGTCTTGTTGATGATCGCCTGGCTGACCCGTCGGGCCTTGGCCACGGCATCGATCCCGGCGATCAGGCAACTGGCGGTGCAGCGGAAACCGTCCGGGTACGTTGCGCTGACCTTGTACTGAGCGGTCGGTGGCAAGCCTTTCGCGCCATGCACCTGAACCGCGTTTTTGCCTTGTTGCACGAGTTTGACCTGACTGAAATCGCACACCACATCGGGCAGCAAATAGGCCTGCGGATCGCCGATTTCATAGAGCATCTGCTCGCCTACCGTCAGGGGCGTGACCAGGCCGCCGGAGCCGTCGGGTTTGCTGACGATGAACTGGCTGTCGGCACCGACTTCGACGATCGGAAAACCGATGTGTTCGTAGTCGGGCACGTCGTGCCAATCGGTGAAATTACCGCCGGTGCACTGGGCGCCACATTCGATCAGATGCCCGGCCAATGCGGCTTGGGCGAGTTTGTCGTAGTCGTGCCACGACCAGCCAAACTCATGCACCAGCGCGGCGCTGACCACGGCGCTGTCGACCACGCGCCCGGTGATCACAATGTCGGCGCCCAAGCGCAGGGCTTCGACGATGCCCGGTGCGCCGAGGTAGGCGTTGGTCGACACGCACATCAGCGGCAGGGGTGCGCCACTGAACATCTCATGGATACCCAGGCTGCTCAGGTGTTTGAACTGCGGTTGCAGGTCGTCACCCGACAGCGCGGCGATTTTCAGCGCCACCCCGGCCTTGTCGCAGGCCGTTTGCAGGGCAACGGCGCAGGCCTGTGGATTAACCCCGCCGGCATTGCTGATCACCCGGATCTGTTGTTTTGCGAGCTGCTCGAGGAGGGGGCTGAGGACTTCGATGAAGTCGCTGGCGTAGCCGGTGGCGGGGTCTTTCATCCGCGCCCCGGCCATGATCGACATTGTTATTTCGGCCAGATAATCGAACACCAGATAGTCCAGTCGCCCGCCCTCCACCAACTGTGCGGCGGCGGTCGAGGTGTCGCCCCAGAATGCACTGGCACAACCGATGCGAATTGTTTTAGGCACAGTCAACTCCATAGCCACCTGCGACAGAAGTGCTTCGAGACTACCAAGCAAGCGCTTGGTTTGTAAACGCCTTGATTATCTTCTTCCCGAGCGCTTGCTTGGTCGCCCCCGCCAGCTTAAATTGCCCGCGCAACCCTGCTGTTTTAACGGGCAGCGGCGCATTTGATTGATCGACTGTAGGAGAGAACGGGTGGACGAGCAAAAAGCCCTGAGGGTGATGCGCGAATTGGTCGACAGCGGCCAATTGACCGACCCCGACAGCGCCCGCGGCAAACTGCTGCAAGTGGCCGCTCACCTGTTTCGCAACAAAGGTTATGAACGCACCACCGTGCGCGACCTGGCCGGTGCGGTGGGCATTCAGTCAGGCAGTATTTTTCATCACTTCAAGAGCAAGGACGAGATCCTGCG
>Ga0207655_1000658_pt1 | contig 41061 bp, 37 predicted proteins | sample KBSM44metaG_FD_184398 | JGI IMG/M metagenome (GOLD analysis project Ga0207655, IMG submission 184398) | Miscanthus rhizosphere microbial communities from Kellogg Biological Station, Michigan, USA - KBS M4-4 metaG (SPAdes) (version 2) | ecosystem: Host-associated > Plants > Roots > Rhizosphere >...
CCGAACTCAGCAGTGAAACGATGCATCGCCGATGGTAGTGTGGGGTTTCCCCATGTGAGAGTAGGTCATCGTCAAGATTCATTTCGCAAAACCCCTATCTGCGCATGCAGGTAGGGGTTTTGTCTTTGTGGCTTGAAATCCAAGCCCCACACATTGTCGCTTCTACAGTTCATGAAATGTGCGTCATCTATGCCTGACGAATCGCGGGACAATGCTACGCTCGCGGAAATACTCATCACGGATACCTACCATGGAAATGAACTGGCACCAGGCCCTGCAAGAGAGCCTGAGCTGGCTGGCGATCGCCTCGTTCATCACCCTTGTCTGCTTCACTGCAGCCGCAGCACTGGCTGTGCGTTGCACGCGCTGGGGTAGCCAGTTCTGGCAGCTCGCCGGGCCCTATTTCAGTTTCAGGCGCAGTTGGCGACCGTTGCTGGTGTTTGCCCTTCTGCTGGTACTGACGCTGTTCTCGGTTCGGCTCAATGTGCTGTTTTCATTCTGGTACAACGGCTTCTACAGCGCCCTGCAGGGCCTCGACCAAGCCGCTTTCTGGTACCTGCTCGGGGTCTTCGCGGTACTGGCCACCATCCACGTGCTGCGCTCGTTGTTTACCTTCTATGTAAGCCAGGCATTCAGCATCAAGTGGCGGGTCTGGTTGACCGAGCGCCTGACCCACGACTGGATGCAGGGCGATGCCTACTACCGTGGCCAGTTCCTCGCCGAGCCGGTGGACAACCCCGACCAGCGTATCGAACTGGACGTCAACGCCTTCGTCACCAACTCGGTCACCCTTGCCCTGGGCGCGGTCAGTGCGCTGGTTTCACTGGTGGCGTTCACCGGTATCCTCTGGGGGCTGTCAGCACCGTTGACAGTGGCTGGGGTGGAGATCCCTCGGGCGATGGTGTTTGCCGTGTACCTGTATGTCATCGTCGCCACCTGGGTCGCCTTCCGCCTCGGGCGCCCGCTGATCCGCCTGAACTTCCTCAACGAAAAACTCACCGCCAACTTCCGTTACGCGTTGATGCGCCTGCGTGAGAACGCAGAGAACATTGCCTTCTATCAAGGTGCGCAAGTGGAGCGGGGCACGTTGCTGGGCCGTTTTGCTGCCTTGATCGTCAATGCCTGGGCATTGGTGTTCCGGAACCTGAAGTTCAGTGGCTTCAACCTGGGTGTCAGTCAGGTTGCCGTGGTGTTCCCGTTCATTCTCCAGGCGCCGCGCTTCTTCAGTGGCGCGATAAAGCTGGGCGACGTCATGCAAACGTCCCAGGCCTTTGGCCAGGTGCAGGACTCTTTGTCGTTCTTCCGAGAGTCGTACGATGCGTTCGCCCAGTATCGCGCTACGCTCGACCGTCTGACCGGTTTTCTCGATGCTAACGAGCAGGCAAGTGGGTTGCCGCGAGTGACTACCGAAGACCAGGCGCATGCGCTGCAGATCATGGGGCTGCAGGTACTACGCCCGGACGGACACGCCCTTATCGCCGACCTGGACTTGAGCTTGCACGCCGGTCAGGCGTTGTTGATCAAAGGGCCATCGGGCAGTGGCAAGACCACGCTGCTGCGCGCCCTGGCAGGGTTGTGGCCGTATGCCGAAGGTGAAGTCAGGCGGCCGACGGGTCACCAGGCGTTGTTCCTGTCGCAGCGCCCGTACCTGCCGCTAGGTGATTTGCGTACCGTCATTGCCTACCCGGCAGCCGGCAAGCCCGAGGATGAGGCGCGAATGCAGCAGGCGTTGCGCCAGGTCAACCTGGCCCACCTGGCCGAACGCCTGGACGTCAGCAGCGACTGGTCACACATCCTCTCGGTGGGTGAGCAGCAGCGCCTGGCGTTCGCCAGGGTGCTGTTCAACCGGCCGCAGGTGGTGTTCCTCGACGAGTCCACCTCAGCGATGGATGAGGGGCTCGAGCATGCCCTGTATGCGCTGCTGCGCTCAGAAATGCCGGGTGCATTGCTGGTCAGTGTCGGCCACCGCAGCACGCTGGCAGGGTTCCATACCCACCGGCTGGAGGTGAACGGGCAGGGCGGCTGGACGTTGCTGGAGCAGCAGGCAGCGATGGCCTAGCCCGGATCGATCCAAGCATGTATCCGCCAGCCCCACCACCAGAGGCTGGCGGTCATGGACATGGCGGTGGTAGTGATCATGATCCTGTCACCTTCATTAGCGTCAGTCCCGCCAGGGTGGCGCCGGCAAACCCCGCCCCGACCAGGAACGTTGCCTGGAACCCCACACCATCCCACAACAACCCGGCTACTACGCTGGCCGCCAGCAGCGCCATACCGGTCAGCAGGTTGAACAGGCCGAAGGCGGTACCACGCAGGTTGGCCGGGGCACTGTCGGCGATCATGGCCGCGAAAATGCCTTGGCTGAAGCCCAGGTGCAAGCCCCAGGCCGCTACCCCAAGGGCCAACCCGGCCCAGCCCGGCAGCAGGGCCAATAGCAGGTCGGCAGTGATCAGCAAACCCAGCCCGACCATCAGCACGCCACGGCGCCCCACCCGGTCCGACAGCACCCCGGCGGGGTAGGCCGACAGTGAGTAGGCCAGTGCCATCAATACCAGCACCGCCGGCGCCCACAAAGGTGCCAGGCCCATGTCTTGCGCACGCAGCAGCAGGAATGCCTCGCTGAAGCGGGCGAGGGTGAATAACGTGGCCAGGCCGATCAGGCGCCAATAGGGCGGCCCAAGGCGCCCCAGTTCGTGCAGTGCCAACGGTGAGCGTACCGGCCGCCCCGTGGCCGGCGTTTCAGGTTCGCGAACGAAGGCGATGAGGATGTACACCGCCACGAAAGCAGGGATCACCGCCACCCAGAATACGGTCTGGAAATGGCTCGCGGTCAGCCACATCAATACGATCGCCAACAACGGTCCGAGGAAGGCGCCCACGGTGTCGAGGGCCTGGCGCAGGCCGAACGCCGCGCCACGCAACTCGGCTGGCGTAACATCGGCCACCAGCGCATCGCGCGGCGCCCCACGAATGCCTTTTCCGACCCGGTCGACGAAGCGTGCCGCCGTCAGCCACTCAAGCCCCGAGGCCATGGGAAATACCGGTTTGGTCAGCGCACCCAGGCCGTAGCCGAGTACCGTCAGCAGCTTGCGTTTGCCCAGCCGGTCGCTGAGAGCACCGGAAAATACCTTGGTGATCGATGCAGTCGCCTCGGCGATGCCTTCGATAAAGCCCACAGCTACTACCGAAGCACCAAGCACACTGACCATGTACAAGGGCAACAGGGCGTGGATCATTTCCGAGGAGATGTCCATGAACATCGACACGAAGCCCAGTGCCCAGACACTGCGAGGGATTTTCGTCAGGCCCCTGGCGGGGCTTGCGGGGCTGCTGTCTTCATTGCTGCGCATCTGGGCTCTCGGCAGAGTTGTACGTTCGAAACTGTAGGAGCCCCTACGCAGGATGCAAATCGGATGTCGCAAGTGAAAGCAGGTACATGCTCAGGCAGATAACCCTCACAGCTCTTAGACGGGCTGCGCACCAATCAACAGCTGCGCCGTCTGCAAACAGCACTTTTCTGCCTTGCGGGCGCTGAAAGCCCTATGGTCCAGTGCCCACTCCAACCAGAAGCCATCAATCAAAGCGGTGATAATCAGCGCGCTGCCCTTGGCATCTAGCGCCAGGTCTCGCTCGGCTGCGATGGCTTTGAATACCCCCTCAAGCTCCTTGCGGTAGTCCGCGTAGAGTTTGCGATTGAGCTCCCGCAGTTGCTCGGAAGACACCGCCGCGCTCCAGAAGCCGAGCCAAGTGGTGAGGATGAACTCATTGAAAATGCTGCCCCGGAATGAGGAGCGGATGATCGCGGTGAGACGCTCCACAGGCGTACTGCCCTTGGTTTCCAGATAGCGGCGGGTCTCCTCGCGCAACTGGTTGGTGAGCTCCTGATAGGTGGCGAGCATCAGTTCGTCCTTGCTGGAGAAATGATGACCGATCAGCCCGACCGACACCTCGGCCTCGTCGCAGATGCGTTCGATGGTAGTGCCGGCGTGGCCGAAGCGCGTGATGCAGCGCATGGTCGCTTCGACGATGGCCTTGCGCCGTGTCTCTGGATCGACTCTGGTCCTGCGCTTTCGGGGCTTATCGTTCTGGCTGTCCACGCTCATGGCTGAATCCGTTTCTCTCACTGGAATGGCAAGCCCGCCCGATGCAGAGCACCGGGCGGGGACGCCAATCTAACAAGATTTACCGATGCGTGCAGGTGCCGAAGCTCAACCTCAAGCTGTTACGCCGTTTTCCAGGTCCTGATCGAGGCGGCCGACCTGACTGAGCTCTTGTTTAATGTTTTGCGAGCGGCACAGCCACCAGTAAGCGAGCGCCGATACCGCAAGGCCGATCGGCATGCTGATGTCGGCGCCGTCCAGTTGCCGCGCCACGTAACCGGTGTACAGCCCAGTAGCGGAGAACGGTAGCATCACTACGAAGCCCACGATGTAGGCACCAATGCCTCGCCAGTTCCAGCGGCCATAAAGACCATTGGGCTTGAAAATCTCCCGGATGGAGAACCGTCCGTGGCGCACAACGTAGAAATCCACTAGATTGATCGCCGTCCAAGGCGTGAACAGGTACAACAATATTGCGAGAAAATCACCGAAATCCTTTACGAAGTTGTCCGAGGCGGTCATCGCGATAGCTATCGCCGCGCCGCCCACTGCCAGCATCGATAGCACACGCTTGAATAGGGTCGAGGTCTGAGTCTTCACAGTGTCAACGATGCTCAACAGTGTGATCGACGCGCCGTAGAAGTTCTGTGCGGCACTGGTCACCAGGCTCAGCACGGCGAGAATCAGGACAAACTCGCCGAAACCGTGGAACACCATGTCGCCCAGCAGCACCAAGCCCTTGGCGAGATTCTGGCCGGGACTCAAGGCGGCGGCCAACGCGCCGAGGAGCATCATCCATACGCCCCCGATCATCGCGCCCAGGTACGTCCACCAGAACGATGAGCGGACACTGACATTCGGCGGCAGGTAGCGCGAGTAGTCCGACACATAGATCGCCCAGCTCAACTGGTACGCGGCGGCAACAAAAAACTGCGCAAGGAAGGGCGTGGCTTTGAAACCGCTGAGGGTCAAGTGCTCCTGCGGCAGTTTCACGTAGACGCACAGGCCGACGGTAAACACCGCCATGACCCCGATCAGCAGGAACGCCAGCCAGCGCTGCACCTTGTGGAAGGTGTTGTAGCCGGCGATGGCCATGGCGATGGCCACTAGTGAGAAGAGGATCGCCGAGGGCTCCTGCGGGGCGTCGAACAGCTCGTGCAGGGTCTGCCCCACCAGCAGTTGGTTGAAGGCGTTGTAGCCAACGTAGGTGACGATGGCCACCACGTACACCAACAGCGCTCCCAAGTAGCCGAACTGCGGCCGCGACTGGATCAGTTGCGGCAGCCCCATCTGTGGCCCCTGGGTGGAGTGCCCGGCCATGAACAGGGTGCCGAACGCACACCCGAGGAAGATGGCGATGGCGGACCACATCAGGTTGGCGCCCAGGCCGATGCCGATGATGCCTACCGCCAGGGTGGTCAGGTGCGCCTCGCCACAGAACCAGATTGGCCACAGGTGCCAAGCCTTGCCGTGGCGCTCGGCGAGGGGCACGTAGTCGATGGAACGGGTTTCCAGATTCAGCCGTCCGTTGGCGGAGGCAGTCTTGGGAGCTGACATGGGGTTCGTACCTTTATTGATATTGTTGTGAGCACAGCAAAGTCGTCGCTTCCCGCGACTAGGCCCGTTTCTCTTCCAGGGCTTGATGCAGCAGCGCTTCCAGGTCTTCGAGACTGCTTGGGCGCGGGTTGGTCTGCCGCGCCGGATCACCCATGGCTTTGCGCGCAATGGCTGGAATGTCATCGCTGCGTAAGCCCAGCGAGGCCAGGGAAACCGGGATGGCAAGGCGGTCCAGGCACGCACAGATCGCCCGTTGGAAGCTCTCGAAGTCTTCGCCCGCCAACCCCATGGCGCGACACACCGGCCCCAGGCGCGGCTCGATGGCCGCGCGGTTGAAGCGCAGCACCCTGGGCAGAATCATGGCGTTGGTCAAACCATGATGGCTGTTGTAGGTGGCACCGACCATGTGGCTGAGCGCATGGACCAGGCCAAGCCCTTTGAGGAAGGCCACGCCCGCCAGGCACGAACCGATCAGCATGCGTCCGCGTGCTTCGAGATCGTCGCCCTGTTCCACAGCTTGCTCCAGGGAACCCCAGAGCAGCTCCAGCGCCTGCAGCGCGGCGCCGTCGCAGAGCGGATTGAAGGTTGGCACGAAGTAGGCTTCCAGGGCATGGATGACCGCATCCAGGCCGGTCCAGGCCGTCAGGTGCGCCGGCAGGCTGAGGGTCAGTTCGGGGTCGAGGATCACCGCCTGGGGACGCGCCAGCGGATGCCAGACGCAGCCTTTGATAGCGCGCTCGCTGTCGGTAAGCATCGCCGTGCTCTCGGTCTCGGCACCGGTGCCGGCGGTGGTCGGGATGCAGATCACCGGCGGGAAATCGTTGGCGACCAGGCCTTCGGGTACCGGCTTGTCGAAATCGAACGCCCACAACGGAAGACGTGTCTGCCGGGCCACCAGGGCCACGGCCTTGCCGCCGTCCAGGCCACTACCGCCACCGAGGGCGATGATGCCGTCGGCGCGCCACTCGCGAAACGCCGCGGCGCCTTTGAGCACGGCGCGATCACTGGGGTTGGGCTCGACCTCGCCGAACAGCCCGCATGCCAGGCCCGCATCGTTCAGCAAGTCCTGCAGCTCGGCCACGAAGGGCAGGCGCATCGAGCCCTGGTCGGTCACGATCAACGGCCGGGAAATGCCATGCCGTTTGCACAGCTCGACCAGCGCGGTCCGCGCGCCAGGGCCGTACTCGATGGGAAGTGGCAGGCTCCAGCTCTGCCGCGACAGGGGGGAAAGATTGTCAATCACGGTATTGCACCTTCAGCAGCGGATGATGGTCGACTTGAGTTCGCTGTACTTGTCCAGGGCGTGCACGGAGTTGTCCCGGCCATTGCCGGACTCCTTGAAGCCACCGAACGGGAAGTTCATGTCGAGCAGCTCGTCGTAGCAGTTCACCCACACGGTGCCGGCACGCAGGCGTCGCGAGGCACGGCGGATGGCGCCGAGGTCGGCCGACCAGAAGGCCGCCGCCAGGCCGTATTCGCTGGCATTGGCGACAGCGATGGCGTCGTCCAGCCCATCGAATTCGATGACGCTCAGCACCGGCCCGAAGACCTCTTCGCGGGCGATGCGCGAGGTGGCGTCAGTGGCGAAGATGGTCGGTTGCAGATAGTGGCCGCCGGGGACCGCCGCGCAGTCCTCGCCCCCCAGCAGCAGGCGCGCTTCACGCTTGCCCAGCTCGATGTATTGGCGTACACGCTGGTACTGGGCTTCATCGATCAGGCTGCCGGTGACGCTGGTCGGGTCCAGCGGGTCGCCGGGCAGGTAGGCGCGCGCGGCCTCCAGAAGTTCGGCGATGAAGGCCCCGGCGATAGGGCGCTGCACCAACAGGCGCGAACCTGCGCTGCACACCTGGCCCATGTTGCTGAACACCGCAGCCGCGGCAGCATCAGCCGCACGGCGCAGGTCCGGGCAGTCGGCCATGACGATGTTCGCCGATTTGCCGCCCAGCTCCAGCCAGACGCGCTTGAGATTGCTGTCCGCCGCATTGCGGCTGATCTGCCGGCCAACAGCGCCGGAGCCGGTGAAGGCCAGGCAGTCGATCTGCGGGTGCAGGCTGAGCAGGCGACCGGTCTCGCCATCGCCCGGCACCACGTTGAAAACGCCCTCGGGAATACCCGCCTCGCGGGCCAGGCCGGCAATGCGCAAGGCGCTCAGCGGGCTCTTCTCCGAAGGCTTGAGGATTAGGCTGTTGCCGGCGGCCAGGGCCGGGGCGAACTTCCAGGTCGCCATCAGCAGCGGGTAGTTCCAGGGCACTATTGCCGCCACCACGCCGACCGGCTCGCGGGTCACGGTGCCGAGGAACTGCGGATCGCAGGCGGGCACCTCGCCGGTGACCTTGTCGACCAGCTCGGCGAACCATTCCAGGCAGTAGATGGAACTGGGAATATCCACCGCCGTGGTATCGGCGATGGGTTTGCCAGTGTCCAGGGTTTCCAGCAGCGCCAGCTCCTCGGCGTGCTCCCTCATCAACGCAGCCCAGCGCAGCAGAACGGCCTTGCGCTGGCGTGGTACCAGGTCGGCCCAGCCACCGCGCTCGAATGCCCCGCGGGCGGCAGCCACGGCGCGTTCTACGTCAGTCCCACGGCACAACGCAACCTGCGCCAGCTCGCGGCCATCAATCGGGCTGCACACAGCAAACGTCTCGCCTTCGCTGGCCCCCACATAGGCACCGGCGATGAACGCACGCGCCTCCATCACCAGGTCGGTGCTTCGTCCACGCCAATAGACGGCATCTCTGAGTTGCGGCATGCGCATCTCCTCATGTTGTTTTTGTTTAGGCTCGGAGATCCTATGGCATACTGAAAATCTATTCAATAGTGAGGCGGTTGCTATTGAAGATTTTTTCAGTAATGACCGAGAATGGTAGCGCTATTTTTTCCGCCAAGGTCACCAGAGGGCTCGGTGACAAATAGCGAGCTCGGCGTTGCCGAGTCCGCCGCGAGCCTAAAGCGGCGCTCTATTCCGCGGTTCAGCAAAGTTCCGTTACAAACATGTAAAGTTCGTAAATAAGATTTACTCGCATTTGCGATTCCCTATATTTACCACCCCTGTTGGCCGCCAAACTGTGTTTGCGGGGCCGGTGGGCGAGGGCTCCCGGTTTCCGACAGGGATGTGCCTTTTTGCTCATGAATCGCAGGAGATGTACCCATGCAGTGCAGAACTTCACCCAACAGCCTGGCCCTGGCGTTCGTCGCGCTGGCGTCGCCGGCCATGATGGCCACCGCGGCAGAAGCCGAGGAGCAGCGTGCGGGTGAGGTGCTGGAAGTGCCGGTTGCCGACAATGCGTTGGTGATCCAGGACACCCTGATCACTGCCGAGCGCGAAGCGCGACAGGCCCTGGGTACGTCGATCATCACCGCCGAAGACATCAAGCGCCACCCGCCGGCCAATGACCTGTCCGACATTATTCGCCGCGAGCCCGGCGTCAACCTGACCGGCAACAGCGCCAGTGGCGCACGCGGCAACAACCGCCAGATCGACCTGCGCGGCATGGGCCCGGAAAACACCCTGATCCTCATCGACGGCAAGCCGTCCAGCGCGCGCAACGCCGTGCGCTATGGCTGGAACGGTGACCGAGATACCCGGGGTGAAACCAATTGGGTGCCGGCCGAAGCGGTCGAGCGCATCGAGATCCTGCGGGGCCCGGCCGCCGCACGATACGGCTCCGGCGCTATGGGCGGGGTGGTCAACATCATCACCAAGCGCCCTTCTGACGAGCTGAAAGGCAGCGTCAGCCTATACACCCAACTGCCCGAAGACAGCGCCGAAGGCGCCAGCCGCCGGGCCAACTTCAACCTCGGCGGTGGGCTTACCGATAACCTCGGCTTCCGCCTGTATGGCGGCCTGGCCAAGACGGATGCCGACGACCTGGACATCAACGCCGGGCATGCCACCAGTGCACTGGTGGCGGGGCGTGAAGGGGTGCGCAACAAGGACATCAACGGGCTGCTGAGCTGGAAACTGAACGACGAGCATCGCCTCGAAGCCAGCGCCGGTTACAGCCGCCAGGGCAACATTTTTGCCGGCGACACCATGAACAGCAATGGCGGCGGCGACGTCGATTTCGTCTCCAGTCTGTACGGCCACGAAACCAACGTCATGCAGCGCAGCACCTACGACCTGACCCACCTCGGTGATTTCACCTGGGGCACCAGCAAGACCACGCTGGCCTACGAGTACGTGCGCAACTGGCGGCTCAACGAGGGCCTGGCAGGCCGCACCGAAGGTGCGCCAAGCGACGAGGGTGGAGCCATGTCACGCTTGCGCAACACGCGCCTGAGCAGTGAAGTTAACCTGCCGTTCGCCATGGGCAGCACCGAGCACGTGCTCACTTTGGGCGGCGAGTACCTGTATGAAGCCCTCAACGACCAGGGTTCGTTGCGCCCGCAAAGTTCCGACCCCACCAGCAATGGCGGGCTTGTCGGCTTCGATCGCAGCAGCTCGAAGATGACCGCACGCAGCTATGCGCTGTTCGTCGAAGACAACATCATTGTTGGCGACACCACCATTACCCCTGGCTTGCGCTTCGACCACCACGAAACCTTCGGCGACAACTTCAGCCCCAGCCTCAACCTGTCCCACAAGCTGACCGAAGCGCTGTCGGTAAAAGGCGGCATTGCCCGTGCCTATAAGGTTCCGAACCTGTACCAATCCAACCCCAACTACTTGCTGTACAGCCGCGGTAACGGTTGTAGTGTGCAGCAGACCAACAACGGTGGCTGCTACCTGCAGGGCAACGCCGACCTCAAGCCCGAGATCAGCGTCAACAAGGAGATCGGCCTGCAGTACGACCGTGGTACCTGGCGCACCAGTGCCACCTACTTCCGCAACGACTACAAGAACAAAATCATCGGTGATACCGATGTGCTTTACACCATCGGTACCGGCAGTCGCGTGACCCAGTGGGACAACGCCGGCAAGGCGCGGGTCGAAGGTATCGAAGGCAACCTCTTCATCGAGCTGACCCCGACCCTGGACTGGAACACCAACCTGACCTGGATGCTCGACAACGACAACCGCGAGACGGGCGAGCCGCTGTCGGTGATCCCGGAATACACCGTCAACACCACCCTCGACTGGCGTGCCACCGAGCAGCTGTCGTTCCAGGTGGCAGGTACCTATTTCGGCAAGCAGAAATCGCCGACCTACAACTACCGCACCCAGCAAGACTACGACAAGACCGCACAGCAGGACGTCGAGGCCTATGGCCTGGTGGACGTGAGTGCCGGGTACAAGTTCAACGCCAACTACGACGTGCGCGTGGGGGTGAACAACGTGTTCGACAAGCAGATCCTGCGGGGTGGCAATGCCAGCAGCTCGGGGGCAAACACTTACAACCAGCCGGGCAGGGCGGTGTTCGCTGCGCTGAACATCAATTTCTGAGACCCGGGCCGCTTTGCGGCCCATTCGCGGCGGACACGTTTTTCCAGGAAGCCAAATGTTTAAATTTCCCGCCTGGCTACAAATCCTCTCCCGCAGCGGCGCCGCGCTGCTCGGCGGCTATGCCCTCAGCTACGCCGCCAGTGCGTGCCTGGCTCGTACCCTGCCGCTGTCCGCCACCGACGCGGTCATCGTCGCAACACTGCCGGCCTTCATCTTCTACACCGCCGCCATCCTCTGGGCGTTTGCCTGCCGTGATGCCCTGCGCGCCTGGGCGCCGCTGGCGCTGGCAGTGCCCCTCAACCTGATCGGCTTCTGGCCGCAAGTGCTGGGGTGGCTGGCATGAAGAACACCTTCACCCAATCGATGGCCTGGCTGCACACCTGGGCCGGGCTGATCTTCGGCTGGCTGCTGTTCGCCATCTTCGTCACCGGCACCCTGGCGGTGTTCGACAAGGAGCTCAACCACTGGATGCAGCCGGAAATCCCGGCCACCCAGGTGTCCCAGGCCGACGCCGCCCGGCGCGCCATCACCTACCTGCAGGCCCATGAGCCGCAGGCGGGCAACTGGGGTATCAGCCTGCCGAGCGAGCGATCGCCTGGGTTGCGCGTATCCACCGGTGAGCGGCGCCACGGCGGTGGCGTGCAGCTTGACCCGAGCACTGGCGAGGCCATCGAGGTGCGCGACAGCGTGGGCGGCAACTTCTTCTTCCGCTTCCACTTTACCCTCGACCTGCCACGCAACTGGGGCATCTTCGTGGTCGGTGCGCTGGCGCTGGTGATGCTTGCTGCGTTGGTCACCGGTATTGTCATTCACAAGAAGATCTTCAAGGAGTTCTTCACTTTCCGGCCAAACAAGGGCCAGCGTTCGTGGCTGGACTTTCACAATGCCAGCGCTGTGCTGTTGCTGCCGTTCCACTTGATGATCACCTACACCGGCCTGGTGATTTTCATGCTCATCTATATCCCTGCCGGGGTCGATGCATTGTTCGCCGGCGACACGCGCGCCTACTTCCAGGCCCAGGGCAATGCACGCCTGGAACAGCCCCGTGGCGCGACAAGGCAGCCAGCGCCGCTGGTCGATGTGGTGCCGTTGCTGGCCCAGGCCGAAGCGCGCTTGGGGCCGATTGCTGGCTTGAATATTCGTAACCCCAACACTGCGGCAGCGCGTATCGAAATCCGCCCCGAGTTGGGCAACCGCATTGCCCTGGCCAAGGGGCAGGCGATGGTCTTCGATGGCGTCAGCGGGCAGTTGCTCAGCGACGTGCCGCAGTGGCGCGCGGTGCCTTTGACCCAGCGAGTCATGGTCGGCCTGCACTTCGCCCAGTTCGGCGGTTACCCGATGCGTTGGTTGTACTTCGTTTGCGGGCTGGTCAGTTGCCTGATGATCGCCAGTGGTCTGGTGCTGTTCTGCGTGAAGCGCGGGCGCAAGTACACCAGCACCACGGCCGATGCTTCGGCGCGACGCTGGTACCGGGTGGCCGAGGTGTGCAACGTCGGCTTCATCAGCGGCCTGTTGCTGGCGTGCGTAGGGCTGCTGTGGGCCAGCCGGTTGCTGCCGGTTGACCTGATACAGCGGGAAAGCTGGGAGGTGCGTGCGTTCTTTGGCATCTGGCTACTGGCGCTGTTGCATGCCGGCGTCAGGCCGGCACGCCGGGCCTGGGCCGAGCAACTACTGCTGGCGGCAACGCTGTGCATTGGCCTGGGTGCGTTTGGCGGCTTTGAAGACTCGATGCGCCAGGGGGTTGCGACATGTGCGCTGGTGCTGGGGGTAATGCTTGGGCTGGCGGCCTGGCGGGTGCGGCAGGCGCAACCGGTGCCACAGAAGGCCAGGGCGGGGCGGCGCATGGAGGCCGAGGCATGACGATGTGGGTCATAGGCGGCGTGCTGTTCGCCTACGCCGGCATGCTCGGGCTGTGCCAAGGGCTGGAGCGGCACTACAAGCAGGTGTGGAATCGCACCTGCCCACGCGTGTTGCGTATCGGTCTGCGCAGTGCAGGTTGGTTGGCGTTGCTGGCTAGCCTGACGCTGTGCGCCCAGGCCTGGGGCTGGGCCATGGGGCTGGTGGCCTGGTTCGGCGTGCTGTCGCTGGCGGGCTTGTTGCTGGTGATGCTACTGCCGTACTGGCCGCGGCTGGCAGTGGGGCTGGTGGGGGCGCTGCCGGTATGGGGATTGGTGCAAGGGGTTTCTTCGCTGTGAACTGAACGCTCCTGCAAGGGGTACGCGTTTGTTCAGTCGACGACATTGTTGCAGCCAAAAGCCTCGCAGCATGCTAAACCATTGGCCCCAGCCTGCTGCGAGAGAGCCCCGGTGAAAGCCATTCGCCTTACCTTTATCTGCCATGCCCTGACCCAGGCTCAGAAAACCGGAAGCCTGCACTGTGCAGATGATGGCATCTTGCCGTTGACCCAAAAAGCCGACGTTCTTCTGCCCGGCATGCGCGTGCTGACTGCGCCAGAACGGCGAGCCTGCGAGACGGCGGCGTGGTTGTCGGGGCAGGTGCAAATCGAGCCGGCATTGGCCGATTGCGACCTGGGGCGCTGGCAAGGGTTGTCGTTGAAACAGTTGCAAGCCGAGCAACCGCAGGCGTTGGCCGAATGGCTGCACGACCCGGCCAGTGCGGTGCATGGTGGGGAGTCGTTCGCTGCGCTGTGCCAGCGCCTGGCCGCCTGGCTGGCGGCCTTCGACAGGCCGGGTGAATGGTTGGCGGTGACCCACCCGATGGTCATGCGCGCGGTACTGGTGCAGTTGCTAGGGTGCCCGTTGACTGCTGGTCAGCGTATCGATGTGCTGCCACTGTCACGCCTGGTGTTGAGTTTCACCGGGCAGTGGCGACTGCGCCTGGGCTAAGGCTCAGAACGCGAGCTTGTAACCGATCAGTAACAGCATGGCGGCCAGGCACGGTCGCAGCACGCGGTCGGAGATGCGTCCGGTGAGGTGGCTGCCCAGGTAGATACCCGGAAGCGAGCCCAACAGCAGGTAGCCCAGCAACGACCAGTCCATGTTGCCCATGCCCGCGTGGCCCAGGCCTGCTACCAGGGTCAACGGTACGGCGTGGGCAATTTCGGTGCCGACCAGCCGGCGGGTGACCAGGAACGGGTAAAGCAGGAACAGCGCCACGGTGCCCAATGCGCCAGCACCGATGGACGTGAGGGTAACCATCACACCCAGCACCACACCGGTCAGCACAGTGAGGATATTGAGGCTGCGGTCACTGAGGTGGTAGTGGTCACCGGCATGGCGGCTGGCGAAGGCCTGCAGGCGCGATTTGAACAGGATGGCCAGCGCAGTGAGGATCAGCACCACCGCCAGGCCTTGCTTGATGATCGCATTTAGCGCCGAGGTGTCGGTGTGCAGGGTGCTGAGGAACCACAAGGTCAGCGCCGCAGCGGGCACGCTGCCCAGGCTGAGCAGGCCGGTGATCTTCCAGTCGATGTTCTTTTGGCGCGCATGCACCCAGACGCCACTGGCCTTGGTGATGGCCGCATAGAGTAGGTCGGTGCCGACTGCTGTCGCCGGGTTGATGCCAAACCACAACAGGATCGGGGTCATCAGCGAGCCGCCACCGACGCCGGTCATACCGACGATGAAACCCACGACCAGGCCAGCAATGGTGAAACCGAAAGAACCTACATCCATACGCTACTCGACTGCCCAACTTTGCCCGTTATCGGATGCAAGCCAGCATATAGATTTTTTTATAGCCAAATAGACTTGTTCGTTATTAGGTTATAACTGGGTGCACCCAATCACCGATCGGTCATCACCACCATGACATGCGCATCACCCCCGTCATCGCTTTCCGACAGGTAGATGTGCCCTACCTGGCTGTCAAAATAAGCGGTCTCCTGCGGCCCGATGCTCACCGCTTCTCCGGTTTCGAACTCGATGCGCACACGCCCGCTCAGTACCAGGGCGAACTCTTGCCCTGGGTGGCGGATAAAATCGTCGAACTGGCCGCGTTCGCGGGCATTGATGCGGGCATAGGCCGGTGTCATGCGCCGTTCGGGGAAGTCACCGGCAATCGGGTGATAGTCATAGGTACCGGTCGAATAGCCCGCCGCCGCCGGCAATGAATCGACCACTACGGTCACCGGCACCGGGGCGCTGACCGTGCCGCTGGCGCGAAACAACTGGGCGATGTCGACATTCAACGCCCGCGCTGCAGCGGCGAGCTTTTCATAGCTGACCGACACCTGCGCCAGTTCCATCTTCGACAAGGTGGATACCGGCACGCCACTGGCTTCGGACAATTGCTTTAGGGTCATCTGGCGCGCCTTGCGCACCTGGCGCAGGCGCTGGCCGACTACGGCGCGGTCGAGCAGGGGTAGGGCAGCGGGCATTCAGGGTTCTCGGTATACGGCGTTGGTCGGGCATCTTACCTTGGACCCTTGCGCATTTCTAAATTCTCATATATTAGAATTCTCATAAATGATAATTTGCCTGACAGGAGCGTGCATGACCCCGACCTACGACACCCTGATCATCGGTGCCGGCATTGCCGGCGCCTCGCTGGGCTATCGCTTGGCCGGCCAGCAGCATGTGCTGTTGCTCGAACGCGAGTCGCAGCCTGGCTACCATTCCACCGGGCGTTCGGCGGCCATGTTCATGGAAGCCTACGGCACGCCACAGATACAGGCGTTGACCCGCGCCAGCCGGGCCTTTTACGAAGCGCCGCCGCAGGGCTTCTGCGAGCACCCGCTGCTGGAACCGCGTGGCTGCCTGTATGTGGCCAGCCTGGAGCAGCACGCGCTGCTGGAGCAGACCCACGCGCAGAACCTGGCCAATGGCACCGAAGTCAGCCTGCTGGACCGTGACGCCGCCCTGGCCCTGGTGCCCAGCCTGCGTGGCGAAACCCTGGCCGGCGCAGTACTTGAGCCGGGCGCGATGGACCTGGATGTGCACGCCCTGCACCAGGGCTTCTTGCGCGGTTATCGCGCGGCCGGCGGTGAGCTGCGCTGCAACGCCGAGCTGATCCAGGCCTGGTACCTGGACGGCCTGTGGCAGGTGGAACTGGCTGATGGCAGCCGCGTGCAGGCACGCCAACTGGTCAATGCCGCAGGTGCCTGGGCCGACCGCGTGGCCGAGCAGTGCGGTGTGGCGCGCATCGGCCTGCAACCGTGCCGACGTAGCGCATTTACCTTCCCAGGCCCTGCGGACCAGGACTTCGCCCGCTGGCCAGCGGTGATCGGCGTCGACGAAAGCTTCTACTTCAAGCCTGATGCCGGCCAGTTGCTTGGGTCGCCTGCCAATGCCGACCCGGTCGAACCGCAGGACGCCGCGCCCGAGGAGCTCGACGTGGCCTTGGGTATCTACAACATCGAAGCCATGACCACCTTGGCGATCCGCCGCCCCAGCCACACCTGGGCCGGGTTGCGCTCGTTCGTTGCCGATGGCGACCTGGTGATCGGTTTCGATGCACACGCTCCCGCGTTTTTCTGGCTGGCGGCGCAAGGTGGCTATGGCATCCAGTCGGCAGCGGGCGCTTCGCGCCTGGCAGCCGACCTGCTGCTTGGCCAGCCCTTGTGTCCTAGCCTTGTCAGCCAGGGCGTGGCGCCCGAGCGCCTGTCCCCGGCCCGTTTTCAACACCCTTGAAGGAGTACCCCATGAGCAATGACATCCAGCGTTTCCCCAGCAGCCTGCCGTTCCCTTTCTCCCGCGCGGTAAAGGCCGGTGGCTTTCTGTTCCTCTCTGGCCAGGTGCCGATGAGCGCCAGCGGTGAAGTGGTACGCGGTGATATCCAGGCCCAGACCCGCGCAGCCTGCGAGCGCATTGCCGAAAGCCTGGCCGCTTGCGGGGCGCGTTTCGACCAGGTGGTCAAGGCCACGGTGTGGCTGTCGGACATGAGCCATTTCGCCGGTTTCAACGAGGTGTACAAGGAGTTCTTCGGCGCGGCGCTGCCGGTGCGTTCTACCGTGGCCTCGGCGTTGGCGCTTGGGGTGGATGTAGAGATTGAAGTGCAGGCGTTCGTCGGCGACCTGTGACCGAACAAAGCGCTTTTGTAGGCGCAGCGCAAGGCTGCGCCAACAAGAGATAGGCGGCGCCAATGACACAACAACAATAAATCCAGAGGTTCACATGCAAGAGCAGCTGAAGATTGCCGGCGCATTTGTCGGCGTGATCGTGGGGGCGGGGTTCGCTTCGGGGCGGGAACTGTTGTTGTTCTTTGTCGATTTCGGCGTGTGGGGGCTGGTTGGCGCGTTGGTCAGCGCCGCCTTGTTCACCTTCCTTGGCATGGCCTTGGCCGGCTTGGGCAACCGCCAGCAGGCCACTTCGCACAAGGACGTAATCCAGGCCATCTGTGGCCGTCACCTGGGCCTGTTCGTCGACTGGCTGATCACCTTTTTCATGTTCGCGGTCACCGTGGTCATGCTGGCCGGCGGTGGTGCGTTGCTGGAGCAGCAGTTCGGTATTCCGGCGCTGACCGGCAGTGTACTGGTGACGCTGGTGGTGGTGGCCATCGTGTGCCTGGACGTGCGCAAGGTGATCCTGGCGATTGGCGCCATTACCCCGCTGCTGATTCTGGTGGCCTCGGCAATTGCCTTGTACGCCGTGTTCACCCGTGAACAGAGCTTCGCGGCGCTCGACCAGCTGGCCAGCCAGCAACAGGCCGGCACCCGCCACTGGCTGCTGGGTGCGTTCCTGTATGTGTCGTACAACATCGTGGCCGGTGCGCCGATCCTGGCCATTCTGGGCGGTTCGGCCAAGGGCGAGAAAACTGCAATATGGGGTGGCCTGCTGGGTGGTGCGGCACTGGGTGGCCTGATGCTGGTGATGAGTGCCGGGCTATTGTCGCGGCTGGACAGTGTGGCCGACCTGCCCATGCCGATGCTGTCGATTGCCAACGAAGTGTCACCGCTGCTGGGGCTGGTGATGTGCCTGATCATCTTCGGCATGATCGTCAACACTGCAGTGGGCACGCTGTTTTCGTTCCTCTCGCGGCTGTTGCCGGCAGGCACGGCGAAGTTCCGTTGGGGCTCGGTAGTGACCGGGGTGGTGGCGTTCGGCTGCAGCCTGGTGGGGTTCATCAGCCTGGTGGGCCAGGTGTACCCGCTTTTCGGTTATTTGGGCTTTGTACTGATGGCAGCGGTGTTGCTGGCGTGGGTGCGGCGGGGTAGGGCCGTTAAAGCGGCGCTCACTGCTGACGCATGATTTGCTGCTGACGCGATCCCCTGTAGGAGCGGCCTTGTGTCGCGAAAGGGGCGCGTTGCGGCCCCGGACTTTCAGCTAAGCCGCAGAAATTGCCGGGGCCGCTCTGCGGCCCTTTCGCGACACAAGGCCGCTCCTACAGGGTGTGTTCCGATTTAGATCCTGAAGCTGCCTACCAGCTGTTTCAAGCGCCCGGCCTGCTGGGCCAGCTGATCGCAATGGCGCAGGGTGTCGTTGAGGTTCTCCACCCCTTGCTGGTTCAGGGCGTTGATCTGGGTAATGTCCAGGTTAAGGCTCTCGACCACGGCGGTCTGCTCTTCAGTAGCCGTGGCCACCGACTGGTTCATGCCATCGATTTCGCCAATACGCTGGGTCACGCTGGCCAGGCGTTCGCCGGCCTGGTTGGCCACCTGCACGGTCTGCTCGCTGGAAACCTGGCTGGTGTTCATGGTGTGCACCGCTTCGCGCGAGCCCACCTGCAGGCTGGTGATCATGCGGTGGATTTCTTCCGCCGATTCCTGGGTCCGGTGCGCCAGGTTACGCACTTCGTCGGCCACCACGGCAAAACCACGGCCGGCTTCACCGGCACGGGCCGCTTCGATGGCGGCGTTCAGCGCCAGCAGGTTGGTCTGCTGCGAGATGCCCTTGATCACGTCGAGTATCTTGCCGATTTCGTCGGTGCTGGCGTTGAGCGTTTCGATCTGCGCGCACGACTCGCTGATGCGCTGCGACAGGGCCGTCATGGCGCTGATGGCTTCTTCAACCACTTCACGGCCACCGTGCGCCTGTTCGCTGGCACCGCTGGCATGTTGCGAAGCATCGGCGGCATTGCGGGCGATTTCCTGGGTGGCTGCGCCCAGTTCGTTGATGGCCGCAGCCACACTGTTGGTGCGCATGCTCTGTTCTTCAGAGCCGCTGATAGACGCATTGGACGCACTGACCACTTTCTCCGACAGGTCATGCACCAGGCGGGTGGCCGAGGACACTTCGCTGATCGAGGCATGGATACGCTCGACAAAGCGGTTGAACGAGGTGGCCAGTTCGCCGAACTCATCCTTGTTCTGCACGGCCAGGCGGCGGGTAAGGTCACCTTCGCCTTCGGCGATGTCACGCATGGCGCGGCCCATGGTGGTCAGCGGGCTCATCAGCACAGGGATCAGCAGGCCGAGCAGGCCGGCAATGGCGGCCACGGCAATCAGCATGGCAATGATCGCCGAGGTGCGGAACTGGCTGAGCGCGGCGTAGGCTTTGTCCTTGTCGATGGACAGGCCGATGTACCACTGCGCCGACGGCAGGCCGTTCACCGGGGCGAACGAAATGATGCGGTCCTGGCCGTTGAGGGTGACATCCTGCATGCCGGCGGCAACCCGCAGGTTGCTGCCTGGGTAGATGTCCTTGAGGTTCTTCATCACCTGGTCTTTGTTGGGGCTGACGATCACCTGGCCGTTGGCGTCGGCCAGGAAGGCGTGACCGATGCCACCGAAGTCGACCGAGTTGATGATTTCTACCAGGGTATCGAGGGTCACGTCACCGCCGACCACGCCGATCAGTTCGCCATTGCTCTTGCTCTTCACCGGGGTGGCGATGGTTACCATCAGGCCACCGACCGCACCCTGGTATGGGGCGGTCAGCACGGTTTGCCCGGCGCTGGCGGCGGCGCCATACCAGGGGCGCTGGCGCGGGTCGTAACCGGCGGGCATCTGGGTATCCGGGCGCTGGGTGAATACGCCGTTGGCCTGGCCCAGGTAGGTGAACAGGAAATTACGCGTGTAGGACGGCTGCTCGATCAGCCCGGCCAGGGTGTCGCCGGCGCCTTGCTGGCCGATGTCCTGGGCCAGGTTTTCCAGCACCAGGATGCGCCCGCTCATCCAGTTCTGCACGCTGCTGGCAGTCAGTGCACCGGACTGCTGTACCGAGGCTTCGATGTTCTGGCGGATGGTGTTGCGTTGCAGGTAGTCGTTGTAAAGCGTGAACAGGGCAAATGCCAGGACCACGACGCCGCAGGCGCTGAGCAGGATCTTGTGGCGAAATTTCAGGTTCATGTTTCGAGACCTTGAGCCAATGAGGGGAGGGCGCAGCGCGCTCATGACGCACTGCGGGGCCTATCGACCGAGATATCGGCTCAAGGGGTAAAAGATTGAAGCGCTTACAGAAATTTCTTACGGTCGTTTCGACAGACGGCAGTCACTGCTCAGCCAACTGCTCGATCAGCAGCCGTGCGGCCTGCTGCAGCGGCTGTTGTTTGCGCCACAGGATATGCACCGGCAACTGCAATTCGTTGCGGGTATTGCGAAAATCCAGGCGTACCAGGCGCCCGCTGGCCAGCAGCGGCGCGACCCGCGACAGCGGCAAGTCGCCCCAGCCCAGGCCGGTTTCCACCATCTGCAAAGCCAGGTCGAAGCTGTCGGTGAGCCAGTGGGTGGCGCCGATCAGCGGGCGAGGGTCAGCCAGTGGCAGGTCGCGGCTGCGCACCAGAATCTGACGCACTTGGGTCAGGTCCTCAAGGTAGTGGATACGCCCCTCACGCAAGGCCGGGTGGGCCGGTGACAGCGTAGCCACCAGCGTCTCCATGCCGATGTGCTGGAAGCCGCGCCGGGCATCGACCTGCAGGCCGGCAAAGGCCACGCAGAGGTCGGCGCGGCCGCTGTCCAGCAACTGCAGGGCTTCCTCCTGCGGGGCGCTCAGCAGGGCAATGTCCAGCAGAGGGTGGCGCTCGCCGAGGTTGGCGATGGCCGCCAGCAACGGGCGGTGATCGATGTCGGGTGCCACCGCCAGCGTCAGGCTGCTCTCCAGCCCCTGGGAAAGCTCCAGCGCATGCACCTGAAGCAGCCCCAATTGCTCGGCAATCAGCCTGGCGTGTGGCTCCAGGGCCAAAGCTTGTGCAGTTGGACGAACTTCACGCGGACCGCGTTCGAATAGGTTGTAGCCAAGTTCCGCCTCAAGGTTGCCGATGGCCATGCTCACGGCCGACGGCACGCGTTTGAGCGCGCGCGCAGCGGCGGAAAAGGAACCGCGGTCGAGCACGGCAAGAAACAGCTGGATGTTGTCGCTGGAAAAATTCATGGCAGCCTCCTGTCAGTGGATCTGACAGCTGCTTACTTTTGCTGTCAAGTGCATTGAAGCATGATCGCCCCCATCGCTTTTCTCATTGGAGGTAATCCCGCGTGCAGGGACTGAAACGCAAACTGGTCTACGTGACGTTCTATGAACTCATCGGGCTGTGCATGTCGACCCTAGGGCTGGCTTACCTGTCGGACACGCAGGCGTCGCACACCGGGCCGCTGGCGGTGATGATCACCACCATCGCCATGCTCTGGAACCTGGTCTACAACAGCCTGTTCGAGTATTGGGAGAGCCGCCAGGCCAAGCGTGGTCGCAGCGTGGCGCGGCGGGTGGCGCATGCCATCGGCTTCCAGTTGACCCTGGTGGTGTACCTGATCCCGCTGATTGCCTGGTGGCTGGACATGACGTTGCTGGAAGCGCTGCTGGTGGACATGGCGTTCATCATTCTGGTGCCGTGCTACACCTTTGCCTATAACTGGGCGTTTGATCGGGTGTTTGGGTTGCCCAACTCGGCCATGGCTACAGCTTGATCTAGCGGGTACTGGCCTCTACACGGCACAAGGCTGCTACGGCGGCAGGCGAATGATCAATGGCGCCTGCTGTTGTTTCACCTGCTGCACCGGTTGTTCCACCGGTCGCGGCGCACTGGCCAGCAAGCTGTCCTCAACCTGCCCCGACAGGTAGTACACCCCCGCCATGGCCCCGCTCTGGCGGTTCTCCATCAACTCCTGCCACTCCTGGTTCAACGCCACGTTGAGGATCACCCGCAGTTGCTCGACCATCTGTGGTTGTTCACGGTCATGGGTCATCATCCCGTAACCGGCCGCTGCAATCGAAATCATCGCCCCTGCCACCTTGCCCACTGCCGATGCCACGGCACTGGCAATACCGCGTGGGGCCAGGGTGGCGCCGAGTTTTTCGCTTGCCTGGGTGGCCACCGAGTTCAGCCCGACATCGGTCTTGCCGGGGCCTTTGCTGGCTTGCTGATGCAAGTGCTGGCGCATGGCTTGCCATGCCGGTTGCTGGTCCAGCGACTTGGCCCGCAGCAGCTGATAAAGGCTGGCATTGCGCGCATCCGGTGGCCCCAGGGCGATGACGGGAATACGGTTCAGGCGCTGGCTGAACTGCTCGGGCGGCGCGTTGTAGCGGCTGATGATGGCCGGCAGTTGCTGGCCGAGCAGTTGCAGGTACAGCTCGCAGGCCCGGTCGCGAATGCCCTCGGGGTTGATCTGCTCGGCCACCGGCTCGATCACCCGTGCGTGATACTGCTCCTGCAGGTACAGCGCCAGGCGCTTTTCTGCCGGTTCCCGGCCCTCACCACTGTCGAGCTTGTACCAGGCCACCTTGAGGGTGAGCCACTGCTGGGTCCAGTAGCCAGTGAACCAGGGGATGAAGTCGCTTTCGGTACGTTGCTGTACCTGTTCTTTCCACACCCGCATGGAGCGCCGGGCATAGTCATTAGCCGAGCCGGCGGCGCCCACCGAGGCATCGATCAACTCCTGGTCGATGCGTTGCCAGGCAGCGGGGGTGAGTACTGCAGGTGGCGGCGGGGCAGGTGGGCGCTTGCTGGCACAACCGCCGAGGGCCAGCAGAAGGCACAGCAACAAAAGCATTCGAGAGCTCACGCGACCGCCTCCCTGGTAGAGGCTGGGGTGGTTCTCGCAGTATAGGGGGGGGTGCGAGCTGCTGCCGTGCAGCCCATCGCCAATCGCCTGCCCAACGCGCTCCCAAAGGAACCCGCGTAATCACTTCAGGACGAGCTTTTCTTCCAGGCGGTCGAGGTGTTTGTGCATCAGCCCCAAGGCCGCCTCGGCATCACCTTGCTCGACGGCATCGATGATTGCTGCATGTTCTTGCCACGCGCAGTGGTCACAGCACGGCGACTCGTAGCGGGCGATGATCAGCGAGGTCATCGGCACCAGCCCATTGAGAAAGCGTGCCAGTGGTGCGTTGGCCGCCACTTGCGCCAGTTTCAGGTGGAACTCGCCGCCCAGGCGGATCGCCGAACAGCGTTCGCCACTTTCATGGTGCTGGCGCTCGCGCTCCACCAGTTGCCGCAGTTGGCGAACCTGCGCCGGCCGGGCGCGTTGCGCGGCCAGGGTAATCAGCGTGGTCTCGGCCAGGCGCCGGGCGCTGAGTACCTGGCGTGCCTGGTCTGGGTCGGGCGCGGCCAGGTGTGCGGTGTGGCTGGGGCGCTGCACCACCACTTGCTGGTCGGACAGGCGCCCGAGCACGCGGCGGATCACCGTGCGGCTGACACCAAAGGCATGGCCCAGGGCCTCCTCGGGCAGCAGGCTGCCGGGTGGCAGGCGCTGTTCCAGAATGGCATCGAACAGGCGCGGGTATATCTGCTCGGCCGACAGGCGGGTTTCACCGGCCGCGAGCAGGGCAGGCAAGTGGTGGGCGGCGTTCATGGTCGCTCTCCTGAAGTCATGGATGCGGATGTTCGTCCGGGATATTCAGCGCAATACCCATGCGCAGCCCTTCGGCCACGATATGCTGACGCATCTGGGCACTGGCCTTTGCGCTGCTGCGCTCGCGAATGGCGCGTACCACCGCTTCGTTCTCCTTCAGCCGCGCGGCCAGGTGCTCTGGCGAGTTGCGCAGCATGTCGGCGCTCTGCTTCAGGGCATTGCCGGTTTGCTGCACCACACTCTGGAAGATCGGGTTGGTGGTCAGGGCGAACAGCGCCTCATGGAAGGCGATGTAGGCCTTGACCCCGGCTTCGCTGTCATCGGCCTCCAGCGCTTCACGCATGTCCATCAGGGTCAGCCGCAGTTGGCCAATGTCCTGGCTGTTGGCCGATTGCGCCACCAGGCCGACGATGAAGGGTTCGAGGGTGTAGCGCAGTTCCAGCACGTCGGCCAGGCTGGCCGCGGCGCTGGTGTCCACGCCTGCTTCATGGCTAATGGCATCGGCATCCAGCACCAGCACGCCTTTGCCCGGCATTGAGCGCACAAGGCCCAGGGTTTCCAGCACGGTCACCGCTTCGCGCAGGCTCGGGCGGCTGATACCCAGTTGTTCGGCCAGCTCGCGCTGGCCTGGCAGCATGTCGCCGGTGCGCCATTGGCCGCGGGCCAGGGCCTGGCGCAGTTTTTCCACCACTGAGTTGACGACGGTCGATGAGCTGATCACGGTTCGCTCCTGCTAGGGCCGGCGTCTTCGCCGGCCACTTTCGGTCAAAATTCCTGTTGATGGTGTGTGTTGGGCTGTTTGCGCTGCGTGGGGTTAAAACCAAGTTTGCCATCGAGCACGTTCTGCGCGCGTTCCAGGTCAATGTCTTTTTCCCAGCGGGCGATGGCCACGGTAGCCACGCAGTTGCCGATCAGGTTGGTCAGCGCCCGGCCAATACCCATGAACCAGTCCACCGCCAGTACCAATACCAGCCCGACCACCGGAATGGCCGGTACGGCGGTCAGGGTGGCAGCGAGAATCACCAGCGCCGAGCCTGGGATGCCGTGAGCGCCTTTGGAAGTCACCAGCGACACCAGCAGGATGGTCAGCAGGTCGGTCATTTCCAGCGGTGTGCCGGTGGCGTTGGCGATGAACACGATGGCCAGGGTCAGGTAGATGGAGAAACCATCGAGGTTGAACGAGTAGCCGGTCGGAATCACCAGGCCGACCGTGGAACTGCCAATGCCCAGGTGCTCCAGCTTGCGCATGATTTGTGGCAGTACGGCGTCGGAAGAAGCGGTGCCGAGAACGATGGTCAGCTCCTCACGCAGGTACTTGATCAACGGCAGCAGTTTGAGGCCCGACAGGCGCATGACGGTGCCCAGCACGATCAGTACGAAGCCGGCGCAGGTCAGGTAGAACAGCGCGACCAGGCCGCCCAGGTGCTGCAGCGATTCCAGGCCGTATTTGCTGGTGGTGAAGGCAATGGCGCCGAACACGCCGATCGGCGCCAGGCGCACGATCATGCCCATGATGCGGAAGATTACATGGCTCAGTTCGTTGATCAGCCGCGAAATGCCGGCGGCCGAGTCACCCACCAGGTTCAGCGCGCTGCCGAACAGTACCGAGAACAACAGCACCTGGAGAATGTTGTTGTCGGCGAAGGCGCCGATCACCGAAGTGGGGATCAGGTCCATGAAGAACGCCGTGGCGCCGTGAATGTGCTGGCCGCGCTCGGCCAAGCCGTTGGCATCAGCGGTGGACAGCTGGTCCAGGTGAATGTTGGCACCGCTACCAATGCCACTGCTGAAGGCGAACACCAGGCCGATCACCAGCGCCAGGGTGGTCAGCACTTCGAAGTAGATCACCGATTTCAGGCCGATGCGCCCGACCTTTTTCAGGTCGCCCGCCCCCGAGATGCCGCTGACCACCACGCAGAACACGATCAGGCCGATGAGCATCTTGATCAGCTTGATGAAGCCGTCGCCAAGAGGTTTGAGTTGCAGGGAGAGGTCGGGGAAGCTCAGACCGCAGGCGATGCCGAGGGCAAGGCCGAGTACGACTTGCAGGAAAATCGAACGCGAGCACCATTTGAGCATGGGAGGAGTCTCTGATCGGTGTCCTTGCTTCGGTAGCCGCACGGGGCGAAAGAGCGCAGGACTTAATTATTGTGGTCTTACCGGTTTGTTCAGCGCGAAGCCATAAAAGCGCGAAAAAACCCTGAGTGCAAGGTTTTTTGGCCTTACCGGTCTGACCAGTTATGGGGCAATCCGGCCTGCCAGGCTCTAGTTCGGTGCGTACCGTAGAGGGGGGCGCGTGAACAGGTCAGGGCTTGGCCAGTGCCTGCTCCACTGCTGCAATCAGCTTGCCAAGATCCTTGGGCGGGGCGTTGTGAATGACACCGAACAGGTAGGCGCGCTGCTCCTCTTCGTCGTCCGGTTCGGCGAAGAAGTCCTTGGGTTTTACACCCAGCACCTGAGCGAACTCCATCAGTGCATCAATGCTGGGGGTATAGGTGCTGGTTTCGAAGCGGCTGATGGTCTTGGGGTCGAAGCCGGTCCGTTCGGCCAGTTGTGCCTGGGTCAGGCCCGCCAGCTTGCGGTAGCGGCGCAGGGCGAAACCCAAAGCTGATCTCGTCATCACTTAATTCCCATTTAGAATCAAGAACTTAACGATATCTATCGGCATGGCGCAACGCCATGATTGATCACCTTTGTTTTATTTATGTGATGAATTTCGTAGAATTCACGGCTTGACTGGCCAGTCATCGTCAACTTCCTTGCTTCGGTCGGCCTCGTGCCCCAACGGCGGGAAGCGCATTTGCCAATTGGAGCGGATCGCCATGGATCGGTTCCGGCGGCTGTCGATGAGCTGGGTACCGGTTCGTCAGTGAATGGAGTCTCATCGTGCGCCTCAACTTGCCGGTAACCCCGGTCGAGCAACGTTTCCCCTCAGATCAGCGGCTGATTTCTGCTACCGATACCGCCAGCCTGATCACCTACTGCAACCCTGAATTCGCTGCCATCAGCGGCTATAGCGAGGCCGAACTGATCGGCAGCCCGCACAACCTGGTGCGCCACCCGGACATGCCGCCGGCGGTGTACGAGCTGATGTGGCGCTACCTGAAAGCCGGCAAGAGCTGGATGGGTATCGTCAAGAACCGCTGCCGTAACGGCGACTACTACTGGGTCAACGCCTATGTCACGCCCATCCTCGAAGGCGGGCGGGTAGTGGGCTACGAGTCGGTGCGGGTGTGCCCCACCCGCGAGCAGGTGGCCCGTGCCGAGGCTTTGTATGCGCGGCTGCGCAACGGTCAGGCGGCATTGTCGGCGCCGCGCCGGTTGAGCTTGCTGGCGCAGGCCCTGGCCTTGCCACTGGCCGGTGGAGTGCTGGCAGTTGGCGCCCATCAGCTGTGGCCTGGCCTGGTGGGGCAGGGGCTGACGGTGGGGCTGTTCGTGGCCTATGGCTTGTGGGTGCGCAACGCCCTTGGGCGACAGCTTCAGCAGGTTGTGCAGGGCGCGCAAGGCACGTTTGCCGACCCGGTCGCCGCTTTGACCTACAGCGACCTGCCGGGTGCCGCCGGGCAGTTGCAACTGATGCTGATCAGCGAAGAGGCACGCCTGAAAACCGCATTGACGCGGCTAAGTGACCTGGCCGGGCAAATGGCGGTAGCCGCCCACGATGCCGGGCAGTTGTCGCGCAGCACCGAGGCGGCCTTGCTCAAGCAGCGTGCCGAAACTGACCTGAGCGCCACGGCAATGAATCAGATGGCCGCCTCTATCGGCGAAGTGGCCAATCACGTCCAGTTGACCGCCGCCGAGGCACACACCGCACACCTGCTGGCCGAGCAGGGTAGCCAGGTGGCCGATGCCAGCGGCGCGGCCATTCGGACCCTGGCCAGCACCGTGACGCAGATCAACCAGGCGGTCAGCCACCTCGCTGGTCAGACCGGTGCCATCGCCGAGGCTGCTGGGATGATTCGCGGCATTGCTGAGCAGACCAACCTGCTGGCCCTCAACGCCGCCATCGAGGCGGCGCGTGCAGGCGAGCAGGGCCGCGGTTTTGCCGTGGTCGCCGATGAGGTGCGGGCATTGGCCGACAAGACTCGCCAGTCGACCCTGCACATTCAGGCGATCATCGATGCCCTGCGCAGTGGCGCCGAGGAGGCCGTGGCGATCGCCAGCCAAGGCATCGATGGCGCCGAGCAGGGCGTTGCCCAGGTACAGGAAGCCCGGCAGGCGCTGCACGGCATTCGTGACGCGGTGCAGCGCATCAGTGACATGAGCCAACAGATGGCCACCGCCTCGCAGCAGCAGTCGGCGGTGGCCGAAGACGTTTCGCGGCAGATCAACGGCGTAGCCGGTATTGCCCAGCACAGCGCCCACAGCGCCAACGCCGCCGCCTCGCGCGGCGCCGAACTGGAACAGGTGTGCGCCGGATTGCGCGCCCTGGTGGAGCGCTTCAACCGCTAAGGCAGGATGCTTTATGGATGACAACTATCGCGCGGCCGTGGACGCGGCCGCGATCTTTTCCGAAACCGACCTGCGTGGGAACATCACTTACGTCAACCAGCAGTTCTGCAGCATCTCGGGCTACAGCCGTGAGGAGCTGCTGGGCGCCAACCACCGCATCCTCAACTCGGGCCTGCACGAGCCGGCGTTCTTCGTTGGCATGTGGCGTGCCCTGGCTGCCGGGCGGGTATGGAAGGGCGAGATCTGCAACCGGGCCAAGGACGGTTCGCTGTATTGGGTCGACAGCACCATGGTGCCATTGATCGACCCGCTGACCGGCCAGGTGCGCAAGTATGTGTCGATCCGCTTTGACGTCACCGAGAAACGCCAGCTGCTGCATACCCTGCAGTGGCGGGTGGGCCACGATGTGCTCACCGGCCTGCCCAACCGCGCCTACCTGTCCGACCTGCTGAATCAGGCCCTGGCCTACTCGCGCCGCGAAGACATTCCGCTGGCGGTGTGCATGCTCGACCTGGATGGGTTCAAGGCGGTCAATGACGGCTATGGGCATGCCGTGGGCGACTTGCTGCTGGTGGAAGTGGCGCAGCGCTTGAAGAGCATCCTGCGCGGTGGCGATGCCGTGGCCCGGCTTTCGGGCGACGAATTCGTGCTGATCCTGCGCGATGTCGATGATGAGCAGCAGTTGCATGCAGCTCTGCGGCGGGTGTTGCGGGCATTGGCGGCGCCCTGTGTGGTGCGTGAACACAGGCTTTCGCTCAGCGCCAGTATCGGCGTGACCCTGTACCCGCAGGATGACGAAGATGCCGACACCTTGGTGCGCCACGCCGACCAGGCCATGTATGTGGCCAAGCAGCGCGGGCGCAACCGCTATCACCTGTTCGACGTGTCGCAGGAGCAGGAGCTCAAGGCCACTCACCAGACTGTAGCGCGCGTGCGCCGGGCACTGCACAACAGTGAGCTGTGCCTTTACTACCAACCCAAGGTCAACCTGCGCAGCGGCCAGGTGCTGGGCTTCGAAGGGTTGTTGCGCTGGCAACGGCCAGGCCGTGGCGTGGTGCCGCCCGGCGACTTCCTGCCTTGGGTAGAGCAGACCGACCTGATCGTCGAAATCGGCGAGTGGGTGGTCGGCCAGGCGCTGAGCCAGCTGCAGGCCTGGCAGCGCCAAGGGCAGCCCTGGTCGTTGAGTGTGAATATCGCCGCACGGCATTTGCAGCGCAATGACTTCGCCGAGCGCCTGCAGCAGCTACTGGCAACGTACCCGGAGGTGGACCCGGCGCGGCTGGACCTGGAAATCGTCGAGTCGGTTGCCATCGACAACCTGCAGCACGTCAGCCGCTGCCTGGACGCCTGCCGTGCACTGGGCGTGCGTTTCTCGCTGGACGATTTCGGCACCGGTTATTCGTCGTTGAGTTACCTGAAACGCTTGCCGACCCAGACGATCAAGATCGACCAGTCGTTCGTGCGTGACATCCTTCACGACCAGGATGACCTGGCGCTGACGGCGGCGGTGATCGGCCTGGCCCGGGCGTTTGGTCGCGAGGTGATTGCCGAGGGGCTGGAGAGTGTCGAGCACGGCCGGGTGCTGATGGGCCTGGGCTGTGAGCTGGCGCAGGGTTACTGCATTGCTCGGCCGATGCCGGTCAATGAGGTGCAAGCCTGGGCACAGGCCTACCGGCAGCCGGAGCAATGGCGGGCCACGTGAACGCCCATTAGCGGGCCATGGTCTTGACCTCGGCCAGCACGGGGTGCGCCACCAGCTTGTCGATGTGCAAGGTGTCGTCGTTCATCCAGCGTTCGCTGAGCAGTCGGTAGTGTTCCATGTCGCGGCAGTGCAGGCGCAGGCTGTAGTCGAAGTGGCCACTGATCAGCTGGCATTCATGCACCTCCGGGCAGTTGTGCAAGGTGGCTTCGAAGGCCTTCTGTGCCGCGCGCCCGCTTTGGTTGGACAGGGTCGCCAGCACCAGCAGTGACACCCCGGGCGCCACCTTGTGCTGGTCGATGATTGCCCCATAGCCACGAATCACGCCACGTCGCTCCAGCTTGCGCACGCGCTCCAGGCAGGGGCGCGGGGTGAGGTGGACGAGGGTGGAGAGTTTTTCGAACGTGATACGACCGTCGTGGCGCAGGATGTCGATGATCGCTTCGTCGATGCGGTCGAGGGGGTGGGCATTGGTGTCCATGCGCGTGGGCTTCTTTCAGAAGTGGGCATGGACAGGTTAGGCGGTAAAGGGCGCTGCTGCACAGCAGCCCCAAGGTCTGTCAGGCGCATACGGAATCAGCCTTGGGCACCGCTCGCAACTCAACCTTGCGCGGCTGTAAAAGCGCATACAGATCCTTCGGATCCTCCAGCACCGGCACCAGCCCGATGTCCTTGCCGATACCCAGCGCCTGCGCCGTATCCAGCACATAACGCAGCGCCGAAAAGTCCTCCAAGGCAAACCCGACCGAGTCGAACAGCGTCACCTGCTCGGCGTGCTCGCGGCCCTTGGCCTCACCCGCCACCACCCGCCAGAACTCGGTCACCGGCGAATCCGCCGGCATCTGCTGAATCTCGCCTTCAACCCGGCTTTGCGGCTCGTACTCGACAATCACCCGAGCCCGCTCGACTATTGCCCGGTGCAGTTCGGTCTTGCCTGGGCAGTCACCGCCCACGGCGTTCAGGTGCATGCCCGGCTCGATCATCTCGGGGGTGAGGATGGTGGCGTAGGCTTTGTCGGCGGTCACCGTGGTGACGATATCGGCACCGCGCACCGCATCGGCCACGGAGCGTGCGATGGTCAGCTTGAGGCCGGGGCGGTTGGCCAGGTTGGCGACCAGTTTGGCCGAGGCGGCGGGGTCGATGTCGAACAGGCGTATTTCGTCAATGCCCAGCAGGGTATTGAAGGCGATGGCCTGAAACTCGCTTTGCGAGCCATTGCCGATCAGCGCCATGCTGCGGCTGTCCTCTCGCGCCAGGTAGCGGGCGGCCAGGGCCGAGGTGGCCGCCGTGCGAATGGCCGTGGTCAGGGTCATCTCGCTGAGCAGCAACGGTGCGCCGGTATCGATGCTGGCCAGTGCGCCGAAGGCCATCACCGTGGGCAGGCCGTGGCGGGTGTTCTTCGGGTGGCCGTTGACGTACTTGAAGGCGTAGCGACTGGCATCGGCAACCGGCATCAGCTCGATCACCCCGTCCGCGCAATGGTTGGCAACCCGGGCGCATTTCTCGAAGGCGGGCCAGCGCAGGTAGTCCTGGCGGATGTATTCGGCCATTTCCAGCAGGCAGGTAGGCAGGCCTTTGCGGTTGACCAGGCGGGCCAGGTCTTGCACATCGATAAAGCGGGTCATGAGGGGTCTCCCTGCGGCGACGCTTCCAGAGTGGGCACTGGGTTCATTGTGCGGTGTGCAGGGAGGTAAAGCTGGCTGTAATGGGCCCTGGCGGCAGCGGCTGCGGCTGATTTGGAGACACTGACAGCCGAAACGGCTGTGGGGAGCCTAAACCTGCCAATGGATTCAGTGCGCCCGCAAACGCTTGTACAGCGTAGTGCGGCTGATACCCAGCCCCCGCGCCACCGCCGACAGGTTGCCATTGGCTTGCTCGACCAGGGTCTGCAGGTCCGTCTCTTCGGTCGTCACCCGTACCGGTAGCTGCGACTCGGCCAGAAAGCCCGCAGGCAGGTGCTCGATGCCGACCGGTCCGTTGCCCGCCAGCGCCAGTGCCACCTGCAGCACGCTCACCAGCTCGCGCAGGTTGCCTGGCCATGGGTGTCGATCGAGCAGGTCGATAATGGCCGGGGGCAGCCGCGCAGGTTGCCCGGGGTCGCGGTAGCGGGCATGTAGCTGCTCAATCAACTGACGCCGGTCACTGCGCTCGCGCAGCGCAGGCAATACCACGGCCAGCCCGGCGATGCGGTAGTACAGGTCCTGGCGAAAGCGCCCGGCGCGCACTTCTTCGGCCAGGTCGCGGTTGCTCGCCGACACCACGCGGATATCTACCGCTACCGGCTCGCCGCTACCCAGTGGCTGGATAGTGCGTGACTGCAGCACACGCAGCAGGCGGGCTTGAGTGGGCAGTGGCATGTCGCCTATTTCGTCGAGAAACAGGATGCCGTGGTCGGCTTTGCGGATCAGCCCCAGGTTGCCCTTGTGGTGGGCGCCGGTGAACGCGCCTTTGTCGTAGCCAAACAGTTCCGACTCCACCAGTTCGGCTGGGATCGCCGCACAGTTGACGGCAATCAGCGGCTGATTGGCGCGGCTGCTGGCCCGGTGCAAGGTTTCGACGAACACTTCCTTGCCTACGCCGGTTTCACCCTGCACCAACACCGGGATGTCCTTTTCCAGCAACAGGCCGGCCTGTTGCAACGCTTTATCCAGGCGCGCCTCGCCACTGCCAGCCTCGCGGCGGCGTGTGGCTTCGCGCGCAGGGTGCCACTGGCAATGGAAGCGGTTGCGCCCCGTGGCCTGCAGGGCGAAGGGCTGTTGCTGGGGATGGCTGAGCAGCTGCTGCAGGGGCAACTGGAACAGTTGCTCGATGTTCTGTTGCAGCGGGTTGCCGCCGAGCAGGCTGTCGGCCCGGTGATTGGCAGCCATGACCTGCCCGCGCTCATCGAATACCAGCAGGCCGGCCCAGGGGCTGTCGAGGTTGTCAGAGGCGCTGTTGAAGATCAGCTGTGCATGCTGGTCGGCATGTTCGGCGAGGATCAGGCGGTTTTCCAGGCTTTGGCCCATCATGCGCACCAAGCCAAGCGTCTGGCTGGCCGGCAAGTAGCCGTCGCTCGCTACGTCGAGCACCCCGACCAGTTGTCGTGCGGCGTCGAACAGGGGGGCGGCGGCGCTGGACATGTAGCGGTTCTGCCGCAGGAAGTGCTCGTCCTGGCCGACGTGAATCGCCTCGGCGCAAATCAGTGCGGTGCCCAGGGCATTGGTGCCCACGCCACGCTCGTGCCAATGGGCGCCTGCGCTGAAGCCGTACTGTTGGTGCGGTTCGATGAAGCGTCGCGAGCCCCAGCTGTCGAGCAGGCAGCCACCGGCATCGGCCAGCATCACCAGGTAGCTGGCATTGCCCAGCAGGTGCGCGTATTGCGGCAGCACTTCCTCGCGGGTCAGGCGTAGCAGCGCCTGGCGCCGCTCCAGCAGGGCGCTTAGCTCGGTACGGGTCAGGCAGTCGAAGTCCGGTGCGTTCTGTGGTTGCAGGCCGTGATCGCGGCAGCGGGCCCAGGACGCCTGGATCAGTTGGGTGTGGGTCGACGCGGATGCGGCCATGGGCCTGTCCTAAGTGGTTGTTGTTATGGGCGGACCGCTGTTCAGTGTTGTTCACCGCTGTTCATTGTCAAACCGGCAAGTGTTCAGTTGTTCAGTGATTGTGTTCACTTGTGAACCCGCGATTTGCCCGTTCTGCCATCCAGGCCCCGGACCAGAGCACCGGGGAATGACTGGCACGAAACTGGCTGTGCTCGGCGGACAACCATCACAAAAAGGCCACGCCATGTCCCTGGTGCTGGAGCAGGTCAGCCGCAGTGTCGACAACCAGCCCTGGGTCGTCGATGCCTCACTGCGTTTCGAGCCCGGTTCGTTCAACGTGCTGTTGGGCCGTACCCTGGCGGGCAAGACCAGCTTGATGCGCCTGATGGCCGGGCTCGACCGCCCGGACCGGGGGCGGGTGCTGATGGACGGCCAGGACGTCACCGGCGTGCCGGTGCGCCAGCGCAATGTGTCGATGGTGTATCAGCAGTTCATCAATTACCCGACCTTGAGCGTGTACGAGAACATCGCCTCGCCGCTGCGCCAGGCGCGCATGGCCGAGGACCAGATCCGCCGCCGGGTGCAGGAAACCGCCGAGATGCTGCGCATCGAAACCTACCTGCAGCGCCTGCCGCTTGAGCTTTCCGGTGGCCAGCAGCAGCGCACGGCGATGGCCAGGGCGTTGGTCAAGGACGCCTCGTTGATCCTGTTCGACGAGCCATTGGTCAACCTCGACTACAAGTTGCGCGAGGGCCTGCGCCAAGAGCTGCGTGAGCTGTTCGCGGCCCGCCATTGCATTGCTGTGTACGCTACCACCGAGCCCAACGAGGCGCTGGCGCTGGGCGGCACCACTACCCTGGTGCACGAAGGCCGCATCGTGCAAAGCGGGCCCACCGCCGAGGTGTATCAGCGCCCGTGCAGCGTGCTGGCTGCCGAGTTGTTTTCCGAGCCGCCGATCAACCTGGTGCCCGGCCGTATCAGTGGCAACGAGGTGAGCCTGGCCCAGGCCGTGCACTTTGCCCGCAATGCCGATTTGCAGCCGTTGGCCGAGGGCGACTACCGCTTTGGCGTGCGCCCCAGCCATATCACCCTGGTGCCGGCCCATGACGATGACCTGGAATTGGCGGTGCTGGTGGAACTGGCAGAGATCAGTGGTTCAGAAACCTTTCTGCATGTGCGCAACGAATTCTGGCGCATGGTCCTGCACCTGCCTGGGGTGCACGAATACCAGGTGGATACGCCGATCCGTGTGTTCATCCCCACGCACAAGCTGTTCGTCTTCGACAGCGCCGGGGTGTTGGTGCAGGCCCCGGGGCTGCGCCAGGCAAGGAGAGGGTAATGGCCGAAATTCGCCTGCGCCAACTGGCGCACAGTTACAGTCGCCAGCCCGCCAGCGAGGCAGACTATGCCCTGCACGCGCTGGAACATGTGTGGGAGCAGGGCGGTGCTTATGCCTTGCTCGGGCCATCGGGCTGCGGCAAGTCGACGTTGCTCAATATCATTTCCGGGCTGCTGACACCGTCCCATGGCGAGGTGCTGTTCGACGGCAAACCGGTCAACCAGTTGTCACCGCAGGCGCGCAACATCGCTCAGGTGTTCCAGTTTCCGGTGGTGTACGACACCATGACGGTGTTCGACAACCTGGCTTTTCCCCTGCGCAACCAGGGGCTGGACGAAGCGCGTGTGCGTGCCCGGGTGGAAGAAATTGCCGAGGTGCTCGACCTGGCTGGCGTGCTGCGCAAGAAGGCACGCAACCTCAGTGCCGACGAAAAGCAAAAGGTCTCGATGGGGCGTGGCCTGGTGCGCGATGACGTATCGGCAATCCTGTTCGACGAGCCGCTGACGGTGATCGACCCGCACCTGAAATGGAAGCTGCGGCGCAAGCTGAAGCAGATCCATGAGCAGTTCAACATCACCATGATCTACGTCACCCATGACCAGCTGGAGGCCTCTACCTTCGCCGACAAGATCGCAGTGATGCACGGTGGGCGCATCGTCCAGTTCGGCACCCCGCGCGAGCTGTTCGAGCGACCGCGACATACGTTTGTCGGCTACTTCATCGGCAGCCCCGGGATGAACCTGATTGACGTGCGCGCCGAGACAGATGCAGTGGTGTTCGGTGATGTCCGCCTGGCGCTGCCCGATGGCCTGCGCGAGCGCCTGGCGGCGATGGCGGGTGGGCGATTGCAAGTGGGTATTCGCCCGGAGTTCGTGCAGCTGTGGGACGGCCCGTTCGATGATGCCCACCCGGCGCGGGTGCTGGATGTCGAAGACCTGGGTACCTACCGCATCGTCACCCTCGAACTGGGCGGTGTCGCGCTCAAGGCGCGGCTGAGCGAGGATCGCCCGTTGCCCGTGGAGCTGGCCTGGGTCAGCCTGCCCGCACAGTGGCTGATGCTGTACGTCGACGATGTGCTGCTGGAGGCCGGGCCATGATCAACAAGGTGCCGAACAACAAGGCGTGGTGGCTGGTGCTGCCGGTGTTTCTGCTGGTGGCATTCAGTGCGGTGGTGCCGATGATGACGGTGGTCAACTATTCGGTGCAGGACATCTTCGACCAGTCCAACCGCTACTTCGTCGGCGCCGACTGGTACCGCCAGGTGCTGCGCGACCCGGCGCTGCACGATGCGTTGCTGCGCCAGTTCATCTACTCCGCCTGCGTGCTGCTGATCGAGATCCCGCTGGGTATCGGCATTGCCCTGACCATGCCAACCAAAGGCCGTATGGCCTCGGTGTGCCTGATCATCATGGCTATTCCGTTGCTGATTCCGTGGAACGTGGTTGGCACTATCTGGCAGATTTTCGGCCGTGCCGACATCGGCCTGCTCGGCGCCACCCTGGCCAAGCTTGGGGTCAGCTACAACTACGCCGGCGACCCGTTCGACGCCTGGCTCACCGTGCTGGTGATGGATGTGTGGCACTGGACCTCGTTGGTGGCGTTGCTGTGCTATTCGGGGCTGCGTGCCATCCCCGACGTGTACTACCAGGCCGCGCGCATCGACCGTGCCTCGGGCTGGGCCGTGTTCCGCCATATCCAACTGCCCAAGCTGAAGAACGTGCTGCTGATCGCGGTGATGCTGCGCTTCATGGACAGCTTCATGATCTACACCGAGCCATTCGTGCTGACCGGTGGTGGGCCTGGCAACGCGACCACGTTCCTCAGCCAGACCCTCACACGCATGGCCGTGGGGCAGTTCGACCTGGGCCCGGCAGCGGCGTTCTCGCTGGTGTACTTCCTGATCATCCTGCTGGTGTCGTGGCTGTTCTACACAGCCATGACCCATGCCGACAAGGACTAGGCCATGAGCACGCGCAAATCGCTGGCCCTGCTGCTGTACTTCTTCTTTCTGCTGGTGCCGATCTACTGGCTGCTGAACATGTCGTTCAAGAGCAACACCGAGATCCTGGGTGGCCTGACCCTGTGGCCGCAGGCGTTCACCCTCGACAACTACCGGGTGATCTTCACCGATGCCAGCTGGTACAGCGGCTACATCAACTCGCTGTACTACGTGTGCCTGAACACGCTGATTTCCTTGCTGGTGGCGTTGCCGGCGGCCTATGCCTTCTCGCGCTACCGCTTCCTTGGCGACCGGCACTTGTTCTTCTGGCTGCTGACCAACCGCATGGCGCCACCTGCGGTGTTCCTGCTGCCGTTCTTCCAGCTGTACTCGTCAATTGGCCTGTTCGATACCCATATCGCCGTGGCCCTGGCCCATTGCCTGTTCAACGTACCGCTGGCGGTGTGGATTCTGGAGGGGTTCATGTCGGGGGTGCCGAAGGAGATCGACGAAACGGCCTACATCGACGGCTACAGCTTTGCGCGCTTTTTCGTGAAGATTTTCATTCCGCTGATTGGCTCCGGTATCGGCGTCACGGCGTTTTTCTGCTTCATGTTCTCCTGGGTCGAACTGCTGTTGGCGCGCACCCTGACGTCGGTGAATGCCAAACCGATTGCCGCAGTGATGACCCGCACCGTGTCGGCATCAGGTATCGACTGGGGCGTGCTGGCGGCGGCGGGGGTACTGACCATCTTGCCGGGCATGCTGGTGATCTGGTTCGTGCGCAACCATGTGGCCAAGGGCTTTGCCCTGGGCCGGGTGTGAGGAGGGCGACGCATGGAGTGGATGGCCTGGACCTTGCCGACGGCGCTGTTTTTTGTCGCCATAGGCATGCTGCTGCTGAGCATGACCCTGCTTGAACTGCGTCGCCCGTGCGTGGAGCGACGGGGCTTCTTGCCGCTGGTCACCAGCCGTGGTGACCGCTTGTTCATCGGCCTGCTGGCCAGCGCCTACCTGCACCTGCTGGTGGTCGGCGTCAGCGACTGGCCATTGTGGGTGGCCTCGCTGCTGTCGCTGGCGTGGCTGGTGGTGGTACTGCGCTGGGGCTGAGCGAGCGGCCCTGTGGGATAACTGAAACGGGAGATCACAATGTTCGATAACAAGCACAACAGGCGACATTTGACCCTGGCCGCATTGCTGGTACTGGCCAGCGTGCAAGGCTCAGCCTGGGCCGACCAGTACGAAGATGCGGCCAAAAAATGGATCGGCAGCGAGTTCAAGCCTTCGACCCTTACCCCAGAGCAGCAGTTGGCTGAACTGCAGTGGTTTATCAAGGCCGCCGAGCCGTTCCGTGGGATGAAGATCAATGTGGTGTCGGAAACCATCACCACCCATGAATACGAGTCCAAGGTGCTGGCCAAGGCTTTCAGCGAGATCACCGGCATCCAGCTGACCCACGACCTGCTGCAGGAAGGCGACGTGGTGGAAAAGCTGCAGACACAGATGCAGTCGGACAAGAACATCTACGACGGCTGGGTCAATGACTCCGACCTGATCGGTACGCACTTTCGCTACGGCAAGGTCGAATCGATCACCGACCTGATGGCTAACGAGGGCAAGGACTACACCTCGCCGACCCTCGACCTGAAGGACTTCATCGGTATTTCGTTCACCACCGCGCCTGATGGCAAGGTCTATCAGTTGCCCGACCAGCAGTTCGCCAACCTGTACTGGTTTCGTGCCGACTGGTTCGAACGGCCTGAGCTGAAAGCCAAGTTCAAGGAGAAGTACGGCTACGAGCTGGGTGTGCCGGTGAACTGGTCGGCCTACGAGGACATTGCCAAGTTCTTCACCGAAGACGTCAAGGAGATCGACGGCAAGCGCGTCTATGGCCATATGGACTACGGCAAGAAAGACCCATCGCTGGGCTGGCGCTTTACCGATGCCTGGTTCTCCATGGCCGGTGGCGGCGACAAGGGGCTTCCCAACGGTTTGCCGGTGGATGAATGGGGCATTCGCGTGGAGGACTGCCACCCGGTGGGCTCCAGCGTGACCCGTGGCGGCGACACCAATGGGCCGGCCGCCGTCTATGCCACGCAGAAGTATGTGGACTGGATGCGCGCCTACGCGCCCAAGGAAGCCCAGGGCATGACCTTCTCCGAAGCCGGCCCGGTGCCGGCGCAGGGCAACATCGCCCAGCAGATCTTCTGGTACACCGCGTTCACCGCCGACATGACCAAGCCCGGCTTGCCGGTGGTGAATGCCGACGGCACACCGAAGTGGCGCATGGCGCCCTCGCCGAAGGGGCCGTATTGGGAGGAGGGGATGAAACTGGGCTACCAGGACACCGGCTCGTGGACGTTCTTCAAGTCCACCCCCGAGAAGCAACGGCTGGCGGCATGGTTGTATGCCCAATTCGTCACCTCCAAGACCGTGTCGCTGAAAAAGACCATCGTCGGCCTGACGCCGATTCGTGAGTCGGACATCAACTCCCAGGCCATGACCGAGCTGGCGCCCAAGCTCGGTGGGCTGGTCGAGTTCTATCGCAGCCCGGCGCGGGTGCAGTGGACGCCAACCGGCACCAACGTGCCGGACTATCCGCGCTTGGCGCAGTTGTGGTGGAGCCATATTGCCGAAGTGGCCAGTGGCGAGAAGACCCCGCAGGAGGCGCTGGATGGCCTGGCCCGCGACCAGGATCGCATGATGGAACGCTTGCAACGCTCCAATGCCCAGGCGACCTGTGCACCGAAGCTGAACCCAGAGAAGGACGCACAGTACTGGTTCGACCAGCCGGGTGCACCGAAGCCCAAGCTGGCCAACGAAAAGCCCAAAGGCGAGACGGTCAGCTACAACGAACTGTTGAAGTCGTGGGAGGCGGCCAGGAAGTGATTGGCTGAACATCGCGAAGAGGCGGTGCAGCTACCGAAAAATCACAGGCAAAAAAAACGGCACCTGCCAGAGGTGCCGTTTTCACATCACGCGGTATTACTTATGCAGCTCTTCTGCCGCATACAGCGTGTTTTCCAGTAGGCACGCCCGGGTCATCGGCCCGACGCCACCCGGCACCGGCGTGATCCAGCCGGCGCGCGGCAGGGCGGTCTCGTAGACCACGTCGCCAACCAGTTTGCCGTCTTCCTGGCGGTTGATGCCCACGTCGATGACGATGGCGCCTTCCTTGACCCACTCACCCTTGACCAAGCCCGGCTTGCCGGCAGCCACCACCACCAGGTCGGCACGGCCTACATGGCCGGCCAGGTCCTTGGTGAAGCGGTGGCAGACAGTCACGGTGCAGCCGGCCAGCAGCAATTCCATGGCCATCGGGCGGCCAACGATGTTGGACGCGCCGACAATCACGGCGTTCATGCCGTACAGGTCCTGACCGGTGCTTTCCAGCAGGGTCATGATGCCTTTTGGCGTGCACGGACGCAGCAGCGGAATACGCTGGGCCAGGCGGCCAATGTTGTACGGATGGAAGCCGTCCACATCCTTGTCCGGGCGAATGCGCTCGAGCAGCAGCGAAGCGTCCAGGTGCGCCGGAAGTGGCAGCTGCAGCAGGATGCCATCGACGGCCGGGTCATCATTGAGGCGGTCGATCAGCTCGGTCAGGGCTTGTTGCGTGGTCTCGCTGGGCAGGTCGAATGCCTGCGAAATGAAGCCGACCTCTTCGCAGTCCTTGCGCTTGTGCGAAACATAGACTTGGGAGGCGGGGTCGGTGCCGACCAGGATCACCGCCAGGCCCGGCGTACGCAGGCCTTGCTGGCGACGCTCCACGACACGTTGAGCGATCTGCTGGCGCAGGCTGGCGGCGATCGCCTTGCCATCGATTAGGTGTGCAGTCATAGACGCGTGATTAACCATCGAGAAGGAAACAATTAAGAACGCGCATTCTCGCACGACATGGGCCAAGGGCAAAGGCGGGTGGTCGGGCAAATCCCCTAAGCCCTTAAATAATTTAAATTTTTTTTAAAAAGGTGTTGACGATTTTCGGGGTCGCCTATAAGATTCGCCGCACTTGTCGGGCACAGCCTAGCACTGGTTGGCTAAGTCGGGCAGAATGAGTGGTTTAACAATTACTTGTTAACGTCTTGTTCGGTTAGGCTTCAAGCTTAAGCGCCCGTAGCTCAGCTGGATAGAGCATCCGCCTTCTAAGCGGATGGTCGCAGGTTCGAGTCCTGCCGGGTGCGCCATTAGGCAGCTTTGGCAAGCAAGTAGGCAGTAATGCAATATGGTGGGCGTAGCTCAGTTGGTAGAGCGCTGGATTGTGATTCCAGTTGTCGTGGGTTCGATTCCCATCGTCCACCCCATATTCTTCAAGGGCGCCTCGATAGCATCTGGCGCCTTTGTTTTAAGCGTTACGCGGACGTGGTGAAATTGGTAGACACACTGGATTTAGGTTCCAGCGGCGCAAGCTGTAAGAGTTCGAGTCTCTTCGTCCGCACCATGCTTCTGTAAGGT
>Ga0207655_1000659_pt1 | contig 40895 bp, 36 predicted proteins | sample KBSM44metaG_FD_184398 | JGI IMG/M metagenome (GOLD analysis project Ga0207655, IMG submission 184398) | Miscanthus rhizosphere microbial communities from Kellogg Biological Station, Michigan, USA - KBS M4-4 metaG (SPAdes) (version 2) | ecosystem: Host-associated > Plants > Roots > Rhizosphere >...
ACTACTCTCATGCGTATTAAACTGCATGGATTGCCAAACCTATGAATAAAGCTCTTTTTACCACTTGTTTATTGTGCCTTTCAACCTATAGCTATAGTGCGGATAAACTTCCTACAATAAAGGTCAAGGGGGAGCAATCTGAACAAAATGATCCTCAGCATCTAACTACACGTATACAATGGGTCAAATTTCCCCAAATTCACTATCAAATCGCTGAATTAAAAGATCAAGATCGTTCAGCGATCATTCGTGTAAAAGCCAATAATGTTGGTGAAGTCACAGATGCTGATATCCAAGAGAGTACAGGCATCCGTGCATTGGATCAGAAACTTGTAGATGCTGTGGAAAATGCAAAAGTTAAACCCTATTCAAAAAATGGAAAAGCCATTGCTTTAGTCGGTTATCAAACATTTACTTTAACACTAGAGAATGCAACGGATCATGTTCAGCGCGCTAAGCAATGTACCTATAGTTTTAATTCAAAGAATTGGAACAAACAACAACTCGATAAGTCGGTTCCCTTTGCTTATTTAAAACAACCACAACTTACATTGGATCAACCACTATTAAAGAATAAAGATCGTACAGTAAAGTTTAAATTTAAAGCCAATAAACAAGGCGAAATTACCCAAGTTAAGCTAACTCAACGTTCTGGTATTAATGCACTTGATCAACAAGTACTTACAGCCGTAGAGCATGCATCAATCAATGTAAAACGTTCTTACCGGACTTTATGGATTTATAAACAATCCAGCTTCAATGATGCGATTCAATTTAAAATCAATGAATGTAAATAAATTCATAAAGATGCGTCTTTTAAGGTTAAAGATAGTTTTGTGTCTTTAGGGTCTGTTGACATTTCATAAATGGCTTACCAGCAGCCCCTAACTTTCTATTAAAATAATCCGATATACACCAAATAGATAAAAACATATCTACCAGCTTTTGCAATGGTTACGATCAAAAGAAAACGCCAAAAGTTCTCTTTCATTAGCCCTGCAATCAGTGTGATTGGATCTCCAATAATAGGTGTCCAGCTTAATAACAGAGACCAAAAGCCATACTTTTGATATATTTTTTCCGCTTTGAGCATATTCTTTTCAGAAACAGGAAACCATTTCTTATCTTTAAACTGCTCGATTTTAAGTCCCAAATACCAATTCACGCATGAGCCTAAAACATTGCCAATCGTTGCAACAACAAGTAATAAATATGCAGAATGCTGGGTTTGTATCAATAATCCAAGCAATACCGCTTCAGACTGCAACGGGAGTAAAGTAGCAGCACCAAATGCTGAAAGGAATAGTAAAAAATAAGCCATAAAATTAGCTAAAGTTGGGTTTAGGTTTTAAGGTATAAGTCAAGAATGACAGGATAAAGGGAGCAAGAAAAGCCAACCAAAATGAAAGGTCTGATTTAAAAAACTTCTGCAACAATGTGAGTTGAGCTTTACCCTCTGAAATCGCTTGCCAATCGATTTTGATATGAATAAAGCCGTAGAATAAAACAATAAAATAAAGTGAAAGCAAAATGACTAAGATCATGGTATTCAAAATGCTTTGCTGTAATTTATTTTGAAAAATGCCAAAGAGCATAGCAAAAACCAAGCCTAAAACACTCACGATGCTCAAAATAATAAACCAGAAGTAATCATATGCGGAGTGATACTGCAAGATGCTACAAAGCATTGCTGTGATTAGCATCACGGCAAAAGAGATGAGGAAATGCCAAACAAAGTTTTGCTTCATACTCACCTCCTTGTTGGATTTACTACTTACAATTCAATCATCCTAAATCTAGCATTTTTTTTGTTTTACGATACTGAAAATGTGCCCAAATAATCGCCAATAACATAAAGATAATCCGAGACCATTGATAACGTTGCGCAATCGGGTCTATCACACTTCTAATCAGGGCTGACGCTTGACCATTTAATTCCTCTAAAATATTTTGAATATGCACAATTTCCGCAATATAGAGCATTAAACAACCGGCAATACCAACAATGATACTCCAGTAAATTTTTGGATTCGTTTCTAATATTTTCGTAAAGTTCAAAAAGAAATCTTTCATGACTAAAGCCTACCAACCATCCAAAAATCGATCATTTAAAAAATAAAAAACCACGTTACGTGGTTTCTCATCTTAACATAAAATACATTTCACACTTTTATTGATAGCGCTCTTTGTATCGCTGGGCGCGCAGTTAAACGCTCAATATATTCTTTAACATAAGGATAATCCTCTAGCTCTATTTGCTGCCACTCATAGCGTAATACCCACGGTAAAATGGCCATATCTGCAATCGAATATTCACCAGCCACATATTTTTGTCCAATGAGCTGCTTATTTAAAACACCATACAAACGTTGAGTTTCCGTAACATAACGATCAATTGCATAAGGAATTTTTTCTTTAGCAAATTTACCAAAATGATGGTTTTGCCCTAACATCGGCCCCAGCCCGCCCATTTGCCACATTAACCATTGTTCAACTTCAACACGATCTTGCTCATCGCTTGGATAATACAGGCCTGTTTTACGACCAAGATATTGCAAGATTGCGCCTGACTCAAATACTGAAATCGGCTCACCATTTGGGCCATCTTGATCGACAATAGCGGGAATTTTATTGTTCGGTGAGATACGAAGAAAATCGGGCTGGAATTGGTCATTCTCTAAGATGTTGATGGGGAAAATCTGATAATCCAAACCCATTTCTTCAAGTGCAATGGTAATTTTATGGCCATTGGGCGTACCCCAATAATAGAGATCAATCATATTTCATCCTTCTGCGTTTTCACGTATTTTCTGAATTTTATTGCGTTAATCGGTTACTTTTATAACATGAATTTGCTTAATTCAGTATGCTATAAAAAGAGATTATTCTAATAATCTATTCTAAAATTATGTTATTGCATTTTATAAAATACAGCACGTTCTCATATTATGATACTAATTTCAAATATCTACTTCAGCAATTGCATCTATATATGTTTTGGCCTTTTCACCCACAAATTTACGCCCAGCATTGTTTCCCAATATCCACTCATCGGGATTAAATAAGTCAAATAAACCGACTTTCACTAAGGTAGGGATAGCGAGTATCAGTTCTTGCTCAATCTCTCCACGTAAACCTGAGTTATACAGATTGATATTATGCAACATGGTTGCCACTGTACCAGTTTGTACAGCACTACCATCCTTTAATTTAACCACAGGCAAGACCTCACCTGCTTGAATAATTTTTTGGTTAATACTCGATAATTCATTTGAATTTTGGATAGATGACATATCAATTCCACTTGATTCAGATTGATTTACTACCATTTTAACGTAAAAAAGCACTGCTTAATGCAGTGCTTTTTTAACAGATGAATAATTACTTTTTCTTTTTAGGTCCAAGTAACATACCCATTTGACGGCCTTCCATTTTTGGTGCTTGTTCAACAATACCAAACTCTGCTACGTCTGCTTCAATTTTTTGCAATTGTGCAAGACCCAACTGTTGGTGAGCCATTTCACGACCACGGAAACGTAGAGTAATTTTGACTTTGTTGCCTTCTTCAAGAAACTTCAGAATAGCACGCAACTTAACATTGTAATCACCAATGTCTGTACCAGGGCGCAACTTGATTTCTTTCACTTGAACTTGATGCTGTTTCTTTTTCGCATCTTTTTGCTTTTGCTTCAGATCAAATAAATGTTTGTTGAAATCCATGATTTTACAAACAGGTGGCTCTGCATTCGCCACGATCTCAACAAGATCAAGATCAACCTCTTCAGCAGCACGCAAAGCTTCAGCAAGTGAAACGATGCCTTTTTGCTCTCCATCTGCAGCAACGAGACGCACATCTTTCGCTTTGATCTCATCATTTAATGCAGGACGATTACTTTTAGCACCTTGTTGTTGGTTACGGTCAGGCTGTTTAATCTTTCTTACTCCACAATATACCGGCCGCGTTCGGCTACGGCTGCTTTCACTAGGTCAATAAATGCGTCTATTGACATAGTACCTAAATTTTTTCCAGAGCGAGTACGAACATTCACAGTCCCTTCCTCTACTTCTCGATCTCCAAGTACCAATAAGTATGGAATACGCTCTAGTGTACGCTCACGAATCTTAAAGCCGATTTTCTCATTTCTCAAGTCTGAAATTGCTCGAATTCCATTTTCTTTGAGTTTTGCGACGACTTGCTCACAAGCTTGCGCTTGAGAATCCGTAATATTCATGACACATGTTTGGATTGGAGCCAACCATGGTGGCATAAAGCCTGCGTAGTGTTCAATTAGTATACCAATAAAACGTTCAAAACTGCCAAGAATTGCACGATGTAACATCACAGGATGGTCACGATCGTTATCTTCTGTTACATATGAAGCGTCTAAACGTAACGGTAAGTTAAAATCACACTGGATTGTACCGCACTGCCAGATACGTCCTAAACAGTCTTTTAATGAAAATTCAATCTTTGGACCGTAGAAAGCACCTTCACCAGGTTGTTCTTCCCATTTAAGATTTGCAGCATCTAAAGCATCTGCTAAAGATTTTTCTGCAACATCCCAAAGTTCATCAGCACCCACACGTTTTTCAGGACGTGTAGACAATTTCATTTGTACTTCTTCAAAGCCAAAATCTTTATAAACATCTAAAGTCAGTTTAATAAAGTCTGCAACTTCTTTACCAATTTGTTCAGTTGTACAGAAAATATGTGCATCATCTTGAGTAAAGCCGCGTACACGCATAATCCCGTGTAACGAACCTGATGGCTCATTTCGGTGACATGAACCAAACTCTGCCAAACGAATTGGAAGATCACGGTAAGATTTTAAACCTTGGTTAAACACTTGAACGTGACATGGGCAGTTCATTGGTTTTACCGCATAGTTACGACTTTCTGAATGTGTCGTAAACATATTTTCTGCATAGTTGGCAGCATGACCCGATTTTTCCCACAAAGTGAAGTCTACAATTTGTGGTGTTTTAATCTCTTGGTAGCCATTGTCTTGTTGAACTTTACGCATGTATTGTTCAAGCACTTGGTAGATCGTCCAACCATTGGCATGCCAAAACACCATACCTGGCGCTTCTTCTTGCATATGGAATAAATCTAAAGCTTTACCAATTTTACGATGATCACGCTTTTCAGCTTCTTCAATGCGCTTGATATAAGCTGCTAATTCTTTTTTGTCTGCCCAAGCAGTACCATAAATACGCTGTAATTGTTCATTCTTCGCATCACCGCGCCAATATGCGCCAGAGATTTTAGTCAATTTGAATGATTTTAAAAATTTGGTATTCGGTACGTGTGGACCACGACACATATCTAAATAATCTTGATGATAGTACAAGCCCATTTGAGTTTCTTCAGGCATGTCAGCAATCAAACGTAACTTATAATCTTCACCACGTGCAGTGAATTCAGCAATCACATCATCACGAGGTGTCATTTTTTTAATGACATCATAATCCTGATCGATGAGCTTTTTCATGCGCGCTTCGATTGCAGCCATATCATCTAAAGTAAATGGACGGGGCATCCAGATGTCATAGTAGAAACCTTCTTCAATGACAGGGCCAATCACCATTTTTGCTTCAGGGAAGAGTTGTTTTACCGCATGACCCACCAAATGTGCACAAGAGTGACGAATAATTTCTACACCGTCTTGATCTTTTGGAGTAATGATTTGTAAGGTTGAGTCTTCGGTAATTAAATCACTTGCATCGACTAAGCGACCATTTACTTTCCCAGCAACTGTATTTTTAGCCAGTCCAGGTCCAATACTTTGAGCAACTTCCATAACGGAAACAGCTTGATCAAAACTTTTTTGATCGCCATTTGGCAATGTGATAATAGGCATATTTAAAAATCCTTAAGGAGTGATGCCCCGTACAATGGAGCATGTCACCGCGAGATTATGATCGAGGAAAATCCTCAAGATAAAATCGGTGGAACAAAATAAAAGTGTGTCAAATTTTACACCTTTACAGCATATTTATAAACCTTTGTCTTAAAATTATTCTTTATTCTGATTTAAATTGTACTTTTGATTATCCATCGACTCTCCCTTTTTAGCAAATTACTCTCTAAAGGTTTCCCACGCTTCAAAATCTCGATTTTTATAACAATATAATTTATGAAATTGAGGAATAATCGCTTCGCTTTGCGTGGGTCTTAAAAATACAAAATCATCAACAGCTATTTCAGTATTTTTAGGCACATTAACCATTTCTTGATTGGTACTTCGCCCATAAAGTGCATGCGGATGAATCCCCCGCGGATAAACATAATGGGCCATCCAATATCCACCATACACAAATAAGGCTTTAGAGCTATGTGGTAATTTATCTAAAACGGCTAATCCAGGTAACTGGGTAAATGGCAGCACTTTTAAAACAGGGGTTGAAATCCATAGTGCAGCTTGTAAAACACTTAAACCATCACTGTCAAAGTCACTTGGTTTGAGTAACATAGAGCCAAAAGAAAGATCATTACAGACACTTTGCTCCACGTGGAGGTAAAATGTAGGGCTACCGCCACCGTTAAAACAAAGATTAGCTCGCCATAAATGTGGAAATTGCTGTTGAATAATATTTTTATAATTTTGATAAATGTCTTGTGACTCTCGATAGGCAACATCAATCTTTTTAATCACTGAAGGCAGCTTCGTCACATGAGCATCATACCCCATCAAGCCAGCAAGTGCTAAATACTCAGGATGTTGCTCAATCAATCTTAATATTTCGATCAGTGCAAAATCAGAACGAACACCACCGCGATGTAAACCCACATCAATTTCAATATTGATTTTAAGCTTTAAACTAAACTGTTTTGCAACATCAAGATATTGTAATAAACGTGCTTTAGAATCAATTAACCATTGTATATCGGCTTGTCTGCAATTTTGATTCATCGCATAAAAATGCTGAACTATACTCACAGGCATCGGTTTCCCAAACAATACATCTGCATCCGAAAAGTTCTCAAGGATGGGGGAAAGCTGTGGCATGTGAAATAGCATAAATCGTTGAGTCGAAAGCTTTAGACTAATGTTTTTTAATAATGCTAAGCATGCCAAAGACTTTACCACGAGGCGTGGTTGCAAATGGCTAGCGTATTTAAGCTTTTTGGCAACGTACTGTAGATTTTGTTCAAGCGCCTGATCATCAACAATTAATCGAGGTAATGCACCATTTGACTGTTTTAAATCACGATTTAATTGCTCAAAAAAGTTGTTCATAGTCTACCTTTATGGTCTATTTTAGTTTTACCCATTCACTTAATTTTATCCATTATTCAGATAAGAATAGCTTTTCTAAATAAGGATTTAAAAACTTTCCGCTTGGATCAAGTCGTTCTCGCAACTGCATAAAGGCATCCCACTTAGGGTATAAGGTCTGAAGTTGTGTTGCTGTCATACTATGCATTTTCCCCCAATGTGGTCGTCCCTGATAATGTTGCAAAATCGACTCAACTTCATCAAATAATTGTCTAGGTGCTTGCTTATGATATTGGTGTACTGAGATGGAAATAGAGTCCCGCTGATAAAACGGACTCAACCAAATATCATCACCTTTGACAAATCGAAACTCCACAGGGAAAAAGGTTTGTATTTTTGAGTTTTTTAGCGCTGCTAGAACAGCTTGCAAACATTCCACACCCAATTCAACTGGAACCTGATATTCCATTTCATTAAATTTCGTTTCACGCGGTGTCGGGAAAATCTTGCCTGACCAATCAACAAATGTGCTTGGCTTAATAAAAACGCCTAAGAGCTTTTGTAGTTTTGGATTCAATGCCGGAAAAGATTTGGTTAACTCGCAACATAAGGTTAATAACGTATCTTCAGATGGCCATGATTCAGTTCTTGGTTGAATCTCATCTTCAGTAATATCTAAGGTTTTTAAAATCAACTTATCTGCATGAGAAAATGCAAAACACTCAATATGCCGATATTGTGCTTTCCATTGGTCAATATTTTGAATAAAGTCTTGGACCGCGCACAGTCTAACTTGCTCTTTGAGTTTATAACGTGGTTTATTTTGCATGGTGATTTTAGTCAAAATCCCTAAACTCCCTAAAGACACTCGTCCTGCAGCAAAAATATCTGGATTTTCATGGTGATTACAATGAAGTGTTTCTCCTGATGCTGTGAGTAATTCAAATGCTTGTACATAACCGGAAATGCAATATAAGCCTATGCCAGTACCATGTGTTCCTGTTGAAACAGCACCAGCTAAACTTTGCTGGTCAATATCACCCTGTTGCATTAATGACTGTTGCATCGGTTCTAAATATTGCCCTAAATTAAATAATCGTGTTCCCGCCCAAATACTGGCTTGAGCAAATTCAGTATTGACTTGATCCACACCAGAAAGACCATCCAAAGACAGCAATGTTGCATCAGTACACACCAAAGGTGTAAATGAATGACCTGCTCCCACCACCCGAATCTTTGCTTGGGTTTCGACAATGTGTTTTAACTCGTCAAGACTATCAGGCTTTAAAATCAGCTCAGGGTGAGACTGTTGATAGCCCGACCAATTGTTCCATTTTTGCTGATTTGATTTGTGCTTGTTTGGTGCTTGATTAATCAACTGATTCATAATGCTCATCCTTTAGCGTACAGCAGTTTTTAAATTGCCGTGATTTGTTCTTTTTTCTATTTCGTGTAGTGGAATCGTTGATGGGCGTGTGACTTGATCATATTCGCGTTGAGATTTATCTAGATTTAACTGCGCTGCTAATTGCCAAAATTTGTACTGAATTGCAGCATGTGTCCATTGGCCATATAAGGTATGTGCACCTTCATAAGCTTGTTGCTGATATTCTTCATTGGTGGTGATATAGCCCATATAATCATTGCAATAAGACACCAAACCAACCTTTGAAATACCCCGATAGATTGCAAACTGTTTTGTCACAGTCTGAATCACTCGTTGCCCTGCTGTTGTAGTTATTTCTCCGGGGCAACAAATCAAGGCCAATTGACCAATTTGGATTATCTGTAGCGGAATAACACTCGGAACCAGTGGGCTATCTTGAATGGCACCAGCTTTGACTTGGCGATTCATTTCTGCAATTAAAGGATCAAAAATACTTGGGGGAAAATCTAAATGTTGACCCAACAACTGATTGTCAGGACTTTCTAAAACAATCTCTTTCGGGAATTGTGAGTCATAGAGTGCTTTATATTTGCTGTAATGTGGAGAATTCGAGTTTACTAAACGTTGCTTACGTACTCGCTTAGCCAGTAAAGACATCACTTTAAGAATCGCTTTAGGTGTCCCCTTACCATCTATAGGCGTTCCCCCAAAGAAGCCGACACCATGACAAGCTGCACTGGTTTTAGCCCCTTGGATCCCCTGACTAAATTCACTTGGCACATCAACTTGACTCAGGTCTACATAGGATAAAACAGCATCGATACCACCTTGGAGTAAACATGCTTCCACTACTATGTTGGTATTTTTTTCAATCGGTGTAGTCAGTGCTTTAAGCGCAATTTCACTTTGAAAACGCCCATTTTGCTCAGCATATTGATATTCTTTTTCACCCTTAACTTTCTTGCGAATCGCATCTTGTTTAGGACCATGAAAATGTGGCGATACATCACCTGCTGTTGCTTGTGCAAAAATTGCAACAGGTTGTTGAATGCCTTGTGTTAATAAGTATTGCTCACTTAATGCCGAAGCATAGCCTTTATTATCACCATCATGTGCTTTGAGTTGGCTACTCAAACATGTTGCATGCACCCCAAATAATGAAATAAAAGAACATAATTGATCGTCCCGATAAAAACCTATTAATTGCATTTCACGGTTTAAGGCGAGATGAGTTTCTGCTTCGGTTCTTTGAATCACATCTGGGTTACGATTATAAGCCTGCAAGGATCTATTCCATGCCACAGGAATATCGGGAGGAAATTGACAACATTGATAACGAATTTCAGTTTCTTTCTCTGTGCCTATAGCATTGGAAATACTGAGCATGACCGCATTAACCACAGTTTCGAGATGCTCTGCTACAAAACCTGGAGTCGGCATATTATATAACGCTTCATACGCACAACCGCCTGGCCCAGAGTGAGTATGCGTTGCCATCAATACCAAATGCTGTTCATTAAATTGGTCTGTAAATTTTTGCTTTAAGCGCTCAACAACGCCGCTTCTTATCGCATATGTAATACAACCAAAATCCAGACAACAAAAAATAATCGGCTGTTCTAAAGCTAAACTACGAATACTAAATGATCGAGCAAACAAAGCTGTACGCTTTTCATAAGCACGATGCGACCACATACCATAACCAAACATGGCATAACCTTGCGGCTGAATGTTTATTTCTTGCTTATCCCACCCCACCAAAAACATATGCGATCATCCTTTATCTTTTTTATATCAGCGAACACGAGAAGTAGATTGAATCTTAATCAAAAATATGCGATACCAACTAGGGTAAAAGCAACAATAATATGGGGGGCGAAGCGGACTTTATGAGCTTGCAGCAAAAGGAAATTGCCAATTCTCAATTTTATATTCCACCAATGATATTGACGAGTTTGATTCATTATGCCGAACAACGACACTGGCAATATGACATTTGGTTTACAGCACAAAATTTAGATTTGGAAAAAATTCGCCAAGGGCATGGTTTTGTTGGTTTTTCAGAACTATGTGAGGTTATTCATCTCGCAGTTAAAGATACTCAGCAACAAAATTTAGGTTTATTGCTGGGCAGTAGTGAAGGTCAGATTTCAATTGGTATTTTAGGCTTTGCCATGCAAGCCTGCAAAACAGTAGCTGAAGCATTGGAGACCGCACTGCACTATCATCCCATTTCAGGTAGTGTCTTAGATTTAACCGTCAATCTTGTTGATGATTATTGTGAAATTGAACTTTCTGAGCGAAGTAACTGTGGTGAGCTAAAAGCATTTTTCTGTGATGAAGTATTTGCCAGTATTATTACCTGTGTCAATATGATGCTAGACGATAGCTATGAGTTGGTGAGTCTGGAACTTAGCTACGATCATTCAGCATACCTCAATGATTATAAAAGAATTTTCAATTGCCCGATTTATTTTAAATCGACTAAAAATATTATCAGATTTAACAAAACACTCTTGTCGAGAAGACTCAAAAACTATAGCCCTGTCAATTATCAAAGCGCAATTCTGATTTGTGATCAAGCTTTAAAACAATTTGATCAAATGAATCAGCACAGTTTGGCAAAGGTATTAGCACATTTGATTGAAAGCCATCTACCTGAACGCTTTGATATGCAACTAGCAGCGCAATATTTTCATTTTAGCGAACGTCATTTACGGCGTTTACTACTCAATGAGGGGCTAAATTTTCAGTTATTAAAGCAACTGGTGTTAGAAAAAAAAGCCAAACAGTGGATTGAAGAAAATCAATCGATTAGTGAAATCAGTTTCAATCTTGGTTTTAGTGAGTTAAGGGAATTTCGTCGTGCATTTAAAAAATGGACTGGATCTTCGCCAACGGAATACAAAAAAGCGAAACTGATGGGTTCAGTTATTCGTATTTAAATGATGAGATTTTAAATAAGATTCTGAATAAAATCAGGATTAATATTTACATCAAATGTCCAAAATATTAATTTAATTCAATAAATTAAATATTACAAAATATTTAAACAATGGTAAAGATGTCTAACGATGTATATTTAGCTGAAATACTCGACTAAAGCCTAAATGAATTCTTATAGGCTTATGCATATCTTTTAAACACGGAAATTAGAACAAATATAGATGGAGCTAAACATGGTTAGTGCCTATGATCAATTACCACGTACCCCTGCAAACTTTGTAGCATTATCACCTTTACGTTATCTAGAACGTGCAGCCTACATTTATCCAAATCAAGATGCGATTGTACATGGCGCTCGTCATATCTCTTGGCGTGATACCTATACCCGTTGTCGTCAATTTGCCCATCAATTACAAAATCTTGGGATTCAAAAAAACGATACTGTTTCTGTTCTTTTACCCAATATTCCTGCGATGGTCGAAGCACATTTTGCAGTACCCATGGCTGGCGCTGTTTTAAATACCCTCAATACTCGTTTAGATGCCAAAACCATTGCATTTATGTTAGAACATGCTGAAACCAAAGTCCTATTGGTTGATCCAGAGTTTGCGGCTTTAGCTAAAGAAGCTGTAGCGCTTATTGATCAACAAATCTATATCATTGATGTTGCAGATGAGGAATACGAAAATAATGAGGCTACAGCGCGTATTGGTCAAATTGAATATGAGGAATGGCTAAAAGGTGGCAATGCAGATTTTGAGTGGCATTTACCTCAGGATGAATGGGATGCGATTAGTCTAAATTATACCTCAGGGACCACAGGCAATCCAAAAGGAGTGGTTTATCACCATCGTGGTGCTTATATCAATGCTGCCAGTAATATCATTGCCTGCGGTATGACGCCACGTTGTAAATATTTATGGACACTTCCGCTATTCCATTGCAATGGGTGGTGTTTTGCTTGGACTGTTGCCGCCAATGGCGGTACCAATATCTGTTTACGTAAAATTGATCCTAAGTTGGTTTATCAACTCATTGATCAATACAAAGTTGACTATTTCTGTGGTGCACCGATTGTCCTTTCAATGTTGATCAACACTCCAAAAGAGCAACAAATTAAATTTAAACATCATGTAGAAGTAATGGTGGCTGGGGCTGCACCGCCTGCGGCAATTATTGAAGGAATGCATCATATCGGCATTCAAGTCAATCATGTCTATGGTCTCACTGAAACTTATGGCCCTTCTGCATTATGTGCCTCTCAAGCAGGTTGGAGTGAACTGTCTATTCAAGAACAAGCTCAACTACACTCGCGCCAAGGTGTACCTTATCCATTACAAGATGGTATGCGTGTGTTGGATGCTGAAACGATGCAACCTGTGCCTAATGACGGCAAGACCATGGGAGAAATCATGTTCCGTGGCAACATCGTCATGAAAGGCTATTTAAAAAATACTAAAGCCACAGAAGAAGCCTTTAAAGGTGGCTGGTTTCATACCGGTGATTTAGCGGTTTGCCAACCTGATGGTTATGCAAAAATTATGGACCGTTCAAAAGACATCATTATTTCAGGTGGTGAAAATATCTCATCTTTAGAGGTTGAAGAGGTTCTTTATACTCATCCTGCAATTATGACAGCGGCAGTGGTTGCGCAACCCGATCCGCGTTGGCAAGAAGTTCCTTGTGCCTTTATAGAACTTAAACAAGGTGCAGAGACCACACCTGAAGAGGTGATTGAATTCTGTAAACAGCATTTGGCACGCTTTAAAGTCCCTAAAAGTGTAGTGATTTGTGAGATTCCAAAAACATCGACAGGTAAATTGCAAAAATTTATCTTACGTGACTGGGCAAAAGAGCGCTCAGTGGGCGAGTTTAATTAGCCTACCCGTTTGAATCATCCAATTTACCCTCCTCTTCCCAGTAAAAATAAACGACTGTTTTTATTTAGAAGGTCATCCTGGAGAGAGAGGTAAATTGCTGAAAGAATAAAATAAATTGGTAAAAATGGGCTTAAAACTTTAATTTCTCATTTCTCGACTTCATTTTAGAAATTATGCTTTTCTTGTCGCTTATTGATAGCATCATTAAAACTTTTTGATCATTTAAACATAGTAAACGATGAATAAACTTCGTACAGAAATAGAACCTGATTTTGAAACAGCACAACAACTTTATCCAACTGTGTTCGAATTGATTACCAATTACATAGACTATTGCGATGAGTTTGGTGATGAAGATTCGCTTGAATATCAAAAACTCAGTGAAACACTTACAGAAATTACCAGTAAAGACATTTCTCAATATGAACTTTGGGAGTGGTGGGAAGCCGAAGGTATTGAAAATTTAAGCTTTGATATTTGCCTACCTGAGCCTAAAATCATCCACAATATTTCAAAACAAGAACTTACTGAAATTGTCCAGCGGATTAAAAGCTCAGATTTTAATACTCAACACGCAAATGATTTCATCAATGCTTTTTACCTCCGCACCATTTTCTCAGGCGGGTATTTTTATAACTTTTTAAAACTCAATTTTAAAGCATTTAAACATCAATTATTTCAACGTAATAAAGATCAAGCAGGACGATACTTTGAATATTCGGTAGAAGACATTGTGGATCGGCTTTGGAGTCAATGATTGCCATAAAAATATCACCATCAACAAAACATGCAATTCGTCTATTGGTTTAAATCATTGAGAGGCATATTTTGACTGGCATTTTATTGGACACAAGTTTTTACGATTTTGACTATTTGTATCCTTATTTTTCAATGAAAAGTGTTTACACTCAATATACTTACAGCTTTCAAGCCTTTTTTCTTTGACTTTACAGTCACAGAGAATTAACCATGAAATACTTGTACGTCACTATAAGATGTTGCACGATGTAGCGGAACAAATATGTGTCATAGAAGACACACGTCGTATTTATGAAGATTATAAATCTGGTTTAACCAGTATTGAGGAAACCGATATGCCACAATACAAAGCACCCTTACGTGATATGCACTTCGTTTTGCATGAGTTATTAAATGCTGAAGAACATTACGCGAAACTCCCTGCATTCCAAGAAACCGTAAGCCGTGAATTGATTGATCAATATTTAGAAGCTGGCGCGGATTTCTGTGAAAATGAATTATCTCCACTTAACCAAATCGGTGACAGTGAAGGCTGTAAATGGAATGATGGTGTAGTCACCACACCTACAGGCTTTAAAGCAGCCTATGACAAATATGTAGAATTAGGCTTCCCTTCTCTTTCAGTTCCAGAAGAGCATGGCGGTCAAGGTTTACCTGGTTCTTTAGCAACAGCTATTTCTGAAATGGTGGGTGCGGCAAACTGGGCGTGGGGTATGTACCCAGGTCTTTCACATGGTGCGGTTCGTACGATTGAGCATCATGGTTCTGCTGAGCAAAAAGCAACATATTTACCTAAACTTGTTTCAGGTGAGTGGACTGGTACTATGTGCTTAACAGAATCTCATGCAGGTTCTGACTTAGGGATTATCCGTTCTAAAGCTGAGCCACAAGCAGATGGTAGCTATGCAATCTCTGGCGAGAAAATCTTTATCTCTGCTGGTGAACACGATATGGCGGAGAACATCGTTCACATCGTCTTGGCGCGTTTACCAGGTGCTCCTAAAGGTACTAAAGGTATCTCGTTATTCATCGTACCTAAGTTCAATGTAAATGCAGATGGTTCTATTGCAGACCGTAATGCAGTTCGTTGTGGTTCAATTGAACACAAAATGGGTATCCACGGTAACGCAACGTGTGTGATCAATTTTGATAACGCAAAAGGTTTCTTGATTGGACCTGAAAACCGTGGTTTACATGCAATGTTTACCTTTATGAACACTGCACGTATTGGTACTGCTGTTCAAGGTTTAACAGCATCTGAATCATCTTTCCAAGGCGCACTTGCATATGCGAAAGATCGTTTAGCAATGCGCTCACTTTCTGGTCCTAAAGCACCAGAGAAAGAAGCTGATCCAATCATTGTTCACCCAGCTGTACGTAACATGTTGATGACGCAAAAGGCATTTGCTGAAGGTGGCCGTGCATTGGTTTACTTCTTATCTCAATATGCAGATATCGTAGAGCAAGGTGTCACTGAAGAAGATCGTAAATTTGCTGACAACATCTTGTCATTATTAACACCAATTGCGAAAGCGTTCTTAACTGAAACAGGTTCTGAATCAGCGAAACACGGTGTACAAGTATTTGGTGGTCACGGCTTTATTTCTGAACATGGTATGGAGCAAATTGTACGTGATACACGTATCTCTTGCTTATACGAAGGTACAACTGAAATCCAAGCACTTGATTTGTTAGGCCGTAAAGTATTGGGTACGCAAGGTGCAATGTTGAAAGACTTCACCAAGATCATCCATAAATTTGCTGAAGCAAACAAAGACAATGCTGAACTGAAAGAATTTGTTGAACCACTTGCTGCTCTAAACAAAGAGTGGGGTGATTTAACCATGCAAATCGGTATGAAAGCAATGCAAAACCCGGATGAAGTTGGCGCAGCTGCGGTTGACTACCTATACTTCTCTGGTTATGTAACACTTGCATTCTTATGGGCTCGCATGGCGCTTGTCGCACAACAAAAGCTTGCTGAAGGTTCTACTGAAACTGGCTTCTATAATGCAAAAATTAAGACTGCGCGTTTCTACTTCAAGAAAATCTTACCACGTGTTCGCTCACATGTTGACGTGATCGCGGGTGGCTTAGATCCATTGATGTCATTAGATGCAGAAGACTTTGCATTCTAATTAGAATGTCGAGTTAGACATTTAAAAAACTGTACTCAAGAGTGCAGAAATAGAGAAAGGACGGTCATAGCTTTGGCAGTCCTTTTTCTTTATAAATAGAGCGTTATTTACTTAGACCATCTAACAACATACATGTTTGTTGGTTAAACTGATCTAAGTCTACAGATTCAAACAATAAACAGGTGAACGAACATGCCAATTTATAATGCACCACTTGCAGATATGAAATTCATTCTGAATGACGTTTTCAATGCAGAGCAATTCTGGCAAGCCAACGAAAAGCTTGCACATGTTGATGCGGCAACGGCTGAAGCAATTTTAGAAGAAATGGCTAAATTTGCACAAAATGTTACGCTTCCTTTAAACCGTACAGGTGATGAAGAAGGCGCTCATTATGAAAATGGCAAAGTCACGACACCTGCTGGTTTTAAAGAAGCATTCCAACAATATGCTGAAGGCGGTTGGATTGGCCTAGGTGCTGAAGAGGAATGGGGCGGCCAGGCAATGCCAAAAATGCTGACTGTACTTGCAGATGAAATGTTATTTGCTACCAATCCATCATTCATGCTCTACCCGCTTCTCTCTGTCGGTGCTGGTATGGCGTTAAACAGCTATGCATCTCAAGAGCAGAAAGAAACCTATTTACCTAAAATCTATTCAGGTGAATGGTCTGGAACGATGTGTTTAACTGAACCTCATGCAGGTACAGATTTAGGTATTATCAAAACTAAAGCTGAACGCAACCAAGATGGTACGTACAACATTACTGGTACTAAAATCTTCATCACTGGTGGTGACCATGATCTTGCTGACAACATCATTCACCTTGTTTTAGCAAAAACACCTGATGCACCTGCGGGTTCACGCGGGATCTCACTCTTTATCGTGCCTAAATTCCTTGTTAATGCTGATGGTTCATTGGGCGAACGTAATACAGCGGGTCCTGGTTCAATTGAACACAAAATGGGAATCAAAGCGTCTGCAACATGTGTCATGAACTTTGATGCAGCCAAAGGCTTCCTTGTTGGTAAAGAAAATGAAGGACTAGCAGCGATGTTCGTGATGATGAATTACGAACGTTTGTCGATGGGTATTCAGGGCCTAGGTGCTTCTGAATATGCATACCAAAATGCAGCACAATATGCGACTGATCGTGTACAAGGTCGTAGTGCAACAGGTGTTAAATCACCAAATAAACCTGCTGACAGCATCCTTGTACATGGTGATGTACGTCGTATGTTGCTCAATGCGCGTGCCAACAATGAAGCTTCTCGTGCATTTGCTGTTTACGTTGGTCAACAACTTGACATTACCAAATTTTCAACCGATCCTGAAGCTGTAGCGAAGGCAAATAATCGTGTTGCGTTATTAACACCAATTGCTAAAGCCTATTTAACGGATACAGCTTTTAATGCCACGATTGACGCGCAAATGGTGTTTGGTGGCCATGGCTATATTCGTGAATGGGGCATGGAACAATGTGTTCGTGACTTACGTATTGCACAAATCTATGAAGGCACCAATGGCGTTCAGTCACAAGATTTAATTGGTCGTAAAACAATTAAATGTAATGGTGAATTCATTGCTGAATATATTGAAGAAATCCGTGATTTTGCCAATGGTCTAGATACAGACTTAAACTTCATTAAAGATGCGACTTTAGATATTGCAACTGAAGTAGATATGATTACGCAGCATATTTTAGAACGGGCAAAAGAAAATGCTGATTTCGCAAATGCTGCGGCAGTAGAGTATTTACATGTCGTTGGGTTATTAAGCTTCTCTTATATGTTTGCTCGTATTGCCAATGCTGCAAAAAATAAGCAAGGTCAATTCTACCAAGACAAACTTGCATTGACTCATTACTTCATCCAACGCCTCTTGCCTGATTTAAATGCACGTGTTGCTAAAATCAAAGCAGGGGCAGAAGTTATTATGAATTTCAGCGAAGATTATTTTACGAATCAGGCTTAATTTCATCATCAACTGAAATAAGACATTAAAACGCCCGATCATTCGGGCGTTTTTTTATTTACAACTAATGCTTTTTTTTAGAAAATTTACTGTTCTATAGTCAAACCACCTAATTATTCATACAAGTAATTTCTATCAAGTCATTGATCAGAAATGAAATTTACGTTTTTGTATCAACTTTTAGAAACTGTTGATTATCGATTCAATTTTGTACTTTTGAATCCTAGATGATTATCCTACCGTGGAGCGACATGGATGTCGCTGTTGGGTGGGGGTACAGGACGTACCCCTCGCCCATGAGCAAAAACAAAGCACTGCTTTGTTTGCAGCGCAAGGTTTGGCATCGCCTACGCAAAGCAATTTAAACTTTGGTTATAAGATGTGACATTGCAAGCTTTTTATACTCAAACAATTTTATTTTTCCATACAGTTGATTTAATTAAAAATATTAATTAAGAAAAATTATATCGTGTGGCTATAAAAGTTGACCGCAATATAAATCAAGTTGCATCAAAAAATCTTACTTTGGATAAAACTTCCGAATTGATTCAGCCATCTCTGGAGTTTGGGTTTGCAAAGCATTTGCTGCACTTGTGGCATCCACAGCACTGCGATTTTGACTGACTTTAAATTTCCCTAAGATTGAATCTATTTCGATCTCAATCGCCACAATTTTTTCTAATTGCTCTTCGATATAATCATTCGGCGCATCCCCCATTTTCCAAGGTACAACCTGTGGTGCTTCATGCTGACGTGTCAATCGCGCCAAAATACCCCGCAAATATTTTTCATCATCTATTTTTCGAATTGTTCCCTTCACATGCACAACACGATAATTCCATGTCGGTACTTCCCGATGATGCTCAAATTTTCCTGGATACCAATTCGGTGAAATATAACTTTGCTCAGCATGGAAAATCACATAAGCCGATTCAACCTGTTCTAACAAGTTAAATAAAGGATTGGCTTTGGCGATATGTCCACGTAACAATCCAGACTTGCCAGCTGAACGATCCAATTCAAAAGGAATATGATTCGCTTCAATTTCACCGTCATAAGTAACCATCAAACTTCCCAATGGATTCTGTTCAATTAAATCGAAAAGTTCAGGGAGATTCTCTTGTTTAAAATGAGTAGGAAGATACATGTTTTATTTCCTAATACTCTTTCGAGCCATCTGGGCTGGTTTTAAATATTTCAGGTAATTCAGCATTTTCAGTAAAAGCTTCACCTTTAAAAATATTAACCACTTCAATTTCCCCTATAATTTGCTGATTAAACTCGTCTAGTCGCTCAGCTGGGATCCATAACTCCTGACAAAAATCATCACCAACCGTATGTACTTCAAACTGAGCCAGATACTCATCATTCAATTCAAACCGTGTGACATAGCCAATATAACCACTTGCTTGATCTTTGGTATTCCAATCTAAAGCAATTTTTTCAGCATACTTCTGATTTAAAACAGGATAGAAAATAGGTTGCCAATACAATCTTGGTGGGAAATTTTTAAAGCCACTCTTTTCAATCAATTGATATTCAAAAAGTCCAATTGGTCGGTACAAATACATTGTTATTCCTTTAATTGTATTGAAAATAATCTATCTATAGACTAATCAGGTGAAATGATCAATTTCTTAATTAAATAGTTGTTATTTATTCGCCATAAACATTTTACTTCACTTTTCATGTGCATGAAATTTGCATAGTGTTTAATGATAAAGAACACACGCAAATGGAGGATGTTATGAATAAAGATCCACGTATAGAAAAAATAGAAAACCTCCTCGATAAATTGGGCAATATTGCAGTAGAAGCATTTCATTATATTGCGTTGTTTATCATTGGCTGTATGATCGCTTGGTCAGCGGTACATACAATTATTGAAATTTTAACCATGAAACAATACGCCAGTATTGATGATATTTTGTTGTTATTCATCTATTTGGAATTAGGCGCAATGGTGGGGATCTATTTTAAGACCAATCACATGCCTGTACGTTTCTTAATCTATATCGCAATCACCGCACTCACGCGATTACTAATTTCAGATATTCAGCATGACCATAAAGCCGATATGGATTTAGTGATTATCACAGGGTCAGTTTTAATCTTAGCCATTGCAATTTTGATCGTGAGATATGCTTCTTGGACATATCCTTCTGTTATTCGTGATAAGCACACTGAAAAATCATTACCACACGGTAAAACACCGCGACCAGAAGACGATGAGTTGGCTTAGTCTGCCCCCTCTCCTCTTAATCTAAACCTAAGCCCTTCTTCCTAAGCAAAATCAAAACAATACTTTATTGGAGCGCAAAACAACAAGGAGAAGGGGCTTTTTAATATGTTAAAACTCTTGTATGCATTCATATTGATCATAATGACGTTTTTAAATCATGTTCAACGATTATTAGGCACTTGTAAATAACGACCATTTTGGAAAATCCAATGCATACCAACCTGAGGATCAGGTAAACCATAACGGCGCCAATCACTAATTAAGGTGTATTGTGAGCTTTCTATATGACCGCCCTCTCCATTTACATAACCATAGCTAGTACCGGAATACTCAGTCTGAGTTGGAAACTGGTGATTATAAATAATCGTCACACCATTTTGTGGTGGGTAACTTGGATATGGGGCATTTGGATGCGGATAGGGCCTATTTGGATAACTTGGGTACGTTGGATAGGAATGCTGGTATTGAGGTCGAACAGGAATCTCCTGTGACATTTGGCGGCCATATTGATCTGTATATTTATAGGTCGTTGTTGGATATTTCTTTTGAGGCCGCTCAACACTGCGATAATTCGCCCAATCTTTAGCGTCTGCCCATGTCATTGTTGAAGTTGCTGAAAGCATCAACATCAAGACACTTAAACTGAGTATCTGTTTCATTTCAACCTCCAAACTTGAACGTATACACAACAGCTTAATATATCATTCAAGATAAATAATGGATGAATTGCAGTCAAAATTTAATCTTCTTTATTGTTTATACATCAACTTAGGTAAATTCTGACATCAATCTGATAAAATATAATTTTAATCTGATGAGTGCTGTATTGTGGCTGAACTGAGCTTTGACCGTTTACATCAATTTTTTTGCAAAATCCCAAGTGTGCAAGAAGCATTTATTGATAGCTATGGTTCAGATGGCAAACAAGCATGGTGGTTTAAATTTCAAATCAATATTGACCACCCTTTAGCCTGGCAAACTGTGCAAGAACTTGGTCACGTTTTAAATTATATTTCTAAAAATGAACGTCTTCCGACTCAGTTTTTACCCGTATCTCCTCCTCCGTATATGAATGGTGAGGCGAAACAATTTTTAGCTTGGGTGATTCAATGTAACCATGCAGATTTTTCACCTGATGTGGTGTGTGACTGGTTAGAGGCACGTCTCCCAAAACCTGTAGATGATGAAAGCCAATGGAAAATCAAAACTGATTTACATGAGTTAGATCATATTTCAAATAAAGATTTGGATGAGTTAGTTCCACCAAATCCGCAGTAATTCAATCTACATGAATCTCAAAAATTTAGAATTATGCGGTAAGAAGCTCAAATATCGACTTGAGCTTCTTACTCACTTATATTTTTAATTTATTTTGCAAATGCAGTACTTCTGCTTTCAACCAATTGAAATACCAACTATCAAATTTTTGTCTACTTCCACTCTCATCCAATATAGGCGCAATCCCACCCCATAGATCTCGAGAATCGATCCATATCTCACCTTTTGATGGTCCAGTAATGACTAAAAAATAATATTCACCACAACCAATACCACAAATAGGCAAAATCCCATTGAGCTCAAAGTTTTCATAATACTGATCACGTGGATTTTCACCATGATGCTGAATAAATCTTTCAAACTCTTCGGTTGTTGGTTCGATGCGCTGAAATAATTTATCTCTAAATTCAGTATTATACTTTTCTAACCACTGGTTAAACTGCTCAGCAAGTTCCTCCCAATTTTCCAAATTATATGCATCGACAAATGGAAATGGTGTTTGCAGGTCAATTAAAATATCCCCCAAAATTAGACATTGGTCCTTATGGAATATTACTTTTAAAATTCCCAGATCAGGTCCTATCCCAGCACTTTCCCAGGTATCCCCTGTACCATTACCAATTTCAGTTAAAAATCTTTTATATTCAATTGGTATTTCAACTTGATTGAGTGTTTCAAACTTAGAGAGCATGTCAATGTCAACCTGAGTGGCTAACGATTTAAAAATTAAATCTTTTTGCTGAATCGATAATTGTTCTTTTTCAATAAACTTTTCTATCAACTGCTGATAAATATTTAAGTATATTTTTATTGTTTCAATCATTTACTCTAACTCTGCTTATCTTTTTCTTATCCACCTAGACTCCCTCATTGATAAAGGAATCTAGGCAAAATAAATACTAAAACGTCGACAAACCACTCCATTCCATAAAACGGTAAACCCCGTATTTAAGTTTTGACTCATCAGCGTATTTGCTGTAATCCACACTCATTTGACGACCATTTAAGTTTGACCAAGCCGTATTAAAATACTGTTCAGCATCGATAAAGACTTGTTGTTGTGGATTGCCAACCACGCGTAAATCAGTTTCCAAATTATAATTTTTTAAATTACGTGCGGTAAAGTTGGCAGAACCTAAAATCATTTCCGCAGATTGCGCATTATGCTTTACGATCATCTTACTATGGCACTGCTCACCTTGGGTATTACACCAACGCACATCAATTCCTGCGTCATTTAACTCTGAAGCCACTTGACGGTTTGGGATACCATTTTTTTGACGACCAAATGCATCTTTATTGGGATCAAGCAAGATACGTAATTTCACTCCACGTTGCTTGGCAGCAACTAAACCTTTAATAATTTGGCGCTCTGACAAATAGAACATGGCTAAATCAATTTGATCATTGGCTTTTGCTGACGCCAACATGTTTAAGACTGCATCATAAATTGCTTTTTCAGTGAGTACTTGAACCTGAGGATCATTCGGATTTTCAGGTAGTTTGCCAAAGGCAACAAAAGGCGTATCTCCTCCCGACATATGCGCGACGGTTTGTTCAGTATTTAAAATATCTGTTGCAGTTGCCCCGTCAACCATTAATGCAATGTTAGAGTGACGTGAACTACCATCATGAGGATTGGCGGATGTGACGATGGTTTTCCAACCTTCCGCTGTATCGACCACGATGGTTTTACGATGATTGGCTTTAAAATTAAATAAATTTAAATAACTACGGACTGTAATTTTTTCTTTACCAAATGGATTATTCAGCCAGCCTTTATTTGGATTATTGCCAATATCCTGACAACATAAATACCATATTCCAGACCAAGTAGGATTAGATGCGCGGAGTGGTGTTAAATTCGTTTCAATCACATCAATACCGCCTAAACGTAATTGACGATATTGTTCAGGCTGAATTCCACCATAAACAGAATTGATGGGATCGGTAATAAACTTAATTTCTAAGCTTGGGTTTACAATTTTTTCATTAATCAAGGCTTGGGTTAATTGCTTGGTTAATTCTCGTTGCTGAACTTTAGAATCGCCGACTTCACTGTTAAATAGAAACATATCGATCACAATGGTAGTCTTGGCTTGCTTAATCAGCTGTAACACTTGATCAAAGATATGTTGATCAAGTTGCTGCTTCCCTTGCGCATCAATATAAGTTTCATCGGCAATAAATTTTACATTGGCATGACGCAATGGTCCGGTAAAATTCAGCCCTTTAGGAAGCGGTTTATAAACATGATAAATCGCAGATGAGAGATATCCTAAGGCCAATATGCCGATAATAATGCCGAAATAACGACGTTTTGACCAATTCAGTTTGTTTTGAATTTTATTGAAGATACGCATAAGAAAAGACCTAGACCAATTTAGGATCTATCAACATTTCATATATAACTTGCGTTGTCGGCTAAAATTGAGCAAACGAGGCATGAAATGAAGAGAATAGCGAGACTATTTTCAAGTTTCATAACGATGTTTGAGATAATTTTAACCACAACCCTTGAGGGACTAGAGTGTTTTTTGATGCTACATCGTTATGACCTACTCATTTAGATCACTAAATTTCATAGCTCATGCCTTGTATCCTCTAAAAAACACTCGTTGTCGCAAATACAGATGAAGTATTGGCAGACCCTTAGAGCCTAGGTCGAATTCCTTTATTTTTCAATAACGATTTGGTGAATGATTGCAAATAATTAGAACTTATAGTCCATACCTATGACAAAGTTACGTCCAATTTGTGGAATATTCGATAAGAAAGAAGTGTGTTCATAAATCTTCTCGTCCAACAGGTTGTTGGCTTTAAAGAATACTTTCGCTTCTTGTTTGTTGGCCAAAGGATATTGATAAGCAACACCTAGGTTCACCATGTTATAACCTTTGGTTTCTTGTTCATAAGACGCAAATTTATCTTGGTTAAACACATGTGAATATTCTGCTAAACCAGACCAACGCTCATCAAACTCAGCATTTACACGAGCGCCTAAACGACCAGCAGGAACACGTGGTGCATTTTCATCTTCAATTTTACCGCGTACATAGTCACCAAACAGGCTGGTTTTATACACATCATTCCACTGATAAGCGACTTCACCTTCTGTCCCGTAGAACTTGGCTTTATCTTGACTGTATTTGATCAAACGGAAGTTTTCGTATTGATCCAAAGTTTTGGCATAAATATAGTTATCAAACCAATTTTGATAGACATGTACATGATAGCTCAACTTGTCATTGTCATAATGAAGACCTAATTCCACATTGTTTGACTTCTCTTTATTTAAGTCTTGATTGCCCAGTTCATAAGTATTGGTCGCATAATGCTTTCCATCAGCATAAAGTTCTTGTGCTAAAGGCAATCGCTCTTGATGAGAACCCGTTAAAGAGAGCGTGTAATTTGGTGCAAATGCCCAATTCACAGCACCAGAATATGAGAATGCATTACCATCAAAGTCTTTTTGAGCTGAATCAACATCCACTGTTTGATGATCAAAACGAGTCCCTAATTCCACATGCAAATCACCAAATTGGCGATGCTCTAAGCCAAATACACTATATTTTTGGGTTTTATTTGGCGCAAGAACCGCTTCTTCACCTGTGATATCTAATTTTTGCTGGCTGGCTTGAACACCCCACACGCCTTCCCAAGCAGCAATCGGATTGTGTAACAACTCAACACGACCTTCATAACCTTTGCTCTTGAAGGTTGTCATTGGTGTACTTCCTTCAATTTCATCATGTTGATAGTCGGTATAACTTGCTTGTGCACGAAGTTTTTTAAAGCCAGCAAAAGGTTCATTGAGCTCAGAACGAAAATCATAACGTTCTGTTTTCATATCAATCCATGGCCCTGCTTCAGCATGATCATGCTCTTCCTCACCATGCCCATGTCCATGTCCATGTCCTTCATCATGGTCATGGCCTGCATGATCATCATCGTGCCCACCACAGTGGAGTGATAAACCATGTAAATGGCATGACTCATATTCATGACTATGTCCAGGTAAACCGTATTGATCTTGGCGGTTGCTATAAGACACACCCGCAAAACCACGTTCACCGATCCAAGATAAGCCCACATTTACATTTTCAGACTCTGAAAATGTATTGCCAACTCGACGCTCTTTTGTACTATGTGCATGATCACCATGTTCTTCTGTTACGATATAGTTCGGGGTAATGTAATCATTGGCATCACGTTTTAAACCTTCTACACGTAATGCAACATTTGAACCTAATCCAACAGTCACCCCAGCATTTGCCATTTTTTCATCGTTGCCCGTGTTATAACGCAGACCAACATTGCCTTCATAACCATTTTCAGGCATCGCTGTCGGAATCTTGCTGTCAACCACATTGACTAAGCCACCCACAGACCCAGCCCCATATAATAATGTTGATGGTCCTCGAATGACTTCAATTTTTTGTGCCAACTGCGGATCTACAGTGACGGCATGATCGGGTGACAAGCTTGAAACATCCATTGTCTCTGTTGCGTTCTGGGTCACTTTAACCCGTGCACCCTCTTGCCCACGAATTACAGGGCGACTAGAACCCGCCCCGAAGGTATTGGAATAGACCCCTAATTCATCTTTGAGCGCTTCGCCTAAGGTCGTGCCAGCTTGTTGTAGTTTTTCACGTGAAACAGTTTCATCTGCAACACCAAAATCTTGACTTGAACGAACCAAGGGATGACCAACAACTGTGATCGTTTCTAATTGTTGTGGATTTTTTTCAGTATTGGTTTGATCTTCAGCCCAAATAGAAGTTGAAATAACTGCAGAAATGGAAAGTGTTAGGGCACTTTTGGTAAAGGACATGCGATTGCTCTCAAAGCTCAATATTTTTGAATTATGTTATATTATAACATTTCAATATTTTTGCAATAAAAAAAGGAAATCAAAACTGATTTCCTTTGCATTTAAAATTAAATTTATTTTTCTTTCATAAGCTTATTGATCAAAATAAAGCTCATAAGAGAAGCAGTCACCCAATAGAACACATAGGTCGTATTTTGAAAAAATAAATAATATTCCGTAAGACCGCTACACATATAATAGATTACGAACGCTGTACCAGTGATTGCTAAGTTTTGAATTAGCAAATTTTTAGCAAAGATATGCTTTATAAAAAAAACCAAAGCAGTCAAAAATGTCATCAATAAACCAATAAATCCAATCAAACCATTTGCTGCTAATTCATGGAAGTAGATGCTATGCATGTGCTGAAAACAATGTGGTAAATCGCCTCGTTTATATAAACGGCAATTTTCAGCTTCTATTTCATACATCCCGATTCCTGTAAAAGGTGAGGTTTTAAACATTTCCACTGAATTATTCCAAAGGAATAATCTAATTCCCGAACTATTTTGATAATTATTATTACGAATATTGAGTGAATCAGATTGAAAGTTTTCAACTCTTTTTAGCAGTGGGGAATTTGGAATAGCCATATTTATGCCAATAAAACAAACAACCAAACCCAGCATCAAAATGATTTTTTTGAATTGAGTTTTAGTATAGAAAAGAACTAAAAAGCCCAATACAAATAGCAACCCCAGCCATGCTCCTCTAGTGCCATGAAGGATTAAAAGAAACATACAGAGTAAGCTGGTCACCAAATATAAATAAGATTGTTTACCTTTTAAATAAAATGAATAACATAGCAAAAGTATTGTGAGCGAAATAAAGCCGATATCATAACTAATCACTGGATTAAAGAAAATACTAAACAGGCCGCGATCAAACTGTAACATTACCCCCCAATACAATAAGTAGGGGGTCAACAAAAACAATATAAAAAACAATATTCGATAAAAACATTCGGCATTAAAATTACTTTTATAATAAATTGTTGGTAAAAAAATGAATGGAATAAACCAAATATACTGGTTAATAATATGCTTATACGTACTCAATAGATTATGCGGAACTGAATCAAGTCGAAAAAGTGATTGATTTAATACAGTAGTACTTATAAAGCCAATACAACAAAATGCAATCAGATAAAAATTTGGTTTTATAACTTCCCCTTTAATCCAAAAATAGGTAAAAAGTAAAATTAAAACAATTGAAATATTCCAATGCCGAAAATTATCATTAAAAATATAATGTGTAAATAAAATAACAAAAAGGATAGATATTAAAAAAATAAATTTATTATTTTTTATCATCAAAGAATAACTTTCAAACATTGACACTTTAGATCTACTCAATTTTTTGTAATATTCTACTTTGAAATTACATTTAATTCATTGATGTAAACAACAAATTAACGAATAATTTCCTAATATAAGTTTTAATAACCTATTTTCAATGCCCTTTACACTTTCACATGCTGTTTTAGCGCCACCTTTGTCCAAACTTTCAGGAAATCGCTTGCCGATTGCAGCACTCGCGATTGGCACAATGACACCAGATTTGTATAGAGTATTGGTTAAAACTGAAATTTATTTAAATCATCAGTTTAAAGGAATTATCTATCCAGATTTATTGGTGGGATTACTGTTCTGCTTACTTTGGTATAGCTTATATCGCCCATTATTATTTAAGTTTTTAGGCATTCAAAAACCATTAAACATTGCTTCTTTTTCAACTTTTTTTCAATTTCTAATTTGGATGGTATTGGCCATTATTTTAGGTACAGCAACCCATATTATTTGGGATGGTTTAACCCATTTAGATTTTCGAACTTTTGCTTTTAAAGAATTTTTAGCGCAACCCGTCAGTATATTTGATCGTATTTATCCGATGCATAAAGTCCTACAAATCGGCTGCTCCGCTGCGGCTTTACCGTTTTTAATGTGGATGGGCTTGCATTACTTTTTTAAATATAGAGCCCGTCAAATACTTAATATTAAAGTAAATTTTTTCTGTATAAGCTTATTTGCAAGCTCATTTTTTAGTGGTTGCTTATATTATGTGTATGTTGCCAAAAGTACAGGCGTCGTTCCACAACACACTGATCTATATGTACTGATTGGTTTATTTATGAAATTTTTTACCCAAGGTTCAATCCTTTGTTTCACTTTAGGTTGTCTATTGTTTCATTATTTAAATTATAAAAAATATTTTGAATGATACTCTATTTGCCGTTTCAGTCACTGAAACTTTATCGAAATCAGCTTAAATTTATTCGGCAATACGCTAGTTTTTAGCCCAAGTCCTTGTGACTCACCGCTCAAAGAGGCATAATCTCACATTACATTTTTAGGCGATGCGCTGTTTACGTACTCGCTTCCTTAACCCATATAGTTGGATTTTTAACGCTATGATGCGAACTCATTATTGCGGTTCTTTAACCGAAGCTCAAATTGACCAGACTGTAACGCTTTGCGGCTGGGTACATCGTCGCCGTGACCACGGTGGGGTGATTTTCCTTGATATGCGTGATCGTGATGGTCTCGTTCAAGTCGTCATCGATCCAGATACCCCAGAAGCATTTGCAACTGCGGATAAAGCACGTTCAGAATATGTATTAAAAATTGTAGGACGTGTACGTCGTCGCTATGAAGGCACTGAAAATGCCAATATGGTGAGTGGTCAAATCGAAGTTTTAGGTAAAGAAATCGAAGTTCTTGCTGCATCTGAAACGCCACCATTCCCATTGAATGATGAAAATGCCAATATTTCTGAAGAAATCCGTCTGAAATATCGTTTCCTCGATATTCGTCGTCCAGAAATGATTGATCGCTTACGTTTCCGTTCTAAAGTAACGACGTTAATTCGTAACTATTTAGATGAACATGGCTTCTTGGATGTTGAAACACCAATCTTGACACGTGCAACACCTGAAGGTGCGCGTGACTATTTAGTACCTAGCCGTGTTTCAAATGGTAGCTTTTATGCGCTTCCGCAATCACCACAATTGTTTAAACAATTGTTGATGGTTGGTGGTGTAGATCGTTATTACCAAATCGCAAAATGTTTCCGTGATGAAGATTTACGTGCAGATCGTCAACCAGAATTTACTCAAATCGACATCGAAACATCGTTCTTAAACGATGACGATATTATGGATTTGATGGAAGGCATGACCGTTAAGATGTTCAATGAACTTCTTGGCGTGAAATTCGACAAATTCCAACGTATGACTTATGCAGATGCTATGCGTGATTATGCATCTGACAAACCAGACTTACGTATCCCTTTGAAACTTGTAGACGTTGCTGACATGATGCAAGACGTTGAGTTCAAAGTATTTGCCGGTCCAGCAAAAGATCCTAAAGGCCGAATTGTTGCACTTCGTGTACCAGGAGCAGGTTCACTGCCACGTAGTCAAATTGATGAATACACTAAATTCGTTGGAATTTATGGCGCGAAAGGCTTGGCTTATATTAAAGTCAATGAACTTGAAAAAGGCATCGAAGGTCTTCAATCACCTATCGTTAAATTCATCGAACCAATCGTGCTTGATTTGTTAAAGCGTGTTGGTGCTGAAAATGGCGACATCGTATTCTTTGGTGCCGATAAAGCCAAAGTTGTAAATGATGCAATGGGTGCTTTACGTATCAAGATCGGTCACGACATGAATATGTCAACAACCGAGTGGGCGCCACTTTGGGTTGTTGATTTCCCAATGTTTGAAGAAACTGATGATGGTAAATGGACGTCTGTTCACCACCCATTCACACTGCCAAAATCAAGTGTTGAAGAAGTGAAAAGCAATCCAGGTGCAGCACTTTCTGTTGCTTACGATATGGTATTGAATGGTACTGAAATCGGTGGTGGTTCATTGCGTATCTATACTTTAGAAATGCAAAAAGCCATTTTTGAAGCTTTAGGTATTGGCGAAGAAGAAGCTGAAGAAAAATTCAGTTTCTTATTAAATGCTTTAAAATTCGGTGCACCTCCTCATGGTGGTTTAGCATTCGGTTTAGACCGTTTAGTGATGTTGATGACAGGTTCATCATCTATCCGTGACGTGATTGCTTTCCCGAAAACTAAAACGGCTGAGTGTCCATTAACTCAAGCGCCTGCGCCAGTTGAACCAAATCAATTGCGTGACTTGGGTATTCGTTTACGCGAAAAACCGAAAGCTGAAGAAGCTAAATAATTTTTAGCTGTTTGATCGAAAACCCTGCGCTATGCAGGGTTTTCTGTTTTGCGTATGTATTTTATTTCGATAGGTTCTAATTGAGATAAGTTCTCATAAATGGCATACTATCGCTGTTAACTTTTGAGGTGAAAACCTATGGCTATGCGACCTAATGTACTTCGTCATACAATTATTATCATTGTATTTTCAGTGGTTCAATGGGGATTTATGCGTTATATCCTAAGCCATCAGTTGTTTAATTTAGATACTTATCAACGTATTTTATATTTCAGCATGAGCAGTTTTATTGCTGGTTTCTTTATTATTTCGGCACTGATTTACTTGGTGTTGAAAGGCAATGCTGACCGCGACTAATATTCATTAAATGTATAAGCTACTTAAAACTTTCTCTCGATTACCTCTAGGTATGATACAAAGTATTGCTAGAGGTGTCGGGAATTTATTGTTTATGAGTAATTCTTCAGCAAAACGCACCACTGAATTGAATTTAACTGCGGCATATCCTGAGCTTGATGAACAACAACGTAATCAACTGATTAAGGCCAGTTTAAAAAGTCAATGTATGACTTATGCAGAGTCAATTAAAATTTGGGGATCTTCTCCAGAGTTCGCCTTAGCACAAATTAAGCAGGTCTATAATGCTGAGATTTTTCTCAATGCATTAAAGAATCCCAATGGTAGTATTGGTGTGGTCCCTCATTTTGGGGCGTGGGAACTCATGAATGCGTGGATCAATCAACATACTCATCCCGTTATCATGTATAAGCCGAGTCGAAATAAAGACTTAGATCAGTTTATGCTAGAGTCTCGTCAACGCTTAAATGCAACATTGGTACCTACTGATGATACTGGTGTACGTGCCTTATTTAAACATTTAAAACAAGGTGGATTTACCGCTATCCTTCCTGACCATATTCCCAAAGAGTCTGGCGGTATTTATTCTGAGTTTTATGGGCAAAAAGCATTTTCTTCAACTTTGCTTTCAAAGCTTGCGGCAAAAACCCAATGTTCAGTTGTAGGTTTAACCTGTGTTCGCCGCCCTGATTTTTCAGGTTTTGATATACATTTTACGGCACTATCTAAAGATATTAATTCTAAAGATTTACAGCTTTCTGTCGATACCTTGAACAAAGAAATGGAGCGAATGATTAACATCGCTCCTGAACAGTATTTATGGGGTTATAAACGATTTAGGAAGTTAGAGGGTGGCAGGAATTTGTATAAATAAGCAAATCCTTACCGCCAATCAATACTCAAAATCATATCTAAATATTAAATTTTAACGGAATTTTATTTTCACAACCCGAATACCCTGTCTAAACTTTGTCAGCGTAATCAACATTTTTTGAATTTTTCTAAAAATTCGTGAACATTCTTTTTTCAATTTAGCACTGAATTTCAAGTTTTCTTTTTTTAGAGACTTACCTTTTCTGAGATTTCTAACGTCCTCTAAGGCACTGGGAAATTGTGTATTACCTCTCCTCAAGATCATATCTTGAATACATAATGCCGGGCTAAGTTGGTACACTTCAAGCTCAGGGCACTCTCTAAATAAAAAGTGATCGACTGGAATCAATACTTTTGATTCAACGATAAAACTGAGTAATTTTTTTGCTACATCTAGGGACAAGATATAACCACCACATCCCATATGCGCCTCGCGTAATAACAATAACTTACGAGCGTTGGGAGCTGAAAGGTTTTGTTGTTTTAACGCCACACCAATTTTTTTATAAAAGACTTCCAACTTGATCACTGAACATTCTTTTGGAATCCATGCATCATCCAATAAAAAATCTTTTGCATGCTCACCTAAATAAATATCATCTTCAAAAATTACAATATAATCAAGTTGCTCATCTATGGCTTTTTTCCACAACAACATGTGACTGAGTAAGCAACTCACTTCATTTTGATGTAAATTTGTTGTATACCCGACCATACCAAGTTGAGATGTCGCGATATCTATATTCGCAGGTGTAATCGCATCAAAAAATTCAAAATCTACTTCTTGTTTTGCAAATTCAGCATCGATGTGCTTACGGCGCTCTTGAGCCGTTGATAAACTAATAACAAAATTTTTCATAAAAACTCTTACAACAATTACTTATAAATTTAATTTTGAGATCGACTCCACGATAAAGATTAATGTTCATTTAATTTAATCGCATTTAGCGATATACTATATGGCACCACTCTAATAAATGTGATTTTAGGGGCTATAAATAATGATTACTGAAAACATTAAAATTTTTGTAGGTTGCGATCCCAATAACTGTGACCTTGAACAACTTATGGTATTAGAACACAGTGTTCGTAAACATACACAGCATAATGTTGAAATTATTTGGATGCAACTTAGTCACGACATAAATAGTCCATGGTACAGCAATCAAGACACAGGTAAAGGATGGTCTACAGAAAAGTGGGCAACACCTTTTTCAGGTTTCCGCTGGGCAATACCTGAGTTATGTGACTTTAAAGGCCGTGCGATTTATATGGATGCAGATGTGATCGTGCTCTGTGATATTGCAGAACTTTGGTCACACCCGATGAATAATGATGCAATTGTTATTGCGAAAGGTGGGAAAAGTTCAGCACGTTTATGTACTTGCGTATGGGATTGTGAAAAAGCTAAACAATATCTCCCACCACTTGATGAGATCCGTAACAATCCAGAAAGTCATAAGAATTTAATGCGCCTTATCAAAGAAAAGCCTGAGTTAGTTGAACCTTACCAAGATTCTTACAACAATATTGATGGTGAAGATTTAGCGATCGAACAAATTAAAGTATTACATTATTCAGACATGGGAACTCAATTTAGTCATAAGTATGCGATTCCACGTCTTGCTGAAATGAATCAAAAGCATTGGTTTGATGGCAAAATTATGCCTCATCCTCGTCAAGATTTAGTTGAATTATTTGATCAATACTATGCAGAAGCACTGGAGCTGGGATATAGACCTGAAAATTATTTAATTGAACCTTTTGGAACTTTTTCAAAAGCAAGTCAAATTAATTACCACGGTAATAAAGTGACTCGTCCAGATCAAGAAACCAATTGGTTGAACAAGCAAATACGTAAAATTAAAGCTAAATTTAAAAAATCTACATTCACTTTAGATGGATAAATTGTCGAATAGACAATTTCCATCTTCACTCATTTTCTCATTACGACGCTATATGAACTATAAAGTACCACAATCGATTCAATTGCTGTTTTCAAATTTTATTTTAAGAAATATATATAAATTAATTTATAAACATAGCCACCCTAAAACATACCGACATAATCGCAGATACTGGCCTTATTATTCTGTAAAAAGAAATAAATTTGGTGGAATTGATCAGATTTATTTTCGCAAGAAACTTGTTGTCGATAATTCAGTCATGCCAACAAGTGCTTGTAAAAAAAGCATGTTGATTGCAACAGGACCCTCTATTCAGAAATATCCAGCAGACGTATTTCAAAAGCAAGATATTGATTATATAGGTGTTAATGGATCAATTTCATTAGATCATGTTCAATTTAAATATTATGTCATTATCGATCATAATTTTACTCAAAACCGTTTTGATTTAGTGCTCAAAGTACTTCAGAGCCAATGTACTTTTTTCACCACACCCCGCTGTCTTGATATAATTTTCAGAAAAATTCATCCTGATCAAATTAAATGCCAAATTAAAGTCATTGAAACGATTACAGAAGGTAAAGTTGAACGATTTTTAGGGCCACGTATTACCATCAACCCTCACCAGAACTATTTTTACTTAGAAGGAAATAAAGGATTTTCTCAGCATATCCATGATGCCATTTTTGACTATTTCACAGTGCCATATGTTGCTTTACAGATTGTTTATGCCCTATCTTATCAAGAAATTTATTTGGCCGGTTTAGACATGAATAACTTTAATCAGCCACGTTTTTATGAAAAGAGTACCAACAAACAACCGACAATGCTCAATCAATACTTAACTGAAATATTTCCAGCATTTGACGCTGCCTCGCACTTTTTAAACAAGCAGAATATTAAAGTTTACAATCTTTCACTTAAGAGTGCGATAGAGTCGTTCGAGAAATTAGATCCAAAGCTTTTATAAAACTTGGATTCACCTTAGCTCCTAATTCGTTTTTAATATGCAAACCAAAAATTTTCGTGATGATATCAATGGGCTCCGCGCCTATGCCGTAATACTTGTCATTCTGTTCCATTTCGGGGTTTCAGGATTTTCTGCTGGTTTTTTAGGCGTCGATGTTTTCTTTGTTATTTCTGGTTATCTAATGACCAAAATTATTATTGAGAACCTTGAAAGAAACAGTTTCTCTTTTATAAACTTTTATTTAGCGCGAATCACACGGATTTTTCCTGCACTATTTTTTGTCGTACTGGCTATGACGGTTTGTGGATGGTTTTTTTTCATCCCAGAAGATTTTAAGCTATTTGCTAAAGATGCAAAATATAGTCTAAGTTTTTTATCCAATGACTTATATTATCGTCAAGCAGGTGATTATTTTGCTGTAAGCTCGCATGATAAAGCCTTACTGCATACTTGGTCTTTATCAGTAGAATGGCAATTTTATATATTATTTCCTATTCTTGTTTATTTATATTTTAAAATTATTCAAAATAAAAAATTCTTAGGGATATTTTTAATCTTATTATGTATTTCATCTTTAAGCTTTTCGATTTATATCTCATCTAAAGACTCCATCTATGCTTTTTTTAAGCTCAGCTCTCGTGCTTGGGAATTGCTTGCTGGTGGCTTGGCTTATTATTATTTTAGAACGTATACACCAACCCAACCGATAAAGTATTTTTTTGAAATTGTTGGTTTCTCATGCATTGCACTCAGTTTAGTTCTGTTTGGTCAAGATACAATATGGCCAAGTTATAACGCATTAGTTCCTGTAGTTGGAACGATGTTGATTCTTATTGCCAATCAACAAAATTCAATTTTCACCAAATTTAAATTAATTCAAAATATAGGCAGTGCCTCTTACTCTATTTATTTGTGGCATTGGCCTGTTGCCTTTTTACTTGGATATTTTTTCTTTGAAAAAAACTTCGTCAATATTAGTTTAGCGATTCTAATCTCTTTTATTTTAGGTTGGTTAAGCTATAAATATATTGAAAGCTCAAGAAAATATTTAGTCAATATCAAAGTATATTACTGCTATTTACTATTCTTTATTCTTCTTATTTCTGCATCTATGCTCTATTCATACATCAACAAGGATGGTGTAAAAAGTCGCGCAGATTCTCTATATTTAAAACACAATGAAAAACTTGAAATGCCAAAAGTTTCCAATGGCTGGTGTTTTTATAATATTAAAGACGATCACAGTCTTAAGGTGGGTCAAAAAGGTCTTGAATGTCATATTGGATCGAAGCAAGCTGATGCTCAACCCGTGCTTTTATTTGGCGATTCTTTTGCAGGGCATAATATTCCCTTTTGGCATTTTCTTGGTAAAGAACTCAACTTAAATATCCATGCTATTACTACAAATTGGTGTTATCCGAGTATAGATAAACAATTTACAGGGGACAAAAACTCAACAGCCTACCAGCAATGCATGCTGAACCGAGACTACTTAAAAAACAATATAAATCAATATTATGTATTAATATTTGCAGGTCGCTGGTCCGATATTGTACAACAGCATCAAGAACAGAGCTTTGAGAATTTGCTAAAGCTCGCCAATCAATCTCATAAGAAAGTTATTGTGATGTCCGAGCCTTATGCCTTTGATGCAAACATTAGCCTTTTATACAAAAGATCATTGTGGTTACATCGAAATTTCAACCTCAATAATTATTTTGATAATGTTAAAGCGAAACAGCAAAGAATTGCACTACAGCACATCACAGACATGACTCAGCGCTATCCAAATACGTTATTGCTCACTCAAGCTGATTTATTTAAACCAAATCATATGGCAAAAGAAAGTATTCCCTATTCTTTGGATGGTCGCCACTTATCTGTTTTTGGTTCATTATCATCTGAAGAGTACTTTACTCAACAGGCTAAATATAAAGTACTGAAACAGTTTTTATCTTCTTCAGACGAACCATAGCTTTTATGCCAACGCTGTTATGCGCCCTAGTAAGCTTTGATTTTGTAGATAAGATCAAAGCTTATTTTTGATCTTGATTTAATTAACTTCTGATTTAAAAATAAATCCTGAACTAAAATATTGTTTCAAAACCTGAAATCAAGTATTTTCAGTCGATCTCTTGATCATTTTTCAAAAGAGTCTGGCCGTATTTATCCTGCTATAAAAAATTTAGAAAGTTAGAGGATGGACCCCATCTGTATAAATGGTCTAAAATTAAATCAATACACAATGCTAATGACACAAACTATTTATTTTTGCAATCATCAGTGCAACTTGCACTCCAAAATATGCTTTAAGTCCTAAATTTTACTTATGCCTAGATTATAGTCTGGTAAAGATGCTGCATCTTATATTCTGTCTTGTTCTAAAGAAATGCTAAAACTGGCGAATACAGAGCGTTATTATAAAAATATCCAAGACGCTATCTCTTTTCCTCAACAGTTCTAGACAAATTCAAGTGGCCGATGATTTTGATGCAGCAATGAAAATTAAATTCATTTAAATTTTATAGATCGATATGCCGATAATTTGAAAATTTGATGAAATAATCGTAAAACTTCTCTCTGAATTTTACTGAGTATAGTCATTGCTTCTTTCTGCCGATGTTGCTCAATCCTGTCAGATTCGTGGCGAATAGCACGCTCATTCTCTAAATGACTCGGAAAATTGTCATATTTCTTATGTAAATAAAAATCCTGAACACAAATTGCTGGCACCATTTGATAAGCCTTATATTTTGCATATTTCACATGACAACCAAATAATATGTGATCGACTGGAACTAACTCAGGCATATTACGAATAGATGCCAGAAAATATTCTGCAGCTTCTCTTGATAAGATATAACCAGCTCCACCGAGATGCTTCGCTTTAAGTTGATACAATGCCCTATCATTGATTAAAGCTGTTGGAAAAAATGAGAGATCCACTTTTTTATCAAAGGCTTCTAATTTTATAAGATGTATATTTTTAGGAATCCATGAAAAATCATCAATAAATTTTTGTAGGTTTTCTCCAAAATGCACATCATCTTCAAAAATTGCCATATATTCCAAGTTTTGTTCGACAATTTTTTTCCATAGCAATACATGACTTAAAAGACAAGCGATCTCACCTTGTGTTAAGACGCCTGTGCGAGTTAATTCAATCCCTACACTTTTCGCATTTTCTATGGTTGTTGCAGGTGTAACCGCATCAAAAAAACTAAATGGTACAGAATGCTTTTTAAACTCTGAATAAATATGCTGTCTTCTATCAAGAGCCGAATCTAAACTAATAACAAAATTCACTGAAAAACCATCTCGATGAGTGCAAAAATAATGATACAACAATTAAGCGATTATAAAACCATCATACTATTCAATTTATTGATTTTAAATAAATTAATCTTTATAGCTTCTAATAAATTCGAGTTTGGTTTTAAACGGGAGGTCAGCAAGTTGAATAAAGACCCGACTGACTTCTCTCAAAACTTTTTGCAGTCCTGTCGGTTTAGATACAACTTGATCTCGCCATTGAAGGCTTGTCGTAAATTTTTGCTCATTGGGGTTCAATATATAATCTTGAATACATAATGCAGGTGTTAATTGATAAACCCCTAATTTCCGTTCCGAAATATACTTTCTAAAGATCATTTGATCGACATGGTCAAAAACGTTTTGCTTTTTTAAGTATTCAACAAGCTCAATCGCACCGTTGTAAGACAAAATATAACCTGCAGCACCCAGATGAGCTTTTCTCAATCTTCTTAAAAAAAAGTTCTTATTGTTAAAAACCTTAGTTTTATCTAAATCTAGAACCACTTTAGCGTAGGCTTTTTCAGTTTTCACAATATCATGACTTAACCAATTTGAGTCTTTTAAAAACAATTCAGCATCTTGGCCGAGATGAATATCATCTTCAAAAATTGCGATTGCTGGGATTTTTTCGTCGATTGCTTTTTGCCAAAGTGAAACATGACTCAATAAACACGCCAATTCATTTTGACTTAAATCACTTTGACAAAGTGTCAAATTAATTTTTTCTGCTTGGGTTACAATTGAATCAGGCTCAATCGCATCAAAAAAAGAAAAAGGAATATCTTTGTCGTCAAATTGCTGAAGAATATGAGCTCTACGGTCTTTTGCTGATTTTAAACTAATAACGAAATTTTTCATAAATTACTCGATTTATTTAAAACCTACCGACTTAAAAAATAGGATACTTTTTAGCTGATGCAATATACGATAGAGTTCTAAAATAATTTTATCTATCCCCTTCTTCTTATTATATTTTCTTCTCAGCAAACGCTCTTTATATAAATGGCTTGCAAACCGAACACTATCTTTGCATGAATACAGGGTTACATCCTGAATACATAACGCGGGTTTCATTTGATATACAGAAAAAATATTTTCTGTGATCACACATTCAAACATTAAGTGATCTAAGGCAATTAACTTATCTAGTGTTTGAATGTAGCCCAACAATGTTTTTGCACCGTCTAAAGACAATATATAGCCAGCAGTACCTAGGTTTTTACTCTTTAATTGAAAAATAGCTCTATCATTAAAATCGTTAAAAAATTTTACTTTTTTTCCTAAAGCAGTCCTATGTGTAAATTCTTCTAATTTTATAAGATGCCAACTTGGATCTATCCATTGACTATCAGAAAGAAATTCATTGACGTCTTCGCCTAAATAAATATCGTCTTCAAATATCGCCATATACGGGGTATTTTCATCAACCATTTGTTTCCATAAATAGGCGTGACTCATAAAACAAGCAACCTCACCTTTGGTTAAAGCTTGCTCATCAATATTTAAATCAAGCGCTTGGGCAAAAATAGCAGCAGGCTCTGGCGTTAAAGCATCAAAAAAATCAAAAGCTACATTTTTTTTCCCAAACTCACTCAATATATGTTGTCTACGTTCAAGTGCTGTCGATAGGCTAATAACGATTTTTTTCATAGAGATGTGACTATAAGCAATAGATCTATTTTACTATTTTTTTGTCTAGCAATCATCCTTACTTACATACTTTGCTAAGAAATATCGAGGAAACTATCTTTAAAATACATTTTTTTTGAGAAGTAATGACTGAGTGTTTTTCGTTCTTTTCCTGCGAGTTTTAACAATCTAGGCGCCTCGGTTGGAGGGTGATTAATAGCAAAATCAATTAAAATTTTTTCTTTGATCCACTGATTTTTCACTTGATAAAACAAAGCATTTTCATCGCAATTAATTAACGTAATACTCGGGAAAGATTGTCTAAGTACTTTTTGACAAGCAACATAGGCGACTAAATATTCTAAATTACCGATTCTTTGAAAAAATTCTTTGCTGTTTTCTTGGGTATTTCGAATATTTTCTACATAGCGTTTGGGTGTTTGCTGAATTGCTAAATATAATTCATCATACCAATATTTAAAAAAAACATTATTTTGAACAGTTGCCAACAACCAATTTTCCAATACTGGATAATCGATCTGTGTGGTATTTTTTTTACGATAATATGAAAAACATTCTGTCTGATTCTTTTGCATCAACTCAGAAATCCAGTCTAGGTTTTCATAGACAATAATACTGGCATCTAACCAAATTCCACCATGCCGATATAACAGATCAAATCTGAGTAAATCAGCCTTTTGTTGAGGCGTTGCATTCGTCAATAAAGAGAAATCAATATCACTATACTGACTGACATTTTCAGGATTAAGTACACATACTTGATAAGATGGATTTTTTGCTTGAGTATTTTGAATACATTTTTCAACAAACTCAGGAAAATTACCTTCCCAATACATCCATATCTTTTTAGGTAATTCAATGGGTGTAGCAACAGGATTAAAAATCAGTTGTCCTGCATCGTTATCAATTTTTTGATTGGTATGTCTAATTT
>Ga0207655_1000660_pt1 | contig 40826 bp, 42 predicted proteins | sample KBSM44metaG_FD_184398 | JGI IMG/M metagenome (GOLD analysis project Ga0207655, IMG submission 184398) | Miscanthus rhizosphere microbial communities from Kellogg Biological Station, Michigan, USA - KBS M4-4 metaG (SPAdes) (version 2) | ecosystem: Host-associated > Plants > Roots > Rhizosphere >...
TACACTGAAGTGGCAATGGCGTTCGCCAGTGTTTAAATGGAGAGCCGGATGCGCTGAAAGGTGCACGTCCGGTTCGGGGAGGAGAGGCAGGGAAATAGTCCGACTACGCCCTGCCTCTTACTCTACTCTGGACAGGCAAGCGTTGGGCTTACCTCGCTGTTGTTCTCGATCTGTTCGCAAGGAAACCGGTGGGCTGGGCAATGTCATTCTCACCAGACAGCAGGCTGACCATCAAAGCGCTGGAAATGGCGTGGGAAACTCGCGGTAAACCAGCCGGAGTGATGTTCCACAGTGACCAGGGTAGCCACTATACAAGCAGGCAGTTCCGGCAGTTACTGTGGCGTTGCCGGATCAGGCAGAGTATGAGCCGACGTGGAAACTGTTGGGACAACAGCCCGATGGAACGCTTCTTCAGAAGTCTAAAAAACGAGTGGGTGCCAGTGACAGGTTATATAAACTTTAGCGAAGCTGCTCATGCGATCACAGACTATATCGTCGGTTATTACAGCTCGCTAAGGCCGCATGACTATAACGGTGGGTTACCCCCAAACGAATCGGAAAACCGATACTGGAAAAACTCTAAAGCTGTGGCCAGTTTTAGTTGACCACTTCAGACGTGAACGTCCAGGTGCGCGGGGAAATTAAACAAGGGGTGGAAATGGCAACAGTTGCGGTCTTTCTTGAGAGCCTGAAACTCGCTTACGGTTTTCAAAAAAATAGCTGTTCCTCATTCCAGCGCTCAGGGAATCCCATTGAAGCATAGAATAATTGAGATACCGGGTATTCGTTGAAGAGTGTCTGAACTTCTTCCCCAAACTTTTCAAAACCGAATGCACTCAGCATCTTCTGAATAACAGCAAGAGAGGTATATATCCGATTAAGCTGGTCTTGGTTTGTTCCATTTGTTTTAACTAGCGCAATGTTTGGGTTAAGTAAGTTCTTCACCAGCTTAGGTGCTCGTCTGTTTCTGTTAAATAACCTAGTGTGATGACTGATCCTATCCACGTAATGTGGACACGGTGCTAAGCGAAGTTCTGGTTTTCAAATTGTTCTGGGCTGAGTCCGCCACAGGCACTGTGACGACGCCACCGATTGTAATCGCACTCAATATAATTGAATACCGCCGTTCGCATCACTTCCCGGCTGATAAAGCGCTCCCCGTGAATACATTCCACCTTCAGTGAGTAGAAGAAGCTTTCCGCGCAGGCATTGTCGTAACAACACCCTCTGGCGCTCATGCTCTCGCGTAGATTATGCCGCTTCAGTAATGCCTGATAGTCCGCTGAACAGTATTGCCCGCCACGGTCCGCATGCACGATGACATTTTCCGGACGTTTACGCCGCCACAGTGCCATCTGTAACGCTTCGCAGGTCAGTTGTGCCGTCATTCGCGGCGACATCGACCAGCCGATGACTGCACGGGACCACAGGTCAATCACCACCGCCAGATACAGCCAGCCTTCATCAGTGCGTAAGTACGTGATGTCTCCTGCCCATTTCTGGTTCGGCCCAATGGCGTAAAAATCCTGCTTCAGCAGGTTCTCTGATACCGGCAGACCATGCTCACGGTAGCTGACCGGACTGAACTTACGTGCCGCCTTTACGCGAAGCCCCTGACGGCGCAGGCTGGCGGCGATGGTTTTAACGATGTACTGGAGCAGTTCGTCAGCCAGACGCGGTGCACCATACCGCTGTTTTGCATCACTGTGCCAGACAGCGGCATCACAGACCAGACGGAACTGCTGCCGCCGGTTAAGCTGATGGCGGCGCAGACACCATGCATACCAGCCACTGCGGGCCACACGTAGCACCCGGCACATGGCTTTGATACTGAACTCTGCCCGATGATTTTCGACAAATACATACTTCATTTCAGGCGCTTCGCGAAGTATGTCGCGGCCTTTTGGAGAATAGCCAACACCTCGGCCTGCTCAGCCAGTTGGCGCTTAAGGCGGGCAATCTCAACAAATTGTTGCTGCTCCCGTTCTGAGCCGGACAGGGCCTGCTGCTGGTTTTTACGCCAGGCGTAGAGTTGCGATTCGTACAGGCTGAGTTCACGGGCAGCGGCGGCCACACCGATACGCGCAGCAAGCTTCAGGGCTTCGTTGCGAAATTCAGGTGTATGTTGCTTACGGGGCTTTTTGCTGGCTGATACTGGTTTTGTCATGAGTCACCTCTGGTTGAGAGTTTACTCACTTAGTCGCGTGTCCACTATTTGCGGGTAGGATCAATCCCCACACGCCGCTGATTCCACGCATACCAGCCGCTGCGGGCCACCCTGAGGACGCGACACATGCTTTGATGCTGAACTCAGCCTGATGTTTTTCAATAAAGACATACTTCATTTCAGGCATTTCCGGCGTTTCGAGAAGTATGTCGCGGCCTTTTGGAGGATACCCAGTTCCTCGGCCCGTTCAGCCAGCTGGCGTTTGAGACGGGCATTTTCAGCAGCGAGTTCATTTTCACGCTCAGAGGAGGAGAGCTGTTGCTGCTGTTTACTGCGCCAGGTATAGAGCTGCGATTCATACAGGCTGAGCTCGCGGGGTGCCGCGGCGACACCAATGCGCTCAGCCAGTTTAAGGGCTTCCTGACGGAGTTCAGGCGAGTGCTGCTTGCGGACCTTTTTGATGGTTGATGCTGGTTTTGTCATGTGGGTCACCTCTGGAGCGGGTCAGACTACACAAGGGGGATATCGCTTTTTTGAACGTAAGTTTTCTGCAAAAGATATTGAAATCATAACCCCTTCTCGTTATGGCAACGTCCTGCGGACAGCAATGTTACCGGCGCTTTTTATTCTTGGGCGTCATGATGAGGTACTGGACGTCAGCGCAGCCCTGAGAGTTGCCAGGAGTCTCAGGAAGTGTCGTGGTTTTGGATGACGGCTCCCACGCGCCACTCCCCCATACTGTACGGCGAGAGAAACTGCAGTTGGAGTTTATTCGCTCCCTGCTCGGTAATGAATAAGTGTATATGGGGATGCCAGTGTAACAGCCAGTTACCGTAAGCTGTCACTCCAGGTGACTGAACCGAAAAATACCAGAGTGCGTGAAGATCGAGTTTTTACCGACATGAGGTCTGGAACCACTTACGAATGGGAGGGCTAACAGCGATTGCCTGGTCGGGCTGAAAATGATGACATCATCATCTGTACGAAAATGGACCACCTCTGGTGAAATACCGCCGATATGATCTATGCTGTTGACGTCTGCTGTATGAAGCGGAACGCTGTTCGATTTCTGGAAAACGGTCTCAGTACGAAATGTGCTATGAGATAAATGGTCATACAGACCCTGATCCGACAGGGATGTCATTTAAGGTCGTATCGGGAAAACAGGTATATCAAGACCTTCTTATTTCAGGTTAAAAAGAACGCTTGACCAATTAGATGGATTTCATTATTGAAGGTATTATATGAATTCGAATAAAAAGAATAGTTTCTTATATTATCGAACAAAAGGAAATGGTCCACTCGTCGTAATGTTACATGGTTTATTGATGGATGGAAACGCCTGGCTTTCAAATGGGTTTGTTGACGCGCTTAGTCAAAGTTTTTGTGTTGCATATCCTGATATGCTGGGACACGGAATGAGTGATAAGCCAGTTGAGGCCATCCAGTATGAGCAGGAAAGGCAAGCATCAAATATAAATCAATTGATCAATTCGTTAGGGTACAGCCAGGCTCATATTATAGGCTATTCTTCGGGGGCGTGGTTGGCTGCGGGATTAGTAAAATACTATCCGAATTCTCTGTCTTCACTGGTTATTGGGGGATGGGATGTTGAAAATGGCCTTCCTGAAGGTCCAAATGGAAAACTGGATTTTGATACATTTTTTGCATACGCAAAATTTACTGCGCCTGAATTAACTGACGGAATAAAACCTGATACAGAGTCAGCAGTTCGTGCATATTTCAATGCAATCAGCTCGTATGATGGTTATTATGATTCGGCACAGCTTACTCAGATTAATATTCCTAAATTATATTGGGCTGGACTGGAAGATGTTTACTATCGAAAACTGTACTCCTGGAGTAACGCGAACAAAAATACGTTCATTTCGGTTGCAGGCGATCATGTAAGTGCGATCCTCAAGCCGGAACCTGCAATCATCAGTAAAATTTGTGAGTTTGTAACACAAGCAGAGGTTCGTTAATTATCACATTCATCTATATAATAATTGGTTATTCTCTTAACGTGTTTTTTTCACGATTGGCTCTCAAATATATTTACCAACAAGTTGACAGGGACAACAGATGAGCGAGAAGGGTAACAGCGATTACAACATGCCCTTCATTAAATAGGATATAGGTGATCCTATCTCCTATAAGGCAGGGAGCAGCAGTTTCTCCGGTTTTGTACCGGATATCATTGGCTGCAATTTCGCTGGTGATAACTTTGGTGACACGATCGCCGATACATATGTCGCAATTGATGCGCATTTAGAGTACCAGACAGAGAAGGGCCATCCATTGCCAACGGCTCAGAATATTACAGCATATGACGAAGATTGCCAGGATGGTATCCGGGCGTATGTTGACATCGACTTAAGCAAATAAGGCGGCAAGGCTATGAAAATGAATATTGCGCACCCTTAACATGTGTTGTCGGGGATTGATGGCATGGGATATGATTTAGATATCATCCCTGAGCAGGTGAATCCACAAGGGTAGAAAAGGTGAGGTGTATTACAGTTGCCGAGTGACTTAATCAGGTGGTGGCAGAGCCGCGAAAGCGGCTTTTTTGTAGTGGCTGGGCAGAATCACCTGAGTGTCCAGGCTGGTGCAGGAATCAGGAGGCGAAGGGCAGTTGTGTTGAAGATCACGTCAATCGGTATCAAAAAACAATATTTGGAACCACTTTTTAGCCTCCAAAAAGCAGTCTCTTAAGTCTCGACATTTTAGACTGTTATCTCGTTCGCATAGGTCTTCTTAAAGTTAATAAGGTCATGCTGCGAAACATGCTTTAATGTACCAACAGGAACCTATTAATATAGAATCATTATTTAAATTCCCATCTTGAATGATTTATATTGTCGAATCATTTTACATGCTGCCACACAGAGGTGGGGATCTTATCGTACAGGCGATTCATTGTGAGCTCAGCCAGACGGTGATCGGCAGCAGAGTTGAAATTTTCCATTTCATCATCGGATAGCTCATATCTGTTTTTTTCAATTACCTTTTCAAGGGTGTCTAGAGTTGAGCATCTTCGTAACTTCATTAACCAGTCGATCTTATTCATTAAAATATTTAACCTCAGAAATAGGGCATTAGAATAGTAGTGTATTTTCGGCTGTATTTTATCAAATCAGCTCATGCACTACCAGCAAAGAGAGGAGCGGATTTGATGATATGAACAGGTGGGAGCCTCAAAGGTGCCGGGACGAATTGAGCAAATCCATTGTCTTACTTAACAGTGAAAAAATTAGTGAGGTCCGGACTGATAAAACGGACTGCTATTGTGGCAAACACACTGTTTCCCCTCCTGACTTCAGGGCATAAAAAAGGCCAGCATTTATTGCTGGCCAGAAGATACGTTGCGCAATACCCGGTTATTTTGCGGTGCATACTCGTTGGACACTGAGTGTAGCGTACTGGTGGAAGGCCACTGGGAAATGACAACGAAACGTGAAGGGGATAACTACCTGATGTATTCCAGTTGATAGCCGTCATTTGTCACGCCGGTCACTCTGGCCAGCTCCTCAACCCGGCGACCGTCAGACGTTTTTTTAATGAACACTATCCAGTTGATGGTGGCTGCTATCACTTTACGATTAATGTTCACGCTGACCTCTTCAATGCACTGTTCCATCCTTTCCAGCCCCAGCGCTGCACTGTTGGCATGGATGGTGGCGAGTCCACCAGGATGTCCGGTGTTCCAGGCTTTCAGCAGGTCGAGTGCCTCGCCGCCACGTACCTCACCGACCAGAATACGGTCCGGGCGATAACGCAGAGTCACACGCAACAGACGTTTCATATCTACGCCTGCTTTCTCTGACGTGCGCATAATGACGCTGTTCTTCGCGGCGCACTGAATTTCGTTAGTGTCTTCCAGAATGATGATACGGTCATGTTCGTTATGGCTGACCATTGCATCAATGATGGCATTGGCAAGTGTGGTTTTCCCGGAGCCGGTGCCGCCAACGATGAGAATGTTTTCTCTGGCCGCGATAGCGCCAAGCAGGGTATCAAGCTGCGCCCGGGTTAACACCTGCCCGGTCAGGTACTCCTGCAGCGTGAACAGCCGTGTGGCTTTTTTACGAATGGTGAATGAGGTTTGCGTGACCAATGGAGGAACTATCCCTTCAAAGCGCGAGCCGTCAGTAGGGAGTTCACATTCCAGCACCGGATTTTCCCGGTCGATGATTTCCCCGTGATAATGGGCGATGGTGCGGATAAGGATGCTGGCGTCATCCGGTGAGATTTCGCCGTGGCGGTACATGGGACGTCCAAAGGCCTCCACCCACAGTGAACCGTCGCTGTTCAGCATCAGTTCAGTGACAGTATCGTCGCTAAGCAGTGTGAGCAGACCCGCCCGCACCAGGTGAGTGTTCAGGGAGCGGGTAAAGCGGTTTGTTTCAGACACGGGAGTCCGTTTCCTTGTATGTGATAGGTAAAGGGGAGAGGATGGCGTGTTACAGAACAGACAAAACGGCAAGCAGGGCTGCGGTCCCCCCCGTTAGGGCGGCGATGCCGGTGTGCAGCCAGTTGATACCAGGATGGGCTGATGGGGTGTCACAGACTGCTGTAACCGGTGCGGCAACTGCCGGTCTGTTATCAATGATGTACTGAATCTGCGCCGTCTGTTTTTCGCTGGTAATGCGGAATTGCTCGATATGATTTTCACAGATTTCGGATACGGTTTTCTGGATAATGTTCATCAGGTTCTTATCGAAATAAAGCAGTGAGTCGGAAAGACTCTCACGAAAAGACTGATGTGCCGTGTATATTTCATCGGTTTGTTTGATATGTAGTTGCCGTAATTCACCTGTGACATAATTGAGGGCAGCAGCGTTCGCTACTGCCAGATGAAGTATTGGTTCTTCGACGGCGATCAGGCCGTATTTAGCGGCCAGAATCGTTCTGATTTTATCCGCGATATCTTTATCGATCAGGGAAAGGTCTTCTGCGGTTATTTCGTTATCCATTTCTATACTCCCTTCTGTTCAGCGACAAAGCAGGGAATGCCAGTGTTTTCAATAGAAGAAAATACCATATGCTTCATTTGTTTCAGGCGGTTGCGGCTGAAAAGTTTTGATTCTGCCATTGCTTCATCAAAGGTGAGCTTTCGGGAGAGCATAAAGTCTAGATCTTCCTGATAAAGCTGGCTGGCCGGGAAATCGATCGGAATAATGCCGGTGAAACTGTCCCGGTTCTTTTTATAAATCCCCCATTCATTAAATGTTTTTCCGTTCTTTTCGATACAGCCAAATTTATAATTAAGCCAGACGATTAGCGGAACACAGGAAAAACTGTTCAGAAGCGTACTCAGGCCACCGGTGGTGTCCTCCAGTCCTTGCCCGCCGGTGATAATCGTGTGTATATAAACATGATGCCCCGCCTCCTGAAGCAGCGTGATGATATTGTTACTCATCAGATACTGAAGTAATGGAACAAATGAACTGGCACCATTATCAATAATAATGTGCTCATGGCTGGCTTCGTAAATATATTCTGCCATATGTTCAATGACTCGTTCATCAAGACGGGAGCTTTCCGGGCTGTAGATATCGTACTCTTCCACGCGGTAGGCTTTGTACTGCGAATAGGTATGGTTCACTGAGTCCGTGTCGATACCGAAAACATCCCCTGACTGTGCGTTAAGGTACTGCGTCAGTAAGCTACTACTCAGTGTTTTTCCCACGCCGCCTTTCCCCTGGAGGAAAAAGTGAATATGACTCATTGTGTACTCCTGTGATTAAAATAGCTCTTTCTTGCGTTCTTCGGTCATGTTGGGGTTGTGAATGACTTTCGGTTTGTTTCTGAATATATCTCCTGATGGATGCTGTGATGATTCAGAAAGATGTGACTGTTTTGTATTCTTCTGAGGACTGTGTTGTTGGTGAGGATGTTTCTTTTCTTTATTCAAAATGAATTTATTGCATAATGTGCGAAATTGTTCATATGAATAGGGGAATATACCTTCTGATTGTATGCTGTTGTAAGCATTTTTTATAAAATACAACTCCTGCAAGCGTGATGAGATGGTTTCTCTATGTTTCAGAAAATGCAATGTGGCCTCGCCTTTCTTTGTCATTGTTACTGAATCTCCCGTTGGTTGTTTATGTCTTTTTTTTCCTGTTTATTGCTTCTTTTTGGTGTGTGCTTTTGGGGCTCTCCTTTTTATGTCTGTTTATTCCGGGTTATGTCTGTATCGGTTGTTTTCAGTTAAATCAGTCCGTATAAAAACGGCAAGATATGTGTTTGTCATTACACTGGCGAAGCCCGAATAATGTCAAACACCGCTTGTTCTGCGAAGCTGCGGCTACCGCCTGATTTTATTCTCAATAAATTGCTCATAAAAGGAAAAACAATGAAGACGATGGTATTACAAATCAGACTCAGCATAGAAGATAAGGAAATGATTACAGCGCTGGCTGGTCAGTCGTCTTTCACCTCGGTATCCGAATATGTCCGGGCGCGAGCCCTTAATCACAAGATAGACAGTCGTTTTGACCATGATTTTATGTTGAGTTTGATTAAAGTAAATTCCGATATTGCACGTTTAGGTAACTTGTTGCGCTTATCCTTAAAGGATAATAATAAATATAATGTGGAACAATTAAAGCTCATTGAGGTAAATCTCGTTTTGGCCAGTGCTAAACTTAAGGCGATGGTACTTTCGTGATAATTAAGGAAATTAAATCAGGAAAAGCCACTCGTTCCGTTAAAGGCCTGATCAAATATATGTTTGATACCGAACATGATGGCGAAAAAGTTGATTTTGCACAGATAACCAACTGCTACAGTGATGATATCAACCTCGCAGTGGTGGAAATGAATATCACACAAGATAAAAACACCCGAACCCGGCTTGATAAAACCATGCATCTGGTCATATCTTTCCCTGAAGGTGAAATTCCCTTGCGTGAGCAACTGGCTGATATTGAACAGTCCGTTGCTGATTCAGTTGGATTAGGAAAACATCAAAGGATCAGTGTGGCACATTCAAATACTGGAAATTATCATTTACATGTTGCCATTAATAAAATAGACCTGCAAACATATAAAATGGTCAATCCGTATGGGAATTTTCGGGATATGGCCAGAGTCCGTGAATCGCTGGAGATTAAACACGACCTGCAACGCACTGATAAAACGGTCAGTAAGAAACGGGACGGGAACAATATAGATCATCATTCCGGCCAGCAAAGTTTGAGTTCATGGTGTCAGGTGAATATTAAGACAAAAGTTGACGAGATGATTAAGTCGGTGATCAACTGGGATGATATTCATGCAGTACTCTCTGATGCCGGGCTTTCACTCAACCGTGCGGGCCGTGGTCTTGTTATTCAGGACAGGGAAAATAAAACATCAATAAAAGCAACCGCCTTATCCCGTCATCTTTCCCTTAATAAGCTGGAGAAATCTATAGGAACATTCAGACCGGCGAAGGTGGAAAGTGTAAAGGAGTCCGGTTATTCAAAATCAAAAAAATCAGACCCGTTATTTCTGCAATATCAGGTTTTCCGCGATGGACGAATGCGGTCCAAAACAGAAGCATTTACCAGAATTAAAGACACGGTGGCGAAACAGCGCCTGCTGGCCAGGATAGAGAACCAGTTAAAGCGCCAGCAAATAAAGGCCAGTGCGCAGTCACCGGCACAGAAACGGAATATCTATACGCGACTGGCGGAAAATAACCGGCAGCACCTCCGGGTTATTACGGCCAGTTATGCCAGCGCCCGAAAAAAGGTCTATGCCGATTATGGCAACATGACGTACCAGCAATACCTTTGTTATCTGGCGGCGAACGGGAATGAAGAGGCGTTGGCGAAGCTACGCACCAGTGCGCAGAACACGATTAAGCATCAGGGACTGTCCGGGGAAGGGGACAGGCGGATCACCCGGTTTGATGCCGTGCGGGTGGATAAGCACGGTGTTATCGCCTACCAGGTTGGCCAGCACATCATTCTCGACAACGGAAAATCGCTGACCTGTAAGGATGACAGTCTGATGGCCGACCGGCAGCTGTTGGAGATGGCACAGGCCAAATACGGACGTAACCTCACCATTAACGGCAGTGAAGCGTTTAAGGCCCGCATTCACGCCGCAGCGGAACAACTGAATATGGACGCGGTGCTTAACGGTCATGTCGTTGGTAATCATGATCCGGTACAACAGTTCATCAAAAACCGTAACCTCGACCGGGTACAGAACAAAAAAATCCTATATCACGAACGCTTCACAGACCAGTCTGGCGAGTTCACTTATCAGGGCTATCGTAACGTTGGCCAGATGTCCGTTGTGTTGCTGAGACAGGGGTACACGCTTTATGTCAAAGATGTACCAAAGAAAGAACTGACGCAGTACCGGGTGCTGACGGTCGGGGCAAAAGCAGATATCCGCCGTCGTCAAAAGGCGAACGATAAAGATCGTGGGGCTGAACTGGACTAGATGTTTTGTTCAGAATTTATGAAAACCGGCCAGCGGCGACAGAGGGAGCCTCTGAAGCACTCAAAACGACGGGAACCCGGAGGTTCCCGTCAGGGTTAATCCCTTTCTACCGCGTTTTCCCTGGTGTTTTCTTTCTTCTGCCCCCGGTCGTTTTCCCGTTGAGTGGCCAGTGTTCGCACCCAGCGATGCTGGCTGCCGTAGCGGGCCTGATCGATAACCCGGCGGGTGTGTTCAATGCCCTTATCTTTCACCGCCTCCCTGAACGACGTGGCACCGTAGCTGAGGTCTTTCGGTGTCATGACATGCACACGGGGATAGTGCTCTTTCAACTGCTTTTTTGTTTCATCGTCACCCAGTACGAACAGAGACTGATTCGCCGGTGCGCTATTCAAGGTTGCCTCAATGACAGATTTTGTTCTGTCTCCCATGTTGTGAAGGACTGTACTGTTTGCTACCGGCACTATCCATCGGGCATTTTCAGTCCCGCTGGTCATCACATCATCTTTACCCGCCAGAAAAATACCTTTATGCAGATCCTGATAATTGTCGCCTAGGTCAGGATCCTCCTGCCATGCAGCGAAAAGTCCGAGCCCTTCTTTGTTGATGTTATAGAGCATGGTTCGGCTGCCCAAGGTGTCCAGAAGTACCTCGGTTTCATCTTGCTCGTTTTCCCGTGCCTGTTCACGTTCCTGCGTCTTCTCAAAGTCCATGACGTAACGGGAAATGAGTTCAGCATCCCGCGCGGCACGGGTGATTTCGTTGGGATCGTCCTTCAGGACTTTTATCCAGGATTTTACGTAAGCCGCATTATTGTGGGATTCGTTGGGGACACCGACTTCATGGGCTATCAGCATCGAGGCGATTTCAGCCCGGAGTTCTTCTTTCGCGTAGCTCTCGCCGCCAAAACGTCCACTTAGGTCACGATCAAGGCGCGATGTGTGCCCGGTCCAGTGGCCCAGCTCATGCAGGGCGGTGGAGTAGTAGGCGGTTTCGTCCGGGAACGTGGCGCGGTCGGGCAGATGAATATCGTCAGCGACGGGCGAGTAATACGCTTGGTCCCCGGTATCATGCTCAATCTTCGCCCCGGAAGTTTTCAGCAGGGCTTCCGCCCGTTCGTTCGGGTTCCAGGTTATTTCCGGGGCTTTATATGGCTCCAGTCCCTCGATCTGCGAGGCGTTAAACACTTTTGCCGGAAAGGCCCGTGGGGGATTGAGTTTCACTTTGATGGTCTTTTCCGTGCCGTCAGGCTGTTGCTCCTTGCGTACATCTTCAAACTTAAAATGAACAATCGTTGACGACTTTTCCCCCTTGCGGATCTGTGCGCCGACGCTCTGCGCCTGTTTATAGGTCATCCAGCGCGGATCGTCGTATTCGTGTGCGGTCTGAAGCGCCATGAGATACAGGGCATTGCCGCCCCGGTACGGTGCGCCGGTCAGGGCATTATGCGGTCCACCGGTTTTCGTCGGATCCCAGGGTTTTTGCCAGGGCGCGGTGCCCGCCTCAATCTGCTTAATCAACAGTTCCGCGATGATTTCTGCCTGACTGGCGGGCTTTTTGTTTGAGGTTTCACTCATGCTGGCCGTCCTCGTCTGTGTCAATGAAATCGTCTTCAGAGACGGGGATGTCGTCGGTGATTGCGCCGAGCGTATCGAGTTCACTCAGGGTGTACTCAACGACGTAGCCCCCAATAGTCAGACGCTGGCGGTCTTCAAAAGAGGCTTCATGCGTGGTGATAATATGTTCAGTCGTCATACAGGTCTCCCATATCAATGACGGTGGAGTTGTGTGCCGGAAGTTGGGTGTTATGGACGGTGTAGCGGGCGACATAGCCGTTGGCGAACCCCCGTCGCATATCACCGGTGTTGTAGACGCTCAGGGCTTTGAGCAGTGCGTTCTGCGGGTCGGGAGTGGTAAGAATGGTTCGTTGATAGGCGTTGTACAGAATGCGACTGCCGATGCGAATGTTGATACAGGGATCGAATATCTCTTCCGTTGTGACACCGTAAGGCTGCAGGTTATTACTGTTAATCTGCATCAGCCCCATATCCACGGTGTAACCTTGCTGAATAAACCGTTTCGCCAGGGTTACTGCGTCCTGCCGTTTTTTCGGCTGCGTATAAACCGGGCGGGGCTTACCGTGCATGGCATTCACGTTAATAGCGTTGGGATGCCCGCCGGATTCGTGATTAATAATCTGCGTTGCGGTGTCGGGGTGAACCTGGAAGAGACATTCGACGTATGGGGATACATCGAACATGATGATTACCAGAGTGCCTATGCTTCCCGGATTAAGCGACGATGATTGATACGTTCCCGCCCGTTTTCCGGGGCAGTGGACAGGTGGCATGTTTTGTTTCGCAGGTAAAAGCAAATAACCCCTTGCGGTTAATCAGTGAGATGAGTGTGTTGTGGTTATGCCAGCGTAAAAATGCGGTTCCGGCATGGTGGCTTTTGGTTTTGACTCCGAACAGGGGCGGGGCTTTCACTAACGCGGAAAATGCAACGCTGGGTCTTTCATGTGAAGCCGGGCCGTGGCTGCACTGCCTGAACAGGATACTGTCAGACAGTTCAATGGCTTCAATCCCTGGGTTAATCACGCGAGTACCGTCAATGTGAATCAACCATATGTCCAGACTCTCATCGATGTTTCTGCGTATCTCGCTGCGTGGAAAATCGTATTCAGGCTGGGTGTTGTAAACGCCGTAGAGAAACTGGTCTGTCAGGCTGTGCTCACTGAAATCATCGGAAGCCTGAACGGTTTTCTGGCTGAGTGCGTATAGCTCGTGGGCGCCAATCAGACTCCGGCGCTTATTACTTATCGCTATTATGGTATATTGCATAAGCCTCTCCGCCCCCGTTATTTTTTTGAGCCATAGTCAGGCTTGCTCGCCTTATCGAACAGCGTGGCCTTGCATTCGGGATAGCCGGAGCAGCCCCAGAAATGGCGGACTTTACCTTTGTAAGCTTTCCCTTTTCGGCGGATCATGCCTTTGCCGCAGTCCGGACAGGCGTGTTCTGACACAACGGTCGGCGCTTTCTTCGCCATATCCGGCTTGCCGCCTTTGTCCGGGAGGGTGGCTTTGCAGTCCGGGTACGCGTTACACCCCCAGAAATCTCCTTTCGCTCCTTTACGTTTACGCAGGTGGCTCTTGTTGCAAAACGGGCAGGGGGTGGTGTTACTGGTGATACTGATGCCGTTTTCTGCCAGGTCCGTGATGCGACTGGCAATGTAGTTGTCAACGTCCTGGATGAAGTCCTCCACACTAAATGCCCCGGCCCTGATTTGTGCCTGTTTTTCTGCCCAGCGGGCGGAAATATCCGGCTGGATAATCTCTTTTGGCAGGGCGGCGCAAAATTCCTGGCCCTGCTTAGTGGTCTTCCAGACCAGTTCGGAATAGCCTTTCTCCTTCTCAATACTGATAACGCCGGTATTCGCGGCCAACTTTTCCAGAATGGCGGCGCGGGTGGCTTCGGTGCCGATACTGCCCTGGTCGCTGCTGCCTTCGTCCTTTGCTTCCAGCGCATTGCGTAGTTCCGGGTCGTCGATGAATTTTGCGGCGCGGGTCATGGCGACCAACAACGTGGATTCGGTGAAATACTTCGGTGGATTGTTTTTTTTCTTATCCACGTCAGCGGACCGACACTGACCGGTGTTATTGCTCTTCAGCTTGGATAAATCAACGGTACTCTGTTCGGTATCATCGGTGCCGCTGTCATCGCTGTCGGTTCTGCCCAATGCCTCCCAACCCTTCTGAACCAGCACGCTTTGTGAGGCAGTGAACGTATCGTCTTTGATATCGACGTGGACCTTCGTTTTGTCCCGGATGGCATCAGGATAAAACAGGCCGATATAGTGCTCTGCCACAAGGCGGTAGACGTTTTTCTCTTTTTCCGTCAGTGAAATACCCGCGCCGCTTTTTGTGGTGGGGGCAATTGCGTGGTGCGCTTCGATTTTGCTGACGTTAAAGGCTTTGTGCTTCTGTGCTCTGTCCATTCCGCAGACCGCTTCTGCCAGTTCCGGGAGGGTGGCACTGACTGCTGCGGCAATATCCTCTGCCTGGTAATAATGTTCGTCGGACAGGTAACGATTATCGGTACGGGGGTAGGTCAGGAGTTTATGGGTCTCATACAGCCCCTGTATAATCTCCAGAGTCTGTGCAGCTTTGTAGCCATAGCGTTTCGCACAAATCTGCTGAAGGGTGGAGAGATTTAGCGGCAGCGGCGGAGCGGTATGCTCCGGCTTTGTGATGGCCAGTATCACCCGTGCGGTCTGGCCACTGACGCGCTCAGCGATATGCCGGGCCTGTGCAGCAGAAATCAAGCGCTTCTTCTCATCCACTTGGTCGGCGTCGGTGGTCTGATATTTTACCCGGACGGCCAGTCCATTCAGGACCAGGCTGGCGAACACATCATAGTAGTAGCTTTCGGTGTGGTTCTGGTTGGCCAGTGTGCGTAGGTTCACCAGTCCCAGCACCGCACTCTGAACACGTCCCACGTTGAGCACACCTTCATAGCCTTTTTCACGGCCTTTCAGGGTACAGCCGCGAGTCAGGTTGTAACCGAAACTCTGGTCGGCCAGCGAGCGGGCCAGTGCGCTGTTGGTCATGCCGCGAAAGTTTTCGTTAGGCTGCATACTGGCCAGTGATTTTTGCACCGGTGCAAGGTTGAGGTCAGCAACCAGCAGACGCTGAACCTGCTTCTGATTACCTGCGTAGACGAGGATTTCATCGACCAGCAGACAGCCTTCCTCATCCGGGTCGCCCGCATGAACGATAGCATCAGCCTGTTTAATCAGGGAAATGATGGTTTTAAGCTGCGCCTTTGACTCCGGTTTGGGCTTCAGCACCGGCCGCGTGCGTGTCGCAATCGGCAAATCACCAAAGCACCAGGTGGCATAACGTTCGTCGTAGTCCTGCGGATCGCTAAGTTCCAGCATATGACCGTAACACCAGGTGACGACATTATCGCCGTGCTGGTAGTAGCCGTTCTGCTTTTCGGTGTTGGGATTGCCTCCGAGGCCTTCAAAGATGGCGCGGGCAAGGGAGGGTTTTTCGGCGATAAATACGCGCACGGTATATTCCTTAGTTTTATTAAGTGAATGGAGTGAGATGTAACAATGAAACAAACGAACTATCGTGTGGAGGGACTGGGGTGTTAATTCTGATGGCCAGTGGGGTGGTGTCTTATGATGGATTGACCAGGCCATCGATTCTTACTGCTACGGTGCTTTTGAAGTGTGGTGCCGGACGTTACCAGGTGAATACCGGATGGATATGTCCGATCACATTTTTGGCCGGAACGGGGCCGTAATAGCGACTGTCAAAGCTCACCACCGGGCGGTGATCCGAGAGCATCAGATAGGTATCAGGTGCGAGCTGGTTTGGTGCGGGAGAGGGGAGGGGTCTGTCTTTGCTGTCAGTGGGCAACATCCGGGCCTGTGGAACTGGTTGGGCGTTTATACTGACCTGACGGTCAAATGCCACCACGTCACCGCCGGTGGCCATGATTTTTTTTATGACCGGCGTGAAGCCTCCCTGACATGTGCCGGGGTTTATATAGCCTCGCTTAAGTGCCGTCTGCATGATGGTATTGTCCGGCGGGCAGAACAGCACCAAGTCCCCCTTACGATAAATGGCTGAAGTGCCTGCCAGCCGGTATAACCCGGTGGGGTAGGAAATGCTGGTATTGAAACGAAATCCGTAGCAGTAGCACATGGCACTGACGACGGTCAGAAACAGCCCGATGGTGCTAAGCAGCGTTAATGTGAATGTCTTCGCTTTCATTTGCGGTACTCCGGGAGTCAATGAGGCAAGTCTGGCTGGTGACGGTCGGGGCCATCATTTTGCCCCCGGCGCTGGAATGGCGCTTTTTGAAGACCGGATCAAGGAACCAGAGAATTTGAGAGCCAAACACTGGCGGAAACCCTGCGGAGAAAATGAGCATTTTACCGGCTTTCAGGATCATACCGTTTTTGTCCTTCAGTGGCGCCGGTAGCCTCATGCATTCATCGACCGTCAGTAGCGGACGGCTCTTCTCATTGACGCTATAGCTGACGTTTTCACGGTTACCCCCTGAGATCGTGGTGGAAACTTCCGCCACTGTCATGGTGCCGGACATTTTCGACAGCAGTTCAGCTGTCTCGACCTTGTTCGGTGCATAGGCAATACGGATATGACAGTTGGACATCAGGGTTTCCTGCTTTGTATACGCTTTGTACAGCTGTTCGGTGTCCTGAACGATGAGGTAAATCTTGATTCCATAGCCGCCAACGTAGGCGATGGAGTCCTCCAGCGCCTGTAGCTTACCGATGGAGGTGAATTCGTCCATCATCATCAGTAGACGGTATTTTGGTTTGTCCAGAGTCTCGGTGGAGCGCTTCAGAATAAGGGTGAACAGCATCCGGGTGAGTGGCTTCAGACGGTCAATATCATTAGGGCGGGTCACGACGTATAGGGACAGTGGTTTGTCATGGTTACGCAACTGGTCGATACGAAAATCACTTTTCTTTGTGTTGGTGGCCACTACCGGATCCAGAAACAGGTTAAACGCAGCGGAGGCGGTGGAAATGATACTCGCCAGCTCGCGGTCGGCTTTTTTGTACATGTCGGCAGCGGTCTGAAGTACCACCGGGTGCGTGTCCGACTTGTCCAGGTCCATCAGTTCGACCATTTCCTCCTTTGTAAACGCCATTTCTTCCTGCTTAGAATGTTTGTTCATGTGCGGAAACGTCATCATCTGGCTGAACATGGCATAGATATCGAGCGTGTCTGGGTCTTTCAACGTGGCCCCCAAATCGGCCAGACTCGCCATTTCGCCGGTGTGGGCCGCTTTGTAGCGGTTATGCAGGGTAAGGGCGACAATCAGGGAGTAGGCCTGCTGCTGAAAGTGGTCCAGTTTGTCGGCTCCTTCGGGGTTGGCCAGCATCAGGGCGATATTCTGCGCGTCTGACACCTCATAGCCACCGATAGTGAATCTCCCGTCAACAGGGGGATTGATGCGGACTTCTTCAAGGGGGTTAAAACCTGCTGACTCAGGTCTGGCCGGGTCAAAAAGCAAGGTGATATTTCCTCCTTCAGTTGAGCGCCAGCCGCTGGTTTCAGCGTACAACTCCCCTTTAATATCCAGGGCTATCAGCGAACCGGTCCAGGACAACAGGGTGGGCAGGACCAGCCCGACGCCTTTACCGCTTCGCGTCGGGGCAAAACACAACACATGCTCCGGACCGTTGTGACGAAGGTAGTGCAGCTGTATGCCTTTTGAGACCGCGTTCAGATTGTATTCTTCCTCCCAACCGCCGACGTACACGCCTTCGCCGCCCAGCAGGGAGGCCTGTTCCATGTCCTCCCGTGTGGCGAACCGCGCGGTACCTGCTGAGGTGGTATTGCCCTTTGGGCGCGTCGTCAGCTTAATGGCCAGTGCGGTGGTGAGGGCCCCCCCGCCCAGCACGCTTAGAAAGGTCAGCCAGACGTGGATGAAAAAGGCTTTGTATACCGAAAACTGAATGGCCCATATCATCCAGGCGAAAGGATTGAGGGAGGGTGAGAAGTCCATTACCGTGACCACATACTTCGTGATGGCGACATTCAGCAGTATCGCGAACATAAAAAAGCCCGACATAAAAGTCAGGCGATTTTTGAGGTTATGGGAAGGGGATTTTTTCTGGTAGCCAAAACCGGAGCCGGTCATTGTAAATCCTCCAGGGTGATGGTGACACGGCGATTTTGTTCCCGTCCCACTCGGGTGGAGTTGGGGGCGACCGGGTGAGCTTCACCCTGACCGTTGGCGGTGTAGTAGTGCCGTGGGGCTGCAGCGGACAACCAGTGTAAAATGGCCAGTGCCCGCAGCGCTGACAGGCGAAGGTTATACGCCGTGCTGCCGGTGCTGTCTGTGTAGCCAGTAAGCGTAATGATCCGGGGCACCGGGGTACTGCGAAGGTGTTCTGCCAGTACCCTGAGAGACGTTGACGGAGCCAGCAACTGGGCGCTGTTCAGGCCGAACAACTGCGTGGCGTTCAGCGTTAGCGTTGTCTGGGGAACGGGAGGGTAGGGTGGTGATACGGCAGGGCGCATATGCCCAGGCTGGCTGGTGATTTCAATGTCGCCCTGGTCGTTATACCAGGCATGGGCATTAACGAGGTAGCTCTGTGCGGCCATGGCGGGCAGGGCCATGATGGCCATCAGGAATATAAAGGATGTTTTCATAGGATCCTGTTCGGGTATGTTGGGGGGCTAATGAGGGAACGGGTATGGCTCCAGTACCACGTCTTTGTTCAGCATGATGTTGAAGCGGTAGCCGTTGCGGATGATGATGGTGGGCTGCACATCGAGGTTTTTCTCGATGAGTGTTGAACCTGTTTCAGCAAATTGTTCAGCGACACCGTTGTTCACCGATTCAGCCGTGCTGGTATTGTCGCTGTTGCTATCACTGACACCGGCTTCAGTTGCACCGGTAATCATTCCCAGCACAAAAGCGTTGCCGAAGATTTTCCAGTAATGGTGATCCACCTGGTCGGCAAATCCGGCATATCCACCGGCATCGATGGCCCCCATGCCTTTCAGTTCAAGTGTAGTGCCGTCGGGGTAGTTCACCCGCGTCCAGGCGACCAGAAGGCGATCCTGTCCGTAGGCCACCTGACTGTCATAAGTCCCGTAGAGTTCTGAACCCTGCGGTATCAGCAGATGACTGCCGGTGGCGCTGTCCCAGACGTTTTGGCTAACAGAAGCAATGATTTGCCCCGGTAGGTCAGAGTTCAGGCCGCTTATCATGATGGCAGGGATAAGCGTACCCACCTTCAGCTCATGCGGGCTGAGTGGAGCTTCTCGTCCCTGCGTCAAATACGTGTTGCTGTGGCTCTCCTGTGCAAACGCCATTTTCACGTCCTGCTTGTTCGGGTCGTCCGTTGTCGGCTCTGCACTGCCGTTTCCCTGTGCCGCTATCAGCGCCTTCTGCTTTTGTTCCAGATAGGCCAGTGCAGAGGTTTCGCCAGTAGCGTCACCTTTCGCTGAATACTCTTCGTCGTTCAGGTTCATATTGACGCCTGACTTGGCGGTGAGGGCCGTCTGAAAGAGTTGTATCCGGCGTTGGTGAAGCTGTTCGGCTTCCTGTGAGCGGGCAATACGGGCGCGTTTTGCGTCTTCATACTCTGCTTTATTGGGATGTTTACCGGTCCGGGTATATTCTGCCGGTGCTGCGTCCGGTGACGCTGTTTCACTGCCGTGAGCGGCTGGCGATTCGTTTTGTGGTGCTGAAACGGTGGTGCCGTCGGGAGCCGCGCCGAGAATATCATTCAGCCCGCCGTTGTCCTGACTGCCGCTCTGCTCTGCCACGGGGGGGGCTTCTGCGGTTCTGGTGTCGTGGTGCCCCTTCTGGCTGATGATATACAGAATTAACGTCATAACAGCGAACAGCGAGAGACCAATGACGGCTATGAGCTTGCGGGACACGCCTCCGCCAAGAAAACCCTGCTGAGGTGGGGGTTTGACCACTAAACCGTTGGGTGAATCATGTTTACTCATGTGTCGCCTCGTACTGTGTGATTGTCTGAAGGCGGGTCAGGATGCCGTCATCGTCGGACCAGAGCATCTGGAAATGTTGTTGGTTGACGGTGGTCATGATGAAAAATTGGTGGCTGTTGAGATAAGATAGCCGGTACTTCAGGCGGTGCAGACCTGGACTAACGTCCTGGGTGACGCCCCGGCCCGTTTCCCGGATGGCGCTTTCGAGTGCGGATGAAAACACGTTGCTGCGGTCGTGCGGAAAGCTGAACACCGTTCGGGCAGGGTAACGGCGGGCCAGCTCGGTGGCCACATTCTGTGCCACCTGTCCGGCTTGTGGCGCGGTCAGGGTGTAGTTGTTGTAGTTTCCGGCGCGGTCATAGTGTGCAGCGCAGCCGGTGAGGAACAGAGCAACAATCAAAAACAGGCGTCTCATCCGCGCCCCCCCTGGTGCTTAATCAGGACGGACTGCTGATGTGAACCGACGCCAGTTACCAGAATAATCTCTGCGGCGAGCTGGTCAACGATGAATTTGTTGTCGTGGTAACGGTAGTTCACCACCTCTTTGTCCCCGGCATTGACCACCATCAGGGTGGGCAGTTCGCGGGCGTTAACGGCAGCGGGCATCTCAATAATGGTCTTGATCCCGTTGTTGTAGACGCGCACTGGCTTAAACGGGGCGTCGCCGCTGATGCGGTAGTTAAAGTCCAGTCTGTCAATGCTCAGGCCATTGCCGAGCGTCTTCTGCGATGTTTCTTTCGCCTGTTTCGCATAGTAGCTATCCCATTCACTTTGGACCTGTTCCGGGTAGTCAAAGCTGACGGCGGGCGTCCAGTCGGTTTTACGGGCGGCCAGCGCAATGTGATAGGTGCGCCTGTCAGTGGCCACGACCAGTGTGGTGCTAATGCCTACGTCTGAAGGCTTTACTATCAGGTGCGTGATTTGCTGGTCACCCTCCCCGGAGAGTGCCGGGCTGACATCCCAGCGAACCGGATCCCCGATATGTACGCCCTTTTTAGTGACCCGTTCGCCGGGCTGAAGCTGGATATCGCAGGTTTTCAACGGGGCACACACCACGGTGGGCAGGGTGGAACCGAAAAACCAGGTGACGGCCCCGTCACTACGAGTGATGGGGTGTGTGGTACCGTTAACCCACTTATTAACCAGCGCCAGACTTTGCTGCTCTCTGGCCGTCAGAGGCTGTTCCTGCCCCAGAACCATTGATGTGGATGTGCCCGGAGTAGGTGCAACTGTCGGGGCATTCAGAGCCGGGACCGGCTGAGCGAAGGCGCAGGAGGTCGCAACCAGCAGAGCCGGCAGTAATAAAAATCGCATAATGAAAATTCCTGTTACGTTCTGTTCACCTGAACGTCGTTGAAGGTTTTGATGAAGAAGCCGAGAGGATTAACGTCCACTTGCTGACGTGTAGTTGGGGGCATCTGATAGGTGTTCAGGGTTGCTTTGTAGTGACGTTCACCGAGGGACTGACCAGCCGGACTGGTGAGGGTTTCCGTCCATTCAGCCTGGTACGTGTCGGCAGACAGTGGCAAGACTGTCACCCAGGATACTTTCACCAGTTCTGTTTCGGCCCGTTTAAATGGCGACGTTTTTTTAAACGCGGTGGTTATCAACTGGTGCGCGGGATCGCCCTGACGCAGAAGGGCATAGCCCTGCGTGATGCTTCTTTTCTGTGCGGCCACGTCAATAAAGACGCTGCGGATATTCTCGACAAAATGCCGGATTTCGGTGGCCTTCATCTCGCTGAGTTGCGAGTCCGGCATGGCTTTCATCGGACCGGCCGGGAGAATATTATCGCCCTGAAGAACGATACCGTAGGGCTGGATTTTGCTCTGTCCGCCAATGTGAATGATGCCTAAGACGGCACACCCGGCGATCAACATCGAAATAAAAGCTGTGGTCTTCCAGTTCCGGGCGCTGGACACCGCGCTGCCGATGCGTTCATCCCATTCATGACGCGCCCGCAGGTGCATCAGGGACTGTTCATCAAGATGCGTGGTCTTCATCTTCGCGTTTTTCGCCGTGGGCGTGGTGGTGCTCCCGTCGTTCTTTCTCTTCATCGTAAACATGCTGGTTTTCCGCTGAGGTGATGTTGTTGTCAAATGCTGAAGTGGAAGCCGGGCCCGGCTCTTGTGGTGAGTTTGCATTGAGTGAGGCGATGAGTTGGCGGTGAACGTCCTCGACGCTGGCGGTGGACGGGTCTACCGCTTTTTCGCCTAACCGCCGGGCACCGGTTGCCAGCATCCGGCCAAATGCGGTCTGGCTGGCAATGGCGTGAAGTGTGGCCCCGGCTACTGTTCCGGTCGCTTTAGCTGTGCCCCTGACTGCACTGGCAGCCCGATTCTGGCTACGTTTTCCGGATTTATTGCCGGTGGGCGCGGTGCTGCTGCCCGGCCCGACCGTACTATCGGCTGACGTTTCTCCGCCACCGCTATTGCCTGTTCCGGTCTGCCTGCTGGCCGTGAAGCCCGCACCATCATCGCCCGGGCCAGTGTCCATCGCGTGCGCATCCGATGAACCCATACTGCTGTCCAGGGACGGATGATCACCGTCACTTCCCCCTCCACCTGCCATGCTTTTTATGCCATTGAATGCAGACATTCCGGCACCTGCGGCCAGTAAGCCCGCCCCGGCCAGTCCTGCCGCTACTGCCATTCCGGCACCTTGAACGCCGCCGCCCTGCATGGTGAAGCGCCCGGAGGCCAGTGATGCGGCTATTTGGGGGATTTCGCGCATCAGTCCGGCGAAGACGATGCACGAGCCGATCAATGTTAGGTAACTGGTGTTTGCACTGTGGGAATTGATGCTGTTTCCCCAGTCGGCAATAAACGAATAACCGATGAAAAAGACCAGTTGCATGACAAACATCTTGAAAGCCACGCCGAGTACGGCGGTGAAGTAGTTGATGGCGTTGTCACGGGTCCATTCGCTGCCGAGAAAACCCATAGCGATAATGCCGCCAGAGACAATGATGTAGCCTGAAACAATCAGGATGGTCATATCCATCGCCATAATAGCGAAGCAACCCAATAAAATTAATGCGGAAAAAAATGTCATTAACATATTGCCGGGTGATGTAACAGATGAACTGTCCCAAGCAATTGTTATTATGTTTAATCCTAACTCGAAGACATTTGAAGGACTAAAAGTGACTTTACCGCCGGAAAGGGTTGTACCAACCTGGACAAACGACTTGATGAGTGCCCGTGCCAGATTTGGGGCTTCATTCATCATCCAGACAGAAAAGCCAATCAGCAATGTGCGACGGGTCAGCTCGGCCAGCACATCGACTAGTCCGGTCCCCTCCTTTAACGCGAGTTGAATAAAACTCCAGGTGAAAGAGATGGTGGTTAGCCCCCAGAACAGGCTCAGGGTTAGGTTGTTGATCACCGGTTCCCAAGCGACGGCCTGCTCTCTGAAGGCGGTAACAATCGTATCAAGGGCATTATTTTGTGGCGTATCGGCGGCCAATATGGGAAGAGAAGTGAGCAAAATCAACCCTCCTGTTCCCAATTTCCAAGCGAAGGATATTTGTCTTTTCATAGTGAAAAACCCAATAAAAAAAGGCGCATTCAGCGCCTTTGGTAGAGAGGGAAAAAAGAATTATCCCTGGATAATATCGCTTTGCTTGCATTCAAGAGATTTCCACTCATCTTGAACTTTCCCAAATTCGTCTTTGCTGATTTTTCCTATAATACCTTTATCGGCTAAGCCTCTAAGTTCTGTACAACGCTCCTTACGAGCCTGTTCCGGGTTATCACATCCGGTCAGTAATGCTGACAATGACAGTACGGTGGTAAGCACCATGATTTTTTTCATATTCGAATATCCCTGAGAAATGATGAGTTGTTTTTATCCATGCAAAATTGTGGCTAATGGCGAATTCACCAGAGATGTGTCCAGTCTTTGCCGTCGTGAATATTGGTCTCCAGTTCGTCAGGAGAGGTGATTTTTGCTTCAGTGGCCTCCCGCTGCTGCGCCTCTTTTTCTTCCGCCAGAGAAATACTGGTGGCGGTCATTTGCATATCGGCCTGGAGCAGCGTTTGCATCTTCTGCAACTGGCGGGTGGACTGTGCGGCAATCTCATTTCCGGTTTGGGCAACCTGCATGGTGCCCTTAGCGCTGGTAGACTGTTGCTGAAGACTTTCTATTGTGATGTTGTCTTCATCCTGCACCGCTGCCATTTCGTTAGCCACCTGAAGCGCTGATTTGGACGTGGCCTGCATCATGTCACCCCACTCGCGGTACTGCTGTGTCACCATATCGTTGGTTTGCACTTCAGTAGCCCATTCGCTGTGTCCCCTGAACTGCGCATTCCACTGTTCATTGAGGTCAACCAGGCTGTAGGCCATCGCGTTACCCTGCCGGGCGATGGTGCCGAGGCGGTGAAGCTGCCCGGACGCATCCCCCCATGAGTGAATGTCCAGTTGTTTCAGGTTCTGTATCTGATAGTTAATAGATTCCACCTGATTTTGCAGCGACTGGATCTGATTCAGTGTCTGTTTCAGCGTTTCGGCGTAATCCTCTGCCTGGTTGATATTCGACTGTGCCATCTGGCCAAAGGTGGCACAGTTGGCGCAGACAAGGGCACTGGCGTTTGTGGTCGTTAAAAGTAGAGCGAGGCCGGTGGTGAAGCATTTAAGCTGCATAATCAGTGACTCCTTTGTGATCCATCCAATGGTGATACCAGGTATCACCGTGCTGTCGGATATATGATTTCAGCTGTGCCAGTTCCTCCTTATCGGACACGCCGACAAAAGCCAGCGTCAGCGCGTTCAGGGACAGGTCCATAAGGCGGCTGCCCTCCGGGGTAAGGACGTAATACTGTTGCTTGGGCCGGCTCTCTTTGACGAGCTCAATCTGACGGTAATTGAGACCAAACTGTGTGTAGATGTCGGCGAATTGTTCGGCTTTGGAATTGGGGAGAAATATTTGTGTCGGACAACTTTCGATCATGACGTCGAGCATACCGCTCTTAATAGCGTCACTAAGGGATTGTGTGGCCATGATGACAAGGCAGTTAGCCTTACGCAGCACCTTCAGCCATTCCCTGATCATCTCGCGGAACACCGGATGACTCAGAGCTATCCAGGCTTCATCAATGATGATCATCGCCGGTTGCCCTGTCAGGCTGCGTTCAATACGGCGGAATAAGTACAGTAGCACCGGAATCAGATCCTTGTCGCCCCGGTTCATCAGGGACTCGATTTCGAAGACCTGAAGATGTGACAGCGTGAGAGTGTTTTTTTCTGCATCGAGCAGATCACCGCTGCGGTTGCCTTGGGTGTAATAGGTCAGTGCCTCCTTAATGGTGTTGTCCTGAACCAGTGTGACAAACTCCGACATTGTTTTGATGCCTGCGCCGGTCATACTCTTCAGGGCCGCATTGATTTTCAGGCGCATCGGTGGATCCACATCCATCCCCTGAAGAACCAGCAGTTTTTCCAGATACTCTTCGCACCATTCAAAATCATTATCGAGGTCGGCCAGCGGCGCAAATCCCGGCCTGTCCTGTCCCTCCCCGGCGATATCGAAGTGGTCGCCGCCACACTGGCTGACGGCGTACATTGAACGTCCCTTATCAAAGGCGAATAAGATCGCGCCTTGGTAGCGCATGAACTGTGCGGCAATCATGGCCAGCAGAGTGGATTTACCCGATCCGGTGGGACCAAAAATCAGCGTGTGGCCGAGGTCATTGACGTGCAGGTTGAAACGATACGGGGTGTTGCCTTCCGCGCTGCAATACATCAGCGGCGGCGAATGCGGCGGGTAGAAAGGACAGGGGCATTCGGCCTCCCCAGTCCATATTCCCGCCAGTGGCAGCATATGGCTCAGATTCTCCGTGTTAAGCAACGGTTTTCTGACGTTGTGCAACGAGTCTGACGGCAGGGTGCCGAGAAACGCATCCACAGCGTTGACGGTCTCGATGCGGCAGGTGATGCCCATCGTGTTACGCAGACAGCGGGTCACTTCCTCCGCGTTCTGCTCCAGTTGTTCAATGTCCTGGTGACGCAGCACGATGGTTGATGTGTAGTGGCCGTACTGCACATCGCCTCTTGAGACCCGGGTGATGGCCGCCTCATACTGGTTCACCATATCCAGCGCGTCCTGGTCCACCTTCGGGTTGGCGTTGCGCAGCAGCTTGTCTTTAAAACCGACCACCTTCTGCTTCCATTTGTTCTGTTCTTTCTTCAGCAGTTTAATGGCCTCCGTGGCGTCGAAGTGGCTGAAACGGGTGTGCCAGCGGTATTCGACGTTCAGGTAGTCCAGGGCACTGAACATATTGGGCTGGCTGAAGTGCGGGAAGCCGTCAATGCTGATGCAACAGAGGTATTCCTGGTCCAGCTTCGGTTTCAGTCCGGTCCAGAAATCGTAGTTGCCGAGATAGCTGTCCAAATACATCGGTGTATGGGGCAGCGTCACCGGGTGGTGATGGCCGAGGACTGCGGCATTAATATGCTCCAGCAACTGGTCCCGGTACAGTCCATCATGCCGGTACGCCTGTAGGCGGGTGATATGCAAAAAGGCATTCAGACGCCCTTCCAGCTCCTGTATTTTGGTCTGAAAACGGGCGAGGTTCCTCTGGGCTGGACTGGTCCTGATGACATCCCCTTGTTCGAAGACGAGCTCTGTGATGCGCGAGAGGTTTTTCGACGGTGGCATGTACGTGACGGTCAGAACGTATGTTGACTGGAACTTATGTCCACCTTCTTCAAAGAAGTACCGGCGGCTGTCGTCAATCAGTTGAAAGACGGGGTGGGGGAAGTGCGATCGGTCAGCCGGAGAGTAGGCGGAAACGCGGGAGCGGATGGCATCAGTCTGTGTCATGTATCCGGTGCCTAGCGAAGCCAACGCATGGTTCATCCGCTTGGCCACGCGGTTACGTTCAGCGGCGGTGACGCTGCTAACATCCGGTCCACGATAAGCGAAGGCGGCAGTAAAACTGCCGTCCTTGTTCACCATAATGCCGTCTTCCACCATTCCCGCGTAATTAAGGAGATCTGAGAACCCTTTGAGGGTGTCCCGGTAGGTCTTCAGGGCAATCATTTGAGTTTTCCATGATGCTTCATGCCGTGTGCGGCATAGAAGGGTTGATGGCGTGTGTAAGCGCGGTACACCAGGGTCATCCGGGGATCGGCACGTGCCATCATTCGGTAGACGGGCAACAGGCTAGTCCACAGGGCGATGCCCACTACGGCGGCGATAATGTTCTGAAGCACAACAATGAGGATCAGACACAACAGTGACGTGATGAGTACCAGTTCGCGCTCACCGCCGAGAAAAAGATGACTGCGACCGAACTGAAACACGCGGGCGTGTTCAAGTTTTTCGCTCATGGTGTCAGACCACCGCAAGTACGGGCAGTGCCGACAGGGCTATGACGGTGGAAGACACGCCGAAGACGGCGCTCAGCACGTTGACGGCAAAGACTATCAGGGCAATGACGAGGGCAAGAATGGCGAGCTTCTGGATGAAGCCGTCGAGCTGGCCGCCAAAGACCAGGGCGATACCGGCGGCGACCACACCGAGTACGGAAACCCCGAAGGCCACGGGACCGGTGATGGAATCCACTACCTTGAGCAGCGGATCTTCCCAGGGCATACCGGATGACGATGAGGCACGGGCCAGTACGGGGATGAATAGGGACATAAAGGCGGCAAAGCGCAGCGTCTGCTGATTAAGTTTGCTGAACATAAGAATTCCATTGCATTGATTAATAGTGTGGAAAGGTGTTGTCATTCATTTTCAGGGGGGCTGTGTAATCTCCTGTCAGTGTTTTCAGATGATGAAATACAGGCATGTCGCCTGCCGCGGGCCAACCTCTCGACAGCCAGATATGAAATCTGGCCCTCTCGGCGTTATCGGATGAAAGCAGAGAACGCTACGTGGCGTTCAGTGTCTGTGTGATGTCATCAATTCACCTCAGGTGGTTGGCAATCTTTACCGACACCGTTGTACTCATTTTCGGTTTTATGGTGACAGTCAGAATGATGATTTCTGCCCTGACGGATAATTGTTGCAATAGTGTCCAGGCGTCTCTCACGTACGGTCATTGTTCTCATTTCGCCTCCTTAGCATAAGTAAGCCGCCCGTGTGCAAGAGCACGATGACAAGAGGGATGTCAGAAGGGAAAGGGCGGCTTAACAATACATCAGTCTGAAAAAAGGACGCGGTGCGCTCGGTACAAAAAATCATCTAGATGACTCCCCGGTTCTGGCATCTTGCTTTTGAAGAGGGCGACGTTGCTCAGCCCAAATACCATTTCACTGATTTTTGAGAGATTGCGGGACGATGGCATATAAGTGACGGTTAGAGGTCGATGCAAAAGTAAACGCTAGAAATATGAGAGAAGGGGAAAACATTGGATTACTCGATGATTGTTCTTTTTAATCATAAAGATTCACCTTATCTAATAGGTTGATGGAATAATCGAACTTAAATGTTATATGCACGATAAACGACTAATTTTATAATGTTCACATTCCAGACTTACATTCCGTTTCTCACGGGCTATTTAGCCATCCGGCGGCACCCCGGATTAAGGGTTGTGACAGCCCGATCCATATTGTTAAAGAGCGATGAGTCGTCTTCCCACCAAATAACAAGTCCTTGGTGATGGGGTTGAAATCCGGCGTAGTGTGATGACTTGTTTTGACGTTCTGTATTGTTATCTGTTCTTGTTATGATCAAACAGTAGATATGTTTAATCATGGCGTTTGTAAATGAAACACCCCGGAAAATCCCAATTTTATAAATTGGTCCGTTAGTAAGATTAAACAATAAAGAACATATTCATTATGCATACTTAAAATGTATATGTGCAGGTGGTGTGGCACCACTATCAAAGCAATTATGTGAAGGGTATATAAACAATCTGGTTTGGAACAAGATATTAATAAATCTAGACTGTATCAAGATGGAATAGGCATGTCAGGTTCCATTAGATATGTATTAATGTCATGGTAACATTCTAAAATCCCCGGGATGATTATCTTGGGGCATGTTCAACCAGACCGTTGCCATGAGCTATAAGAAACTCAACAGTTTCAGATTATTCAGGACTCAGTCAATCTTCATGTTAACCAGAAGCAAGCTGCTGGCATCTCTATCTACCAGGTTAGACATCCGGTGCATCAATATAGAAATTAAGGTCCTGTGATCTTATGTCCCGCCGACGTGGAAAGTGTACTCATCATGCTTTACCCCCCGAATTTAGAACAACCACCATCCCCTCCCTTCAGGACAGTTTCGCTGATGTTGGACTTACATTCACCAGTGAGAAATTGCGCGAGGCACATAATTTCTTATCAGCTGAAAATATCAGGAAGTGAGTAGTGGATGAGGGATATGATGTTAACGTCGCCGAAAAGTTGCCTGAATATATCAGTGTTGTATGTGACGTCTATCTTATGGAGAACTGACCCAAATTGATGGCTTGTCTTATGACTGGTTTGAAAATTGAGGTCAAAATTGTAGACTGATAGTCTTTATCAATAATGTTCTCCTGTAGAAACAACCCGAGCTTCCATAGAAACCCTGTTAGGCGGTCTTAATACCCATTATTTGCCACAGGCTCTCTACTCTGACAGGCTAAATAACCCGGGTTGAAAAGGTGAATTGAACCTGTTTACATCTTCGATAAAGACATTGGACCAATTTAGGCTGAACAATGGCGTCTTGTCACAGGTGCACAATATCGACTTAGCCAGACTAACAGTATTGGTATACCAGTAGGATCTCTGCATATGCAGTCTTCAAAAATCCAGTACTCAGCTACTTTGGCCGCCAATTATGAGCATCCTTATCTGTGGTTTACCAGTGTCAATCACAGTTATCTGTTCTGATTATTGAAAGGCCCTTAAATCAGCATGATTTAAGGGCTTGGGTGTTTGATACAATTACATTATTTACATAATGCTGGATCGAATACCGTTTTCCAGTCGTGCTTAATATCGACGACAGCCCAGCCTTTTTCCTTCGCCAGGATTAACCCTTCAACTAGTTTTCCACTTGCCGGTGGATGGCTGTCATATGCGTATTCACGCTCGGCATCTGTGTGGTGAACCAGTAAACCGAAGGTTTTGTAGTCCGGATTTGACGCGGTATACTGCATCATCATCAAATCACCGTCGCTGTTACCAAACGCCGCAACCGGGCGCTGGCCCATAAACAGGTGAATGGCGACCGGTTTGGCTGCCGCATCGTCGTTAAACGCGCCTTTCATGGTTTTACGCAACCGCGTGCCGTTGTCTGTCAGGGAAAACTCGCTGAGCGAGAATGATCCGATAACCTGCTCAGGCGGGATGCCATACATTTTTTCTGCCACTACGCGCATAAATTCAATGCCGCCGCCGGACACAATCCACGTTTTAAAGCCATTTCCACGCAGGTAATCGAGTAACTGGCGCATCGGCTGGTAGCTCATTTGATCATATCTGCAGCCAAAACGGTTATCACGATGGCTGTCGACCCAGTTGCTGACACGCTGGTTAAACTCCTCGGTAGTGATGTTGCTGTGAGTCAGCTCTAAAAGCTTAATCAGTCCCTTCTCACCGGAAGTCACAACGGTTTTTAAATCGTCATTTAGTACCGCGCTCACAACAGGGTCGTTTTTCCATTCAGGGTGCTCAGGTGCCAGGCGCTTCACTTCATCCACCGCGAACTGGAGCTGGAATGTCAGCGGTGCTTCCGGCCACAGCGTGCCGTCGTTATCAAATACCACGTAGCGCTTTTCTGGCGGGATAAACGTCGAACGATCTTTATTAGTGGCATTTTGCACCCATTTCTCAATGGCCTGTTTCGACGAAGTATTGTTCCAGGTAGAGAGTGGGTCATCGGCATGCGCTGCGCCAATAGTACCGAATAGCATGGCGCTGAAGAGTAATGCGTGTTTCATCGTTCACCCCTTTTGGTGGGAGTCAGTTCGGGTAGTTGGACAGGGTTCCAGAAGCGCTGCCAGACACGGTGCAGGTACATAAAACTGCGCCACAGCAGGCGTCGCGTAAACCAAATAAGTAATGCGATTATGGCAAGAATGGCGATGACCAGGACCGTCTGCCATCTCCCTTCGCCAGTGGTGCCCCGCAGTGCCGACTCACCGCCAGCCGCACGGGCTTCAGCCACATGTATCGTTTTGCCAGCCAACTGGGCAATTTGCCATTGCTGGTTCGCGGTATCCCACCAACGTAATTTGACCTCTGGCAAAGTGATGGTTCCCGCTTGCGACGGCAGATAACGCAATGTTTCAACGCGTTGTGCTCCTTCAATTTCGCCACGGCCTGTTTTGAGCGAGGAATTCACAGGCGTCAGGCGCTGCGTCTCGGTAGCTGGAATAGCGTAAAGCAACTGTGGGATTTGCGTGGCGACAATGCCATTGGCTTTCACGGTGACAGTGCGCTCAACCACATCGCCAGCATGTAATTTGTCGTCTGAGCTTGTGTGATACTGGATGATTTTTTGGCTTAACGTCAAGTTGCTGGCGGGTAGGAAGCGGTCTGGTTGCTCAACGTCTTTTGGCCAGACTACCTCTTTTTTCAGCTCCGGCAGTTGCACTGTGACGGGCGGTTGATTGGGCGATGTCAGCGTCACTTCAACCGTAGGTAAAAGCAGCACGCCCTGATCCCATGCCATTATCTGCTTTTCAAGGCGGATACCGCTCCAACTGGTGCCATCTTTGTGGCGACTGAGCAGCTGGTTGGGCAGGGCGGTTGTCATTAACGAGCCATTTTCTATTTTAAAATCAGGCCACTGTGGCGGCGGGTTGAACCAGCTATCCGTCCAGAAGGTAACGGCAATGCGCACCGGTTGGCCCGGGGCCACATGTTCTGGGGCTTCGAGTTCACGTGTGATGTCCATTGCTGCGCGAGCGGGCAACACCGCCAGTAAAAGCAGCATCAGCAAGGCTTTCATGGTGTTTCCTCCGTACTGGCGCGATAGAGGTTTTCCAGCAGGCCGGACGGGGACACTTCCAGGTTTTCAAACCACTGATTGACCTGCGGGCTGTTGCTGGCAACAGGAGCGATATCTCTCTGATTCACCCCCTGTCCTTTCTTCAGATCGTGTTTAATTTCATCGGGTTTGTAGTCCTGCTCCTTGCCCTGAGCAGCCTGACGTTCGCGCTCTTTCTGGCGCAATTCCATAATAATTTTGGCGATGGCTGCGCGATTTTTTTGCGCCATTTCCCAGTCCGGGCGCAGACTTAATGCGCGGTCATAACTGTTAATTGCCTGCTGCCACTGCTTTTGCTGGGCGTAGCTGTTACCCGTCCAGAGCAAGGTTTCAGGTGTTTGCGAAGCCTGGCGAAATGCTGAGGTGGCGGCGGCAAAATCTCCGGCGCGATAAGCGGCGATGCCTTGCCAGAGCGGGTCCTGAAAACGTTCAGCCGCTTTTTGATACTCCCCTTTATTGAAAGCCATTTGCCCCTGCATATCCGGTGTTACCCACGCATCTTGCCAGGCGGCATGGCTTTGGGGCAGATACAGCAGCGGACCCAGCACAATAAGCCAACAGATTAACTGCCGACGTCCGAGCAGCAGTAATAACAGCATCGGGATAACCAGCAAATAACCGCTGTTTTTCCAGTGCAAATCGCCGCGAGCGTTGTTTTGCGCGCTCACCGATTGTTGAATATGGCTGGCGAGTACCGATAAATCACTGTCGCCGCTGGTGACGAGCGTGACCGGAATGCCGCCGTCGCGAATTTGGCTAAAGCGTTCGACGTTCAGGCGCGTATCAATCCCACGCTGGGCGTAACTTTCTGGTAATTCACCCCCGCGTGCAGTTCCCGGAACCCAGATTTGAATGGGCACTTTTTGTTGGGCAAGCCAGGTTGCGTCTTGCGCCGAAACGGTGTCGGCAATCAGTAAAATATTGCGCGGCATATCCGGTGTTTCCGGCATGTTTTTCATCGCAAGGTCGATGGCCTGTTTTAGCCCCGAGCCTTCACCTTCTGGCAATAAATTTGGGCTTTGGGCATGCAAGAACAGCGAGTAAAACGTCGGGTCGGAAGTGAGTGGTGTGGTCAGATATGCATGAGCGTTGTAAACCACCAGGCCAAAATGCGTGCCTATTGAACGGTTCATCAGGTCCATGATTTTGCTCTGCATACGCTGGTGGCGGCTCGGAGCTAAATCCTGCGCGTACATCGCCAGATCTTGCTGTAACACCACCATCATGTTGCTTTGCTGCGTCAGTGCGGCTGGGGGTTCACGCTGCCAGGTCGGGCCTGCCAGGGCGATGACACCGAGTGCGCACAACCACGGTAAAATCTGGGTCAGGCGTTTTTGTCGCCCAATAATCAGCGCTTTGGCAAAGGGCTTATCCATAATCAGGTGCCACGCGCTACGTTGGCTGCTGGCGACAAACCACAGCAGGGTGCAAATCAGCAGGCCGAGTAGCCGCCAGGGATAAACAAAATGGAAATCACTCATGCTGTTTTCTCCCGCACAAAGCGCATGACCGCGAGTAATATCAACAGCACCAGCGCCAGCAATAACGGCCACTGGAATAAAGGTATATGCCACGACCAGCCGATAGATTTCACCTGCACGGGGGTGATGGCGTCGATTTCCTGCCATACGCTATCGAGAGCCGCACCGGAACCGGCGGCAGTCCAGGATTTACCGCCGGTAATGCGCGCGATATCCTGCATCAGCGGCCAATCTACTTTGTCATCGCCAGTGCTGTTCAGATCGCCAAAAGCGATGGTGTGTACCTGAACGTGGTGCGTTGCCGCCAGCTGTGCGGCGAGCGGTGGCGCTAATTGCGAAGCGGTGTCGTTACCATCGGTGAGTAAAATCGCCAGTTTGCTGGCGTCTTTGTTGGTGGTGGTATCGAGCAGTTTCACACCGATTCCCAGGGCGTCACCAATCACAGTTTGTTGACCAATCATGCCGGGCGCGAGTTGGTTAATACGGGTTTGCAGCGCCTGTTTGTCTTCGCTAACCGGGGCGAAAGGCCACGCCTGGCTTGCAAAAATCACCAGCCCGATGCGGTCGGTTTTACGCGCTGCCACGAATTTTCGCACTGATTCCTGAACGGCCTGTAAGCGCGTGATCCCACCTTGAACGTCGTTTTTGCCCATCGAACCGGAGACATCCAGAATCAGCACCACATCGCGCATCGGTTTTTGAATATGCTGCGGCGGTGTCAGGTATTCCGGGCGCGAGAGGGCGGCAACCAGCAGAATCCACGTCAGCCAAAAAATCAGGCTTGAGAGTTTGCTGATGCGCACCGGCTGGCTATTGAGTTTCAGCTCATCAATTAACTCCGGCAAGAACGGCACGCGAACGTGTTCTTTGACTTCACGGTCCTGCGGTAAAAAATAGTGGCCAAGCAACGGCAGGAAAATCAGTAACCACGCCCACGGCCAGGCGAAATCGAGGCGGCTCAGAAACTCAGACATATGGCAGTTTCTCCAGCCAGTGTTTCAGTTGAGTTTGCAGGCGTGCGTTTTGATTCGCCTCGAGCTGGTTATCCGGCTGGCAATATTTGGCGCTCAATTGCTGGCGCAAATCGGCGTCGATTTCTACATGCTGCAAGAGTTGTTCTGGCGAAAGCGTGTGGCTAATTTGGCTGCGCGGCTGTTGCATCATCAGAGTGCGTTTTATCAGTTCCAGCCAGCTATCGGCGCTATGCGGCTGCTGCAATGCCGCCAGCACTTCACGACGCCACACGTTGCGCCGCCATCTCGCCAGGCGGAATAACCCGAAGATAATCAGCGCGATAAGCAAAACGCCGCCGAGCACAAACCAGCCGGGCGGCAAGGGAAACCAGGAGATACTTCGTGGAAGCGCCGGGTTTAACAGCTCCGGTACGCTAAATCCTTTCTCGAGCATTCAGACTCCCTTTTGTAGCTGCTTGAGAAGATCGTCTGTGACGACTATCTGATTCACGCAGATGCCAAGCCGTGTCAGTCGGTTTTGCAGGCCGGAAAGTCGCGCAGCCACGCTCTGTTGAATCTCATCTTTTAGCCGTGGCGAAAGCGAAAACGCGGCTTCATGACCCTGATAGCTGGAGGCCAAGTTTCCTTGCGATGGCAGGGTGAGATGCAGGTTGTCGAAGGTGACAAATGCGCTAATCTCGCAGCGCCGCCGCAGGGCGGCCAGCAAGGCTTCACCGGACGCATCGAGATCGTGGAAATCACTGATGACGGCCACCCAGGATCCTGCGGGGATCAGATGCATGGCATGTTGCAGCACGCTGCCGAGTGTCACGGTTGCGGGCGTTTCATCAGGGTAGCGTTCGGGTAATTGTTGGTTGTATTGCAGCAGGTCATCGAGTACTGCGGGCAGATTGGTTCGTGGTGCGCGGCATTTTTGCAGGCTGTAATTCGCGTCGCTGAACACCGCGCTGCCGATGCGGTCGGCATCGTGCCAGCTTCGCCATGCGAGCATGCCCGCAATTTTGGCGGCAGCGACAGATTTGGTTTGCCCACGGGTGGCAAAAAACATATCCAGCCGCTGATCGACGATCAAGAACACCGGGCGTTCGCGCTCTTCGTTATACATGCGGATCCATGGCGATCGCATGCGGGCGGTGGCTTGCCAGTCGATCAAACGCACGTCATCACCAGGCTGATAGCGCCTGAGACTGTCAAAATTAAGTCCGCGACCTTGCTGGCGAGAAACTCGTTCCCCCGCCAGCGCACCCGGTGGGATTTGCCCCGGCGGGTTCGACAGCAATCGAGCTTCGCTTGCCAGCGCCATCAGGGTTTTTCTGTCAACCTGCAATGCGCTGTCCATCACGCCACCACTGCATCGAGCAGCATCCGAATCACGTCATCAGGCGAACAGTTATCGGCGTTGGCCTGGTAGCTCAACATCAGGCGGTGGCGCAGCACTGCCGGTGCGACGCGCTGAATATCTTCAGGCAACACCGCATCACGGCCTTCAAGCCATGCAAGGGCTCGTCCACAACGGTCAAGAGCCAGAGTACCGCGCGGACTCACGCCAAAGGTGATGTAACTGGCGATGGTGTCGCTGATACCTTGTGGATGACGCGTCATATCCACCAGGTTGACAATGTAATTTTCAATGGTTGGCGCGACGTAAATGGCTGAAATTTTTTGCCAGCAGGTGGCGATATCGGCTTGAGAAAGCATCAGGGTTTCTGGCGGTATTTCTTGAGATCCTTCGCGGCCTGCTAGGTATTTTTCCTGATGCTCAGTGCGCACCAGTTGCATGACTTTTTGCTCGTTTTCTTTGGAAGGGTAGTCCACCAGAACTTTCATCAGGAAGCGGTCAAGCTGAGCTTCTGGTAATGGCCAGGTGCCTTCCTGATCGACCGGGTTTTGCGTAGCCAGCACCATGAAGATGCCAGGCAATGGCCAGGTTTTCCCGGCAACCGTAACGTGGCGTTCTTCCATTGCTTCGAGTAATGCCGACTGCACGCGCGCCGAGGCGCGGTTGATTTCATCGGCGAGAATAATGTTGCCAAATACCGGCCCCGGGCGGAAGCGGAACTGGTCTTCTTCACGAGTGGCGTTTTGCTGGTAAATTTCGCTGCCGGTGATGTCTGACGGCAGCAAATCTGGCGTGAACTGAATTCTACGGAAATCACCTTCCACATGGCGAGCTAGCTCACGCACGGCACGGGTTTTAGCAAGACCAGGCAAACCTTCAAGCAGTACATGTCCGTCGCACAGCAGGGCGACAATCAACATGCGTACCAGCGATTCCTGACCCAAAACCTGTTGGTTCATCCGCTGCTCTAGTTCAAGCAGTTTCTCTCTGTTTGTCATTTGCGCAATCCTGCAAAGTCACGTTTCAAAAGCGTAGCGAGCCCGACCAAAATCGGCTCGGCGTAATTGAAGAAAGTTTTGATGCCAGGGCACAGATAATTGAGGCCAAGCTCGCCATCGGGTGTGCGGACAAGACGGTTTTTCGGGCATTCACCCCAGCATAATTTCAGATAGGGACACTGCTTGCAGTATTCCGGCAACGTATCTTTCTTACCCATGCCAAAGGCTTTCTGGCGTTCGGAAAAGGCCAGGTGGGCGAGTTTGGTGTTTTCGATATTGCCTATCTGGTATTCCGGATAAACATAGTGATCGCAGGAGTAGATATCGCCATTTTTTTCGATTGCCAGACCTTTGCCGCAAAACTCCGACGCGGTACAAATCTGCGCTGGCATGCCCATGGTTTGCGCGACGGCGGTTTCGAACAGGTTGACCTGCACGTGGCCTAAATCGTTATTGACCCACTCTTCGAATACCGTTTTCAGGAAGGTGCCCCAGTCGTCCGGGTCAACCGACCAGTCGGTGACGATGGAGTCTAGGTCACCAGGTTTTGCACGGCGTGAGCCGGTAATTGGAATGGTGTCATCACGCCAGAATTGCGGGGCGGTGACTTTGAAATCTACAGGTTCTACGCACGGGTTGAACTGCACGTAGGTTGCGCCCAGTTCGCGGGTCACAAAGCGGTACACTTCCAGCGGGAAGCGAGCATTGGTGCGGTTTACGGTGACGAGCGCGTTGAATGGGACGTTGTATTTTTTGAGCGCTTCAACGCCTTTCATCACTTTGTCGAAAGTCGGTTTGCCGCTGCGCGTGACGCGATAGCGGTCGTGCAATTCCCGTGGGCCGTCAATCGACAGGCCAACCAGAAAACGGTGTTCTTTGAGAAATTCAGCCCATTTGTCGTTAATCAGCACGCCATTGGTTTGGAGGTCGTTTTCGATGCGCTGACCGGGTTTTTGGTACTGCTTCTGGAATTTGACGACCTTTTCAAAAAACTCCAGTCCCATCAATGTAGGCTCGCCACCTTGCCACGAGAAAACCACTTGTTCGCCATCTTGCCCGTCGATGTACTGGCGAATGAAGTTTTCCAGCACTTCGTCGCTCATGCCGATGTGGCGGTCTTGATGCAGCAGATCTTCTTTACTCAGGTAAAAACAGTAGGTGCAGTCGAGGTTGCAGATGGAGCCGCTCGGCTTGGCCATGACGTGGAAACGGCGCTTATATTCAGGGCCTTTGCCATCGTATTTCTCTGCTGACGGTAATGCTTTAACCGGCAATGTGGTGCTGTACTTCATAGCTGTCCCTTTGAACATCAGACACAAAACCGGGTGGTTACCCACCCGGTAGACTGACTTAGTTATTAGCGTTTGAACCCTGTTCGATCATTGCCGCCGCGTCAGAAACGGTGAATGAACCTGGTTTCTGGCGTGGAGGGTAATCTTTAAAGGTCGCCAGTATATATTTCACGTATTTCTGCGCGCCGCCCATCAGGAACATGCGGTCGTAGAACCAGCTCTGGTAACCCATACCGTCGGAAGCTTTCTCCAGCGGATCGACTTCCAGATCGAAGATCATCGGTGCACGCAGTTTGGTGAATGGATAACGCCACAGATCGAGCCCCGTATGTTCCTGAATCATGAAGTGCGCTTTCCATCGGCCGTAGCGTATTGCCAGCAGGTCGCCGTCATCGCTCCAGTAGAAGAACTCTTTACGCGGGTCTTCGCCTTTGCCCAGCAGGAAATCGAGCTGGTTGTAACCGTCAAGATGCACTTTGTAAGTGATTGATGGGGTTTTGTAGCCCTTCAGTAATTGCTCTTTGATATCCGGAACACCCGCAGCGGCAACCAGAGTTGGGAACCAGTCGTTACTGCCAAAGATGTCATTTATCAAACTGCCTGGTTTGATATGGCCTGGCCATTTGACCATCGCGGGGACGCGGAAGCCGCCTTCCCAGCCGGTGTTTTTCTCACCACGGAACGGAGTGATACCTGCATCAGGCCAGGTGGCCGTCATCGGACCGTTATCGGTGGTGTAGAGAACGATAGTGTTATCTTCGATGCCCAAATCTTTAATCTTTTGCAGCACCTCACCGACCATTTTGTCATGCTCTACCATGCCGTCAGCGTAAGTCCCAAGTCCTGTCGCGCCGATGCTGGCATCTTTGAGGTGAGTTTTGTTATGCATACGGGTGGTGTTAAACCATGTGAAGAACGGCTTACCGGCTTTGGTCTGACGTTCCATGAAGTCGTTGTTTGCGGCGAGTGTTTCTTCGTCAACGGTCCCCATACGTTTAACCGTAAGAGGGCCGGTATCTTCAATTTTACCGTCGGCCGAGCTTTTAATGACGCCACGTGGGCCAAATTCTTTACGGAATTCAGGATCTTTCGGGTAATCCGGATTTTCTGGTTCTTCTTCGGCATTCAGGTGGTAGAGGTTGCCAAGAAATTCATCGAAACCGTGCGCGGTTGGCAGGAATTCATCGCGGTCGCCGAGGTGGTTTTTACCAAACTGACCGGTGGCATAACCGAGTTGTTTGAGAATATTGGCGATGGTTGGGTCTTCTTTGCTCAGGCCTTGTGGTGCACCTGGCATACCGACTTTACTCATCCCGGTACGGAATGGCATTTGTCCGGTAATGAATGAAGAACGCCCAGCCGTTGAGCTTTGTTCTGCATAGTAGGAGGTGAACTTGGCACCTTCATTAGCAATGCTGTCGATGTTTGGTGTTTTGTAACCCATCATTCCCTGGTTATAGGAGCTGATATTCCAGTAACCAATATCATCGCCGAAAATAACCACGATGTTAGGTTTTGAAGCGTCTTGTTTCGGTGCGTTTTCGGGCGAGGCTGTTGTGGGAGCGGCTTGAACAGCGGACACGGCGCCAGACATTAATGCAAGCATGCTGGCTATCATAGTCCTTTTAAAAGGGATGTTATTAAGCATCTTTGGGACTCCGTTCATTTAGGGACTAAATGAGTATAGTCAGGATAAAAACTTTATTATTAAACTTGGGATTGTTTTGATGGGGGGGGGCCTAAAAAGGAAGTCTTTGGGAAGGCGCGAGAATACCGGTGGGATAATCCTTAGTTATCAAATTCATAGGGTGGTGGTGTGTTTTTAATTCATATATTCTGGATGGTTTTTTAGACGGAATAACTATTAATAAACACTGTAAAGCTAATAAATGGATAATTTGAGTTGTGTAAGTATCCCACATAATGGTGCCAGATGGCGCTCGACCGCCACTGGTAAAAATGATGTCGTTGCTGAATAGCCTCAGTAAAGAACACGGAATCGGGTCGGAATGCAGGGTACTGGATATTGCTCCATTGACTTTATTGGCACAGCCACCAACATCGCTCACCGGACACACGCAGTTAGCGTAGACAACGTGATGAATCCCTGAAAACCGAAATACAGCGGATGTACGACGGAAAGGCTGATGAAAGCGATGGGGCTGGCAGGTGTTCTCCGAGGCAAAAAAAGTTCATACCACCGTTGGTTGTAAAACGAATACAGCGCAGGGCAGGGCAGGGTAAACCGGCAGCCCGTAGCGGAATATCCCAATCAGCAGTGGTGTGCTGATTTTACCTATGGTGTATCAGGAGTTCAGGACGAGCATGAACGCTAAATGACCATGAGTCTGTCTGGAATATTGAACCGGTAACTCATAAAGAGGAAACTGACAATCCCACTGGGTGTGACGGTGGAGAACCTGAGCGGCAGTGACCTGCGGTATGCCCACAGGGTTATGTAACACGCTGACAACGGGGATTGAAGCGAGATCACTAAGCCTTGATGATCCTCAAGGGGTCAGTTTGGATATCGAAAATTATTGTACTATAAGGGCTTCCCCGGCATGTCAACGTCGGTATTCAAGGTTTCTGTCTGCTCTTCAGTAAAAATAAAGGGGAGAGACTGCGGTACTATAAACGGCCATGATGAATCGTCATCGATTCGG
>Ga0207655_1000661_pt1 | contig 40748 bp, 45 predicted proteins | sample KBSM44metaG_FD_184398 | JGI IMG/M metagenome (GOLD analysis project Ga0207655, IMG submission 184398) | Miscanthus rhizosphere microbial communities from Kellogg Biological Station, Michigan, USA - KBS M4-4 metaG (SPAdes) (version 2) | ecosystem: Host-associated > Plants > Roots > Rhizosphere >...
TTCAAGTTGCGAGCGTCGAGCTACGAGTAAAAGCTTGCAGCTCGACGCCTGTCGCTGCTTTACGCTCTCACGCGGAGCGTGAGCCCCTTGAGGAAATTGCGCAGCAACTGATCGCCGCACGGGCGGTAGTTGGTGTGGCCGACCTTGCGGAACAATGCGCTCAGCTCAGGCTTGGACACCGGGAAGTCGGCAGCCTTGAGGATCGCGTGCATGTCGTCTTCCTTCAGTTCGAAGGCCACGCGCAGCTTTTTCAGGATGATGTTGTTGGTCACCGGCAGTTCGATCGGCAGCGGCGGACGGCTTTCGTCCTTGCCGCGCTTGAAGATCACCAGACCGTCGAGGAAGTGCGCGATGACTTCGTCCGGGCAGCGCACGAAACCTTCTTCGTCTTCTTCTTTCTTGTCGAGGTACGTCACGACATCGGCAAGTGTGACGTCCAGGCCGCCGAGTTTGATGATCTCGACCACTTTCTTGTCGCTGATGTCGAGCATGTAGCGCACGCTGCGCAGAACGTCGTTGTGAACCATGTGTGCAATCCTGATTGTTCGCTGTGGGCACCGAGCGGGGCGCGATGCCGGAATGTAGGGTGGCTTGCGAGCCTTAGAATTTCTCTTTGCCGGACAGGTAGCGCCATTGGCCGACCGGCACCTTGCCGATGGACACGCCGCCGATGCGGATGCGGCGGATGCCGATGACCTTCAGGCCGACCGCTTCGCAGAACTGGGCGATGATCCCCGGCTGCGGGTTTTTCATGGCGAAGCGCAGACGGTTTTCGTTCTGCCAGCTGGCCTTGACCGGCGGCAGTTCCTTTCCCTTGTGGGTGAGGCCGTGCTGCAGGCGATTGAGGCCGTGGGCAACCATGTCGCCTTCGACTTCGACCACGTATTCCTGCTCGATCTTGGCCGCGTCGGCGGTGAGCTTGCGCAGCACCTTCCAGTCCTGGGTGAACACCAGCAGGCCGCTGGCCTTGGGTTGCAGGTCGGCGCTGGCGGTCAGGCGCAGGAAGTGCCCGCGCAGCGGACGCTTGCCGTAGCGGTGTTCTACGCTGAGGGTTTCGGCGTTCAGCGACTGCATGGCGCTGTCGACATCCATGCCGGCCGGCACGTTGAGCAGGATGGTCACCGGCTCCGGCGCGGTGGCCTTGGCGTCCTTGTCGAGCTCGACCTTTTGGTCGCCGACCTTGAACTGCGGCTCGTCGATGACTTCGCCGTCCACGGTGACCCAGCCGCCCTCGATGAACAGCTCGGCCTCCCGGCGGGAGCAACCGACCAGCTCGATGAGGCGTTTGGAGAGGCGAATCGGGTCAGTCATGACAGGGGCCGTAACAAAAAAAGGGGTGGGCATTGTACCTGCCTGGGGCCGGTTAAGCCCGATTGCATTTGCGCCGTGTGGCTTTTAGCCGCGTACGGCGCGCTGCTCCGGTTGTTTCAGGCGCATGTGCAACAGCGGATACGGCTGGCCCATGCCATCGACTTCCGAGCGGCCGATCACCTCGAACCCTTGCTTGAAGTAAAACCCCAGGGCCTGCGGGTTCTGTTCGTTGACGTCCAGTTCGTCGGCGTTCAGGTGCTCCATCGCGTACTTCAGCAGTTTCTTGCCAAGGCCCTGGCCGCGATGGGCCGGGTCGATGAACAGCATTTCGATCTTGCCTGCCGCGACCCCGGCAAACCCGGTGATGCGCTGATGGCTGTCCCGGGTGCAGATCAGCATCACTGCGTCGAGGTAGCGGGTCAGCACCAGATTCTTCAGCAGCTCGATGTAGGATTCCGGCAGGAAATCATGAGTCGCGCGGACCGAGGCCTCCCAGACCCGGGTCAGTTCCTGATAATCGCTGAGTTTCGGCGTGTGGATGACCGAGTGGTGACGCATGCCCGATAGCCTCTTTGTCATGGATGAGGGAGTCCTTCCCCTCACAAACTCTAGCCGTAAAAAAGCCCCGCATCTCGTAAAAGAGAGCGGGGCTTTCTGTATTTTTCGCGCTTAGATCTGTTCGGCCCAGAGGTCGTATTCGTCGGCGTCGGTCACCTTGCACCAGACTTTGTCGCCCGGCTTCAGGTTGCTGCCGTTGTCGATGAACACGTTGCCGTCGATTTCTGGGGCATCGAAGAAGCAGCGCCCGACCGCGCCTTGCTCGTCGACTTCGTCCACCAGCACTTCGATTTCACGGCCGATGCGCATTTGCAGGCGCGCCGAGCTGATGGCCTGCTGGTGCGCCATGAAGCGTTCCCAGCGATCCTGCTTGACGTCGTCCGGAACCACTTCCAGATCCAGATCGTTGGCTGGAGCGCCTTCGACCGGCGAATACTGGAAGCAGCCGACGCGGTCGAGCTGGGCTTCGGTCAGCCAGTTCAGCAGGTACTGGAAGTCTTCTTCGGTTTCGCCGGGGAAGCCGACGATGAAGGTCGAACGAATGATCAGGTCCGGGCAGATCTCGCGCCAGTTCTTGATCCGCGCCAGGGTCTTGTCTTCGAACGCCGGGCGTTTCATCGACTTGAGGACTTTCGGGCTGGCGTGCTGGAACGGGATGTCCAGGTACGGCAGGATCTTGCCGGCGGCCATCAGCGGGATCAGCTCGTCAACGTGCGGGTACGGGTAAACGTAGTGCAGACGGACCCAGACGCCGAGGGTGCTCAGCGCTTCACACAGTTCGGTCATGCGGGTTTTCACCGGCGCGCCGTTCCAGAAACCGGTGCGGTATTTCACGTCGACGCCGTAAGCGCTGGTGTCTTGCGAAATGACCAGCAACTCTTTAACGCCGGATTTGACCAGACGCTGAGCTTCGTCCAACACGTCACCGACCGGACGGCTGACCAGTTTGCCGCGCATCGACGGGATGATGCAGAAGGAGCAGCTGTGGTTGCAGCCTTCGGAAATCTTCAGGTAGGCGTAGTGGCGCGGGGTCAGCTTGATGCCTTGCGGCGGCACCAGGTCGATCAGCGGGTTGTGATCTTTACGCGGCGGCACCACTTCGTGCACAGCATTGACCACTTGCTCGTACTGCTGCGGACCGGTCACGGCCAGCACGCTCGGGTGCACGTTGCGGATGTTGCCTTCTTCCACGCCCATGCAACCGGTGACGATCACCTTGCCGTTTTCCTTGATCGCTTCGCCGATCACTTCCAGCGACTCAGCCTTGGCCGAATCGATGAAACCGCAGGTGTTGACGACTACAACGTCGGCGTCCTGATAGGTGGACACCACGTCATAGCCTTCCATGCGCAGCTGGGTCAGGATGCGCTCGGAGTCGACCAGTGCTTTCGGGCACCCTAGCGATACAAACCCTACACGTGGGTTATTACTCATATACTCACAGCCTGCAGGGCATACCCTGGGTAAATTTCGAGGCGCGCGATTCTATACGTTGATCAAAAAATGCGCAAAAAGATTTGTTGACAATGATTATCATTTTGGGGTTTGGGCATGGAAGATCGTAACTTAAAGCGTCCTATTAGTGACGCGCTGGAGACAGAGAAGTCAGAAGAGGACGAGTTCATCGAGGTGAAAGATGATGGCGAATGGAGTCGCGAAGCAATGAAAAAAGAACACGAAAGACTCAAAAAATACTTTGAACAGCTGAGCAAGAAAAGTTCTAAATCTCCAGTGCGAAGTTCCATGGGTTGGGTGGAAAGACTGAGATTCGGCCTAACCATGCTCGCTGGAGTTCTGATGGGATCAGCTACGGCCATCGCCGCGCTTCCAAATATAGTAAGATTCTTCGGCGGGAATTTACTTGTCGGCTCAATGGCTGTTGGTAGTATTGGGTTGCTAGTAATTGTATTTCTTTTGGCGCTTTTCTCAAGTGCGCGAAAAGAGAGTTTTGTAGATTTGGACGAAAAAATACTACGCCGTCAAGTTGAGGGTGAAGAGTTGGAGAAAGCTGAGGGTATGGATACTCTCAGGGCGATATTGAGAAGCAAACACGAACCGCCACGCTATTACGATTCCGTCTCTATAGAAGAGGTGTCCCCGAAGTATCTTTCCGAAGTTGAACAGAAGCTTTCAAGCCAAAGCCTTGAAATCACTGGCTTTGAGCATCACATGAATTCGCTGGTGCGTTCGTTGGATCTTCATATCAATCTCGCAGAAAACAAAGCTTCATTGCTTTTAGATAAGGGGACGACCTATCTGTGGCGAGGTATATTTTTCTATATTTGCTCCATAGTGGTTTGGCAAGTTGCTACGTCTCTGTATGAGGTTGGTAAGTTTGCCGTGTGGGGGATGATTTCTTGCTCCCTAACTTTTTTGGTTGTTGAATTTCTAGCGGCTTGGTTTTTACGTCAATACAAAAGTTTTACTGATTCTTCATTTAATTTGGTGCGTGTGAAGTCGGTTTTCAATCGTTATCTATTGTCTTATTTGGCAATTAAAGAGTTTTCTAACTCTGGCGAGCATCTCGTAGATATGAGGGCGCAGATGTTGAAGGTTCTTGAGGAAGATGTTAAGTGGCTTGAGCCCGCTCCCCAGAAATCAGGAGACTTAAACCATATGATTGCTATGTTTGAATCTGTTTCTGGACTCGTGGAAAAACTGAAGGTTTCAGCGAAAGATGATAAGTCAACGGCGTCAACATAATGTACGCGCACGTAGGCGGTCGTAAAGTTTATAGCTATCTTCGGTTTTCTGATCCAAGGCAAGCGTTGGGTAATAGTGCTGATCGTCAACTTCAATATGCTCAGCGCTGGGCGGAAGCGAACGGTTTGGTTTTAGATGAATCTCTTTCTTTGAGAGACGAAGGCCTTTCCGCATACCACCAACGCCATGTCAAACAAGGTGCGTTAGGAGTTTTTTTGCGGGCGGTGGAGGACGGTCGAATCAACGATGGTTCTGTTCTGATCGTTGAGGGGCTGGATCGTCTAAGTCGGGCCGAGCCTATTCAAGCCCAAGCTCAGCTGGCGCAGATTATCAATGCGGGTATCACTGTCGTTACCGCCAGCGACGGCCGCGAGTACAACAGGGCTGGTTTGAAAGCTCAGCCTATGGACTTGGTTTATTCGCTCCTGGTGATGATAAGGGCACATGAAGAGTCCGACACGAAGAGCAAGCGAGTCAAAGCCGCAATCCGTCGTCAATGTGAAGGTTGGATATCCGGTTCGTTTCGTGGGGTGATCCGCAACGGTAAAGACCCACAGTGGGTGCGATTGACCAATGAGGGATGGGAGTTGATCCCAGAGCGTGTCGCAGCAGTAAAGCGGGCGCTTGAGCTTTATCGCTTGGGACTCGGTGCCGGCCGTGCTGCAAACATCATGCATGAAGAGGGATTTCAACTGACTGAGGGAGGAATCTCCGGATTACAGATTTACCGGACGATCAAGTTGCCTGCGCTGCGGGGTGTCAAACGGTTGAGTCTGGAGGGCGAGGATTACGAGCTGGAAGAGTATTACCCGCGGGTCCTGTCCGATGCAGAATGGAATGATCTGCAGCACCTTGCTGGCCAACGGTTGCGTCGCCGAGGAGCGGGGGAGATACCAGGCATCATCACCGGGGTCGGATTGGCCTACTGCGGCTACTGCGGTACAGCGCTAGTTGCGCAAAACATAATGAAGCGTAGGCGTGTGGATGGAAGTATTGCAGACGGCAATCGCAGGTTGCACTGCACTTCCTACAGTAAAAACGGCGGGTGCTCCGCCGGTGGAAGCTGCAGCGTTGTCCCAATCGAGCAAGCGTTACTCAAGTTCTGCACGGATCAGCTCAACCTCCAGCGACTTATGCAACCAAGCGATGATGGCCAGGCTGTTCATCGTCAGCTTGTGGATGCAAGGGCGGCTGTTGCGAAGATCACAGGTCAGTTAGGCAAGGTAACTGATGCGCTTTTAGCAGATGAGAGTGGCGCCGCCCCTCTGGCGTTTGTCCGTAAGGCAAGGGAGTTGGAATCACAACTTAAAGATGCTGAACAAAGCGTTTCAACACTGGAGTATGAGGTGAGCTCAATATCCGCAGGGGCTGCTCAACCAGCCCAGGCAGAGCGATGGGCGGATCTGTCTGTCCAAGTGGAAGCGGGAGATTACGGGGCAAGAGAAAGTGTCAGGCAGTTGGTCATGGACACATTCAGTCGAATTGTCATTTTCATGCGGGGTGTGGACGCAACCGACCGCGAAGGTCAGTTCATTGATGTGCAGCTTCTCTCGCGTACGGGACAGCACCGTCTGCTTCGGATCCATCGGAAAACAGGCGATTGGGTGGCGAGTGAGGACTGGGATTAGGCCAAATATTAGCAAAGCTACATTTCCTATATACTGTCTAGATATACAGTAGTAGCAGGATGCTTTTGTGCTTCGTCAAAACCGCGTTTTTCCAATGCAGCCGTCCACCCCATTCGACCAACTTGCATGCCGTATTTACCGACAGGTCAACGGTGCCTCCGCCCAAGTCCTGCGGCGAACGTTAATACGACGATTATCTGGCGAGCGCTCCGATGACTGGGATCGACTTCTGGAGCAATTGAATAACGAGGAAAGCGTGCGCTTGAAGCCCCTAGGCGACGGGATTGCGCAATTGAGCTGGACCAATCATCATCCCTTCTGATTATCTAGCGGCTAATAAAAAACCAAAAAATATGCCGCAGGTGTTTGACATAAAATTAGCCTGAGGCTAATTTATCTCCATCAGTTCAGGGTATTGCGCTGCGGTGCCCTGATCGCTTTGGAGGTTTACACGATGTACGCCCTTTGCCTTTCGCCGGATGCGCGCTCTCAGTTATCAGATCAGGTCACTCAGAACGGCACCTTTTCGCACCATTTTTTTGCAGAAGACGGACGCTGCTGCGCGACGGCCATTGTTGCCATTGAGCAGGGCTTAGAAGATGTATCTGTTCAGGTCAGACTGGGTAGCACTGTAAACAGTTTGACCATCCCGAAAACTGATCACGTTGCCGAACGAATTGCGCGCCTTCTTGAGGAGCTTGCTCTTTGCAACGATCCGAGAATCACTCCAGACGCCGATGGGCAGTTGACGATTTCCATCCTGGAGCCAAATGCGAAACGACTGTTCAGTCAAAGTATTGAGGGGTATCGGAGTGCAAACGCGGAACTCGATGCCGCAATTGCAAAAGAAAACTGGAGCGCGATACACACAGCCCAAAGTCGCCGTGATCTCCACGCCAGTACGATCGCTTTGATCGTGAACAAGTGCTCTGTAGGTATCGAAGTAGGGGTAAGACCATGATCGGGATCCCCAAGACAGGCACGCTGGAGCTTGGCCGTATCAGTGCCAATGTCAGCAGCGGTTATCAATTCAGCACAGCCGACGGGCGTCCTGCACGTCTAGCGATTATCGATGACCAGGGCAATGTGGTCGAAGCCGGCGATGCTGTTGCACGCGAGGCGTGGAACGTGTGCGTCGCTGTAATGAAGAACTTCAAAATTGGCCAAGGTCATATCGTGGTGCACAGTGCCCCGCCTGGATCAGCTCAAGGCGATGCAGGCAAGTTATGTCCACGCAAGGCTAGAGGATGAGCTGCGAAGCTGATCGGAATGCTTTAAGGCACGCCGGTGGGTTATCAACGACGTTACATACCGGTGATTTTCGCATCGATCGCACGGCCGATAATTTCCCAAGTACCGTCCAGAGCTACCGCCTTGTACTCTGGATTGAGTGGCACCAAGTAGCCTACCCCAGCATCTAGATTGTATTGCTTGAAGGTGGTTTCGCCGCTCACGGTGTGGCGGGCGATGTAAAACTTGCCGCTGATGAGGTCAAAGCCTTCCGGGCGAATCAATATCGGAGTGCCTTCTGGGAAGCTAGGCGGTGTGTCCGATGTCATCGACTTTCCCTTGACCTTGAGCCAATACCCACGTGGCCCTGCATTCTCCGTAGACGATAGCCAATCGTCTGCAATTCCGGTCGGATAGCAGACGGAAGATTCGATCTGCTCGCCGGCGGCAACCCATGAGATTAATGGATATTCCCGGGCCTCTCGGTGAGGTTGCAGCATTGGCGAAATATTGGAATGACCACTTGTAGCCGCCATCCCCTCGATTTCGGCAGCAAGGCGTGGACTGAAGCTCTCGACCGGCTCATTTAGCAGCTTCGCCAGCACCGAAGCAAAGCGGGCATTGAGCGCATTTATACCCTTCAAATAATGGTTCACCGAAACCGGTGTTATGCCTGCGGCATCAGCAATCTTCCGTTGATTCAGCTTGAGAGCGTTCTTCTTAGAAAGATAGAGCTCGTGGGCTGCTTGGCATTCCGCGAATAGGGCAGGGGCGATGGGCTTTTTCTTAGTCATTGTCGAAGTATAAGCCGCTGGCTAACTCAAAAGATTAGCCGTAGGCATTGATTAAAAATATGTTAGCGGTTAATCTTTTGGTCATTCATCAATCTTAGGTGTATGACATGGAAGAGATGTCCCTTAGTGATTTAGTGCAACGGATGGGTCAGGCGCCTGTAGCGCGTGCGCTCGGTGTGAAACCGGCGTCGATCGCGAAAGCACTAAGAACTCATCGAAACATCACCGTAACGATCAGTGACGATGGTGCATGTGCAGCCCAGGAGACCCGCCCGTTTCCTTGTCAGGAACACTCGGCGTCACCCGATGGCTTGAAGTCCGGCCACGAGAAAGCGTTGGGACAGCCTAAATTCGGTAAACAGCCGTGACCACGTCCACACACGGACAGCAGCCCGTTTCCCGTGATCAAGTACTTGTTGCTCATGCCGCTGAGATGATTGCCCGCACCGGTTTGAGCCAAGACGATTTCGCCCAGGCGCTGAGCTGTAATCTTCATCGCCACATCCCCGCCAAGGCCGTCAGTAAAGACGTACCCGACTTTGAAATACTTGCCCAGAGCAACGACAGCGCGCCGTTCCTGAGAGCATCAGGCGCCTGGCTGCGCCGTGTAGGCCGCTGGCTCAACGGTGAGGTAGATTTGCCGTGCTGGCTTGAAGAAGCCTGGGTAGACGCTCTTGACGGCGAATTCAAAGACGATTGCATCAATGAGCTTGCCAGTCGTCACGGTCTGACTGGCGCACGCGAGCAGGAAGGTGACGGTAATCCGCTTTGTGCGTTCGGCCTGCTCGTGGCCAGGCTGGGCGATACAGTTGCCTTGGGCAGCGAGATCCTTGCAGACGGTCATATCGACCTCCAAGACATCGACAAGCTACCTAGCTTTGTCGATAGGCTCCGGTCAGTCGAAGCGCGGTGCTGTGAGCTTCGCTCGCGTGCCGAAGACGTGCTGCTCGAGCAGCACCAGAAACCTCTCCTGCAACAGGTGAATATTCGCCTGTGACACCGCCGGATAAGGACATCAAATCGCGAACGAGCGACCGCAAGGCCGGCCCCACAAAGGGCCGACCTACTGCTGTGCATCGCGACAAGAAAGATCCCCACGCGGCTCTGCGAGCGCCTGCTCGCGCACCCCGGTATTCCGCTCCCCGCCGGTTGACTGGCCAGCAGCTCAAAAACCCCCTTTTGCGGATGGCGTTCAAGCGCCTGAGCCAAATCGGCGACCTGCGCGGTATGTACCTACGCGATCTGGACACCATTCATGGTGGCCGCCGTACACGGTCTGAGAAATTCGATGCGCTGGCCAAGGTTGCCGAGCAGATGCTGCTACGCCTGGATCTGGCGACGGGCGTTATGGGATGGCTCGACGTCGAGCGGGGGCAGTTTTTCCTCAACACCCAGTGCGGTGTCGCAGAGGATAGCGGCGTCTCTGCTGCGTCCTTCAATCGCCTGCTGCACAGCATGGAACTGGCCGACTATGTTTACCGGCGCGTCGAGAAAATTCGATTGGATGAAAAGGACGAAGCTGGACTTAATCTGGTGCGAACTCGTGTCCTGGTGCGATTCACTGAAAAGTTCTTTGCTGACCTCGGTGTACGGTACCTCTGGCATCGGGCGAAAAAGGCCGCACTGAAGAAGCGTGAAAAGGAGCTGCGTGATATCAGCGGGCTTCGCCTAGCGCGTCAGGAGAAGGCGTCCCTGGAAGCCTTACGACGCGAGAAGTCTCGTACCAACTGGGAACGTAGTGAGGCGCGCAAGGTGGCTCACAGCCAGGGGGAGATGCCAGAGCAGGTCAATTCACCCGGTCGTGTTAGGGCTTTCCAGGCGCCCGACAGTAGGCCTGGTGGCGTGGACGAATCCCTGGCGCGCCTGATGCGCAGCATCCAGGTCAAGAAAGACACCTAACCCCCGAACCGATCGCATCCCCTGCGAGGTCAGGCTACGTCTGGCTGTCGAGAAAACACCCTATCTCAGCACTCAACCTTCCGCCGTGCATCGCCATGGCGGCAATCGGCCATGTGTACGTCTCCTTTACAGCGTGATTTAGCCGCGCCGCCGGCGCGCAAACGGGGCAACCAGAAAGCCTTTGAATTAAATGGAATTTTATACCCCCTTCAGCACCCCCGTTGGGTATAAAAAGATGCTTTCGAGGTGTCCACAGGGTCGGTGTGTTGGGTACAAGATGATGCCTTCGCCCAAGGGCTCAGTTCGCTGCGCTCAGCTTTTTATGAGGATCGCGGGCTACGCGCCCGCCCAGCGGCAGGGCAGTGCCCTGCACCCGGTGCTGGATACCCGGCACCTAGTGCCGTGGATCCAGCAGGCGTCAAAAGCAGTAATCGGGCGCGCCGAGGTGCAATCTAAATTTGCGAGCGGCGGTCGCGGGCACGATCTGGCGGCGCGACTGAGATTTTTGGGACGAATTTGTCAGGCCACCGGCCGCTGCGCGGGTTCCGCCGCGCCAGAGTTGTCGGTATCACGTGAGATCGCGTAGGCGGCTTATATGCCTGCGCTGCAGGCATTCCGGTGTGGGTGTTGAGAGATGTGCAGTGAGGCCACGAGAACGGGGAGGCCGGGTCGCGTTGGGGAAGTTGCGAACAGGGTACTTGGGTTAGCCTCGTTGCGAGGAGCCGACCTGCAGGAACAGTTCTTGCTGCTGATCCGCCGGCAAACTTCTGATTCTCTCAAGAAGGAGTGTGTCGAGGTGTTGTGCTGGAAGTCTCAAGGAATGCTTGAATGTAAGTTCGGATACCCAAGTGTGCCCGCACTTCGCGTCCAGGCACTGGCAGTAGAGCTTCACATAGCCACGAGTAATTTCCTCCCGTGAACTGATACGTCCTTTGTAATCGCAGGCAGTGCAGTAAATTCGCATGGTTCCCTCCCCAGGGTTTCAGAGCCATCATTATGCCGTCACCTATGGTGATAATCACCTAATACTGTGTATTTAGTCAGTGGTTTTTTCGTCTTCTTTTGGGGTTTTCCAGCTAATCCGCCTGTCCGGGCGTAGCGTGGCATTCACCTGGTCGAACAGCTGACAAATCGGCCGGATCTCATTGCTGGTATAGACCCGGTCAATCTTTTCGATGTCGCCAAAACCACCGCTGTTCTCCGGAATGATGCCAGCGAGCGCTGGGTTCATTCGCCAAGCGGCGATCACGTCGTTGCGGGTGATGTTCTTCACCTTCTCCAGCTCGTCCTTCGCTTGGAAGTCGCCCACGGGGATGATCTGGATGGCGTTCTCTTTGCCGTTCGGGATGTTGACGAACATTGATCGGAAGTTGCCCACACCCTTGCTGGAGCTGATCTGCGCACGCAGGTTGTCCTCGTCCTCCTCGGTCAGGTCGGGGTCGTTGGTGTAGAAGATGTAACCGGCGTGGGCACCGTTGCTGTAGTAGCGCCGGCGGAACAACGTGGCGGCTTCGTTGAGCAGCAGTGCCTGCATGCCGCCCAGGTAGTCCGGCACCCCGTAGATGTTCTGTTCCACGTCATAGTCGAGCACGTGCTCGATCTCGTCCTGATCGAAGTCCATGAACTTGTTGTCGGGCAGCAGCATCCGGAAGCCACCGTCGACCTTGATCCGCATGTTGATCGCTGCCAGGTGCTGCAGCTCCAAGACTTGGCCGAAAGCGTTGGTGTCGCGGTAGAAGAACGCTTCGCCAAACACCATGTAATCCAGCCCCGCGCAGCCCATCGTTCGAGCGCTGCAGCCTGCCGAGGGAATCAGCTCACGCAGCAGCAGGTTGCGCTTGAACTTCGGGATTGCGCCGTGGTGCGCGTTGGCGCGTAACAGTTTGGCCAGGCCCGGCCGCGACACTGGCGGCTTGTAGATCTCGCCGTCGTCGCTGAGAAATACGCCCAGGTACTCGCCGATGTTGCCCGACAGCACCTGCTCGGGTTCGCCGAACGTAAACGCCCGCATGGGCTGTTGCTGTTGCGCCTGCTGGTTGACCGGACGATTTCTGCGTCGATGCTTGGGCATTGTTTCCACTCGTGACGTAGCGGCTACGACGCCGCTTGTTAGTGTTCAAAGGTTCGTTTGCCAGGGCGTGCATGACCGCCCACGCGATATCGGCGTGGCCGGTCGCGTCGGTACGCGAGGCGCTGTAGGTGATCTGGCCGCTGTTGGTGGCGCCGCGTTTGATGGTCAGGAAGGCTTGAGCGATGTCGGTCCAGCCGGCATCCCACTCGATGCGACTGCCTTGAATCGTGTCCTGAGCCTTGAGCACCAGGGCGTTTTTCGTCTCAAGGCTGTAGTGAATCGGCGTCGCTTTGGCGTAGAAGTCGCGCACCAGGTCGAACACGCCATAACCCACGCCGGTGACATCGATGCCGATGTGCTGGACGTTGAAACGCTCGGTCAGCTTCTTGACCTGTGCGGCCTGGTAGGTGAACGAGTGACCACGCCAGCTGTGCTTTTCCAAGATCCGGAACTTCGCGCCAGGCTCGAGCGGCGGGGCGATGACAACGCATGTCGCATCGTCGCGAGTCCGACTTGGGTCGTACCCCAGCCAGACCGGGCTGTTGCCGAACGGTCGTTCCTCGTCGGGCTTGTAGTCCTCCCACAACGACAGGTCGGAGTAGCACCGCTCCAGATCCTTGAGGCCGAACGCGCTCTGTGTGCTGTCGATGAACTTGCAGTAGAAGAGCTGCTGAAACTTGTCCTCGTCGTACTCCAGCTGCAACTGCTCGAGGTCGAACAGATCGCAGCCGCCGTCGATCGCATCCTGAATGGTGATGGTCTTGCGCCATTGGCCGTCCGGACACAGCGCGCCTTGGGCGTACGCGGCCTCGATCGGCCAGGTGCCGCCGGCCTTTTTTCCGCGCTTGCTGTTGCGAAATTCTTCGCCGGTCCAGAACGGGTAGGCCTGGTGCGACACAGCGCTGGGCGTCGAAAAGTAGGTTTTGCGCCACTTCTTGTGGGTGCCCATGGCGCTGGCCACGGTGCTGAGTTTTTCGAAGTCGCGGATCCAGAAATACTCGTCGACGTAGACGTGGCCGTGGTAGCCCTGGGCAGTGCTGCTGTTGGTGCTGAGAAAGCGCAGTTCGGCGCCGTTGCTCAGCACGATCGGGTTGCCGGTCAGCTCGATGTCGAACCACTGCTTGGCGAACTGGATGATGTAACTGCGGAAGATCTCGGACTGCGATCGGCTGGCCGACAGAAAGACCTGGTTGTCGCCACTCAACACCGCGTCCATGAACGCTTCGCCGGCGAAGTAATAGGTCAGGCCGACCTGACGACTTTTGAGGATGTTGCGGATCCGGCAAGTCAGCGGGTTCTGTTTGGCCGCGAACAGCTCCTGCTGGTAGCGGTACATTTTGCTGATGAACTTGTCCAGGAAGTCGACTTCAGTCAGCCCGTTGATGTCGTTCTTGGCCTTCTTCTCTTTCTTCTTGCCGCCGCCTTCGCCACGACCGGAGCGATCACTACGTGGTCGCTGGCGAGGTTCCGAGGCATCGCCCGGATCGTCTCCGATCGATACCGCCGCCGGCGCCGGTTTTGCCGCTTGCTTTAGCAGTCGCTCGCGCACGGCGGTCAGCCGGTCGAGCTCGTTTAGATCGTCCTTGGAAAGGCTGCCGACCTTGTCCAGCAACAAGGTGATACGCCGGCCAACAGCGGTCAGCGGTTCCTCGTCCGACAGCATGTCCTCCCAACCACCCTGGCGGATCCAGTAATAGACGATCCGGATGTTGGGCAGGTTGAGTTGCGCCTGAATTTCCTTGGCCTTACAGCGGCGCAGAAACAGGCGTTTGGCGGCTTCTTTAACTTCGGTCGAGTAGTACATGGGCCGCAGTCTATGCGGCGAAAACGGTGAAAACGCGGTGTTAAATTCCGTGATCCTCCTAGTTTTTGAATCTAGGAGAAACGCGCAATTGAACCGTTTGTTAGAGAGCGATTCGCTCCATATCTTGGCGGCTCAAATCACCGATTGAGCGCAGTTATCGCCCATGCCCCGTTCCCTTGTTTCGTTCTGGAAACGTGTCGCCACCAGCGGCACCACCGCCGATGGTCGCGAGATCCTTCCCCAGGAACTGCGCGATATCGCCGAAACCTACAAGCCGTCCAAGTACACGGCTGTGATTTGGTGTGACCACGAGCGCTGGAGTGGTTCTCACGGCACTGTTTACGCCGTGCGTCTGGTGGAAGAGGGCGACGATCTGGAAGAGGGGCAAATTGCCCTGGAAGCCCAGCTCAAGCCCAACGATCGACTGCTGTACCTGAATGACCAGGGCCAGAAGCTGTTCACCAGCATCGAGATCACCCCGAACTTCGCCGGCAGTGGCAAAGCGTACTTGACCGGCCTGGGCGTGACTGATGAACCCGCCAGCCTGGGCACGCAGGAACTCTATTTTTCGAAGAAAACCCACAAGGACGCTTTCTACGCTGCGTCCGTGGAGTTGGGTTCCTTTGAAGAGGAACCCCAGGGCGAAGTGGGCAAGCTGATTGGCTTACTCACCGGCCTGTTCAAGCGCTTTGCAGCGGACGCCCCGCCCGCCGAACCCACCACCCCAACCGAGAGCAAACCCCCAATGGATGAAGCTACAGCAACGGCCCTTAAAGCCCTGCTGGCTCAATTGCTGATTGTCGCTGCTGGCATTCAGGCTGTGATTGAGCCCGTCGCGGAAGAGGCTCCTGAGCCTGAAGCCGCACCGATCGATGACGTGCAAGCGGCGGTCGACGGCATCGTGACCACTGCCGAAGAGGAGCGTGAGTTCGGCCGCAAGGGCGGCGCCACGAACAAAGCCCTGCTCGCCAGCATGGCTGCATTGCAGAAGCAATTCTCTGCGCTGCAGAACACCCCGACCGGCCGCCAGCTGCCACGCAACCCCGGTCCAGTGACCACTGCCAAAAAGCGGGTGCTCTGACATGGGTCAGCCATTGAGCGCCAAGGGCGCCAAGCAATATGCCGCGCTGCAGGAAGCGATCGCCGAAACCTACGGTGTTGAGCGCGCCAGCAAGTCTTTCAGCGTTGAACCGTCGATCGCGCAAGAGCTGAACGATTCGATCACCGCCAAGGCCGATTTCCTGGAGCGCATCAACGTCGTTCCGGTCAGCGAGATCAAAGGCGAAAAAGTGTTCATTGGTGTCAACGGTCCAGTGACCGGCCGCACCAACACCAAGACCACCGATCGCGAGGCCAAGGATGCTTCGGCGCTGGAAAACACCACCTACGAACTGAGCGACACGCAGTCCGACGTAGGTTTGCCATACGCGAAGATCGACGCCTGGGCGAAGTTTCCGGACTTCCAGGATCGCTATTCAGGCGCGGTGCAGAAGCGTATCGCCCAGGACCGCATCGTGATCGGCTTCCACGGCACGCACGCGGCAACTCAAACCGATCTGACTGCGAATCCAAAGCTGCAGGACGTGAACAAGGGCTGGCTGCAACAACTGCGTGAGCAGGCCCCGCAGCAGGTGCTCAAGGAAGGCGCTGCTGCAGGCAAGGTGACACTCGGCGCCGGCGGCGACTACGCCAACCTCGATGCCCTGGTGCATGACACCAAGCAAATGGTCGACGAGATCCTGCGCGAAGACGGCGACCTGGTGGCGATCATCGGTTCCGATCTGTTGGCGGCTGACAAGGCCAAGCTGTACACCAAACAGGGCGACACCCCGAGCGAAAAAGAGCGCATCGAAAACCTGCAGGTCATCGCGACTTACGGCGGTCTGCCTTCGTTCAGCGTGCCGAACTTCCCGGTCAATGCCGTGTTGGTCACCAGCTGGGACAACCTGTCGATCTACTTCCAGGACTCCAGCTGGCGCAAGCAGGCCGTCGACAACCCGAAGCGCTCCCGCGTCGAGGACTACAACAGCCGCAACGAAGGTTACGTGATCGAGCAGTTGGAAAAGATCGCGCTGACCGAGAACGTGGAGCTGCTGGCGTGAGCCTGGCCCTGGCGCACAAGCGCCGCACCTTGGCCATGGGCGTGACCGCTGTCGCGGCAGCGCAGTCGAGCGCGGCAATGCCGTACACCCCGGCCGACGCGCTGAGCAGTCCGGCTAACGCTCGCAAGAACCTGATGCTGCAGGAAGCGTCGTTGGATCAGGATCTGGCGCGCCTGAGCGCGATGAAGGGGGCTTTGGCAGGACGCCAATTGCTCAAGCGCGACGAGCTGCTGCCCAAGTACCAGGAATACGTACAGCGCTACTGCGAGTCGGGGCTGAACTTCACCAATCGCGTTGCGGTGCAGGTGATGGTGTGGCTGTTCGATACCGCCCAGTTCGAAGACGCACTGGAGCTTGCCGACTTTCTGATGGAGCAGGGCCAAAAGATGCCGGAGCGATTCAATCGCCGAGACATCCAGACCTTTGTTGCGGATGCAATCGCCGATTGGGCGTACGACGAATACAACGCCGGCCGCAGTCCTGAGCCTTACCTGTCCGACCTGTTGCCCCGCGTTGACGGTGAATGGGACCTGCCTGAGCAGATCCCTAGCAAATACCACAAGTTGATCGGCATGCGCGCTATGGAGGCTGAGCAGTGGGAAACCGCGCTCAAGCATTTGGAACGCTCCACCGAGCTGTACCCGAAAGCCGGCAACGACACCCGCATCAAAAAGGTCCGCAAGGCCTTGGAAAAACAAGCGGCCGCTAACCCGGCTTCCGAATAACCGACTACCCCCCCAAGCGGGGACCTGTGGAAGTGAGCCGCCCATTTATGGACCGTCCCACTGAAAACAGGCTCCCCGCCCTATTCGAGCGGCCAGCAATGAGCTTTTCCGGGAAACCCACCACCTTTGTGGAACAAGCGATCGAGAACGACGGCTTCTGGCCGGACCTCTCCGTGTCCGAGTTCCAGAAAGGTTATCGGTTGCCGGCAGAGCACCTGATCGAAATGCTGGTCATCAACCTGACCACCGCCATGACAGACGTAAATCGTGACTTGGCGAAGTTAAAAGCGCGATGGAAAGACGCTGGAGTGTCACGCGTTGAGTCTGCAGACACCACCGTCCTTCCGGAGCGCACCTTTCAAGCAGAGACGTACAAGCGCGCTGTGTATTGTCGCGCCAAAGCCAGTTTGTTGCCGGAGTTTGCTTCAGTAATTCGTCGTGAAAGTGCCGAGAATCTTGGCAAGGAAGCCCCCGAGCGAAAAGAAACGTACCTCGAATTCAGCCAGCAGGCCGTTCGGTCGCTGCAAGGCCGTAGCCGCGTAACGGCGGTGCTGCTGTGATCAAGTTGCAAGGACTGACAGCGTATCTGTTGGAGCGCCGCCTGGTCCAGCCTGAACAACTCGACAGCTGGACGGAGCAGGTAAAGCTTTCGCTGATCTGGAAACCCGACGTCGACGGCATGCACTTCGCCGATATGCACTATCGCGCCGCGATTGTCCTGGAGCGTTTCGCCGACCATCCGGCACGGTTGATGGCTCTGGTTGGGAGCTGGCTGGAAAACCACGACTCCAACCGCGACCACCACGAACTGCCGGCGCCGGAGTTCCTTGTAGAACCGTTGGATAACGACCTCTTCGACGTGGAAATCACGCTGGAGTTTGTCGAGCCGCAGTATCTGGCCGAAGACCCTGCCGGCGAGATCGGCGCCTTCGGTAAGACCTGGGCTTTCGTCCCGTTTGACCTGTGGGTTGCCGAGAACGGCGAGGTGGCCACCGGTGACCGCTAATCCGTGCGACCTCGATGTCAGGGGCCTACTGAACGTAGACGCTCAACTTGCGCTGCTGGAGCTGCCGCCGGTGTTGCGCCGACGTCTGCTCAACAACGTGACCAAGCGCGTGCGCTCGATGAGCCGCAAGCGTCAGCGCGCCCAGCAAAACGTCGACGGCTCGCCGTTCGCTGAACGCAAAGGATCTGCCAAGGGCAAGAAAAAGATGGAAGCCGGGCTGGCCAAGCTGCTGCAAGTCACGCGAGTCAGCGCCGACGAAGCCGAACTGGGTTGGAAAAACGCGCTGACTCGCTGGGTCGCCACGCAACAACACAACGGTGCTACCGAGCGGCGCACGGCTGCACAGATGCGTCGCTGGAACACCGTACCGCCTGGCATCGCATGCACTGAAAAACAAGCGAAACGCCTGCGCCGATTGGGTTTTCGTGTCCGCCAGAAGGGCAAAAAGACGCCGGCCCGGCCTTCGGTTACATGGATTCAACAGCATGTGAACTACGCCAAGGCCGGTCTGCTGATCCGCATTCTGAACGATGAGAAAACCGAGACATCTGGCGCGCAAAGCTGGGACATCACCCTGCCAAAACGTCAGTTCCTCGGCGTGGCAACCGGCAATGAAACCCGCGAGCTGGTTAACCAGGTCTTTCAACAAATCCTAACTTCACCCCGTTAACGAGGCACTACATGGCACTCGGTCAAGTCACCGTCGACAACCTCAATCTAGGCCAGGGTGCCGTGACAGAGGTTGAGCGTTACTTTCTTTTCATCGGCCCCGCCGCCAAAAACGTCGGCCAGGTCATCCCGCTGAACACCGACAGCGATCTGGACGCCGCTCTGGGCATCCCGGCGAGCGACCTGAAAACCCAGATTACCGCCGCTCGCTTGAACGGTGGCCAGCGCTGGGCCTGCATGGCGGCCCCGATCGGCCCCGAAGGCGACTGGGCCACCGCTCTGCAGAAAACCCAGCAACAAGGGGTGTCGGTGGAAGGGATAATTGTCACCAAGCCCGTGACGAAGGGCGACGAACTGTCGGCCATGCATGACGCAGCCGTCGCCCTGAACAACACCTACGGCCGCCGGGTTTTCTTTCTGGCGAGCAGTGCCGGCATCGCCGTCGACCAGACCTGGGCGCAGTACCTCACCGAGCAAAAAGCGTTGGTAGCGGGTCTGGCAGCGCCGCGCGTTTCACCTGTACCGCAACTGCACGGTAATGACTTGGGCGTGCTGGCTGGCCGCTTGGCCAACTCGGCTGTGAGCATTGCTGATAGCCCGATGCGCGTGGCCACCGGCCCGGTGTTGGGCCTTGGCGACGTGCCTATTGATAGCGAGCTGATTCCGCTGCCGTCCGCTGTACGCAGTGAACTGGATCGGGCGCGGTTTTCTGTCACCCAGACCTACCCCGACTATCCGGGGGTGTACTGGGGTGACTGCAACATGCTGGACACCCCCGGTAGTGACTTTCAGGTCGTGGAATACCTGCGCATCACCGATAAGGCCGCTCGCCTGATCCGCCCGCTGCTGATCCGCCGTGTCGCTGATCGTCGCTTGAACAACACGCCCAACAGCATGGCGGTGAATACCAACCAATTGATGGCGCCACTGCGAGCCATGGCCAAGTCCATCAAGTTCAACGGCGAGGTGTTCCCCGGTGACATCGAGCCGCCGAAAGACGGCGACCTGGTGCTGGAGTGGCAGAGCAAAACCAAAGTCGCGGCCTACATCAAGCTCAAACCCCTCAACTGCCCGAAAGACCTCACGGCGAACATTGCCCTGGATCTTTCCACTGACAAAGCGGAGTAACGCCCCATGGCAAAGATTGGCGGCAAGAACTTCGACGTGAGCCTGGGCGATATCGCGCTGCACGTCGAAAGCTGCACCCTGGACATCACCGACAACTCGGCCGTGGCCCAAACCCGGGGCGTGCCTGACGGTTACGTCGACGGCGACGTGGCCGCTGCCGGTGAACTGGAGCTGGATAGCTCCAACTTTGAGTTGCTGATCGACGCGGCGCGATCGGCGGGCAGCTATCGCGAGTTGAAACCGTTCGATGCGGTGTTCTTCGCCAAGGCCGGTGAAGACGAACTGCGTGTGGAGGCGTTCGGCTGCAAGGTGAAGATCTCCAGCCTCTTGTCGATCGACCCGAAGGGTGGCGAGAAGACCAAACACAAGGTGCCGTTCGACGTCACCAGTCCGGACTTTATCCACATCAACGGCGTTCCCTACCTGGCTGCGGCCGAGATCGAGGGGATCCGTTAATGGTGGACTGGTTCGACCGCGCCCAGGAGCTGGAGCAACGCCAACGTGACCAGGCGATCAAGGCCCAGCTACTGACGCCTGTGCCGGTCGGGCCAAGCCTGACCCATTGCGAGGACTGCGACAAAGAGATCCCGCCGGCACGCCGTGCGCTGGGCGGTAAAACGCGATGCGTCCCGTGCCAGACGGGCTTTGAGCAGAGTAAACGCTGATGACGACTGACGCCGCACGCCTCGGAACGCTGGAGCAGAGATTCGCTGTATTTGAACACCGGCTGAGCGAGTTGGAAGACCGCCACGAAACCGTGCCTACCCGCGTGACCAAGTTGGAACAAGGGTTCGAACACATGGCCGGGCAACTGTCGGAACTGAACGCTGGCCAGCAGACCTTGACGGTCGCGGTAAACGACATCGGCGCGAAGGTCGGGCGCTTGCTGACCATTCTTACGGTGGTCGCTTCTGTGCTGCAGATGGTTGTGCCGGCACTGCTGCGGGTGTGGTTTCCATGAGCCTGCGCGGAAGGATTCAGGCCGGTGTGATTGCGCTGGCCAGCGCTCCGTTGGTGATCTTCCTGGGCACTTGGGAGGGCAACGGCCAGAACACCGTCTATGCCGACAAGTTGGCCGGCGGACTGCCCAGCGTCTGCAAGGGCATTACTCGACATACCAGCCCGTTCCCGGTGGTGGTCGGTGATTACTGGTCACCTGAGCGTTGCGCGGAGGTGGAGCAGCTGGTGATCCGCAAAACCCAGCTGCAGCTCGCCGACTGCATCACCAACCCGAAGGTGGGCCAGAACACCTTCGACGCTCTGACCAGTCATGGCCACAACGTGGGTGTGCCCAGCACTTGCGCCAGTCGGGCGGTGGCGTTGATCAACGCCGGCCGCATCGCTGACGGCTGCAGGGCGTTGGCCTGGGCACCGGACGGCAAGACGCCGGTATGGGCTTATGTGACAGACGCGCAGGGCCGCAAGCGCTTCGTTCAAGGCCTGCACAACCGCCGGCTGGCTGAAATGGAACTGTGCCTGAAATGAGTCTTTCCCCGTTGCGTTTGGCGCCTTTCGTGCTGCTGCTCGCCTTGCTGCTGTGGGTGGCTTTTGATCGGGTAACCGATCAGCGCGACGACGCCAGGCGCGAGCGCGACAGCGCGCAATGGGAAGCGAACGGCCTGCGTGAAGCGGCCCGGATCAGCGGCGAGATGCTGGCCGAGCGGGATGCGATCGACCAGCGAAACACCAAGGAATTGACCGATGCACTCACTGAAAACAAGCGCCTGCGCCGCTCTGTTGGCGATGGCACTGGCCGGCTGCATGTCCGCGCCACCTGTCCCGCCGCCGGATCTGTGCCCGCCGCCGCCGGCACCGCCCGCGTGGCTGATGCAGGACGCGCCGAACTCGCAGCAGACGCTAGACCGGATTATTTCACCCTCCGAGATCAGCTCGCCTTAAGCCGGCAAATGATCCTCGGACTGCAGCAATACGTCCGTGGCGTGTGCCTGCGATCGCAGGCACACCAGGACACCACTTTTTCCAACCTCAACAAGAGACCAACACCATGAGCCAACAGAACAACACCGAAATCACCCTGGAAGTCGGCGAAGCGGAATTCACGTTCAGCCTGACCCCGGCTGACGTGACCAAATACTTCAATGCCCTGACCCAGACCAACAAGGTCGCCCCGGGCAACAACCTGCTGATGACCACCGTCAAGCAAGAGGAAAAGGCCACGCTGAAACCGTTGCTGGGCAATCCCGTGATGGTGATGCAGCTCGCCGGCGCGCTGCTTGAGGAGTACGCGCCGAACGTCGAGGTGATCGTAAAAAAGCGCACGAGCACGCTGAGCGCTTAAGCGAAAACGGCTTGGGCCAGCTCATGGCCCTGACGAGCCGCTGGCTACCTGGTGCCGAACCCACGCCCGAGGCGATGGGGACGGCCAAGTGGCTGGAGGACGAATACTGGAAACGCATGGAGTTTGCCGTGGCTAACGGCATCGCTCTTGCGCTGAACGGGTAACGACATTGGCAGACCGTAGCGCCAGCCTGGCTTTCATCTTGAGCCTGACCGACAAGGTCACCGCGCCCTTGGGCAAGGTGAAAATGGGTTTTTCCGAGCTTGCGGATCAGAGCGAACAGCACATCAAGACGATCGGCCTGGGCATGGCTGGCGTGACGGCGGCTGTGGTCGGGATTCGTGAGTCCATGGAACCGGCGCTGGAGGTCAATCGCGCTCTGGGCGACGTCCGATCGCTGGGCGTGGCCGAGGATGCGTTGTCTGCGCTCAATGCCAAGTCGCTGCAATTCGCCGTGAGCTATGGTGAGAACGCCAAGGATTTTGTGGCCTCGGCGTATCTGATCGAGGGCGCCATCAAGGGACTTGCCGGCAACCAGCTCGCCACGTTCACCAACACCAGCAACTTGCTGGCAAAGGCCACCAAGTCCGACGCCGAAACCATGGGTGAATACGTCGGCACGCTCTACAACCTGCAGAAGTCCCAAGCGGACGCGATGGGGAAGGGCGCGTGGGTGGAAAAGCTCGGCGGGCAAACCGCGCTGGCCGTGCAGCTGTTTCGCACGAGCGGCGCCGCGATGAAAGACGCCTTCAAGGAAGCCGGTGCGATCGCCACCACATCGGGCGTCGATCTCGCCGAACAGATGGCGGTGATCGGCACGCTGAGCAGCACCATGGAAGGCGGCGACGCTGGCGGGCGCTACAAAGCGTTTTTCGAAAACATCGGCGCCGCCTCTGAAAAGCTCGGCATGCAGTTCACCGATCAGCAAGGCAAAGTCCTGCCGATGATGACCATCCTGGACAAGCTGCAGGGCAAGTTCGGTGATCTGACCACAGCGTCGGCCGGGGCCAAACTGGTCGAAGCCTTCGGCGGTGAAGGCGCCCAGATAATCGGTGCGCTGGCCAAGGACACCGATCGGCTGCGCAACGGCATCGAGCAGTTGGGCAAGGTGCGCGGTCTCGAAAACGCCGAGCAGATGGCCAGGGCCATGGTCGATCCATGGCAACAGTGGGCATCCCTGGTCGAGGTCATGCGTGTGGTGTTTGGCCAGGTGCTGATCCCGGTACTGACGCCGTTCATGAACAAGATGGTCGACATCGGCAAGACCCTGGTGCGTTGGTCGCAGCTGTTTCCCAACATCACCCGGGTGATCGGCATCACCGCACTGACCATCATGGCGATCGTCGGCGCCATGTCGTTGTTGACCGTCGTGGTCGGCGTTGCACGAATGACCTGGCTGGGTCTGGTGTCGGTGTGGAAGGTTGTCCAACTGCTCAACCTGCGCACGGTCGCCGGCTTCGTCCTGCAGAAACTGGCGATTCTGGCTTACATGGCCGTGATCTACACGCTCAGCGCCGGCCTTGCCCTGGTGCGTGGCGCCATGCTGCTGTGGCAGGGCGCGATCTGGCTGGTCAACGCGGCACTGTTGGCCAATCCGATGGTTTGGGTTGTGGTCGGTGTTCTCGCCCTGGTGGCCGTCATTGTCGCGGCGGTTCACTACTGGGACGAATGGACGTCTGCCCTGATGAACACGGCCGCGTTCCAGTTCGTCGCCGACAAGCTCCAGAAACTGTCCGACTGGTTTAACTCCATGGGTGGCTGGTCAGGCATGGCCAAAGCCGCATGGGACAGCATCGTCGGCATTTTCACCAAGGCCGTAAACGGCGTGATCGAGCTGCTGAACAGCATCCCGGGCGTGAACATCGAAGCGCGTTTCGGCGGCATGCCTGAAGTGCCTGGCGTCGACGCCGCGACCAATGCCGCTGATACCGCCAACGCCGCGCAGAAAGCCCAGCAGACCATCAACGCGGCAATCCCCAGCCTTTCGCCGGCGCGCCCTTCAGCGGTGCCGCCCGGTGGCTTGCTGACCAGCATCCAGAACAACAACAGCAGCCAGAGCAAGGGCACGCATGTGGAAAACGTGAACATTCACACGGGCAAGGCGATGACCCCGTTGGAGATGGAAAACATGGTCGCCATGGCGGTCGGCGGATGAGCGAATACATAGACCTGTTGATCGTCGACAACGACCTGGCACTGGATCCGTCGCATCAACCTTTGCTCATCGATGACCGCGCCTGCATCGCCCAGGACATCGCTCACATGATCCGCGACAGCGGGTTATTGGTGACGCTGGTCGCTGAGCGCGATCGGCTGCGGCAGCGCGACTGCATCCAGCAACTGGAATTGCTGGTCGAGAACGATCAGCGCCTGGTGCCCGGTACGGCACGCATCACCCAGCAGGAACCGGGCGTGTACCTGGTCACTGCGAAAACCCTGAAATTCGGTTCGATTGAGGTAAGTCTGTGAGCCAGGTCGATTTTAAGAAGGTGATCGCCGACGCCGGCATCCCGACCACCGAGGCCGGTTTGAAGGCCGCGTGGGAAAAGGAGGTTGAAGCCCAAGGCGCGAAGGTGGCCAACACCAGCAGTTATTCGCCGTTCTGGCGGGTGATGACTGCGCTGGTGACCAAACCGGTGTTGTGGCTGCTGGACTTTCTGTGTCTGTCAGTGCTGCCGAACTTCTTTGTGAAAACGGCGGTGGACGCCTGGCTGGACATGCTCGCTTGGGCGGTCAACGTCGAGCGTAAAGGCGCGACCAAAGCCCAAGGCAAATTGCTGTTTACCCGGGCCGTGCCGGACGGCGTGCTGGAGCTGGAAAAAGGCATTGTGGTGCAGTCAGCGGCCATCAACGGCAACGTCTACAAACTGATCACCACGGCGCCGGCGACATTCGCAGCAGGCCAGCTGCAGCTGGAAGTGCCGGTGGAGGCGATCGAGTCCGGCAGTGGCTTCAACCTCGCCCCGGGTTACTACGCGATCTTGCCGGTGCCCATCCCCGGCATTGTCCAGGTGGTGAACAAGGACGGTTGGCTGGAATCACCAGGTGCGGATCCGGAACCGAACGACCAGCTGCGTTTGCGTGTGCGCAATCAGTTCTCGGCGGTGAACCAGTGGCACACCGACGCGGTGTATCGCGCCATGATCTCGGCCTTCCCGGGCGTACGTCCGGACGGCGTCTATTTTGAACACGGCGCACCGCGTGGGCCGGGCAGTGCAAACGCCTATGTGCTGTTTGACGCGGGTGTGCCGGCGGCCAGTTACCTGGAAAAGATCAACGCGCATATCCGCGACCAGGGTAACCACGGCCACGGTGATGATCTGCTGGCCATGGTCATGCCGGAAACTCTCTCCAGCATGGTCGTGAACGTCTGGCCGTTCCCGAATCAGACGCCAGAGCAGAAAGCCACACTGAAGCAGGAGGTGGAATTCTTTGTGCGTGCGGCCTTTCGCGAAAGCACCCCCCGCGACTACCAGCCCACGCTGACCTATCCGCAAGCGCGATTCAGCAAAAGCCGCCTCTGCACCGAGCTGCACGAACAATTCCCAAACATTGAAGCCGTGAAAATCACGCCGATGGTGGATGCGGTGAATGGTCTGTCCATTCCCCGCCTGGAGAACCTGACGGTGGTGATTCAGTGATCAAGATCAAATTGCCGTTCTGGCTTGAAGGCACTGAGCTTTCAAAGCTGGTCAGTGCTGCACAGGCGTGGTGGGAAACCGTCACCGGTTGGCTGCGCTGGCCCTATTCGCAGATCAATCCCGATACCTGCCACATGAGCATTCTTGAACTGTGGGCCTGGCAGCGCGACGTGACGCGCTTTCAAGGTGAACCGGAATCCCTGTTCCGCCTGCGTGTGAAATACGCCTTTATCAACTCCGTCGACGCCGGAAGCACCGCCGGCTTGAAGCGCATTTTTATGCGTCTTGGCGTGGGTTACGTCGAGATCGAGGAGCGCCAGCCCGATCGGGATTGGGACGTCGTACTGCTGAAATTCAGCAACGCCCAGTTGTCGCTGAACCCTGAGCTGTTGCGCGTGCTGATCCAGCAATACGGCCGCACCTGTCGCCGTTATGACTTCGTGACCATCACCCCCGTGGGGCTGCAAATCGCCCTGATCGACTTCAACGACGACCAGCAAACGCTGGTTGCCAGCCTGTAGGAGCGCACCGTGAGCGCCAGTATTACTTTGGCCGGCGAAAGCCAAATCGCCCTTAAACAAGGTCAACAAAAGCCGCTGACCATCACGCGGTTCATCTTCGCCAACGTGCCCGACCTGAACCCTGAAACCCCGGTCGACCGCGCTGCCGGCAAACCGCCTGCGGCGCAGATTGTCCACGTCTACGACATCCCCAAAGAAAACGCCGGCTTCGTGAATCCCAACCAGGTCGTGTACAGCGCTCAGTTGGGTTCGGATATCGGCGACTGGGACTTTAACTGGGTCGGCCTTGAGGACGCGGACGGCCTGCTGTTCGCCGTGTCCTACGTACCGCTGCAACAGAAGCGCAGGAACATCCCGCCGCAGCAGATCGGCAACAACGTTACCCGAAACTTTCTGGTGGCCTATGACGGCGCCATGCAACTGACCGGCATCACGATTGACGCCAGCACCTGGCAGCATGACTTTACCGTGCGCCTTGCCGGCATCGATGAGCGTGAGCGTCTGAGCAATCGCGAGATGTACGGCCGCGCCTGTTTTTTTGGTAATTCGCTGGCATTCGGCAAGAGCGAAAACGGGTTTCAGTTGGGCGCGGGTACTGCCTACATCGAAGGCATTCGGGTATCGATGACAACCCCATGGCCGTTCACCGGTGTCATTCCCGCCGGGACAATTACCCTCGACGTCTGTCTGGAGCGGCAACTGAACGACCGGGTGGCGACGTGGAAAGTTGTCTACGGAGAAAAGTCCGATTACACCGATTCGGCCGGCGTGCGCCATTACTGCGTGCCGATCGCCTTTTACACATCGCCAACGGCTTTTTGGGACGCGCGCCAGCCTGAGCCAATCGCCGGACCACTCGTTCAACACTTCGCGGCGCGTGATGGTGATTACGCGAACCTGCGCGCCCGTGGCACCACGAAAGAAGACGTAGACCTGGGCAACCTGCCCAACGCCAAGAGCGACGACCCCAACACCAATAGCAGCGAAATACTGGCGACGACCGCCGCGTTGAACAAACTGCAGAAGCAAGTCGGCGATTCGTTGACCGGCATGGTGGCAGCGTTCTCCATGTCCTGGGCGCCGGCGGGTTGGCTGAAGTGCAACGGGGCGGCGGTTTCCCGCACTACGTACGCGCAACTTTTCGCTTGGCTTGGCACGCACTACGGGGCCGGCGACGGTTCAACCACTTTCAATTTGCCTGACATGCGCGGTCTGTTTCCGCGAGGTTGGGACGATGGGCGCGGTGTGGATCCTGGTCGGGGTTTCGGGTCGTTCCAGGACATGGCGCTGCATTCTCACGCTCACTCGGCCTCGGCCGCTGCCGTTGGCGATCACTTGCACACTGCCTGGACAGACGCGCAGGGCAACCACGTCCACAGTGCCTGGACTGACGCGCAAGGCAATCACGACCACGGGTTCCGAACGGTCGACAACGGTGCAGGCGTCAATGTGGGTTACCCGGCAGGCGGCAGCGTCTGGACTGAACTTGAGATCGGCGGCGGGAAGAATGCCGACGGTCGGCCGATGCGCACCGACTACCAGGGTAACCACGCACACAACGTCGGCATCGGCGCCGCTGGCCAGCACGCGCACAACGTTGGCGTCAGTGGCGGCGGTGCGCACACCCACGGCGTGACAGTCGCCGCCGCCGGCGGTACCGAAACCCGGCCGAAAAACTTGGCCCTTCTTTTCTGCATCAAGTATTGAGATCGAGCATGACGGACAAAATCGTTTATCAGACCGACTATCTCGGCATCTTTATTGGTGCCGTGAAAGCTGAGGAATCGCCGCTGGAAGAGGGCGTGTATCTGATCCCCGGTGGCTGCGTGGAGATCGCACCACCAGCGGTTCCAGAACACAAAGCCGCGTGGTGGAACGGCAAAGCCTGGCAGCTTGTGGATTACCTCGGCGGCGTCATGGTGTACAGCACCGAGACCGGAGAACCACTGACGCTGAAAGGCTTCGAACCCGTGCCGTCCGGCTACACCATGCAAAAGCCAGGGCCGAACCAGATCTGGAAGGATGGCCAATGGATCGACGACATTGAAGCCGTGCTGGCTGCTCTGCGTGACAAGAAACTGCAGGTGATCGCTGCCGGCTGCACGGCCTACATTGCCGGCGGGTTCAGTTCCAGCGCGTTGGGTGAGCCATACCACTACAGCAGCGCGATCGACGACCAGGTGAATTTAAACGGCCAGGTGCTGCTGGGCATGGATGACGTTTACCCGTGTTATGACGCCGACCAGGTGCTGGCATTCCGGCCGCATACCATCGCCCAGTTGCAGAAAGTCAGCCTTGACCTGGTGCGTTTCCGGCAAGCGGCGCAGCAGCACGCCGAAACCTTGCGTCAGGCTGTGGCAAAGGCGCAGAAAGACAAAAACCTCAAAGCAATGAAAGCCATCACCTGGACGCCGCCGGCATGAGCTGGGCACCGGTGACGATGCGCTGGCCAGAGCAGGCCACGCAATGGATGGGCGAGCTGTCAGCGGCCAAGGATCTGGCCGGCGGGGAGCTGGCCAACACGGCTCAGCGTCTGGCCGGGCTTGGCGGGTTGGCCAATACCAACCCGGGGCCGGTCGGTGATGCCGCAAAAGGCGCGATCAAGGCCGGACGCGCAGCGCTAGCCGAGCAGTTGGGCCAGGTGCCGGCGTGTCTGGTTGTGACACCGTTTCAAAGCGGCGTTGGCCAGGGTGCGGGCTATCAGCGCTTTCTGTCAGCGCCCAATGCGCTGGAACATCTCGCCAAGAAACTGGAAGACGCCAGCGACAGCGGGCGCCCTACCGGGCCGCAATACGCGTTGTCGATCCTGTTCCTGGGCACGCGCCTGGAACAGTTGGCCAGCGGCTTGGCACGATTCAATGCACTGCTGCCGATTCCTGACTTGGTGCGCACCGAGCGCCGGGCGCAACACCTGCTGAAGCTTGAAAGCGAAAAGTGGGAGATCCCCGGCGCCGGGCCGCTGCCGCGCTGGCAGGGTTTGCCGCTGGAACGTTGCACAGTGGTCAAAGCTGCCAAACAGTCCATGGCCGGCCAACTGGCGGTGCTGGAGGGCTACGCGGCCGACAGCTCGCCGTTGGCCGATCTTGCAGCGCTGGCAGCGCGCAAGAGTGCCCAGCAGCAGGGACGGGATAAGCAACTGGCTGACCTGAAAGAGTTACTGGCTGGGGGAAACCCTGACGTCAGCATGCGCGCGCGGATGATCGGCCCGGGCACCGCTGGCGAATTGCGCCGCGAACTGTTGGCCGGTGACGCCCCGGGCCACGAATGGATTCAATGCGCCGGGGTTTTGTTGGTCGGCAGCAAAGAGGGACTGAGCTTTGTGCAGGAGTTGGTAGGCCTATGACGCTGCTACTCGACGGGCAAAAAGTCCAAGGCAAGAACCTCAAGGTCACGGCCAACCTGCGAATCGAAAGCGGCGATATGTCCGGCCAGACCAGCAACACCGACAAGGCGCACAAAGGCTTCAAGCCCAAGACGTTGGCCGTCTCACTGATGATTCCCTTTGTGGATATAACCCAGCTGACGGATCTGATGCGCATGGCGGAATCCACCGCCGACGGCGGTCAATTGCATCTGTACCGGATCGTGAACGACACGGCCGAGGCTTTCGGCGTACGCCAGGTGGAGTTCTCCGACGGCGTCAGTGCGCGGGAGGCGGACACCCTGAAAGCCTGGCTGGTGCAGTTCACTCTGAGCGAGCGCGAATCGAACCCGGAGAAAGTCGAAGGCCGGCGCGCCGGCAACAAGGTCAACGCCCAAGGCGCCCCGGGCAGCACGGTCGGCGAAGGCGGTGCCGGTGACGCAACCAATGACAACCCCGCGCTGAGCGGCTTTGAAAAAGTGCTGGGCCGTGTGGATAAGTGGCTTGGGAGTGAGCAGACGTGAAGCTGCACAAGGTATTGGCCATCAATGGCGCGCCGATCCGGCTGATCAAGGAAGACGTCAGGTTGGACGCTACCAGCCCTGGCCGGGCGAACTTCACAGTTCAATCCCCTGTGCCGCTGAAGGGGCTGGTGACGCTGGATATCGGCTACAACGAGGGCACGCTGCAACGGCACTTCATCGGCTACATCGAGCGTTGCACGGCCGCCAACGCGGTCGAACAGGTGCTGTTCTGCCGTGAGCTGGCCGCCGTGCTGGCCAACCCCCTGCCGTTGAACCTGCGTCATGTGGATCTGCGGGCCGTGCTGGCCGAGGTCAGCAACCAGACCGGGCTGCGCTTTCGGGTTCCCGATCGGCCTTATGCCAGCGTGAAGGCGCCGTATTTCTACAGCCTCGCCGCCGGATATCAGGCGATGGACAGTCTGGCCCGAGTGTTCAGCATTCCCGACTTCACCTGGCACCAGCTGGGCAACGGTGAAGTGTTCGCCGGCAGTTGGGCCGACAGTTTTTTTGGCGCACGTGCGCCGCTGCAAATCCCCACGGAGCTGTTCGACGGCTACCAGGGCAACCAGAGCGCGATGGTCGCGGCCCTTCCCGGGTTGCGCCCAGGTGCAACAATCAATAACGGCGAGCGCATCACCACGGTGTCGCTTGCCAATGACCAGATGGCTATCCGATGGAAGACGCAATCCGCCGCGCTGTAGAGCGCCAATTCCCCGAACTCACCGGGGGTTACCACCTGCCGCGTTTTGCCCGGGTTACCGCCGTGGCTGATGCGCCGGCGGATGCCGGACTGTGCGACGACTTCCGTCCGCGCTACGCCGTCGACATTGTCGTACTTGGTCCGGATGACGAGCCAGATCCGACCATGCCGCCGCTCAATGGCGTTCCTTTGCCGTTGCCCACCGGTGGCGAGGAAATGGGCATTTACGCCTTTCCGGAGGAGGGCACGCGGGTCGTGGTGTGCTTTGCCTACGGCCTGCCGAACAAACCCTACATCCAATCGATCCTGCCGCACGGCCTGAGCATGCCCAAGGTGCCGAAGGGTGATCAGGTGTGGCAGCACAGCGAGGCCGCCCAACAGCGCGTCGATTCCGACGGCAACTGGCTACGCCAGACCGATGGCAAGATCCGTGATCAGGCGATCGAGCGCGAAGTCGAAGCCCTGGACAACCGCGAGCAGTTCCAGAGCCACACGCAGACGATTGATGACCACTCGACCGAGAATGTGGGTGGTGTGAAAAAGATCGAGGCGCTGGGCGCGCTCAAGCTGATGTCGGGCGGATCCGCGAGCCTGGCGGCGGTGAACGATCTGCACCAGGCGACCGGTCGAGATCTGAATCTGGTGGTGGGTCAGAAGCACAACGCCACGGTGGGTGGCGATATGCATGAGCGGATTGAAGGACTGCGAACAAGCATTACCAGTATCAGTCAGCGTTTGGAGGCCCCAAAAACATGGTTAGGATCGAATTCGATTAATGTCCTCACTGTATTTTGCGAGGTACTCGCCTTACTCCAAGAAATGAACGACCAACTGGCTTCTCATACTCATGGAGCTACCCCGCCCCCGAACAATGCGTCTTTGTTTTCTAAAAACTCAGCGATGGCGCAGAATCTGAAAACTCAAATGAAGTCAATTACATCCGAGTAAACCGGTCATGCGCAGCTTCCGTTGCTGTAGACAGTGTGATAGCAAAGGGATAGCGTCAGCCCTATTCCTGCAAAAATAGGGACAAAAAAATGCAGATCTTCGGTGCCCGTTGGTGGAAGTTCGATTTTCATACCCACTCTCCTGCTTCATTTGATTACAGTCCCTCAGATCCTTCATTGAAGAGTTCAATTACTCCGAAGCAGTGGCTCATGGGGTATGTAAATATGGGCATCGAATGCGTTGCAATTACCGACCATAATACCGGTGCTTGGATCGACAAATTAAAAGAAGCAGCCAACGAACTTAGAGAAGAAAAAATTAATATTACCGTCTTCCCTGGCGTTGAAATAACTGCTAATGGGAATGTGCATATACTGGCAATATTTGATCCATCCAAAACGTCCAGTGATATTCAAGCGGTACTTGGCGCGTCCGGGTTTCATGGAACCTGGGGTAATAGCGATTCTGTAGCAGAAGACAGCCCGGAAATTGTCATAGAAAAAATTAAAAAGTTTGGCGGACTTGCAATACCTGCACATATAGACATGAAGGCAGGGATGTGTACGCAGATTTCGTCAGCGATCACATTAAAGCAAATATGCAAAAAAGCTTCCGCAGTTGAAATCGTTTTTCCTGAGGCCGTGGCCGGGCAGCAGTCTTTCGATATTCTTAAGACTTATAGGTCGTTAAATACATGTCTGCCTGAGGTGATCGGATCTGACGCTCATCACCCCAGTAAAATTGGTCGAGCATTTACCTGGGTGAAAATGTCCTCTCCAACTTTGGACGGAGTGAGGTTGGCTTTACTGGATGGATCTTCAATTAGACCATTCAATACCGCCGCCGACCCTAACTCCCGATCGGACACGCTTCTGATTTCACTGCAAGTGGAAAACGCACAATATTGCGGCAGAAACAAGCCATTCATATTGAATTTCAACCCATGGTTAAACTCAGTAATAGGTAGTCGTGGTAGTGGTAAGTCTTCAATACTAGAGTTCATACGCGTTGGTATGGGGCGGGATAAAGATATATATAAACTGCCCCCATCAAATGAAATCAGAGCAAGTTTCGAACGATTCGCCCAGATACCTCTCAATAGAGAGGCAGACGGTGTTTTTCGAACTGACATGAAAATAAACTGTGTGATGTTCAAGCACGGTGCTTATTACAACCTCTCATGGGCGGTGCAGGCACCTAATATTGTAATTTCCAAATGGAACGGAACAGAGTGGGTAGTTGAACCGGGTGACGCATCCGCGCGATTCCCTCTGAAAATATTTAGCCAGAAGCAAATTTTTGATTTAGCGAAAAACCCTTCGTCACTTTTAAATCTAATTGACTCATCACCCCAAGTAGATAAGACCTCATGGGATATGAGATGGGCAGAACAAAAAAATCTATATTTGCGCTTGAGTACGCAGGCGCGAGAGCTGTCAGGGAGATTGCAAAATAGAGCAATACTTTCAGGGCAACTTGCCGATTTGAATCAAAAAATTTCCATCATCGAAGACTCGCAGCACGCTGTTGTACTTCAGAATTTTCAGCAAGCCGAGTCGAAGCGTTCAAGCCTTAATAGGTTTATGGACGAAACAGATCTTGCATTAAAAAAATTACTGCAAGCAACCACTGTTAGCTTTCCGGCACTCGATGAAGTTGCTTTTTCGAAAGATGCGCCCGACCTAGAAGTCATCGAAAAGAGCAAAGCTCTAACCAAAGAATTAAATGCTCAGCGAGAACAAATTATACAATTAATCACGTATTCCAATTTAAAATTAAAGGCACATAATACCTGGGTTGCAAGCAGCCAAGCGCTAAATAGCATTGCGGGCGCGGAGCTGCAATATGCTAGTTTGGTCTCTCAGTTGGCGCAAAGCGGAGTTAGCAATCCATCAGAGTATAAGGAGCTAATCACGTCCAGAGACGACCTTCTAAAAAAAATCGACGAACTTGACTCGGTAGAATTACTTAAGCAAAATTTAACCACGGAAGTAAATAAGTCTTATGCAGACTTATGCGCTCTGCGGAAAGAGCTTACAGAACTCAGGATGAGGTTTATAGCAGATAACGTAAATAACAACCCTGCACTTCAACTTGGTATCGAAGCGCTTGCTAGTACATCAGAGATTGATTCTACTTTCCGTGCGGTGATTGGAAAGCAGGATTCAACATTTTCAAGCGATATATATGAACCAGAAAAATCACAAGGAATTCTGTACCAGCTTTCTCAAAAATTAAATTTAACTCAGTCATCCACGTCAAGCGACACTGATATTGACGCCCGACTTTTAATTGTGCATAACTTTAAAAGTGAAACTCTGAATATTAAGACTTCGCAGCTTGCGGAGTGGGTTGGGAAGAGATTTTCTGACTATATCGTCGCACTCCCTGCAACAAGTCACGACCTATTAAATTGCTGGTTTCCAGAAGATTTATTGACCGTTAAATACAGCGACGGCCATCGTTTTAAAGATATTTCCCAAGGTTCGGCCGGGCAAAAAGCCGCCACAATATTGTCGTTTCTGCTTTCATATGGGGATGAACCATTAATCCTAGACCAGCCTGAAGACGACCTGGACAATGGGCTGATTTCAAGCCTTATCGTTACGAGGCTTCAGCAAAACAAGGCGCGTCGGCAGATTATCGTGGTTACTCACAATCCTAATATTGTAGTAAATGGAGACTCAGAATACGTTATCGCGCTTGAGGATAAGGGGCAAATACAAGTTAGTGCGTGCGGTAGCTTACAAGATCTAGATGTTCGCAAACAAGTTTGCGAAATAATGGAGGGCGGCGAAATAGCTCTTTCGCAACGATACAACAGAATGGTTAATATCTAGGGAACGATCAATTCGGAGCATCGCTTCAGTCAGCATTCGTGATGCTCCCACCCTTACTCCATCCGACACCACCATGATTGCGCGAAAGCGCAACCATCGATGTACTCGATGCCGCTCAATACGAATCCCGTCACGGCCATCCCTGCCAAAGTGGCATCAAGCAAAGGTGGTAAAGGATCCGGATCGAGCGGCATACCCACCTCAACGCGGGCAACGTTGGCTGCCCTACCTAACTCATGGCAGTTAGTAGAGTTGACCATGACATTGCCCCGGATCGCCGGATAGCGGCGCCGCTCTTTGGGATCTAGTGCTACACCGCGTAAGCGCATAGGCGTAACCAGTACGTGCACGGTGCCTCCTATTCGTCTGTGTCGAGGTCGAGTAAAGATTCGATCGCGTAGGCCAACGCCGCGTCCGCTAACTCCAGTAAATCACCCAGTTCGTCTGCATCGATCTCATGGCCTTGATGCAGCGCATGGGCGTGTCTGAGCAATGCTTTGTGATGGGCACCGGGCATTGCCAGCAACGCCACCTCATCCCGCAGCATGACCTGCCATTGTGCTATCCCGAATTGATCAGGGCATATGGCTCTCGCAGATTCTCTATCCATGGGCTTGCCTATCTCTTCGAGCACTGTATATCTAAACAGTATATCGCTAGGCGTATCTCCCAGCATCAAGAGAGCGACTGGCGGCAATAGGTGACTGGTTGAGGCAGACGGCACGCCTGTGTGCTTTCTGATTTTCGTCCTGTGAAAAATCCTGAGACTCAGAAAAAACCTGCTGAAAAAGCACTTATCCCCCTCCCGCCGACGGGGCTTGTGTCCTTTTTTTGTGCAAATCTGAAAGTAGTGCGAACAAAGCTGTAGCCGGCGCCGCCTGTGGGCCTTGCCAAGCGATCCGCAGTTTCACAGTTTGCAAAATTTGGAAGGGAAGTGCAGCGCGCTTGCGCAGTGGTGCTGCAGAAGCGTGCGCAAGGGACAAAGCCGGTGGCCCCGGTTTTACTGGGGCGAAAAGTGAAAAAGGCGGAGACAAGGAGATTTTTGTTTTTGAGAGTGATCAGTTGCGTGTTGGGAAAGGCGCGGGCGGGTCATAGTCACCATCACGTCTAACGCCTTTAAAATCGCGGGCTGCGGCTTCTACTGAGCGCCTAAATGCTTTTCACAGACTATCCCTGAGCCGGCGTCGAATAACGTATTATCTGTTACTGGATATACATACAGTACGAGGCTCAAATTTTAATGTCTACACCCATCATTCCGTGGATGGGCGGGAAGCGCCGTTTGGCCGATCGCCTGATTCCTCTCTTTCCACCACACGAATGTTACGTCGAAGTCTTTGCTGGCGGTGCCGCACTCTACTTCATGCGCCCACAACCATCACCAGTTGAAGTCCTGAACGACATCAACGGTGACCTTGTTACGCTTTATCGCGTTGTGCAGAACCATCTCGAAGAGTTTGTGCGCCAGTTCAAATGGGCGCTCAGTTCTCGCCAAGTATTTGAATGGCAAAAGATGACCCGCCCCGAGACTCTGACGGACATCCAGCGCGCCGCTCGATTTTTCTACCTGCAGCACCATGCTTTCGCAGGCAAGGTCAGCGGCCAATCATTTGGCACTGCCACTACCGGACCCGCTATCAATCTGTTGCGTATCGAAGAGAACCTTTCAGCCGCCTGGCAGCGTCTGTCGGGTACGTACGTTGAGAATCTCCCATGGCTTGAATGCGCGGAACGTTACGACCGTGCTCATACCTTCCATTACATGGATCCCCCTTACTGGGAGACAGCAGGTTATGGCGTGGACTTTCCATTCGAGAACTACGAGCGCATGGCTGACTTTATGCGACGTTGCAAAGGCAAGGTAATGGTCAGTATCAACGACCATCCTGACATTCGGCGGGTGTTCGAGGGATTTCATTTTGAGACGCTGGATATCCGCTACAGCACAGGAAATCAGCGGCAGGGGAAGCCGCAGGTCAGCGGTGAGCTGGTGATCATGAATTGGGAGCCAGCAGCGTTGGGAGGATTGTTCTAAGCCGTTGCAAGAATGACTATTGTTTATTTCGTGTATCGCTAGGGCAACCCAGAGATACAAAGCCAACCTTTGGATTGGCCGGCGCAGGAGTGGTGGACATGTCTAACCTCGGTATTTTGTGACATCGCTTTCTTGGTGCGAAAGCCGACGGATGGGCGCTTAGGGCGCGCCTCTGATCAAAAAGTGCGCAATTCTAGCGGCGGGCAACGCAGTTGACCAGCTTTATGCAGGGAAATACGACGAGTGCTGCGCTATGCTTCGCGCCGTTGAGCTTTACCAATTTTTTACAGTCAACAAAACGTCTGTAACAGCAGGTAAAACAGCGCATGCTGCACCACAAAGCATAGTGCTTCATTCAAGAAGCCGGTTCTGAGAAGTAGGAGTGTTGGATGGGTCAGGCAAGTAGTCATGCGGCGGGCGCCGAGGGTTCGGCCACCAAGCCGCTGAGCATGCTGGTCGCGGCGGTCGGGGTAGTTTACGGCGACATCGGCACGAGCCCGTTGTACACCCTCAAAGAAGTGTTTTCCGGCGCTTACGGCGTACCGGTCAACCACGACGGCGTGCTGGGCATTCTGTCGTTGATCTTCTGGTCGCTGATCTGGGTCGTGTCGATCAAATACATGATGTTCGTGCTGCGCGCCGACAACCAGGGCGAGGGCGGCATCATGGCGCTCACCGCACTGGCTCGTCGCGCGGCAGGGCATCGCAAGAAGCTGCGTTCGTTGCTGGTGGTGTGCGGACTGATCGGCGCGGCGCTGTTTTATGGCGACAGTATGATCACCCCGGCGATCTCGGTGTTGTCGGCGATTGAAGGTCTTGGGTTGGCGTTTGAGGGTATCGACCACTGGGTTGTGCCGTTGTCGTTGGTGGTGCTGGTCGCTCTGTTTTTGATCCAGAGCCATGGCACAGCGCGAATCGGCATCCTGTTCGGGCCGATCATGGTCACCTGGTTTCTCGTCCTTGGCGCCCTCGGTGTCTATGGCATCAGCCACACCCCGGAAGTGCTGCATGCGCTGAACCCGGTCTGGGCCGTGCGTTTCTTCATGGTCCACACCGGCATGGGCGTGGCGATCCTCGGCGCCGTGGTGCTGGCGCTGACCGGTGCCGAAGCGCTGTACGCCGACATGGGCCACTTCGGCCGCAAGCCGATTGCCCGGGCGTGGTTCATTCTGGTTTTGCCAGCGCTGGTGCTCAATTACTTCGGTCAGGGCGCTTTGCTGCTGGACAACCCCGAGGCGGCGCGTAACCCGTTCTATCTGCTGGCACCGAGCTGGGCGCTGATTCCGCTGGTCGGTCTGTCGACCCTGGCCACGGTGATTGCCTCGCAAGCGGTGATTTCCGGCGCGTTCTCCCTGACCCGTCAGGCGATCCAGCTCGGTTACATCCCGCGCATGTACATCCAGCACACCTCCAGCGACGAGCAGGGCCAGATCTATATCGGCGCGGTGAACTGGGCGCTGATGGTCGGTGTCGTCTTGCTGGTGCTCGGTTTCGAATCCTCCGGCGCCCTGGCCTCGGCCTACGGCGTGGCGGTGACCGGCACCATGCTGATGACCACCATTCTGGTCTCGGCGGTGATGCTGCTGCTGTGGAAATGGCCACCGATCCTCGCCGTCCCGGTGCTGATCGGCTTCCTGCTGGTGGACGGTCTGTACTTCGCTGCCAACGTGCCGAAGATCGTCCAGGGCGGTGCCTTCCCGGTGATCGCCGGTATCGCGCTGTTCGTGCTGATGACCACTTGGAAACGCGGTAAGCAGTTGCTCGTCGATCGTCTCGACGAAGGCGCACTGCCGCTGCCGATCTTTATCAGCAGCATTCGCGTGCAACCGCCGCATCGTGTGCAGGGCACCGCCGTGTTCCTCACCGCACGCTCCGACGCCGTACCGCATGCGTTGTTGCACAACCTGCTGCACAACCAGGTGCTGCACGAGCAAGTGGTGTTGCTGACCGTGGTCTACGAAGACATCCCACGTGTGCCGCCATCGCGGCGCTTCGAAGTGGAAGCGCACGGGGAGGGCTTCTTCCGGGTGATCCTGCACTTTGGCTTCACCGATGAACCGGACGTGCCACAGGCGCTGAAGCTGTGTCATCTGGATGATCTGGATTTCAGCCCGATGCGCACCACCTACTTCCTCAGCCGCGAAACGGTGATTGCCTCGAAACTTGAGGGCATGGCGCGTTGGCGTGAAGCGCTGTTTGCGTTCATGTTGAAGAATGCCAACGGCAACTTGCGGTTCTTCAATCTGCCGTTGAACCGGGTGATTGAGCTCGGCACGCAGGTAGAAATGTAAGCCTCGCCTCAACTAAAAAGCCCCCGTCAGCCTTGTGGCTGGCGGGGGCTTTTTTGTGGGCGCACATAAATCTCAAAACAACCATAAATCCCCTGTGGGAGCTAGCCTGCTAGCGATGGCTGAGTGTCAGACAGCACATCTTTACCAGATCCACCGCAATCGCTAGCAGGCTAGCTCCCACAGGGTTAAGTGGTGCGTTCAGGCAGATCGATTTCGGATTCGGTATTCGTCCGCGCAGGTCGTGGGGTCAGCGCTTGGATCACGTCATCGATCAACGCCTTGCCCATCACCGTCAGATAATGCGCGGCCCAGGCATGGCGGTCGGTGTCTTTGATGAAGGCCGCATCCTCGGCGAAGGATTTGGCGAGGGATAGCAGGTCGGAGGATTGGGACAAGGCATTGAGGATCGGGATGCCGGAGCGGACGTTAAAATACGCTTGATCCGAGTTGTAGAGGAAGGGGGTGAAGCCGATGGTTGTAGCGTCTGAAGGCGTACCTGTTTTACTCATTGTTTTGCTCCTTAACGCGGGGAGCTGCTCCATTTCGTTACCACGCGAAAGGGTGGCAGCTGTACGCAGGGTGGTAAACCGGGAGCAAAGAAACCGGCAGACCCGAAGGTCTCCCACGCACAGCCGCCATTACACTGAATTACAGGCATCAAAATGCCTATTGTCGTGATGGGGCGCTGTTGCGCTTTGCATAGCCGGGTTACCACACCCGATCGCTGAATGGGTCAGCGACGTCCGGAGAGTATCCCGTCGAAAAACAGCGCAATAGAGCGGCACAGCGCCCCAACAAGAGTTTCGGAGTTTGCCTACAAGGTCTGTGGGCGTCATCTGATATTGCGAGACCAGAAGTAAACGAAACTAAACGTTGCTGGCGGTTTTGCGGGTATTTGTTCAGCAGATGAATGAGTGTGGAGTTGACGATTCGATAATGCCAATCAAACAGGTGTCCACGTTTTATGGAATGTGGACACTTGGCGTTTTTAGCTTCCTGAAGAGTCAAGAAATTTACGAGCGTCGGCACAAAACCGCTGAATCCAGCGCAATTCGGGTGTGGGAGCGAGCCTGCTCGCGAAGGCGTAGTGTCAGTCGACGAATCTGTAAACTGACCCACCGCTTCGCGAGCAGGCTCGCTCCCACAGGGGATTTCCCACAGGGGATTTTCGTGGCCGCTGGAATGTAAAAAGCCCCCGCACTGCGAAGTTGCGGGGGCTTTTTTTGGGCGCGGCTCAGATCACTCTTCGGCGACCGAGTCCTTGCTCTGGCGCTTCTCGATCAAATCCACCAAACGCTTGGCCAGCGCCGGGTAGTTCTCGTCGAAGTGGTGGCCGCCAGGCAGTTTCACTGCCTCGCCCACTGCCGTCTTGTCCGTGCAGCCACTCTCATCCGTCTCTTCTTCACCATAGATGCACACAACCTTGGCCGGTGGCAGCTTGGCCATTTCCGGGCCGGTGGCGGCTTCTTTGCCGGCGTTACCCAACCAGCCTTCTACTTCGATTTCGAAGCTGCCGGTGCGGGCGAAGGCCAGCAGGATGATTGCGTCGACGCGTTGCTGCTCGGTGTCCGGCAGGCGGTTGTAGATCGCTGGCAGGACGTCAGCGCCGAACGAGTAACCGGTGAGGATGAAGCGTTTGGTGCCCCATTTCTGCCGGTAGTGCTGCATCAGTTCGGTCAGGTCCAGTGCGCTTTGCTCCGGGCTCTTGTGCTGCCAGTAGTAGCGCAGGGTGTCGATGCCGACGACCGGGTAGCCGATCTTGGCCATTTCACCGGCCACGTCGCGGTCGAGGTCGCGCCAGCCGCCGTCACCGGAGAGGAACAGGGTCACGGTGTCCTTGGCTTGACCGGCCGGTACTTCCACCACCGGGATCGCCAGACCGCCGTTGGCCTTGTCGCCGCCGACGAGGATCTTGCGCAGTTCGTTGTTCAGCACTTGCGGCAGGTTGATGTCGTAGTCG
>Ga0207655_1000663_pt1 | contig 40591 bp, 35 predicted proteins | sample KBSM44metaG_FD_184398 | JGI IMG/M metagenome (GOLD analysis project Ga0207655, IMG submission 184398) | Miscanthus rhizosphere microbial communities from Kellogg Biological Station, Michigan, USA - KBS M4-4 metaG (SPAdes) (version 2) | ecosystem: Host-associated > Plants > Roots > Rhizosphere >...
GCCGAACATGGTCAAGGTGCTTGCCGATACCGTGCAACGTGCTGCAGACCTGGATGAAGCGCAAGCTCAGGAAGCCCTCAAGGCTGCCGAGAACGCCCTGAATCTGAAAGGCGCGGACTTCGACTACGGTGCCGCCGCCGCACGTCTGGCCGAGGCCGCAGCCCAGCTGCGTACCGTTCAGCAAATGCGCAAAGGCAAGTAATTGGCCTTTGGCTGATCACTTCTATTGCGATTGAGTAAAAGGGTAGCCTCGGCTACCCTTTTTCTTTTTCTGTTTTCTCCCCCCGGTCTTTCACTGACCGCCCAGGATTGGTAGCCAGTAATGTCACTCGATATCGTTATTCTCGCCGCCGGCCAAGGTACCCGCATGCGCTCGGCGCTGCCCAAGGTGCTGCACCCGGTAGCCGGCAACTCCATGCTCGGCCATGTTATCCACAGCGCACGTCAACTGCAGCCACAAGGTATTCACGTGGTCATTGGCCATGGCGCCGAGCTGGTTCGCGAGCGCCTGGCCGCTGACGACCTGAATTTCGTCATGCAGGATAAACAGCTGGGTACCGGCCATGCTGTTGCCCAGGCTTTGCCAGCGCTGACCGCCGATACTGTGCTGGTGCTGTACGGCGATGTGCCGTTGATCGAAGTGGAGACCCTGCAGCGTTTGTTGGCCAAAGCCAATGATCAGCAACTGGGCCTGCTTACGGTCACGCTCGAAGACCCGACCGGCTATGGTCGTATCGTGCGTGACGAGCAAGGCCAGGTGACTGCCATCGTTGAGCACAAGGACGCCAACGATGCACAGAAAGCCATCAAGGAAGGCAACACCGGTATTCTGGCGTTGCCAGCCGCGCGCCTGGCCGACTGGATGGGCCGCCTGTCGAACAACAACGCCCAGGGCGAGTACTACCTGACCGACGTCATCGCCATGGCGGTGGCTGACGGCCTGGTGGTGGCCACCGAGCAGCCACACGACCCGATGGAAGTGCAGGGCGCCAACGACCGTCGCCAGCTGTCCGAGCTGGAGCGTCACTACCAACTGCGTGAAGGCCGCCGCCTGATGGCCCAGGGCGTGACCCTGCGCGACCCGGCGCGCTTCGATGTACGGGGTGAAGTGACCGTTGGTCGTGACGTGCTCATCGACATCAACGTGATTCTCGAAGGCAAGGTGGTCATCGAGGACGATGTTCAGATCGGCCCTAACTGCGTCATCAAGAACACCACGCTGCGCAAAGGCGCGGTGGTCAAGGCCAACAGCCACCTCGAAGGCGCTGTGATGGGCGAGGGCAGCGATGCCGGCCCGTTCGCCCGCCTGCGCCCGGGCAGCGTACTGGACGCAAAGGCCCATGTGGGTAACTTCGTCGAACTGAAAAACGCACACCTGGGTGAAGGCGCCAAGGCCGGTCACCTGACTTACCTGGGCGATGCTGAAATCGGTGCGCGCACCAACATCGGCGCCGGCACCATCACCTGCAACTACGATGGCGCCAACAAGTTCAAGACGGTGATGGGCGAGGACGTGTTCATCGGTTCGAACAACTCGCTGGTGGCGCCTGTGGAAATCAAGGCCGGCGCGACCACCGCAGCCGGTTCGACCATTACCCAGACGGTTGAAGCTGGCGACCTGGCGGTGGCCCGTGCACGCCAGCGCAACATCTCGGGTTGGAAGCGCCCGGAGAAAACCAAGAAGAGCTGAGTTATTCACAGCTGTTTCGATCCAAAGCCGACCTATGTGAATAAGTCGGCTTTTTTATTGGGCTATTGGTAATCCCTTGTAGGAGCGGCCTTGTGTCGCGATGGGCCGCAACGCGGCCCCTTGGATTTCGAGGTGAACCTGAAATTGCCGGGGCTGCTTTGCAGCCCATCGCGACACAAGGCCGCTCCTACAGGGACCCTGCCAAAAGCAGAAGAAATTATCCACAGGGCAGCTACTGCTTGACGAGACGAGCGTCTTAGGTTTTGATTGCAACCATTATCTTTCGAAACGAAACTTAAGAGCTCATGTCGAAACGAAACACACCGCAGCGGCGGCACAACATCCTGGCTTTGCTCAGCGAGCAGGGCGAGGTGAGCGTGGACGCCTTGGCCAAGCGTTTCGAAACTTCGGAAGTGACCATTCGCAAAGACCTCGCCGCCCTCGAAACCAACGGCCTGTTGCTGCGCCGCTACGGCGGCGCGGTACCGGTGCCGCAAGAACTGCTCGGTGAGCCGGCCCAGCCTGTGTCTTCCTATAAGAAGGCCATTGCGCGTGCCGCCGTCGGGCGAATCCGCGAACATGCGCGCATCATCATCGACAGCGGCAGCACCACGGCAGCCATGATCCCCGAACTGGGGCGCCAGCCGGGCTTGGTAGTAATGACCAATTCGCTGAATGTAGCCCGTGCCATTTGCGACCTCGAACACGAGCCGGTACTGCTGATGACCGGTGGCACCTGGGACCCGCATTCCGAATCATTCCAGGGCCAAGTCGCCGAGCAGGTACTGCGCTCTTACGATTTCGACCAGCTGTTCATCGGTGCCGACGGCATCGACCTCGGCCGGGGTACTACTACCTTCAACGAGCTGCTTGGGCTCAGTCGGGTCATGGCCGAAGTTGCCCGTGAAGTGATCGTGATGGTCGAGTCGGACAAGGTGGGGCGCAAGATCCCTAACCTCGAGCTGCCCTGGGGCAGCGTACATACCCTTATTACAGATGAACGCCTGCCTGCAGCGGCACGCGAACAAATTCAAGCCCGCGGCATCAACCTGATCTGCGCCGCGATCAGCCAGGAGCAATAAAACATGTGTGGAATCGTTGGTGCCGTCGCCGAGCGCAATATCACAGCCATCCTGATCGAAGGCCTCAAGCGTCTTGAGTACCGCGGGTACGACAGCGCCGGCCTGGCGGTTCTCACCCAGAACGGTGAATTGCAGCGCCGCCGCCGCATTGGCAAGGTCAGCGAGCTGGAAGCTGCGGTTGCTGCTGAGCCACTGGCAGGCCAGCTGGGTATCGCCCACACCCGTTGGGCTACCCATGGTGCGCCGACCGAAGGCAACGCCCACCCGCACTTCTCGGGCGATGAAGTGGCTGTGGTGCACAATGGCATCATCGAAAACCACGAAGAGCTGCGTGAAGAGCTGAAAGGCCTGGGCTACATCTTCACGTCCCAGACCGACACCGAAGTCATCGTTCACCTGATCCACCACACCCTTAAGAGCATTCCGGACCTGGCCGACGCGCTGAAAGCAGCGGTGAAGCGCCTGCATGGTGCCTATGGCCTGGCGCTGATCAGCGCCAAGCAGCCTGACCGCCTGGTAGCTGCACGCAGCGGCAGCCCGCTGGTTATCGGTCTGGGCCTGGGTGAAAACTTCCTGGCGTCCGACCAGTTGGCGCTGCGTCAGGTCACCGACCGCTTCATGTACCTGGAAGAAGGCGACATCGCTGAAATCCGCCGTGATCAGGTCACCATCTGGGACCAGCAAGGCAACAAGGTCCAGCGCGAAACCGTGCAGTACCATGAAGGCGCCGAAGCTGCCGACAAGGGCAACTATCGCCACTTCATGCTCAAGGAAATCCACGAGCAGCCAAGCGTTGTTCAGCGCACCCTGGAAGGCCGTCTGGGCAAGGACAACGTGCTAGTCCAGGCTTTCGGCCCGAAGGCTGCCGAACTGTTCGCCAAAGTGCGCAACGTGCAGATCGTCGCCTGTGGCACCAGCTACCACGCGGGTATGGTCGCCCGTTACTGGCTGGAAAGCCTGGCTGGCATCCCGTGCCAGGTGGAAGTGGCCAGCGAATTCCGTTACCGCAAGGTGGTGGTGCAGCCGGATACTTTGTTCGTCTCCATCTCGCAATCCGGTGAAACCGCCGACACCCTGGCCGCGCTGCGCAACGCCAAGGAGCTGGGTTTCCTCGGCAGCCTGGCGATCTGCAACGTGGGCATCAGCTCGTTGGTACGTGAGTCGGACCTGACCCTGCTGACCTTGGCCGGCCCTGAAATCGGCGTGGCCTCTACCAAAGCCTTCACTACCCAGCTGGTGTCGCTAATGCTGTTGACCCTGGCCCTTGGCCAGGTGCGCGGTACCCTGGAAGAGGGTGTCGAAGCCGAGCTGGTTGAAGAATTGCGTCGCCTGCCGACCCGCCTGGGCGAAGCCCTGGCCATGGATGCCACCGTCGAGAAAATCGCCGAGCTGTTCGCCGACAAGCACCACACCCTGTTCCTCGGCCGTGGTGCGCAGTACCCGGTGGCAATGGAAGGTGCGCTCAAACTCAAGGAAATCTCCTATATCCACGCCGAAGCCTACCCGGCGGGTGAGTTGAAGCACGGCCCATTGGCACTGGTGGACAATGACATGCCGGTGGTTACCGTCGCGCCGAACAACGAACTGCTGGAGAAGCTGAAGTCCAACCTGCAGGAAGTGCGTGCTCGCGGTGGTGAGTTGGTTGTGTTCGCCGACGAGCAGGCGGGCATGACCAATGGCGAAGGCACCCACGTGATCAAGGTGCCGCACATCGCTGACGCGCTGGCGCCGATCCTGTACACCATTCCACTGCAGTTGCTGTCGTACTACGTAGCCGTGCTCAAGGGTACTGACGTTGACCAGCCGCGTAACCTGGCCAAGTCGGTTACTGTCGAGTAAATAACGCTAAGTAATCGTTTCAAAATTGGGTTTAGAGAATTAAAGCTGTCGCAGGAGCCGGTGAGGTCCATCTCATCGTCTCCTGCGAGGCTTCCGGCCCTTCGTCTGAAGCTTCGCCCCTTACCTTTTCTGCTCTTCAGGGACCCGCAACCCGTGCTGTTGCGAATCCAACCTGATGAAATGCCCCTTTCGGATGTTGAACGAAACCTTTACTTACAGTTCCACGACTCTGACTTAGATATTCTGAGGTCTGCGAGAGTTTTGAAGATATTCTAGGTTTTGTACGAAATTCCGGAAACCCAATTACTACCCCGCTGAAGCATTTTGTAGAGTTCGCAGCGTCATACGTTTCAACGTGTACGTTCTGGACCAAGCTACTTGCCCCTATTCTCATTTAAATGCACCGCATCTTTCGATGTGGTGCATTTTTTGTTCCGCAAAATTATAGCTTTCAATGCTTTCAAAATCCGCGATTTTATTTTTCGCACAAAAGAATAAGAAATACCCTACGTCTTTGAATATTGACCATGCCCAGCAAATTTCCTTATCGTAATTCTTACATCACAACAACCGTGATTGGATTTTTTTCGACATTAAATATAAGACAGAAAAGGTTGCCAATTTCCAAGTCTACGGTCAATCGAAGGACGTGGAGTCTTAAATTTCGACCAGTGCCTAAGATAGGTTTCGACAGGTTTGATCACAGATACGAAGGGGTAACATATTGTGGTGACTGAAGTAAAGAAGCTTGTTCTTACCCATTATGAAAAACTGCAAGTTCGGGGTTTGTTGGATGAGGTTATTAAAGAGCCCGGAATGACAAATCAGTACAGCTTTATGGAAAAAGCAGTTCTGTATGCCCAAGAATTGCCACGAAGCATTCGTAAAGTATTCTACGACTTCAAACGAAAAGAAGAATTTGCGGCTCTTCTAGTTTCCGGGAATCCCGTTCTTCGACATGGTGCAGGGGCAACGCCAAAAGGGTATATTGAATTAGAAGAAGACTATTGTTTGAGTGACGCAAAAATCTTGCATGGCCTATACGGGTCATTACTGGGCGAAGGTATCGGATTCACTTCGCAGCGCGGGGGTAGCCTGTATAACAATATTATACCGTTTAAAGGGTATGGATGCATTGCCAATTCAAGTTCTGGGTCTGTTCTCGATTTTGGATTCCATGTAGAAGATGCATTTCACCCTGCTCGACCAGAGTACTTAGGGCTCGTGTGCATGCGTAATGATGAACGTGCAGCGACAGTTCTTTCGAGCATTGATGGCATCAAGCTTAGCGAGGAAGAAATGAATGTGCTATTTGAGTCGAGGTTTAGAATTTCTCACAACCCAATACACAACACATCTGACGTGGTCGAAGAAAACGCCCAGACAATTCTATTTGGCCATAGAGACGCACCCTATGTAAAAATTAATGCAGCCACTTTGGATGTCGGGGAATATGAAGGCATCGAACGTCAAGCGTTGGAAAAACTCTTAAATCACTTTTCAGAAAATCGCGTGACACTCATACTTGAGCAAGCGGATTGTGTCTTCATCGATAACTACCGGTGTGTACATGCACGTGATTCGTTCAATGCTAATTACGGTGGTGGCGCCCGTTGGCTATCTCGGGTTGTATTCGCATCAAGCCTGAGGAAGTCCCGAGAAATGCGGGACTCGGTAGGTACTCGCGCTATCAATGCATAGGGTGAAGGCCGATGCATATCCTCAATAGTTCACTGGCGATTGCCTTCAGCTTTTGGCTGGATGACGAAAATAAACTATATAGCAGTCAATGGTTGAGTGCGAAGCGGCCAATTGTAGTATTGGATTCTGGCGTAGGGGGGCTAACACTGTCCCGGCAACTGGAACTTCTACTTCCTGAGGCAAGTATACTCTATGTGGTAGATAATGAATGGTTCCCGTACGGTAGCAAGTCCGGGGCTGAAATTTCTCAAAGGGTACAGCATTTAATTGATCAGCTCTATACACAAATTAGGCCGTTAGCTATCGTTGTAGCGTGTAATACCGCTTCCGTCGCTATGAAGGACTATGGTCTAGACTCATGTGTTCAGCACTGTTTCTTAATAACGCCCCCCCTAGAGGAAGCTGTTGAAATTTCCGACCAAAAAAATATCGTATTACTTGCCACTCCCGGCACGGTTAAGAGTAGGTATATTCGCCGCGCGATGGCCATAACAAGAAATCGGGCCAATATATGGCCAATAGCGGCGCAGCCGTTGGTAGCACTGTCTGAAGCCCGATTGGCAGGGCAGGTAGCAAGTTTTGCTAGTTTCACTAAGCTTGTGGATGACCATCTCACTACAAAACAGCGATTTTCAATTGACACAGTTATCCTTGGTTGCACTCACTTCCCTCATGTAATTAAAGACTTGGAAGGGATATTCCCATCCGTTCAGAATTGGCTCGACCCTGCAAAAAAAGTTGCTCTGCGGGTCGCATCTACAGTGAAAAAAAGCACGCTTCCATTAGCCAGCCTTTAAAAGCTGTTATCTTTACAAGTAAGCAACATATTATTGGCTATCGCAAGGTGTTTTCGAAAAATGGCTTCTGCACAGACATCAAAACCTTGACCGCTAATTTTTGATCGTTGGTTGGTCAGTCAACTAACATACGTTGTTAGAAACTGGAAATTTCATTGGTGCAGGCAGAGAACTTCAAATGTCAACGCAACGTCTTAGTGTCAGGTTTTTAGAAGTGGGGGATTTGACGCATGAATTTTCCAAATAAGAATTATCGTTGGGTAATTTTAGCTGTGGCTACTTTTGCACAAGCTAGCGCTTGTTTTTTCGTTCAAGGCTTTGGGGCTATCGCGTTAAATGTTCAGTCCGAGATGGGCCTCAGTAATTGGCAGATCGGCACATTGGTTTCGGCAGCACAGTTGATTCCGCTTTTTGGTCTATTGATTGCTGGCGAGCTATTGGATAGGTACAGTGAGCGATTTGTTGTTGGTGTAGGAACAGTAATCGTTGGCGTTTCATTGTGCTGCGCTGCGCTGGCAAATTCTTACACTGAATTGCTTATGATCCTAGTACTATTAGGTTTTGGATACAGCACGGCTCAGCCCGGAGGAAGCAAGTCTGTATCTAATTGGTTTCAAGGTAGTCAGCTAGGTTTTGCAATGGGTATTCGACAAGCTGGATTACCCCTGGGCGGCGCCATGGCCGCGTTACTACTTCCATTTTTTGCCAGCCAATACTCTGTTCATACAGCTTTTTTGGTGGGCGGACTTGTAGCGTTGTTTGGTGCCATCTTATTTGTTTTGCTGTATAAAAAACCTGAGATAAGTCAGGGCATCGAAAGAAAAAAAATCAATCTAAAATTGGCGGCTGTGTCCCGACTGTCTATGGTAACCGAACCTGCCATGAGAAAAATCATGGTGTCCGGTGCTAGTCTCACTGCCTCACAGTATGCCATTTCAGTCTTCTTAGTTTTGTATCTTTATACCTCAGTTGGGCTTGATAGATCTACTGCGACGATGATGTTCTTCGTGGTGCTAGGGGCAGGCATAGTCGGAAGGGTTGTCCTAGCGGCTTGGAGTGATCATTGTGAGTCAGGAAGGTACTACCCCGTGATGACTTGTCTCGGTGCGGTAGCGGCCATATTGATGCTGTTACCCTTTTTGAATACAAAAAATTTGTTAATGCTAAGTGTTTTTATGGCGTTCACTGGTTTTTTTGCATACGGATGGTACGGTCCATGGGTAGCTTACATTGCAGAAACTGCTCCTGCTGATCGCAAGGGTTTTGCGCTGGGAATGGCCATGACAGCTAATCAGCTCTCCGTTGTATTGATTCCCCCGATTATTGGCTTATCACGGGATAGCCTTGGTACCTATGCTTATGGTTGGGGAACTTTAGCAATAGTATCTGTCATTGTGCTATTTACTACTTTCAACAGAAAACAGGGGAAATTAGACAAGAGAATGTGCAATTGAGGCGAAAAAAACAAAGCAGATTTTTGTGAGTAATGAGGGTTCTAGGCTCTTTTTGAAGAGTCTGAGAAGATGGTCAGGCAAGGCGAAACCGCCGAGGAAGCGCAGTTTACTGGAGTAAATGAGCATTCCTGGGCGGTTTTCAAAGGAGCATCACCGAGAATCAAGGCTTTTCAGACAGGGGCTAGGCTCTGTACGAAAAGAGATGTCGCAAACACCGAATAGAGCAGGCCAGCTAGACCATAGCTGCATAGCTTTCCGCGACCTTTTCGAGGAAACAGCGCACCCAGGCATACGATCAGGATCGTCATTCACAATCAATGGCTACGTTAACCTGGCCGCTTGCATCCTGATCTTGAATGGCCACTGCTGCGAACAGCTGCGGTCAGATCTGCATCGCCATGCCGTCCACATTCATCGCTGCCTGGCGCAGGGCCTCGGAGCGCGTCGGGTGCGGGTGGCAGGTGAGGGCGATGTCTTCTGCCGAGGCCGAGAACTCCATGGCCACGCAGAACTCACCAATCATTTCACTGACGCTTGGCCCTACCAGGTGTACGCCCAGTACTTCATCGGTTTGGGCATCGGCGATGACCTTGGCGAAGCCTTCGGTCTCGTGGTTGATCTTGGCCCGGCTGTTGGCGGTGAAGGGGAACTTGCCGACCTTGTAGGCGCGTCCTTCTGCTTTGAGCTGCTCCTCGGTCTTGCCCACGGTGGCCAGCTCTGGGCGGGTGTAGATCACGCCAGGGATGAGGTTGTAGTTGACCTCGTGGGGCTTGCCGGCGATGCGCTCGATGCAGGCCACCGCTTCGTCCTCGGCCTTGTGCGCCAGCATCGGGCCGGACGTGACGTCGCCAATCACCCACACACCTGGCACTGAAGTGCGGTGGTGCTCGTTACCGAGCATGCCACGCTTGTCGGTTTCCAGGCCCACGCTCTCAAGGTTCAGCCCTTTGGTATAAGGGCGGCGGCCGATAGCCACCAGCACGTAATCGGCCTGCAGCGATTCTGCGGTGCCGCCGGCGGCAGGCTCCAGCGTCAGGCTCACGCCATCGGTACTTGCAGTAGCCTGGGTCACTTTGCTGCCCAGCTTGAACACCATGCCTTGCTTGGCCAGTGCCTTCTGCAGGGTCTTGGCGGTTTCCGTATCGGTGCCTGGGCAGATGCGGTCGAGGTATTCGATGACCGTGACCTGGCTACCCAGCCGACGCCAGACCGAACCCAGCTCGAGGCCAATCACGCCGGCACCGATGACGACCAGGTGCTTGGGCACTTGCGGCAGCGACAGCGCACCGGTCGAGTCGATGATGCGCTGGTTGTCGATAGTCACGCCTGGCAGGGGGGTTGGCTCGGAGCCGGTGGCGATGACGATGTCCTTGGCCTGCAGCGCAGTTTCGCTGCCGTCTTCGGCCTTGACCACGACCTTGCCCACGCCATCCAGGCGCCCCCAGCCTTTTATCCAGTCGACTTTGTTCTTGCGGAACAGGTATTCAATACCCTTGGTCAAGCCGGTCACGCTCTCATCCTTTTGTTTCATCATCTGGGCGAGGTTTAGGGTGGGCTTGACTTCGATACCGAGGTGGGCGAATTCGTCACCGCTGGCGGCTTCGTAAAGCTCGGAAGCATGCAGCAGTGCCTTGGAAGGCATGCAACCAACGTTCAGGCAGGTGCCGCCCAAGGTCGAGCGGCCTTCCACGCAGGCGACGCTAAGGCCCAGCTGGCCAGCGCGGATGGCGGCGTTGTAGCCGCCAGGGCCACCGCCGATGATCACCACGTCATAAGATTTCATGGGTTCAACTCCAGGATGTAGAAGCGCGAGAGGGCATAAGGTTAAGCTGAGAAGGAAAGATTGTATACAATCCACTGCATGGATAAGAACAGTTGGTTCTAGACCATGGTCTTGTTTAGAGGAAACATCCCACCAATGAACTACTCTGTTGCGGCGACGTTCGAAATATCAGGCGTCGTAGTCAATTAGGGATAGGAGGGTTGTTCATGCTTGCTCAACTTCCACCGGCATTGCAGAGCCTGCATCTGCCGCTGCGGCTGAAACTGTGGGACGGCAACCAGTTCGATCTGGGGCCTAGCCCGCAGGTCACCATCCTGGTCAAGGAACCACAGCTCATCAGCCAGTTGACCCATCCAAGCATGGATCAGCTAGGCACCGCATTTGTTGAAGGCAAGCTGGAGCTGGAAGGCGATATTGGCGAGGCCATCCGCGTGTGTGATGAGCTGAGCGAAGCATTGCTGGCCGGTGAGGAAGAAGTGCTGCCGCAGAGGCTTGCCCACGACAAGAGCACTGACGCCGAAGCCATCTCTTATCACTATGACGTCTCCAACGCGTTCTACCAGCTGTGGCTGGATCAGGACATGGCCTATTCATGCGCCTACTTCCGTGAGCCCGACAACACACTTGATCAGGCGCAGCAGGACAAGTTCGACCACTTGTGCCGCAAGTTGCGTTTGGAAGCCGGGGACTACCTGCTCGACGTTGGCTGCGGCTGGGGAGGGCTGGCGCGTTTTGCTGCCCGCGAGTACGGCGCCAAGGTGTTCGGCATTACTTTGAGCAAGGAGCAGCTCAAGCTTGGTCGTCAGCGCGTCAAGGCCGAGGGCTTGGTTGACAAGGTTGACTTGCAGATTCTCGACTACCGTGACTTGCCCCAGGATGGTCGCTTCGACAAGGTTGTCAGCGTGGGTATGTTCGAACATGTCGGGCATGCCAACCTCGCGCTGTATTGCCAGAAGCTGTTCGGCGCGGTGAGGGAAGGTGGGCTGGTGATGAACCATGGCATCACTGCCAAGCATGTCGATGGCCGACCGGTGGGGCGAGGTGCTGGTGAGTTCATCGACCGCTATGTGTTCCCCCACGGCGAGTTGCCGCACCTGTCGATGATCAGCGCCAGTATTTGTGAAGCGGGGTTGGAAGTGGTGGATGTGGAAAGCCTGCGCCTTCACTACGCCAAGACCCTGCACCACTGGAGCGAGAACCTGGAAAACCAGTTGCACAAGGCGGCGGCGCTGGTGCCCGAGAAGACACTGCGTATTTGGCGGTTGTACCTGGCCGGGTGTGCCTATGCCTTCCAGAAGGGTTGGATCAACCTGCACCAAATCTTGGCGGTGAAGCCATACGCCGATGGGCACCATAACCTGCCCTGGACGCGTGAGGACCTGTATCGCTGATTACTCAAGTCCCAGTGGAAGTGAGCGAGTGCGCTTCCACTGGGACTTAAGTAAAAACACGCTTTTAGAGAATCGGTGAAATCAGCCGCGCAATGCGCATCCCCAGTTGTTGCAGTCGATGCGTATCGCGGCTGTCCTCTGCAGTAATCTCCCGTGCCTGTTCAAAGTCATCGTTCAGCATGTGCTCGACCTGGTCGGCGAAGCTGCGGTCGACTGTCAGCAGGGTAATTTCGAAGTTCAGGCGGAACGAGCGGTTGTCCAGGTTGGCACTGCCAATCGCACTGACGTCGTCATCCACCAACACCACCTTCTGATGCAGGAACCCTGGCTGGTAACGGAACACGCGCACCCCTGCGCGTACCGCTTCAAAGGCGAACAGGCTGGAGGCGGCATAGACAATGCGGTGGTCCGGCCGTGATGGAATCAGCACGCGCACATCGACCCCTCGCAACACCGCCAGGCGCAAGGCGGCGAACACGGCCTCGTCAGGAATGAAGTAAGGGCTGGTGATCCACACTCTGCGGGTGGCGGAGTGAATTGCTTCAAGGAAGAACAGCGAGCAGGTTTCCTGTGGGTCTGCCGGGCCGCTGGCCAAGGCCTGGCACAGGACACCGTTGTCCGGGTAGGCATCTGGCAGGATCAGTGGCGGTAGCTGGCGCGTGGCCCAGTACCAGTCTTCGGCGAACGACTCTTGCAGGCAGGCCAGCACCGGCCCGCTAATCTGCACATGGGTGTCGCGCCAGGGTGAAAGCTGCGGGTGCTTACCCAGGTACTCGTCACCCACGTTGTGCCCGCCGATGAAACCGACCAGGCCATCCACCACCACGATCTTGCGATGGTTGCGGAAGTTGACCTGGAAACGATTGAACCAGCCGCGGCGGGTGGCGAAGGCATGGATCTGCACACCACCGTCACGCAGCACCTGGCTGTAACTGGCCGGCAAGGCGTGGCTGCCGACACGGTCGTAGAGCACGAACACCTGCACCCCTTCGGCGGCCTTGCGTAACAACAGTTGCTGCAGCGCTTTGCCAAGGGTGTCGTCATGAATGATGAAGAACTGCACCAGCACCACATCGCGGGCTTTCTCGATGGCAGCGAAAATGGCATCAAATGTGGCCTGGCCATTGATCAGCAGTTTCACCTGGTTGTTTGCCAGGCATGGCATGCGACCTAGCTTGGGCATGGCGCGCAAGGCTGCGTAGCTTTCCGACTCACGGGCAGTAAGGGCTTCCTCAACCCAGGGCCGCCAGTTGAGGTTGGCCATGGCCACGTGCATTTCCTGGTTGGCCTGGCGCCGCGCCTTGATGTAGGCATAGAACGATCGGGCACCGAAGACCAGATAGGGAATCAAGGTGAGGTAGGGGATGAAGAACAAGGGCATGGCCCAGGCAATCGCGCCTTGGGCAGTCCGCACGGTGAACACCGCGTGCAGTGCGGCTACGATCCCCAGCAGATGTATCAGGCCGAGTAGGTAACCAAAGAAGTAGGGGCTGTGGTAATCCATATGCATCCTGCTTGCCGAGTACACTTGAGGTAACAGAACACGTTCCCGGTCCGCCTTGCAACCCGAAGGTGGATTTGGCGTCTAAGGCTCAGCCCGGCCCGCTTGGCCGGCTTTTTTCCAGGAGCGTTCGTCCATGAAGATTCGTCTGCCACTGTTGGCGTTGGCCCTAGGTATGAGCAGCCCGCTGGTGCATGCCCAGATGCTGCAACCAGGTTTGTGGGAGCTGACCACCAGCAATATGCAGGTCGATGGCAAGCCGCTACCCGACACGGAATTCATGCTCGGCCAGTTGAAGAACCTGCCGCCAGAGCAGCGCGCAATGATGGAAGGGGTGTTGGCCAAACAGGGGGTAAGCGTAGGCGGTAAGGGTGTACGTTCGTGCCTGACGCCAGAACAGGTGGCAACCAACGACATCCCGCTGCAGGACCCGAAGTCAGGTTGCACGCAGAAGATCACAGACCGCACCGGTAATGTGTGGAAGTTTCAGTTCAGTTGCCCGAAGGCCCAAGGGAGTGGCCAGGCCACATTCCTCAGTGATCGGGAATTCACTACCCAGGTAAGCGGCACATTCAACGCATCGGGTGTGCAGCAGCAAGGCAGCATGAACACCCGTGCGGTGTGGCTGGGCAATGACTGCGGCACGGTCAAACCGCGCAGCTGACGTCCCATTGCCACTGGCTGGTTGCTACAGCGTCGTGGGCATGCAGGCTCTCTGCATGTTCCACGCGTAGTTTGAAGGCTGTGCTCCATTCCATTTGCCGTAGAGCCTTATGCAGGCGGCGTGCGGCGTCTTCACAGAACATCAGGTTTTGCCCGTTGGCCAACGCGAAGGCTTGCTCGTCTGCGCGCTTTACGGCGGTTTGCACCGCTGTCCCCAGGCTGGCCTCTATGCGGTCGATCAACTCGGTGATGGGCAACACCTGCGGATTGCTACTTAGCCGTACCTGAACCTGCGCGGTACTGCGTTGGCTATGAGGCGTAGCAACAATCCCTTCGGCACTGCCAAGCCATTGCAGTACCGCAGCTTTTTCGATGTTCTGTTCGCTGAAGTGCGTCTGAAACTGCTGCTGAATCAGCTGCCGTGCGAGTGCAGCCGAGCATGGGCAGGTTGAGGAGTAAGGAACAGAAACGGATAGTTCCACGTGGAACACTTCATTTTCGATTCTGGCATCTACCGTTACGGCGTAGCTTTTCCAGCCCGCCAATGGGCTGATCAAGGCGGGTCTGTTCAGCAGATGCTCGAAGCTGAAGCGCAAGTAGGCTGCGGAAGAAAGGCTTGCGTGGCTGCTGAGGAAATCCTCCAGAAGCTGCCGGATGGCGAGTGGTGTGAGAGGCTGGTGTTCCAATGACCCCAGCGCAAGGTAAAGCCGCGACATGTGTATGCCGCGTGAACTGCCGTCTACCAGGCTAACTCCTGCGTCGACTTTGGCAGCCGCGGTGCGCCCTTCGAATTGCACTGGCAGGGCGATTCCGCACATGCCAACCCAATTCAATGGCACGGCATACGCTTGAGTTTGTGCGGCGATATCGGGGAGCTTGAGCTGAGTCATTTGGCTTTCCAAGCAAGTAAAGGCATCAACGGCAACCGCCGATCAAACTGCAATGCAGATTGAAGCGCTGCCCGCTGGAGCTGGATACGCGGTTCAAAGTGGTCCAGCCAACGCGGCGGCTGTAACCCACCCAGGCCTCTCCATCGCTGGCCAGGCCGGTAAAAAAGGTCAATGTGCCGTAGCGGCTGTTGGTTTGTGCCCACAGGCGCCGGCTGTCGAAGTCGTAGCCGCGCAGGTAGAACGTGCTGCCTTCGGTGCGCACGCTGTAGTAACTGCCTTTGCCGTCCTGGCAGGCGAGCAGCGTGGCGCTTCGCGTACAAAGCGCCAATGCACTGCCTTTTGGCATAGCCAGCAGTGAAGTCGGCATGACCAGCATCAGCAACGCCAAGACGCTTGGCAGATTCATTTTTCATCCCCGGTGAGCACTCGTCCGTCGAGAACGGCTTGGCGAAATTGTATTGTTACTTTATAACATTGTGCAATGCATCGTTTCGAATGCGTCTGCCTGAAGAGGTTCGCCATGCCCAATCGTCTCCCCGTCACCGTGCTGTCCGGCTTCCTGGGCGCCGGCAAGAGCACACTGCTCAACCATGTGCTGCGCAACCGCGACAACCTGCGGGTCGCGGTCATCGTCAATGACATGAGTGAAATCAACATCGACGCCAGTGAGGTGCAGCGCAATGTCAGCCTCAACCGCGCTGAAGAGAAACTGGTCGAGATGAGCAACGGCTGCATCTGCTGCACGTTGCGTGAAGACCTGCTTGAAGAGGTGGCGCGGCTGGCCGAAGAAGGGCGTTTTGACTATTTGCTGATCGAGTCCACCGGTATCTCCGAACCACTACCGGTGGCCGAAACCTTCACTTTCCGCGACGAACAGGGCCGCAGTCTGTCCGATATGGCGCGCCTGGACACCATGGTCACCGTGGTCGATGGCCTGAACTTCCTGCGCGACTATCAGGCGGCAGACAGCCTGGCCAGCCGTGGCGAAACCTTGGGCGAAGAAGACGAGCGGTCAATCAGCGATCTGCTGATCGAGCAGGTCGAATTCGCCGATGTGCTGCTGCTGAGCAAGATCGACCTTATCAGCCAACATGAGCGCGAAGAACTCACCGCCATTCTGCGCAGCCTCAATGCCCGGGCTCAGATCGTACCCATGGTCATGGGGCAGGTGCCGCTGACGCGTATTCTGGACACTGGCCTGTTCGACTTCGATCAGGCAGCCCAGGCACCGGGTTGGTTGCAGGAGTTGCGCGGTGAGCATGTGCCCGAAACCGAAGAGTACGGTATCGCGGCCATGACCTGGCAGGCACGACGTCCGCTTCATCCACAGCGCTTTTTCGACTTTATCCACACTCACTGGACTAACGGGCGGTTACTGCGTTCCAAGGGTTTTTTCTGGTTGGCCAGCAAATATCAGGAAGCCGGTAGCTGGTCGCAAGCGGGCGGCATGATGCGCCATGGCCTGGCTGGCCGGTGGTGGCGCTTCGTACCGCGCGATCAGTGGCCGCAGGATGTGGATAACACCAGCGCGATCTTGAAACACTGGACTGCTGAGACCGGTGATTGCCGCCAGGAGTTGGTGTTCATCGGGCAGAATATCGACTTCGGAAAATTATCCACAGCCCTTGATGGCTGCCTGTTGACGGATCAGGAAATGGACTTGGGCCACATGGGTTGGTTACGCCTGCCCGATCCGTTTGGCCCATGGCACGAGGAGGCGGCATGAACGCGGCAACTCGGGCTGTGGATATCTTTCAGGTGCACGGCGATAGCCCGCAAGTTCTGGCTGAAGTGCTGCAGGACGGCGTGAACCTGGCCGTTTGGCGCCGGCGCCTGCCGGCACAGTTACAGGACTTTTCTGAATTGGCCATAAGCCTTGGTCAGCCCCTGGCTGATCAGCGGGTAATCGATGTGGACGAGCAGCAGATGCCAGTACTGCCCGAACTGCTGCGTGAAGCGTCGGATTTACTTGGCTATGAGGCCTTCGTTGCCGATGTGACGTGGTTGGTGGCGGCGTACACCTGCCTGGTTGGCGCACGTCGGGTCGGTTTACGTCTGCGGGTACTGGACGGTCCTATGTGCCCGCGCTTCCATGTGGATAACGTGCCATTACGCCTGCTCACTACCTATGCGGGTCCGGGTAGTGAATGGTTGCAAGAGCAGGATAGCCGGCGTGGAGAGTTACACACAGCTGATCTTCCTGTGGATAACATAAAGCGCCTGCAGCCCGGCGAGGTAGGGATACTGAAAGGCGAGAAATGGCAGGGCAACGAGGGCGCAGGCCTGGTGCATCGGTCCCCTTCAGGGCAACAGGGGCGGCTACTGCTCAGCCTTGACTGGCTGGCCTGACGGCGCATAGTGAGGCATCACCACCGCCTGAAGTCGCCCCATGCTGCAGAACATTCCCACCCATGTAATTGCCGGCCCGCTGGGCGCTGGCAAAACCACCCTGATCCGTCATCTGCTGGCCCAGCGCCCAGCCAATGAACGCTGGGCTGTACTGATCAACGAATTTGGCCTGGTAGGCCTGGATGCGGCCTTGCTCAGCCGTGACGAAGACGGCATAGCCATCGGCGAGGTGGCAGGCGGCTGCCTGTGCTGCGTCAACGGCATGCCATTTCAGGTGGGCCTGGGGCGCTTGCTGCGTAAATCCCGGCCCAACAGGTTGTTTATCGAGCCTTCCGGCTTGGGCCACCCATTACAGCTGCTGGCTCAGCTACAGCAAGCCCCTTGGGCTGGAGTGCTGACAATTCAACCACTTCTGATGGTTGTGGATGCCCTGGCCATGGCTAGAAACGAGCCCCTCACGGAGGCTCAACAGCAGGCTTTCGATGGCTGTGAGAACGTGGTTTTCAACAAGTCAGAGCTTGTGGATGATTCAGATAAGTTGTTGATAACTAATAAATTTATAAAAAAGAAAATCATATGGACAGTGCAAGGTTGGCTGCCTCTGTCGGGCCTTCCGCAGGCATCTTCCCAGATTGTTGACAGCCCATTCCTAGATAACAAGATTGTCGACAATCTTGAAAGTGCCCCAGCATTACTCTGGACAGACCCCAGGCAGCCCATCTGCCTTAGCCAACAGGGGGAAGGAGGTTGGAGTATTGGCTGGCGTTGGCACCCTGGCCAACAGTTTTATCCACAGCGGTTACAGGCGTTCTTGCGCGTCTGGCCATGGCGACGCGCCAAGGGAGTTATCCACAGTGTGGAAGGCTGGCAATCATTCAATGGGCTCAATGGAGGCATGCCCGCCTGGCAGCCCAGCGAATGGCGCAGGGATACGCGTATCGAGCTGATTTTCGATCAGCCGCAATCGCAACCCGCACTGCATGCCGGGTTGAGCGAATGCCAAGTCAGCTGATCAGTTGCGCCAGCGGTTGTGCTCCTGGCGCCACTGCTGCATTTCGATGACATTGTCGGCGCGCGGTGGGGTCTTGATTTCGAACGGGTAGGGTGCCAGCTCGATCTGCACGCTGTGGGCGCCGAACTGGGTCACGGTACCGGGGTGGCGCTGCTCGCCCGTGACGGTGAACTCGAAGGCATAGATGCGTGCCAGGCGTTTACGGCCATTGGCATCCCGGACAAAGGCGATGCGCTTGAGTGCGACGGCGTCGTCGAGCAATTCGAGGTCGAGCTTGGCGCAATGCTGTTTGACCCGCTCCAGGGCTTTCTCGCGCAACCCATGGTTGTGCCACAACCAGGCGCCTGCCGTGGCTACCAGCATCAGGACGAAGAGGTTCTCCAGGGTCAACATTTGCATATGCTCCAAACAGGTGTATCCAGCTTAACTGCGTCCCTGGCCTGTCGTACAGGTGGCAATCGCGTTCATACTGCGCTGCGTACAATCCTTGAAACAGCTTTGGAAACCACCCGCATGAAACGTACCCCGCACCTGCTCGCCATTCAGTCTCATGTGGTGTTCGGCCACGCCGGCAACAGCGCCGCGGTGTTCCCCATGCAGCGTATCGGGGTCAATGTCTGGCCGCTCAATACCGTGCAGTTCTCCAATCACACACAGTATGGCCAGTGGGCGGGTGAAGTGCTTGCCCCGGCGCAAATTCCTGCGTTGGTGGAAGGTATTTCCAACATCGGCGAGCTGGGCCACTGCGATGCGGTGCTTTCCGGCTACCTGGGCAGTGCCGAACAGGGGCGAGCGATCCTGGCCGGCGTCGAGCGGATCAAGGCGGTGAACCCAAAGGCTTTGTACCTGTGCGACCCGGTCATGGGGCACCCGGAGAAGGGCTGCATCGTCCCGCCCGAAGTCAGTGCGTTTCTGCTCGAGGAGGCGGCGGCCAGGGCGGACATCCTGTGCCCCAACCAACTGGAGCTGGACAGCTTTTGTGGGCGCCGCGCGCAGTCACTGGAAGATTGCGTGAACATGGCGCGCAGCTTGCTGAAGCGTGGGCCGCAGGTGGTGGTGGTCAAGCACCTGGCCTACCCTGGGCGCGCCGAGGACCAGTTCGAAATGCTGCTGGTGACTGCCGAACACAGCTGGCACCTACGCCGCCCGCTGCTGGCGTTTCCACGCCAGCCGGTGGGGGTGGGTGACCTCACCTCCGGTTTGTTCCTGGCCCGTGTAATGCTGGGCGACAGCTGGGTGCAGGCATTCGAGTTCACGGCTGCAGCGGTGCATGAAGTGCTGCTGGAAACCCAGGCCTGCGCCAGCTACGAATTGCAGCTGGTGCGGGCTCAGGACCGCATTGCGCACCCACGAGTACGCTTCGAGGCGCAGTTGCTGGCGCTTTAGATCGCGTCGGTTTTCAGGTCCTGGTAGCGCTTCTCCAGCTCCTGGCGGATCTGGCGCCGCTGATGGCCTTGCAGGAAGCGACGCTTTTCCTCGCTGCTATGCGGCTGGCGCGGTGGCACCGGCACCGGGCGGCGATTGTCGTCGACTGCAACCATGGTGAAGAAGCAACTGTTGGAGTGGCGCACCGAGCGCTCGCGGATGTTCTCGGTCACCACTTTGATGCCGACCTCCATCGAGGTGTTGCCGGTGTAGTTGACCGACGCGAGGAAGGTCACCAGTTCACCTACGTGTACGGGTTCGCGGAAGATCACCTGGTCGACCGACAGGGTCACCACATAGCTACCGGCATAGCGGCTGGCGCAGGCGTAGGCCACTTCGTCGAGGTACTTGAGCAGGGTGCCGCCATGTACGTTGCCAGAAAAGTTGGCCATGTCCGGGGTCATCAGGACGGTCATGCTCAGCTGGGCGTTTCCAGGTTCCATAGTGTGCTCACGGTGAGGTTGCGCTGAATCGGGCGAATGGAGGGCGTTATCTGCTGACACTGCTGTTCCCCTCTTATGAATTTGCCTTGCTGATACGGGACGTTGGCTGACGCGCTGTCGTCACGCTGATCATGCCATCAGCGGCGCTTTTCTAGCCGATCTGTTTCTGCATATTGCACCGGCTTTTTGCGGCGGGGTGCGATGTTAACCTGAGTACGCCCATGCAACATGGGCGTTCCTGCATTCAATACAGTATGTACTTGCTGCTCCCTCAGGTTTGCCTTGGCAGAGGAGCGGTCTGCCCAGGCATCCAGAAAAAGACGAGAAAAGGAGTATCACGCCATGCATGCCATCAGCTTCATCCAGGACCTGGCGGTCATCATGCTGGTCGCTGGCGTGGTCACCATTCTCTTCCATCGCCTCAAGCAGCCGGTGGTGCTTGGGTACATTGTCGCGGGCTTCATCATTGGCCCGCACACCCCGCCGTTTGGCCTTATCCATGATGAAGACACCATCAAGACCCTCGCTGAACTGGGGGTGATCTTCCTGATGTTCTGCCTGGGGCTCGAGTTCAGCCTGCGCAAGCTGTTCAAGGTGGGTGCCACAGCGTTCATCGCAGCGTTCCTGGAAATCGTGCTGATGATCTGGATCGGCTTCGAGATCGGTCGCTGGTTCGGCTGGAATACCATGGACTCGCTGTTCCTTGGCGCCATCCTGGCCATATCCTCGACCACCATCATCGTCAAGGCGCTCAACGACCTGAAGATGAAGAACGAGCGCTTTGCCCAGCTGATCTTCGGCGTGCTGATTGTCGAGGACATCCTTGGCATCGGCATCATTGCCCTGCTGTCGGGTATCGCGGTCAGTGGCACGGTCAGCTCGGGTGAGGTGTTCTCCACTGTCGGCAAGCTGTCACTGTTCATGATCGTCGCCCTGGTCATCGGCATCTTGTTGGTGCCGCGGCTGCTGGCCTATGTGGCCAAGTTCGAAAGCAACGAGATGTTGCTGATCACCGTGCTGGGCCTGTGTTTCGGCTTCTGCCTGCTGGTGGTGAAGCTGGAGTACAGCATGGTGCTTGGCGCCTTCCTGATTGGTGCGATCATGGCTGAATCGCGCCAGTTGCTGAAAATAGAAAGCCTGATCGAACCGGTACGCGACCTCTTCAGCGCCATATTCTTCGTCGCCATCGGCCTGATGATCGACCCCCAGGTGCTCATAGACTACGCCTGGCCGATCGTGGTCATCACCTTGGCGGTGGTGCTGGGCAAGATGCTGTCTTGTGGCATGGGGGCGTTCATCGCCGGCAATGATGGGCGCACGTCGCTGCGCGTGGGCATGGGGCTATCGCAGATTGGCGAATTCTCTTTCATCATCGCCGCGCTGGGCATGACCCTGCAGGTAACCAGCGATTTCCTTTACCCGGTGGCTGTCGCGGTATCGGCAATCACCACGTTGCTGACGCCGTACCTGATCCGCGCGGCCGACCCGTTGTCGCAAAAGCTGGGCAATATAGTGCCCGGCCGCCTGGCGCGGGTGCTGTCGTTGTATGGCGAGTGGTTGCGCAACATCCAGCCGCAGGGCGAGAGCGCCATGCTGGCGGCGATGATTCGGCGCATCCTGTTGCAGGTGGGGGTAAACCTGGCGCTGGTAATCGCCATTTTCTTCAGTGGTGGCTACTTCGCAGGGCGAATCGGCAACTGGCTCAGTGAGTGGGTGAGCGATGCGAGCCAGCAGAAGGCTGTGATCTGGGGGGCGGCCTTGTTGCTGTCGCTGCCATTCCTTATCGCCGCCTACCGCAAGCTCAAGGCACTTTCGATGTTGCTGGCAGAGATGGGCGTGAAGCCTGAAATGGCAGGGCGGCATACCCAGCGTGTGCGCCGTGTGATTGCTGAAGTTATCCCGCTGTTGTCGCTGCTGGTGATCTTCCTGCTGCTGTCGGCATTGTCGGCGAGCATTCTGCCGACCAGCGAGTTGTTGCTGGTGATTGCTGTAGTCGCTGCCGTGGTGGTGGCGTTGTTGTGGCGCTGGTTCATCCGCGTGCACACGCGCATGCAGATCGCCTTGTTGGAGACGCTAGAGAATAGTCGCGAGAACTCGCACTAAGGGGCAATGCTCCCTGCGCAAGATTTCACCGTCGTCCGAGGGGATGGAGCGGTAGCGATGTCGCCAGGCGCAGAAAGCCTGGCGATTTTAACTACATTGATGGCACTAAGCCATAAATATTCCTGTGGATATTTCAGCTTTCCAGCCAAACATCCCGCGCCCAGTGCCACACCGATTCCCAGCTGTCTTCGCCGACCAGTTCCTCATCGGCATCCCACAGCACCACGGTGCCATCTTCTTCTACGCAGTAGTAGTTTTCGCCGTCCTGGCACAGTGGGATCAGCTCACGCGGCACGCCGGCATCCCAAGCTGTGGCGGCAACTTCTGGCAGGTACGTGTGCGACTGCGGGTCGGTACAAGTGACAGGCTCAAGAGAGCCGTAAACAACATCACTTACGGTCAGCAGAAACTCTTTGAACACGAATGGAATATTGATGAACAGCTGCTCTTCGATCTCCACCAGCTGGTCCTCGTCGGGAAGCTCCAAGGGCACCGGTACGGGTTCATTGGCTTCACGGAGTTGTTCGATCACTTCTTCCACGGTTCACTTCCTCTGACCTAGATGACAACGCTGCGCGTTATACCCTAGTAGGCCAGTCTGGCAAAAGCAAAAACCCCGGGACAGGCCCGGGGTTTTTCATGCAGCACGTAGCGGTTAGCCGTTTTGACGGATACCGGCAACCAGCCAAGGTTGGTTCTCGCCCTGGGCGCGAACCATGTGCCAGCTTTCGCTGAACACTTCGCCCTGGTCGAAGCGCGAGTTCTTCGACACGCCACGGAAGGTCAGGGTGGCGTCGGTGCGGTCGGTGCGGTCGTCGAGACCGTCCAGCTGCACTTCCAGGTTATCGATGTAGGTAGCCTGGAAGCCATCACCCAGCTCAGCACGCTCGCGCTTGAGGAACTCCAGCATTTGCGGAGTAACGAACTCGGCGATCTTGTCCATTTCGTTGGCATCCCAGTGCTGCTGCAGCGACTGGAAATGGTTACGGGCGGCAGCCAGGAAGTTCTGCTCGTTGAACCACGCCGGGGCGTTGATTACCGGAGCGGCTGCGGCGGCAGGTGCGGCCGAACCCCCGAAGATCGACGGCTGGGCAGGCTGGGCGTGAGCCTCACGCTGCATCGGCGCATGGCCTGGCATGGCCATTTGCGGCTGCTGCTGGCGGCGGCGCGCGGCGATGAAGCGGAACACCAGGAAGGCAATGAGCGCCACGATCAGGAAGTCCATGATCTGGAAGCCTTCGAAACCGTCGCCCATGAACATGGACGCCAGCAGGCCACCGGCGGCCAGGCCGGCCAATGGGCCCAACCAGCGCGAAGCACCGCTGGCGGCCGGGGCTGCACGACCAGGTGCGGTCGGCGCGGCGGCAGGCGTGGTTGGCGTAGCCTGGCGGGTCTGGTGAATAGGCGCGGAGCCCGAGCTCTTACCGCCGCCGAAACGCTTGGCGTTGGCGTCCAGGCTCAGCGTCAGGCCGACGCAGAGCGCCAGTGCGATGCTAAGAAAACGTTGCATAAGTGGGATATCCCCTGTTGTGGATTGCACGCGCGTCATGGTGCACAGGTTCCCGGGCACATGACCAGCGACATAATGTTTCGAGCTTTTGCCTGAATGTTACAAGGCCGCCCCGGCAGGGCGGCCTTGCGCTTTCAGATGGCCTCGAGCTTGGCATACCCCAGCATCAGCCACTTGCTGCCTTCGGCAAAGTTCACCTGCACCCGCGCCTGCGCACCCGAGCCCTCGAAGTTGAGGATCACACCTTCGCCAAACACTGCATGTTGTACACGCTGGCCAAGGTTGAACGCGGTCTGCGGAATACTGGCATTGGCAAACAGGTTGCTGTTGGTGGCGGTCTTGGCCCCACCGAACGGGCGGCTGACGCTGTTGGACAGGCGCACTTCCTGAACCAAGCCTGGCGGAATTTCGCGCACGAAACGCGACACCTTGTTGTAGGTCTCGCTGCCATACAGGCGACGGGTTTCGGCATAGGTCATGACCAGCTGGCGCATGGCGCGGGTGATGCCCACGTAGGCCAGGCGCCGTTCCTCTTCCAGGCGGCCGGGTTCTTCCAGGCTCATCTTGTGCGGGAATAGGCCTTCTTCCATGCCCACCAGGAACACATACGGGAACTCCAGGCCTTTGGCGCTGTGCAGGGTCATCAGCTGGATGCTGTCTTCATGCTCATCAGCCTGGGTATCGCCCGCTTCAAGCGAGGCATGCCCCAAGAAGGCTGACAGTGGCGAGAGGTCGGCATCTTCGTCGGCGGATTCGAAGTTGCGTGCAGCGCTGACCAGTTCCTCAAGGTTTTCTACCCGTGCCTGGCCCTTTTCACCTTTTTCCTCCTGGTGATAGAGGATCAGCCCGGACTGCTCGATGGTGGTCTGGGTCATGGTATGCAGCGGCATGTCCACGACTTTGGCGGCCAGCCCCTCGATCAGCTCGATGAAAGCCCCCAGGGCACTGGCGGCGCGGCCCTTCAGGGCCTTGGCGGCGAGCAGCTGGCACATGGCCTCCCACATCGACAACTGGCTGTGGCGGGCGTGCTCACGGATGGCTTCGACGGTTTTTTCGCCGATACCGCGCGGCGGCACGTTGATCACCCGCTCCAGGGCGGCATCGTTGCCACGCCCTTCGATCAGCCGCAGGTATGCCATGGCGTTCTTGATTTCGGCGCGTTCGAAGAAGCGTTGGCCGCCATAGATGCGGTAGGGGATGCGCTCGCGCAGCAGGGCCTCTTCCAGCACCCGCGACTGGGCGTTGGAACGGTACAGAATGGCGATCTCGTTACGCGCATTGCCCTGCTTGACCAGGCTTTCGATGGTTTCTACCACGTAGCGCGCTTCGTCATGCTCGTTGTAGGCCGCGTACAGGGTCAGCGGTTCGCCTTCGCCCATGTCGGTCCACAGCTCTTTGCCCAGGCGCCCACTGTTGTTGGCGATCAGGGCGTTGGCAGCCTTGAGGATGCCGCCGGTGGAGCGGTAGTTCTGCTCCAGACGGATCATCTCGGCGTCGGGGAAGTCGGCGGTGTACTGGTGAATGTTTTCGATCTTGGCGCCGCGCCAGCCGTAGATCGACTGGTCGTCATCGCCTACGGCCATCAAGCTGGCGCCACCGCGCGCCAACAGGCGCAGCCAGGCGTACTGCACGGCGTTGGTATCCTGGAACTCGTCCACCAGCACGTGCTGGAAGCGCCGCTGGTAGTGCTCCAACAGGCCCGGGTGGTCGCGCCACAGGTCCAGGGCGCGCAGCAGCAGCTCGGAGAAGTCGATGACCCCGGCGCGCTCGCAGGCTTGCTCGTAGGCGGTATAGACCTCGCGCATGGTCGCCAGGAACAGGTCGCCACCGGCCTGGATATGCTGCGGGCGCAGGCCCTCGTCCTTCTGCCCGTTGATGAACCACTGGGCCTGGCGTGCCGGCCACTTCTGCTCGTCCAGGCCCAGCTCGCGCATTACCCGCTTGATCAGGCGTTGCTGGTCGTCGCTGTCGAGGATCTGGAAGTTCTGAACCAACCGTGCTTCCTGCCAGTGGGCCCGCAGCAGGCGATGGGCCAGGCCGTGGAAGGTGCCTACCCACATACCCGCCGGGTTGATCCCCAGCAGCTGCTCGATCCGCTGGCGCATTTCTGCAGCAGCCTTGTTGGTGAAGGTCACCGACAGGATCGAATGCGGCGACGCCTGCTCTACCTGGATAAGCCAGGCGATGCGGTGCACCAGCACGCGGGTTTTACCGGAACCGGCGCCGGCAAGCACCAATTGACGCCCGAGCGTGGCCGCTACGGCCTGGCGTTGGGCATCGTTGAGGGAATTAAGCAGGAGGGAGAGGTCATCTGTGTGCATCGGGCCATTCTAGGGCGCAGCAGGGGAAGGGTAAATGGCACTGTATGAATATTCACCCTTGCGCACCTGCAAAGCGGCCCCTGCAGGCCGTGCGCCTGCAGGGGCCGTCACGTCTACATCAATGGGTTTCCACGATGTCGGTGATGCAAGTGATCAGTTGGCCGTCGTGGAAAATATCTGCAGCGCATACCTGCGATGCAGCGCGAAGCGCTTCAGCTGTGCCAGTGCCTGCCATGCCGCGCCAGTAGGCTGTTGGCCTGCTCCGGGCCGTTGTTGCCCGCCGGGTAATGGCGTGGCGCCTGAAAGTGCTCTTCCCAGCCCTTGATGATCGGGTCGACCCACGCCCAGGCCGCTTCCACTTCATCACGCCGCATGAACAGCGTCGAGTCGCCTTCCAGGATGTCCAGCAGCAGGCGTTCGTAAGCGCCCCAACGACGGGTCTGGCCGAACACCTGGGCCAGGTTGAGGTCCAGGTCCACCGGCTCCAGTCGCATGCCTTTGCCGGGGCTTTTGGTCATCATGCGCAGGCTGATGCGTTCGTCCGGTTGCAGCTGGATCAACAGCTGGTTGACCTGGCCGCCGCTGAAAAGCTCATGGGGCACAGGCTTGAACTGGATGACGATCTGCGAAGTGCGCCGCGCCATGCGCTTGCCGGTGCGCAGGTAGAACGGCACGCCAGCCCAGCGCCAATTGTCGATGTGCGCCTGAACGGCCACAAAGGTTTCGGTATCGCTGTCGTTGTCCACGTCCTTTTCGAAGTAATAGGCCGGCACTTCCTGGCCACCGATGTAGCCGGCACCGTACTGACCACGCACGGTCTTGTCCTGTACGTCCTGCCCAGTAATGGGCTTGAGGGCACGCAGGACCTTCACTTTCTCGTCGCGCACGGCCTCGGCTTCGAACTGCGCGGGTGGCTCCATGGCCACCAGGCACAGCAGCTGCAGCAAGTGGTTCTGGAGCATGTCGCGGGTTGCCCCGGCACGGTCGTAGTACCCGCCGCGGTTCTCTACACCGAGGGTTTCGCAGGCGCTGATCTGCACATGATCGACCTGGCCGTTGCGCCACACAGGTTCAAGCAGGGCGTTGGCAAAGCGCAGCGCCATGAGGTTCTGCACGGTTTCCTTGCCCAGGTAGTGATCAATGCGAAACACCTGGGGTTCTTCGAACACGGCGCCGATCGCTTCGTTGATGGCGGTGGCCGAGTGCTGTGAATGGCCAATGGGCTTTTCCAGCACAATGCGCGCCTCGCTGTCGGCCAGCCCGGAAATACGCAAGTGGTTGGCGATTGGCACGAACAGGGAGGGCGCGGTGGCCAGGTAGAAGACGCGGGTCAGCCCGCCAGGCTCGCCGAGGTAGCGTGCCAGGCGACCGAAGTCGGCGCTTTGCGAGGCATCCATGGGGAAGTAGTCGAGGCGCGCGGCAAAGCGTTGCCACACATCTTCGTCGAAGTCGGTGCGGGCAATCTGCGCCCGGCAATGCCGTTCTGCGAGCTTGAGGTATTCGTTACGGCTGATGTTGCGGCGGGCGAGGGCAATGATGCGTACCGCGTTGTTCAGGCGCGCCTCGCGATACAAATGGTAGAGCGCCGGAAGCAATTTGTGCAGGGCCAGGTCGCCCGTGCCACCGAACACCAGAATGTCGCAAGGAATAGTCAAACCACCACTCTCCACGTTCGTTTAACTGGGCGGGTTGGCGTCCATGTAGTATAACTACAAGAAAGCTACAACCCGGCCAGCCGATCATAACCGAGTCCAGCCCGTGAATCTGTTGCAACATATCGCCCAATCGCGCCACCTGCTGCGCAAATCGGAACTCAAAGTGGCCGACCACGTGCTGCTCGACCCGGCTGCCGTCATGCACAGCTCCATGGCCGATCTGGCGCACAGTGTGGGCATCAGCGAGCCGACCATCGTACGTTTCTGCCGGGCGATCGGTTGCTCGGGCTTCCAGGACCTGAAACTCAAGCTGGCGCAGAGCCTGGCGGCTGGGGCCAGTTTTGGCCAGTTTGCCATCCATGAAGACGACTCGGTCGCCGACTACAGCCTGAAGATCTTCGACACCACCCTGCACACCCTGATGGAAGTGCGCGAGCACCTCGACCCGCATGCGCTTCAGCAGGCGGTGAGCGCCATGGCCCAGGCACAGCGTGTCGAGTTCTATGGCTTTGGTGCCTCTGGTGCGGTGGCGGCCGATGCCCAGCACAAGTTCTTCCGCCTGCTGCTCAGTGCCGCTGCTTATTCCGACCCGCACATGCAGGCGATGTCGGCGGTAACCTTGAAGCCGGGCGATGTGGCCGTGTGTATTTCCCAGTCGGGTCGCTCCAAGGACTTGCTGATCACCGCCAACCTGGTGCGTGAGAGCGGCGCCAACCTGATTACCCTGTGCCCCAGCCAGACGCCGCTGGCCGAGCTGTCGACGGTCAACCTGGCGATCGACGTGCATGAGGACACCGAAATCTATACCCCGCTGACCTCGCGTATCGCCCACCTTGTGGTGATTGACGTGCTGGCCATGGGCGTGGCCATGGCACGGGGCCCGAGCCTGGTCAACCACCTGAAAAGCGTGAAGCGCAGCTTGCGCAGCCTGCGTTTGTCGCCCAAGTCGATCAAGGCTACAGATGACTGAATTCAGCCTGTAATGGCCTTTACGCGAGTTCATCCGTGAAAAGGCCGGCAAAGGCGAAGCAAAATTCACTGTTTTGTCACCATTCCACAGCCAAACCGTAAACCATCAAGGCCAGTCTGAAACTCCCGCATCCTATCTGGGAGACAGGCAATGGCTCGTGACTTCGATGGTACGTACCAACCCAACGCCAAGGCTCGCAAACAGCAGGAAAAGGATCAGCGCCGCATGGAATACCGCCGCGCGATCGAAAGCTATTGCGACCAACGTCAGCTGCTGCGCGACCTGGTGGATTACCCCGAGTTGCAAGAACTCACGGTGTGGCAGGCGTCGGCGGCAACTTCCCCGAAAAACGCTCAACAAGCGCGCTGATCAACGCACGTTCGCCGCGGATGAATGCCAGAAAGGCCAAGGCCACCGGCGACTGTCGCTTGGCCTTGGACTGCACCACGCACCAGCTGCGGTACAGCGGCAGTTCCTCCACCGGTAATTCCTTCAGCACCCCGGTGGCCAGTTCCAGGTTGACTGCGTGGCGGGTGAGCAGGGCGATCCCAAGGCCGGCGATCACGCATTCGCGCTGGGCATCGGCCGATGCAACCTCCAGGGTCTGGGTGAAATGCACGCGCTTGTCCTTGAAGTACTCTTCGCAAGCCTTGCGCGTCCCTGAACCTTGCTCACGGACCAACAGGGTATGAGGCTCCAGGTCCTGCAGGCGCAGCTGCTCGAGCTTGCACAGCGGGTGCTCGGGCGGCGCCACGGCAACGATCGGGTTGTTGAGGAATGGCAGAAACTCCAGACCCATGTCCTGCGGCACCATCGACATGATGATCAGGTCGTCGCGGTTGTCGGAAAGACGGCGAATGGCCTGGGCGCGGTTGACCACTGTCAGGGTCAGGTTGACCTCCGGGTGACGCTGCTTGAAGGCGGCGAACAGGTGTGGCACGAAGTACTTGGCACTGGACTCGATCGCCAGCTTCAACTGACCTTGCAATGAGCCCTGCATGTCCGACAGCTGCATGTCCAGGCTCTCCAGGCGCCCGAAAATGTCGTGGCTGGCGCGTTGCAACGCTTCGGCCGCCTCGGTGAGGTAGAGCTTCTTGCCCACATACTCGAACAGCGGCTGGCCGATCAGCTCTTCAAGCTGGCGGATCTGTAGACTAACGGCGGGTTGCGTCAGCGACATCTCTTCCGCCGCACGGCTGTAAGAACGTAAATCACACACCTCATTGAAGATCTGCAATTGACGCAAAGTCATACGCATCAAGGACTTACGCATTTCTTTTCTCGCCTTCGGCAACACCTTGTTACCGCACTATAAGCTTTTGCTAATACAGCCCCTAACAAATATTGATTTTTGTTTATCGACCTACAGCGCTAGGGTGAATGTGCGACTGGCCAGCAACGCCTGGTCACGCGCCGACCGGTAGAACCGGCTCGACTGTTCCTACGGCTTTGGGAAGACTCCAGTGATAAAAAAAATCCTGATCGCCAACCGAGGTGAAATCGCAGTTCGGATCGTGCGTGCCTGCGCCGAGATGGGCATACGCTCGGTAGCGATCTTTTCCGACGCCGACCGGCATGCCTTGCACGTCAAGCGCGCCGACGAAGCCCACAGCATTGGTGCCGAGCCGCTGGCCGGCTACCTGAACCCGCGCAAGCTGGTGAACCTGGCTGTGGAAACCGGTTGTGATGCCCTGCACCCGGGCTATGGTTTTTTGTCGGAAAACGCTGAACTGGCAGAGATCTGCGCCGAGCGCGGGATCAAGTTCATCGGCCCGGCCGCCGACGTGATTCGCCGCATGGGCGACAAGACCGAAGCGCGCCGCACCATGATCGCCGCTGGTGTGCCGGTCACCCCTGGCACCGAAGGCAACGTTGCCGATATTCATGAAGCCTTGAGCGAAGGCGAGCGCATCGGTTACCCGGTGATGCTCAAGGCCACCTCCGGTGGTGGCGGTCGCGGTATTCGCCGTTGCAACAGCCGCGAAGAGCTGGAACAGAACTTCCCACGGGTGATTTCCGAGGCGACCAAGGCCTTTGGTTCGGCTGAAGTGTTCCTGGAAAAGTGCATCGTCAACCCCAAGCACATCGAGGCGCAGATCCTCGGTGACAGCTTTGGCAACGTGGTTCACCTGTTCGAGCGCGACTGCTCGATCCAGCGCCGTAACCAGAAACTCATCGAAATCGCCCCAAGCCCCCAGCTCACCCCCGAGCAGCGCGCCTACATTGGCGACCTGGCAGTGCGTGCGGCCAAGGCGGTGAACTACGAGAACGCCGGTACCGTGGAGTTTCTGCTCGCCGATGGCGAGGTGTACTTCATGGAAATGAACACCCGGGTGCAGGTGGAACACACCATCACCGAGGAAATCACCGGTATCGACATCGTCCGTGAGCAGATTCGCATTGCCTCGGGCTTGCCGCTGTCGGTCAAGCAAGAAGACATTCAGCACCGCGGTTACGCGTTGCAGTTCCGTATCAACGCCGAAGACCCGAAGAACAACTTCCTGCCAAGTTTCGGCAAGATCACCCGTTACTACGCCCCCGGCGGCCCCGGCGTGCGTACCGACACGGCGATCTACACCGGCTACACCATTCCGCCGTTCTACGACTCCATGTGCCTGAAACTGGTGGTGTGGGCGTTGACCTGGGAAGAAGCCATGGACCGCGGCCTGCGGGCCCTGGACGACATGCGCGTGCAAGGGGTGAAGACCACCGCCGCGTACTACCAGGAAATCCTGCGCAATCCGGAATTCCGTAGCGGCCAGTTCAATACCAGCTTCGTCGAAAGCCACCCTGAACTGACCAACTACTCGATCAAGCGCAAACCCGAAGAGCTGGCCCTGGCCATCGCCGCCGCCATCGCCGCCCACGCAGGCCTGTGAGGAACCCCATAATGTCCAAGAAAATTCACGTAACCGACACGATCCTGCGCGACGCCCACCAGTCCCTGCTGGCCACCCGCATGCGTACCGAAGACATGCTGCCGATCTGCGACAAGCTCGACAAAGTCGGCTACTGGTCGCTGGAAGTCTGGGGTGGCGCCACCTTCGACGCCTGCGTGCGCTTCCTCAAGGAAGACCCGTGGGAGCGCCTGCGCAAGCTGCGTGCAGCACTGCCCAATACTCGCCTGCAAATGCTGCTGCGCGGCCAAAACCTGCTGGGCTACCGCCACTACAGTGACGACGTGGTCAAAGCTTTCGTCGCCAAGGCTGCGGTCAACGGCATCGATGTTTTCCGTATTTTCGACGCCATGAACGACGTGCGTAACCTGCGCGTGGCCATCGAAGCGGTCAAGGCCGCCGGCAAGCACGCCCAGGGCACCATCGCCTACACCACCAGCCCGGTGCACACCATCGAAGCCTTCGTGAACCAAGCCAAGCAGATGGAAGCCATGGGTTGCGACTCGGTAGCGATCAAGGACATGGCCGGCCTGCTGACCCCATTCGCCACTGGCGAGCTGGTCAAGGCGCTGAAGGCCGAGCAGTCGCTGCCGGTGTTCATCCACTCCCACGACACCGCCGGCCTGGCGGCCATGTGCCAGCTCAAGGCTGTGGAAAACGGTGCAGACCACATCGACACCGCCATTTCCAGCTTCGCCTGGGGCACCAGCCACCCGGGTACCGAGTCGATGGTTGCCGCGCTCAAGGGCAGTGAGTTCGATACCGGCCTGGACCTGGAGCTGCTGCAGGAAATCGGCCTGTACTTCTACGCCGTGCGCAAGAAGTACCACCAGTTCGAAAGCGAGTTCACCGCCGTGGACACCCGCGTGCAGGTCAACCAGGTGCCGGGCGGCATGATTTCCAACCTGGCCAACCAGTTGAAAGAGCAGGGCGCGCTCAACCGCATGAACGAAGTGCTGGCTGAGATCCCACGTGTGCGTGAAGACCTTGGTTACCCGCCGCTGGTAACGCCGACCTCGCAGATCGTCGGCACCCAGGCGTTCTTCAACGTGCTGGCCGGCGAGCGCTACAAGACCATCACCAACGAGGTGAAGCTGTACCTGCAAGGCGGTTACGGCAAGGCGCCAGGTGTGGTCAACGAGCAACTGCGCCGCCAGGCGATCGGCAGCGAAGAAGTGATCGACGTGCGCCCGGCCGACCTGCTGAAGCCGGAGATGGCCAAGCTGCGTACCGACATCGGCGCCCTGGCCCGCTGTGAAGAGGACGTGCTGACCTTTGCCATGTTCCCGGACATTGGCCGCAAGTTCCTCGAAGAACGCGAAGCCGGCACGCTCACCCCGGAAGCCCTGCTGCCGATTCCAGAAGCTGGCGCCGTTTCTGCCCCTGGCGGTGAAGGCGTACCGACCGAGTTCGTCATCGACGTGCACGGCGAAACCTACCGCGTCGACATCACGGGTGTGGGTGTGAAGGCCGAAGGCAAGCGCCACTTCTACCTGTCCATCGACGGCATGCCGGAAGAAGTGGTGTTCGAACCACTCAACGAATTCGTCGGCGGCGGCGGCAGCAAACGCAAGCAAGCCACCGACCCAGGCCACGTCAGCACCACCATGCCAGGCAACATCGTCGATGTGCTGGTCAAGGAAGGTGACGTGGTCAAGGCCGGTCAGGCCGTGCTGATCACCGAAGCCATGAAGATGGAGACCGAAGTGCAGGCGGCCATCGCCGGCAAGGTCGTCGCCATCCATGTGGCCAAGGGCGATCGCGTGACGCCGGGTGAAATCCTGATCGAGATCGAGGGCTGATTCAGGCCTTCATCCACAAGCGGTTTACCTCTGGGGAGCGGATGCTCCCCTTTTTTTTGTGCTGCATTTGATGGCCCTGTCGCCAGCAAGCCAATACAAAAATCAACCGTTGCGGCACGCTTCCAATGTTTGTCGCTGCCCGCCTGGCTGCTGATTATCCTCACCCAGCCACCGCTCGAAGCCGGCAGCCACCGCCGGCCATTCATCATCGGTAATCGAATACCAGGCCGTATCGCGGTTGTGGTCCTTCACCACCAGGTGTTTGCGGAAAACCCCTTCGTAGGTGAAGCCAAATCGCTCCGCTGCACGCTTCGAGCGGGCGTTGGCGTTATTGCACTTCCACTCCAGCCGGCGGTTGCCCAGTTCGAAGCCGAGCTTGCCCAGCAGGTACACCGCCTCGGTGCTCTTGGGCGTGCGCTGCATGGGGGCGCCGAAAGCGATATGGCCGATTTCGATTCGGCCGTGGTCGGGCACGATCGACATCAGGGTGAGGATGCCCTGGGCCTGGCCACTAGCGCGGTCGATGACGGTGTAGTACAGCGGGTCCTGGCCTGCAGCGTTGCCTTCCAGCCAGCGATCGAAGGCGGCACGTTCGGCGAATGGGCCGTAGGGCAGGTAGTCCCACAGCACTGGGTCGGAGGCTGGCCCCTGCAGTACCTCCCAGAGGTCGTTGCCATGGCGCACCGGGTCGAGCTTTTCCAGGCGGATGAAGCGGCCTTCGATTGGCTCGGCCTTGGGTGTTGCGGCGGGTTTCCAGTTCAATGCGTCAGTCATATCTGGCCTACAAACCTTTGCGGAATTGGATGAAGCCCGAGCGCTCGGCAACCTGCTGATACAGGCTGATGGCGGTGGCGTTGGTTTCGTGGGTCAGCCAGTGCACCTTGCTGCAGTTATCGGCCTTGGCGGTGGTGTAGACGTGTTCGATCAGTTGCCGACCGATGCCCAGGCCACGCTGCGTGCTGTCCACGTACAGGTCTTGCAGGTAGCAGGCATTCTCGATGCTCCAGTTGGAGCGATGGTAGATGAAGTTGACCATCCCCACGGCCTTGCCATCGACCCAGGCCAGTGCCGAATGGGTTGGCTCGTTAGGGTCGAGCAGGCGCTGCCAGGTGCTCTGGCTGACTTCATCGGCCAACTCGGTTTCGTAGAAGTGCAAGTAGGCCTGCCACAGGGCCTGCCAGGCGGCGTGATCTTGGGCGGTGACAGGGCGCAGGGTAACGCTAGACATGGGGCTATTCCTTCAGAGTTGGCGCATGTGCGCCGCGAGTTGGTTGTCTTGTTGATCGGTACTGGCGCTCAGGCTTTCGCACACACCGGCGATGTCTTGCTCGGAGCGGTTCTGGCTGAGCTTGCGCGCGCCTTGCAGGCGGGCGATGGGCAGGCGGACCCCGACGATGGCGCGGAGCATGCCGTCGAGGTAGTCAGCAGGGGCATCGGTGACCTTCCACGGTTCGCTGCGCCCCTGTTCGTGTCGGTCGGTCAGGCGGCTTACGATCGCCAGCAGCGGCTCGGCCTCATGGATAACATCGGCCGGGCCATAGGCGTGCACAGCCAGGTAGTTCCAGGTCGGCACCACCTTGGGGTTATCAGCCTTGCTTGGGTAGTAGCTGGGGCTGACATAGGCATCGGCGCCGGGGAACACCAGCAGCGCTTCGCCGCCTTGCTCGAGGTCTTGCCATTGGCGGTTGGCCCGGGCCAGGTGGGCATATACTGTGCCGAACTCGCCCTCAGCGGTATCGACCAGCACCGGCAGGTGCGTGGCCAGCAGGCCCTGCTCGCCGTGGCTGACCAGAACGGCCAGGCGGGTGTCCAGCATGTGTTGGTGCAGGCGGGCGAGGTCGTGTTCCTGGTGGGGTTTGCTGTTGTACATGGGCGGGATCCTTGTCGAATGGCTTCATCCTAGGCAGGCTATTGGTTCTGGGTAAGAGCCATTACTGTCTGATTTGATAGGTCCAATGCCATGAGCCAGCAGCCCCTCATACTGCCTTTCGACCCTGCCGGCATCGCCCTTGATCGCCGTCGCGGGCTTAGCCAGCAGCTTTATCAGGCGTTACGGGCGCGGGTGCTGGATGGGCGCCTGAGCAGTGGCACGCGGCTGCCGGCCACACGTGACCTGGCGGGCATGCTGGCGCTGTCACGCAACAGCGTGGTGCGTGCCTATGACCAACTGTATGCCGAAGGCTACATCGAAAGCCGCGTCGGTGATGGCACGTACGTTAGCCAGCTTCCGAAACTATCCACACAAGTATCCACAGGGTTATCCCTGGGTTTATCAACAGGGTTATCCACATTTTCCGTTGGAAATACTGATGATTTATCCAGCGATCGACGTTTGAGCGAGCCTTTGCAGCGCTTGAAAAGTGGTCATTTGCCCTCGCCAAGAAGCGGTGCGCCTCGTGCTTTTCGCGTCGGTATTCCGGCATTCGACCTGTTCCCATTTGACGTCTGGGCCAAGCTGCAGGCGGGTTTCTGGCGCAACCCTTCCCCTGAACAGCTGGGCTACGGTGATCCGGCAGGTGAGCCGGCTTTACGCGAGTTGATCGCGGCTTACCTGCGCCGCTCGCGCGGGCTGAGCTGCACGGCTGAACAAATTGTGATCACCAGTGGTGCGCAGCAGGCCATCAGCCTTTGTGCACAGCTGCTGCTGCAACCTGGCGACGGTGTGGCTGTGGAAAACCCAGGCTATCGGGCGGCCGGTCATGCTTTCACGCTGGCGGGTGGCCGAGTGTTTGGCGTGCCGGTGGATGAAGACGGCATGGATTGCGGCCGGCTCGAGCAACGGCCGGATTGCCGGCTGGCCTATGTCACGCCTGCTCACCAGTACCCGACCGGGGTGACCATGAGCCTGGCGCGCCGCCTGGCATTGCTGGCCTGGGCGGAACGCAGCGATGGCTGGGTCATCGAGGACGACTACGACGGCGAGTATCGCTACAGTGGCGCGCCGCTGGCCCCGCTGGCAGCGCTCGACCGGCACGGGCGGGTGCTGTATGTCGGCACCTTTGGCAAGATCGCCTTCCCGGCGTTACGCCTGGGCTATCTGGTGCTCCCGCCGCAGCTGGCGCAGGCGTTCAGCCAGGGCAAGGCGCTAGCTGTGCGGCATTCGGAGGTCAGCAGCCAGTGCGTGATGGCCGAGTTCATGGCCCGCGGGCATTTTCAGCGGCATATCCGCCGTATGCGCAAGGCGGCGTTGAACCGGCGCAATGTGCTCAAGGCCGGTTGGCCAGTGGATGTTCCGGGGTTGGGCGCAATGCCGGAAGTGGCGGCCGGGCTGCATGTGAAGGTCGATGTGGATAACTTTGCGAAAGAGCAGGAACTGGTGGCAAGAGCGGAGGCGGTGGGCGTGGAGGTAACACCGCTGAGCAATTTCTGGTTGGCGGATAGCGATGTGCCTGTGGATAAGCGAGCGGGCTTGGTGCTGGGGTTTGCGGCGGTGCCGGAGGGTGAGATTGCCGAGGCCCTGATGAAGCTGCGCAAAGCCTGGAGAAAGTGAATGGGGCCGCTGTGCGGCCCTTCGTGGGTGACTCAGGTGCCGGACTTGATCCGCGTCCAGGCCCGGGTTCGCGCCCGTTCGGCATCCCGTGCCAGGGGCTTGAGGGTATACAGCTTGGCCATCGCCTCGGCCGTCGGGTACAGGTTGGGGTTGTTGCGAATCGTCGGGTTCACCTTGGCGGTCGCATCTTTGTTCGGGTTCGGATACCCAACGAAGTCGCTGATGGGTGCGATCACCTCGGGTCGCAGCAGGTAGTTGATGAACGCATGCGCATCCTCCGGGTTGGCCGCGCCCTTCGGAATCGACAGCATGTCGAACCAGATCGGCGCGCCTTCCTTGGGCAGGCGCATGTCCACCACCACGCCATTTTTCGCCTCACGGGCGCGGTTGGCGGCCTGCGAGAAGCTGCCGCTGTAGCCTACCGCCACGCAGATGTCGCCATTGGCAATATCTGCCATGTACTTCGAGGAATGGAAGTAGGTGATATGCGGGCGAATCTTCAGCATCAGTTCCTCGGCCTTCTTGTAGTCGGCCGGTTTGTCGCTGTTCGGCGGCAAGCCCAGGTACTGCAGGGCCAGAGGCATGATCTCCGATGGCGAGTCGAGCAGGGCTACGCCGCACTGCTTGAGCTTGGCGATGTTCTCTTCCTTGAAGATCAGGTCCCAGCTGTCCACCGGCGCATTGTCGCCCAGCGCCGCCTTGACCTTGGCCGGGTTGAAGCCGATCAACACGGTGCCATACATATACGGCACGGCAAACTTGTTGCCTGGGTCGTTGGCTTCGATCAGCTTCATCAGCGCCGGGTCCAGGTGTTGCCAGTTCGGCAGCTTGCTGCGGTCCAGCGGCTGGAAAACCCCGGCTTCGATCTGTTTGGCGAGGAACACGTTGGACGGCACCACCACGTCATAGCCGGAGTTGCCGGTGAGCAGCTTGGCCTCCAGTGCTTCGTTGGTGTCGAAGATGTCGTACACCAGTTTGACGCCGCTGTCCTTCTGGAAGTCGGTCAAGGTCTGCGGGGTGATGTAATCGAACCAGTTATACACACGTAGGGTGCGCTGCTCCGCTTGGGCGTGCAGGGCACCGGTGAACAGGGTGGCAGCGATGAACGGGGTGAGCAGACGCTTGAGTCGGACCATTACCGGGCTCCTGGCTGGGCGCGCTGGAAGCCTTCCAGCACATTGACCGCGTTGATACCGATTTCTTCCACAGCGTAGCCGCCTTCCATCACGAACAAGGTCGGCTTGCCCAGCTGGCCGATGCGCTGGCCCATCTCCAGGTAGTCCGGGCTGTCCAACTTGAACTGCGAGATGGGGTCATCCTTGAAGGTGTCCACACCCAGGGAGATCACCAGTACGTCGGCGTCATAGCGGGCGATGCGCTGGCAGGCGTCTTCCAGGGCGGCACTCCAGGCAGCCCAGTCGCTACCGGCCGGCAAGGGGTAGTTGATGTTGCAGCCCTCGCCGGCGCCTTCGCCGGTTTCATCGGCATAGCCGAGGAAGAACGGGAATTCATCCTGCGGGTCGCCGTGGATCGAGGCAAAGAACACATCGTCGCGGCTGTAGAAGATGTCCTGGGTTCCGTTGCCGTGGTGGTAGTCGACGTCGAGGATGGCAACCTTGCGCCGGCCTTGGTCGAGGAAGGCCTGAGCGGCGATGGCGGCGTTGTTGAGGTAGCAGTAGCCACCCATCACTTCGCCAGCGGCGTGGTGCCCTGGCGGACGGCACAGCGCGAAGGCCGAATGGGCACCTTGCTGGATCGCTGCCTGGGCGGTAAGGGCGACCTGGGCGGCGCTGTAGGCCGCTTGCCAAGTGCCGGCGGTGATCGGTGCACCGGCATCGAAACTGTAGTAGCCCAGCTCACCGTGCAGGCCAGTGGGTTTTACCTGGCGCAGGGTGCGCGCAGGCCAGGTGAAGGGCAGCAGGTCGCCCTCATGGCCCAATGCGGCCCAGCGGGCCCAGGCGCCCTCGAAGAAGTTCAGGTAGTCGGCGCTGTGGATGCGAAGCAACGGCGCGCGGCCGAAATCGGTAGGGCCTTGGATATCACCGAGGTTGCGCTTTTTTACCTGGTCGAGCACATGGTCTGCACGCGAAGGCATTTCGAAGCAGGGCATCAGCTTGCCGTCGATCAGCTCGCAGCGGCCGTGGTGCAGGCGGTGGTCATCGGAATAGATCGTCAGCATTGTTGTTCTCCGGTGGGTACTGGCGTGGGTCCATTGTCATGGGCGGATCAGTACGGGAGAACGACGCAAATGGCCAAAAGGGGATCGATATGGCCAAGCGCTTTGGCCGCAGCAGCTCAACCGCGAAAGTGGCTGGGCGCCACACCACTCCAGCGTTGGAACGCATGCCGAAAGCTGGCCGTCTCACTGAAGCCCAAGGTCTCGGCAATCCGGTAAATCGGCATTTGCTCGTCTGCCAACAACTGCTTGGCCCGTTCGAACCTTAGCTCGTCCAGCAGCTGTTGATAACTGCAGCCCAACGCCTGTAAATGCCGACGCAGGGTGCGCGACGAGCAGTTCATCTGCCTCGCCAGCCCTTCCAGCCCCGGTGCTGCGTCCAACTGCTGCACCAGCAGCTGGCGAATCCGCCCTAGCCAGGCCTGGCGGCCCGTGAACTCCAGGTTCAGGCGTCGGCAGCGTTCACTCATGGCCTTGTGGGTAATCGGGTCGGCCAGCGGCAGCGGCATATCCAGCCAGCGCCTTTCGAAGGCAAAGGCATTGTCCTCGGCGGAGAAGCCGATCGGGCATTGGAACGCATCGGCATAGCGTGTGTGGTAACCAGGACGAGGGTGCTCGAAACGGGTGCCCAGCAGCGGCAACGGGCGGCCAAGCAGGTCGTCGCAGATGACTTTCAGCGAAACCAGGCAGAACTCTGCGTTGAACGCGCTCAGCGCAGGGCTGTCGTGATAGTCGCTGGCGCTGAACCAGACGCGCTGGCCGTCGTCGAGCAAACGCAGCTTGAAGACTGTTCCCAGCAGTGCCGGATACTGCAGCGCCAGGCGCAAGGCGTCACCCAAAGTGGCACTGGAGAGCAGGGCGTAACCGAGCATGCCGTAGCACGACACATGCATGCGCCGGCCCAGCTCCAGGCCGATGTCCTCACGCCGGGCCACTGCGTTGGCGCACACCTGCAGTTCCTGCTGGGTGGTGATGCGCGCATCGGCGTGGCCCAGGTCTGCCGGGCCGATGCCGCTGCCGGCCAGCAGTGCCGAGGCCTCGCAACCGTCTGCCTGAAAGACATTGAGGATCAGCGAAACCGCATTGAGGGTGGTCAGGTGACTGTGCAGCATGCTGGGTAATCCCGTTGGCCTGGGACGCATTATGGAGCAAGTTGTGTGCCGATATCCGAGGCCGCCTGGTGGCGGCAAAACCATCAGGCAAAAAAAAGGCCCGAAGCATAGGCTCGGGCCTTGAAAGGTTGAGAGGTGTCTAGTCCCTTAACCTGGTGAGACTGTTTGCAGCGGGCTGGTTACGACTTCAGCGGAACCAGGCGCGGGGCGATCATGTTTTCTGGACGCAGGATGTCGTCGAGCATCGCGTCGTCCAGCAGCTTCTCTTCACGCACCAGTTCCAGCACGCCGCGGCCGCTTTCCAGGGCAACGCGGGCGATACGGGTGGCGTTTTCGTAGCCGATGTACGGGTTCAGTGCAGTGACCAGGCCGATCGAGTGCTCGACCAGTTCACGGCAGCGCTGTTCGTTGGCGGTGATGCCGACGATGCAGTGCTCGCGCAGCATGTCCATGGCGCGTTGCAGCAGGCGGATCGAGTCGAAGATCTTGTAGGCGATCAGCGGCTCCATCACGTTCAGCTGCAGCTGGCCACCTT
>Ga0207655_1000666_pt1 | contig 40517 bp, 39 predicted proteins | sample KBSM44metaG_FD_184398 | JGI IMG/M metagenome (GOLD analysis project Ga0207655, IMG submission 184398) | Miscanthus rhizosphere microbial communities from Kellogg Biological Station, Michigan, USA - KBS M4-4 metaG (SPAdes) (version 2) | ecosystem: Host-associated > Plants > Roots > Rhizosphere >...
CCACGATGTGATGCTGCGTATCGCCACCTTTGGCGGCGTCCAGCCGGCCGCGCTGGCCGAGCTGACCGAAGTGCTGAACAACCTGCTCGACGGCCAGAACCTCAAGCGCAGCAAAATGGGCGGCGTAAGAACGGCAGCGGAGATCATCAACCTGATGAAAACGCAGCAGGAAGAAGCGGTCATTACGGCGGTTCGCGAATTCGACGGCGAGCTGGCGCAGAAAATCATCGACGAGATGTTCCTGTTCGAAAACCTGGTCGAAGTGGACGATCGCAGCATCCAGCGCCTGCTCCAGGAAGTGGATTCCGAGTCGCTGCTTATCGCCCTCAAGGGTGCCGAGCAGCCGCTGCGCGAGAAGTTCCTGCGCAACATGTCTCAGCGTGCGGCAGATATCCTGCGCGACGACCTGGCCAACCGCGGCCCTGTGCGTCTGTCTCAGGTGGAAAACGAGCAGAAAGCGATCCTGCTTATCGTTCGTCGTCTGGCGGAAACTGGCGAGATGGTGATTGGCAGCGGAGACGACACCTATGTCTAACGAGCTGCCGTGGACGCGCTGGACGCCTGACGATCTGGCGCCTCCCCTCTCCGAGTTTACCCCCGCCATCCTGGCGTCCGACGAGGGCGACAGCGAGGCCGTGGTGCCGGAGCTGAGCGAGGAAGAACAGCGTGCGCAGATGCTGGCCCAGATGCAGATGCAGGCGCACGAGCAGGGCTTCAACGCCGGTATGAACGAAGGCCGGATGAAAGGCCAGGAGCAGGGTTATCAGGAAGGCCTTGCCAAAGGCATTGAACAGGGCATTGAGCAGGCGCGCCAGCAGCAGGCGCCTATTCATGCGCGTATGCAGCAGCTGGTGAGCGAGTTCCAGCACACGCTGGATGCGCTCGACAGCGTAATCGCGTCGCGCCTGATGCAGATGGCGCTGGAAGCCGCGCGTCAGGTCATTGGCCAGACGCCAACCGTCGATAACTCGGCGCTGATTAAGCAGATCCAGGGGCTGCTCCAGCAGGAGCCGCTGTTCAGCGGCAAGCCGCAGCTGCGCGTGCACCCGGACGATCTCCAGCGCGTCGAGGAGAGCCTGGGCGCCACGTTAAGCCTGCACGGCTGGCGGCTGCGCGGCGATCCGTCCCTGCATCACGGTGGCTGTAAAGTCTCTGCCGATGAGGGCGATCTGGACGCCAGCGTTGCCACCCGCTGGCAGGAACTGTGCCGCCTGGCGGCGCCGGGAGTCGTCTGATGACCGCACGCCTTACGCGCTGGCTCAACACCCTCGATAATTTTGAGACGAAGATGGCCCAGTTGCCGTCCGTTCGTCGTTACGGGCGATTAACCCGCGCGACCGGCCTGGTGCTCGAAGCGACCGGCCTCCAGCTCCCGCTGGGCGCAACCTGCGTGATTGAACGTCAGGACGGGCTGGAAATGCGTGAAGTCGAAAGCGAAGTGGTTGGGTTTAACGGCCAGCGCCTGTTCCTGATGCCGCTTGAAGAGGTGGAAGGCATCCTGCCCGGCGCACGCGTTTATGCGAAAAACAGTTCCGGCGACGGTCTGCAGAGCGGCAAGCAGTTACCGCTCGGTCCGGCCCTGCTGGGGCGCGTGCTGGACGGCAGCGGCAAGCCGCTCGACGGCCTGCCCTCCCCGGACACCACCGAAACCGGCGCGCTGATCACCCAGCCGTTTAACCCCCTGCAGCGTACCCCCATCGAACACGTGCTGGATACCGGCGTGCGTCCGATCAACGCCCTCCTCACCGTGGGGCGCGGTCAGCGTATGGGCCTGTTCGCCGGTTCTGGCGTCGGTAAGTCGGTGCTGCTCGGCATGATGGCGCGCTATACCCAGGCCGATGTGATCGTCGTCGGGCTGATCGGCGAGCGTGGGCGCGAAGTGAAAGACTTCATCGAAAACATTCTGGGTGCAGAAGGCCGCGCCCGCTCGGTGGTGATCGCCGCCCCGGCGGATGTATCACCCTTACTGCGTATGCAGGGTGCCGCCTACGCGACCCGCATCGCCGAAGATTTTCGCGACCGCGGCCAGCACGTCCTGCTGATCATGGACTCCCTGACCCGTTACGCGATGGCGCAGCGTGAAATCGCGCTGGCCATCGGCGAACCGCCCGCGACCAAAGGCTATCCGCCCTCGGTCTTTGCCAAGCTCCCGGCGCTGGTTGAGCGTGCGGGGAACGGCATCAGCGGCGGCGGCTCTATCACCGCGTTTTATACGGTGCTGACCGAAGGCGATGACCAGCAGGACCCGATTGCCGACTCCGCGCGTGCGATCCTCGACGGTCACATCGTGCTGTCGCGCCGTCTGGCCGAAGCCGGGCACTATCCGGCCATCGATATTGAAGCGTCCATCAGCCGCGCAATGACGGCGCTGATAACCGAGAAGCACTACGCCCGCGTGCGTAACTTCAAACAACTGCTCTCCAGCTTCCAGCGCAACCGCGACCTGGTGAGCGTCGGGGCGTATGCCAAAGGCAGCGACCCGATGCTCGACAAAGCGATTACCCTGTGGCCGCAGCTGGAGGCGTTTTTGCAACAGGGTATTTTTGAACGCGCCGACTGGGATGACTCGATCCAGGCTCTGGAGCTGATTTTCCCGCAGGCGTAACACAGGTGGAGGGCGAAGGTTATGGCGCAAAATAGCGCGTTATCAACGCTAAAAGATCTGGCTGAAAAAGAAGTGGATGATGCCGCACTGCAGCTTGGCGCAATGCGGCGCGGGTGCCAGCAGGCGGAAGAGCAGTTGAAGATGTTAATCGACTACCAGCACGAGTATCGCACCAACCTGAATACCGACATGACGCAGGGCATTGGCAGCCAGCGCTGGATTAACTATCAGCAGTTTATCCAGACCCTGGAAAAGGCGATTGAGCAGCATCGCCAGCAGTTGAACCAGTGGACGCAAAAAGTCGACACCGCGCTCAATTTCTGGCGCGAGAAAAAGCAGCGGCTGCAGGCCTGGCAGACGTTACAGGACAGGCAGATCGCGGCCGCAACCCTGGCGGAAAACCGTCAGGATCAGAAGAAAATGGATGAGTTTGCCCAGCGCGCATCAATGAGGAAACCGGAATGATCACACTGCAACAACTGCTGATGACCGACAGCGATACGTCAGGCGGCGCGCAGACGGGTAAAGGGGCCGACGGCGCACAAGACTTTCTTGCGCTGCTGGCGGGCGCATTGTCCGACGCAAGCGCTCAGGGCAAAGAGGCGCCGCTGACGCTGGCCGATCTGAAAGCCGCAGGCGGCAAGCTCTCTAAGGTCGCGCAGGATGCCGAGGGAAATACATCCCTGCAGGCAAAAATTGCCGATTTGCTCGCTCGTCAGACGACGCTGACGGACGATGACGCGCTGCAGGCCACCTCGCTGCAAACGCTCGCGTCCGGGCTAATGCCTACTTCACACGGCGATGCCCTCAAGTCGCTGACCACGGCCGCGGCAAAAGACGACGCGAAAGCCGACCTCAGCGAAGAAGAGCTTGCGGGCTTGAGCGCGCTGATGGCCATGCTCCCGCACCAGCAGACGACCACACCCGTCACGCCACGGGCAGAAGGCAGTAGCGACATCTCAGCCCTGCCCGCCGCCGCGCTGACGCAAAAGAGTGTGGGACAGCCGACCCTGAGCAACGCGCTGACGGGCCATGAAAAAGCGCAGACCGCCGCGCCGTATCAGGCACAAAACGTCGATACTGCCGTGCCCGCCAGCGTGCCGGCGACACCGGCTGTCGCCGTCGCGGCAGAGAAGCAGGATCTCGCCAGCGCCTCTTCCACAACAACGCCGACGGCCACGCTGGCCCCTGTCGTCACGAGCCAGGCAACCGCCCAGCCTGCCGCCACCGTCGCCACGGCACCCGTACTCAGCCAGCCGCTGGGCACACCAGAATGGCAGCAGAACCTGAGCCAGCACATCACGCTGTTCACGAAGCAGGGCCAGCAGACGGCGGAGCTGCGTTTACATCCGGACGATCTCGGCCAGGTGCAGATCTCGCTCAAGCTGGACGATAACCAGGCCCAGCTGCAGATGATGTCCCCGCACAGCCACGTGCGCGCGGCGCTGGAGGCGGCTATACCGATGCTGCGCACGTCGCTGGCGGAAAGCGGTATACAGCTGTCACAAAGCAGCGTCAGCAGCGAGAGTTTCTCCGGCCAGCAGCAGTCTGCTTCTCAGCAGCAGCAACAGTCTTCACGCTCCGGCCAGCAGGGTTTTAACGACGAAAATGACGAGCTGCTGGCTGTCCCGGCGGCCCTGCAATCCGCCGCGCGCGGCAACGGCGCGGTAGATATCTTCGCCTAAACGCCAGAGGTAGCGTGATTATCCCCGTCTTTTCCACGCTTTGAGATAAGGCGGACACGGGATAATCACCGTATTAAGCTGTACCGAAACAGGAAGCTCGTATCAGATGACTGACTCCGCTATCACCAAAAAAAGTAAGCGTTCCATCTGGATCCCGCTGCTGGTGTTGATCACGCTCGCCGCCTGCGCTACCGCGGGCTATAGTTACTGGCGTATGCAGCAGGAACCTTCCACTGCGTCAGCCAAAGCTGAACCCCCTCCGCCGCCGGCACCGGTATTCTTCCCTCTGGATACCTTTACCGTGAACCTGGGCGATGCGGATCGCGTGCTTTATGTGGGTATCACCCTGCGCCTGAAGGACGAAGCGACCCGTGCTCGTCTGAACGACTATCTTCCGGAAGTGCGCAGCCGTCTGCTGCTGCTGTTCTCTCGCCAGGACGCGTCTACGCTCGCTACCGATGACGGTAAGCAAAAACTGGTCGATGCCATTAAGCAAACGCTGGCGACCCCGCTGGTAAACGGCCAACCTAAGCAGGAAGTCACTGACGTTCTGTATACAGCCTTCATTCTGCGGTAACGACATGGGCGACAGTATTCTTTCACAGGCAGAAATCGATGCGTTGCTTAACGGCGACAGCGATAAGAGTGACGATCCCCAGCCGGGGCTGACGGGTGACGATAATATTCGTCCCTATGACCCGAATACCCAGCGCCGCGTGGTGCGTGAACGTCTGCAGGCGCTGGAGATCATCAACGAGCGTTTTGCGCGTCAGTTCCGTATGGGGCTGTTTAACCTGCTGCGTCGTAGCCCGGATATCACCGTCGGCGCGATACGCATTCAGCCTTACCACGAGTTTGCCCGCAACCTGCCGGTGCCGACCAACCTTAACCTGATCCATCTGAAGCCGCTGCGCGGCACGGGTCTGGTGGTGTTCTCGCCAAGCCTGGTGTTCATTGCGGTGGATAACCTGTTCGGCGGCGACGGACGTTTCCCGACCAAAGTGGAAGGCCGTGAGTTTACCCATACCGAGCAGCGCGTCATTAACCGCATGCTGAAGCTGGCGCTGGAGTCCTATAGCGACGCGTGGAAGGCGATTAACCCGCTGGAAGTGGAGTACGTGCGTTCCGAGATGCAGGTGAAATTTACCAATATCACCACCTCGCCGAACGATATCGTCGTGAATACCCCGTTCCACGTGGAGATCGGCAACCTGACCGGCGAGTTCAACATCTGCCTGCCGTTCAGCATGATCGAACCGCTGCGCGAGCTGCTGGTTAACCCGCCGCTGGAAAACTCTCGTCACGAAGATCAGAACTGGCGCGAAAACCTGGTGCGCCAGGTGCAGCACTCGCAGCTTGAGCTGATCGCGAGCTTTGCCGATATCCCGCTGCGGCTATCTCAGATACTGAAATTACAACCCGGCGACGTGCTGCCGATAGAAAAACCCGACCGCATTATTGCCCATGTGGATGGTGTACCGGTTCTGACCAGTCAGTACGGCACACTTAACGGCCAGTATGCGTTACGCGTTGAGCACTTGATCAACCCGATATTGAATTCGCTGAATGAGGAACAGCCCAAATGAGTGACATGAACAATCCGTCCGATGAGAACAGCGGAGCACTGGACGATCTGTGGGCTGACGCGTTAAACGAGCAACAATCCACCCCGAGCAAAAGCGCGGCGGATGCGGTATTCCAGCAGCTGGGCGGCGGCGACGTGAGCGGCACGCTGCAGGATATCGACCTGATTATGGATATCCCGGTGAAGCTGACCGTAGAGCTGGGCCGCACCCGCATGACCATTAAAGAGCTGCTGCGCCTGACGCAGGGTTCCGTGGTGGCGCTGGACGGTTTAGCGGGCGAGCCGCTGGACATTCTGATCAATGGTTATCTGATTGCCCAGGGTGAGGTCGTGGTCGTCGCCGATAAATACGGCGTGCGTATTACCGACATCATTACCCCCTCTGAACGTATGCGTCGTCTGAGCCGTTAAGAATGAAAACCCAGGCAACAGTATCACAACCCTCTGCCGTTCCCGGTTCACCGCTGCTCCAGGTGAGCGGCGCGCTGTTCGGTATTATTGCCTTTATTCTTATCGCGGCCTGGCTGGCAAAGCGTTTTGGCCTGGCGGGTAAAACCGCCGGCGCTCGCGGGCTGAAGGTCAGCGCCAGCGCGTCGCTGGGGCCGCGCGAGCGCGTGGTCATCGTCGAGGTCGAGGACGCCCGTCTGGTTCTGGGCGTGACGTCCTCCAATATCAGCGTATTACATAAACTGCCGCCTGCACCCCAAACCGGTGACGAGAGCGCAGAAGTCCCTGCGGATTTTCAGTCCGTGATGAAGAGTTTGCTAAAGCGTTCCGGGAGATCCTGATGCGCCGTTTGTTATCCCTTACGCTTGCGGGGCTTGTCCTGTTCGCGCCTGTCGCGCACGCGCAACTGCCGGGCCTGGTGTCGACGCCGATGGCCGGTGGCGGGCAAAGCTGGTCGCTCCCGGTACAGACCCTGGTATTCATCACCTCGCTGACCTTTATTCCGGCGATCCTGCTGATGATGACCAGCTTCACCCGCATCATCATCGTCTTTGGCCTGCTGCGTAACGCGCTGGGTACGCCTTCCGCCCCCCCGAACCAGGTGCTGCTTGGCCTGGCCCTGTTTCTGACATTTTTCATTATGTCGCCGGTGATCGATAAGATTTATACCGACGCCTACCAGCCGTTCAGTGAAGATAAAATCTCGATGCAGGTCGCGCTGGAAAAAGGGGCGCAGCCGCTGCGCGAATTTATGCTGCGTCAAACGCGCGAGGCGGATTTAGCGCTGTTTGCCCGGCTTGCCAACACGGGCGAGCTGCAGGGGCCTGAAGCCGTGCCTATGCGTATTCTGCTGCCCGCCTACGTGACCAGCGAGCTGAAGACCGCCTTCCAGATTGGCTTTACGATCTTTATCCCGTTCCTGATTATCGACCTGGTGATCGCGAGCGTCCTGATGGCGCTGGGCATGATGATGGTGCCGCCCGCCACCATTGCCCTGCCCTTCAAGATCATGCTCTTCGTGCTGGTGGACGGCTGGCAGCTGCTGGTGAGTTCCCTGGCGCAAAGTTTCTACAGTTGAGGAGCGCGCGATGACACCCGAATCGGTCATGATGATGGGCACGGAGGCGATGAAGGTCGCGATTGCCGTTGCCGCGCCGCTGCTGCTTGTCGCGCTCGTGACCGGCCTGATTATCAGTATTCTGCAGGCCGCCACGCAGATTAACGAAATGACGCTGTCGTTCATTCCGAAAATCATCGCCGTGTTCGTGGCGATTATTGTCGCCGGCCCGTGGATGCTGAACCTGTTGCTGGACTATATGCGCAACCTGTTTACCAATCTGCCGTACATCATCGGCTGAGACAACGATGCTGCAGATCACCAGCGATCAATGGGTACAGTGGCTCGGCCTCTACTTCTGGCCGATGCTGCGCATTATGGCGCTGATTTCCACGGCCCCTATTCTGAGTGAAAAATCGATTCCCAAGCGCGTTAAGGTCGGGCTGGGCATCATCATAACCATCATCGTTGCCCCGTCATTGCCCCCCGTCGACATTCCGATCTTCTCGGCCAATGCGGTATGGGTTGCGCTGCAGCAGGTTATGATTGGCGTCGCCGTCGGCTTTACCATGCAGCTCGCCTTTGCCGCCGTGCGTACCGCCGGGGAACTGATCGGCCTGCAGATGGGGCTATCCTTTGCCACCTTCGTCGATCCCGGCAGCCACCTGAACATGCCCGTGCTGGCACGCATTATCGATCTGCTGGCCATGCTGCTGTTCCTGTCGTTCAACGGGCACCTGTGGCTCATTTCTATGCTGGTTGATACCTTCCACACGCTGCCGATTGGCGAGAACCCGGTGAACAGCAATGCGTTTCTGGCGCTCGTGCGCGCCGCAGGGCTGATTTTCCTCAACGGGCTGATGCTGGCGCTGCCGGTTATCACCCTGCTGCTGACGGTTAACCTTGCATTAGGTTTACTGAACAGAATGGCACCGCAATTGTCCGTATTCGTAATTGGTTTTCCGGTCACGCTGACCGTCGGTCTTTTATTAATGTCATTGCTAATGCCACTTATCGCCCCCTTCTGCGAACATTTATTCAGCGAGATATTCAATCTGTTAGCGGATATTGTCAGCGAACTGCCGCGTAAATAATAGACCTCACCGTTTATATTGTCTCTCTGAGGATATTCCTAAAATAAATCGCGAAAAACATCTACCAGGATATATCTGACGCGGTTTAATTGTTTCTAAGCACCTCACAATACTTAATATTTACTTTACTTTAAGAAGATTCCTGGCAAATTATACGTAACTTTACGGGATAGTGAGTCCGCCTGAAAGTCTTTGTCATGCTCACAGGTTTTATTACGTTTTTCCATCCCGTATGGCTGTTTATGAGCTCTCAGGCAGATGGTGAATTATCGTTACGCATTGAGTGAGGGTATGCCATGTCAACGATCATTATGGATTTATGCAGCTACACCCGGCTAGGGTTAACCGGGTATCTGGCAAGCAGAGGGGTAAGAAAGAGAGACATCAACGATGCACACACCGTTGACGAACTCGCAGCCGCTTGTGATGAACACAAGCCAGGCGTGGTGTTTATTAATGAGGACTGTTTTATTCACGATCCGGCCAACAGTCAGCACATTAAGCAAATCATTAATCAGCATCCTAAGACCTTGTTTATTGTGTTTATGGCTATCGCTAATATTCACTTCGACGAGTATTTATTGGTCCGAAAAAATTTATTGATCAGTTCTAAATCGATAAAGCCAGAGTCGCTGGATGACATTCTGGGTGATTATTTGAATAAAGAAGTTAAGAATGTAGGAGCGATTAACTTACCCACGCTTTCATTAAGCAGGACTGAATCCAGCATGCTGAGGATGTGGATGGCAGGACAAGGGACGATTCAAATTTCTGACCAGATGAATATCAAAGCCAAGACCGTTTCGTCACATAAAGGAAATATTAAACGGAAAATTAAAACGCATAATAAGCAAGTGATCTATCACGTCGTTCGCCTGACGGATAATGTGACGAACGGGATTTTCGTCAATATGCGCTAGTCATTTTTTAACCTTTAGTACCCTACACGATCTCTGGCCTTGCCAGAGATTTTTGCTTTTACAGCAGGGGTCGGGCACGCGGATGGCCGCCCGACGTGATGCTATTCTGCTCTTTCCACAAAGATGCCGTCCGGATGCCCCAGTTCGTTAAAGAACCAGATGCCGAGCGGGTAGTCATCCAGAGATACCAGGTACATTGTGCCTTCACTAAACTCTTCTATTGCCAGCACCACCCCCGGGCGGCGCGGCCCACCGTCCGTTTTAACGGTTACCCGATCGTTGACCTTCATACGTTCCTCCTGTGGTTTTGAGCCAGTGTAGAACAAAACGCAAAAACACACATCGCTACGGGGCGCGAATGGCGTTTTTGTGTGCAGTCTATACTTACCGTGAACACGGTTGAATGAGGACTCCGTAATGAAAACCGAGAAAGCATATAGCGACACCATCAAACGCGACGTTGAAGTGGACGTCGACGCCCTGCTGGCTGCCATCAATGAGATCAGCGAGTCTGACGTCCGTCGCACCGACGATCGGTCCGAAAGGGTCATCGTCAACGACAGGGACTACCACACCTACCGCGAGCTGGCCGAGGCCTTTGAACTCGACATCCATGACTTTAGCGTGTCTGAAGCGAACCGTTAGGGCGAAAAAAATCCCGGTCATGGGGATGACCGGGATCAAACTTGCTTATGCAAGAAGCACTTGAAAATTCGTTACACCAGGAAATCTGATGTACGCAAAACATTATCCCCAACGAATTTGTATGACAAGGATATATTCTCATAGTGAATATTATATTTTATGCATATAAATTTTTCTTATGTTGTTCAGCATGCATCGCGCGCGGGTTTGCCGGGATCGGTTCCATCTCTTTCGCTTCGCCACCCGGGCTGTTTTTAGGAATATTCTTAGGATGACATCCTTTTTGTATCAGGAGACCTTATGCTTTCACTTCAGGATCCGCTGCTGATTTTTTCCGATCTTGACGGCTCGCTGCTGGATATTCACACCTATGATTGGCAGCCAGCGCAGCCCTGGCTGGATAAACTGCAAAATTATCAGGTGCCGGTCATTCTCTGCAGCAGCAAGACGGCCGCCGAAATGCTGGATATTCAGCAGGATCTCGGCATGGAAGGCCTGCCATTTATTGCCGAAAACGGTGCGGTGATTCAGCCAGACGTGCGCTGGGAGAGTGTTAAGCGTCATCTTAACGGAATGAAGCATAACGAGATTTATCCGCTACTTGCGCAACTTCGCGAGCAGACAGGCTTCAAATTCACCACCTTTGACGATGTGGATGAGCGGGTAATCGCCGAGTGGACGGGGCTGAACCGACATCGTTCTCTGCTTGCTCGCCAGCACGAAGCCTCCGTTACCCTTATCTGGCGCGACAGCGATGAGAATATGGTGCGTTTTGAAGAAGCGCTGGCCGCTCATGGCCTGCAGTGCCTGCAGGGAGCACGCTTCTGGCACGTGCTGGACGCGCGCTGCGGTAAGGACGTGGCGATCGGCTGGCTGGTTGAGCAATACCGCGCGCGCGAGGGCGTCGTGCCCACGACGCTAGGACTCGGCGACGGCCCCAATGATGCCCCTCTTCTGGACAGCGTGGACTTCGCGGTGGCGATAAAGGGTATCAACCGCCACGGCATTACGCTCAAGGATGATAACCCGGCCCGGGTGTATCATACGCAACGCTCCGGCCCGGCAGGCTGGCGTGAAGGGCTCAATCACTTCTTCTCGTGACCGTTCGACACAACCCGGTTACGCCCGCCCTGCTTGGCCTCATACAGGCGTGCATCTGCAATAGACTGTAGCTGTTCAAACTGGTAGTTGTCCTTTTCCTGCGCGCTGCTCACGCCAAGCGACGCGCTGATGCGCAGGGTTGTGCTTTTTTGCACCAGTATCTCTTTACTGTCGATTCGCGCCCGGATGCGCTCAGCCACCGCGCTCGCCTCCGCAAGCCCGACTCCCGGCAGCACAACGCAAAACTCCTCCCCACCCACGCGTCCCGCGACGTCGTTGGGACGCAGCGCGCTGGCAATCAGTCCTCCCGCGTGCGACAGCACCTTATCGCCCGCCTGGTGGCCGAACCGGTCGTTAATGCTTTTGAAGTGGTCGAGATCGATCTGGATTACGGAAAACGGCAGCGACTGCTGCTGGCACTGCTTAGCCAGCATTTTTGCCCGCTCAAACAGCGCGCCACGGTTATTCAGCCGGGTGAGGGGATCGTGCCACGCCTGCCACTGCAGCGTGTGCTGAAGGGTGTACATGTTGCTGACCATCCGACGGATAACCAGCCAGGAGATCAGCAGCATCGCGGTAAATAGCGCCCACAGGAGCGCCAGCACGATGCTAATGCTGCCGAACTCATCGTGTACGCCTTCGTGAAGGGTATGTACCCGCAGGACAACGCCATCGAAGTGGTCCAGGCGCTCCCAGCTGATAAAACGGCTTCCAAGACGAATCCCGCCCTGGGTATCGGTTTCTATCGCACGCGCAATCTGCGCCATCTCACGCTCGTCAAACTGATTTCCCGTGGCTGCGGTCGTCTCCGAGGTGGCGATCATATTCAGGCGGGTATCGTAAAGCTGATACTCCCCTTCGGCGCGATCGTCCATGGCATCCACCAGCAGGCGCTTCATGGTTGCAAAGGTGAAGTCCATCGCCACCACGCCATACCAGTAATGGTTGTAATAGATCGGGACGCTGGCGGTGATGAACGGCTGGTTGCCGACGAAGACTGAGGCCGGTGAAATGAACCAGCGCACCGCCCGCGCACGATTATCCCGGTCAGATTGCTCTCTAAACCAGGGCAGCGTGACCAGCTGATAATAGCGGGGAGAAATATCCTGCGGCCGTGCAGGCGTATCCGTTGCGAGGAAAAATCCGGCGCGCGAGACATAGACCACCCTCTCCTCTTTCCGCGTGCCGGACGAGGCCAGCCGCAGCAGATAGCCCACTTCAAGCGCGGCGGAGAGCTCGTTGGTCAGATGTTCTTCGTCACGGTTGAGCAGCGTGGTCTTTTCAACAAAGGCATCAGAGACGCCGTTAATTGGGAGCGTGCGGTTTTTATCGACGGCGATTTGCCAGTTGGCGGTGTGACGTAACGTTTCAAAACGCCCGACGGCATCGTGCAGTACGCCAAATGCCAGCGGCGTCTGCAGCGCGTCGCGCATGCTGTTGCGAAAAAAAAGCATCTTGTCGACGCTGAACTGCAGCTGCCTGTCCAGTGACGTGGCGACCGTAGCGAGATGGTTGCGCTGGCTGGAGATATAGGCTTCTTCCAGCACCACTACCTCGCGCCAGGTGAGCAGGGTTGAGAAGATCAGGACGACCAAAAAACAGAGGTTAACTATCAGGCCAGGATTGCTGCGCTTGTGCAGCCATTGCAGAAAAGACCGTTTTAAAACATAAGTATCGCGCTGCACACTCTCTCCCTGATTGCTACCCTTCGCTCGTATGGTCAGTAAAAACGCCCGGTAAAACCGGGCGTTACGTGATTAAGCCTTATCGCGCTTTTGCCTTGTGTCTCCCGGCTGAAGCTCGTCTTCACGAAACGCTTCCCGCTGGATACTGTAACCATCATGCCAGCGGCATTCCACCATTCCGCTGGCGTAACCGGTGACAATCATGCGAGGACCGCCGTTCTTAGGCTTAACTTCATCACTGACTACAAAGACCATACCTGCCTCCTGTATCAGGGTGAAACGTTTTCAATTTAGACGAGGAATGGCCTTTCTGCATCCTGCTGCGGGTAACAATTAGTGCGACGTGCCGCGCATCTTTTCGACCAGCTTTACCGCCGCGACCACGATGCCGCCGATGATAAAGCCCAGCACCAGGTTGACCAGCATCGGCAGAACGGCGGCCACCACGGCCCCCTGCTCAGAGGCGAAGCCTTCGATGGCGTGGTGCAGCGGTGCGATACCGTGAACCACGATGCCGCCTCCGACGAGGAACATCGCCAGCGTACCCACGATGGACAAACTCTTCATCAGCCAGGGCGCCAGCACCAGCAGGCTCTTGCCGATACCCCTGGCAACCGCGCTCGATTTTTCCTCCAGCCAGTAGCCGATATCGTCCAGCTTGACGATCAGCCCCACCAGGCCGTAGACGCCGACGGTGACCAGAATGGCAATCCCGGAGAGGATCAGCACCTGATTGAGCAGCGGCGCTTCCGATACAATACCGAGCGTAATCGCCACGATCTCAGCCGAGAGTATAAAGTCGGTGCGAATAGCGCCTTTCACCTTATCGCGCTCAAAGGTTTTGGGGTCCTGCGCCGCCAGCGCCTCAAGACGCTGCTGGCGCACCTCTGGCGTGTCGCTTTCTTTGCGCGACGCAAAGGTGTGCAGCACCTTTTCCACGCCCTCGAAGCACAAAAATGCCCCACCAATCATCAGCAGCGGCGTGATTGCCCAGGGAATAAACGCGCTGATCAGCAGCGCCAGCGGAACCAGTATCACCTTGTTGAGGAACGATCCCTTCGCCACGCCCCAGACCACCGGCAGCTCGCGGTTCGCCCTTACCCCGCTCACCTGCTGCGCGTTTAGCGATAAATCGTCTCCCAGCACGCCCGCCGTCTTTTTGGCTGCCAGTTTTCCCATCACCGAAATGTCATCGAGTAACGTGGCAATATCATCCAGCAATGTTAATAAGCTACTTCCTGCCAAAATCTCTATCCTTCTTTTTTTGGTAATTAAGTGAATAGTATGGAGCAAAAGCGCAAACCCTGAAACAGGCACCTCACGTCAACAAAAAATTCACATCAACTACACAATTAAAGGACTCGCCACGCCGATAGTTTTGACGTTTACTATCAGCGACCTTTTTATTTCGTCGTGAGGGATTATGCGTTTCCGGCAATTATTACCGCTCATTGGAGCGCTTTTTTCGCTGTATATCATCTGGGGTTCCACCTATTTCGTCATTCGTATCGGGGTGGAAAGCTGGCCGCCGCTGATGATGGCGGGAATTCGCTTCCTGTCTGCCGGCGTGCTGCTTTTGGCCTTCCTGCTGATGCGCGGGCATAAGCTTCCCTCTCTGCGCCCCATGCTTAACGCCGCTCTTATTGGCCTGCTGCTGCTGGCCGTGGGCAACGGTTTTGTCACCGTCGCCGAGCACCAGAACGTCCCCTCCGGTATTGCCGCGGTGGTGGTTGCCACGGTTCCGCTGTTTACGCTCTGCTTCAGCCGTCTTTTTGGCATTCGTACCCGCAAGCTGGAATGGCTGGGCATCGGCATCGGGCTTGCCGGGATAATCCTGCTCAACAGCGGCGGCAACCTGAGCGGTAATCCGTGGGGAGCACTGCTGATCCTTATCGGGTCGATGAGCTGGGCCTTTGGTTCCGTGTACGGCTCGCGCATTGAGCTGCCCTCCGGCATGATGGCAGGTGCAATTGAGATGCTGGCTGCGGGGATTGTGCTGCTGGCTGCCTCCGCGCTGACGGGCGAAAAGCTGACGACGATGCCGGATCTCTCTGGCTTCCTGGCGGTCGGTTATCTGGCGCTGTTTGGATCTATCATTGCCATTAATGCCTATATGTTCCTGATCCGCAACGTCTCGCCCGCGGTTGCTACCAGCTATGCCTACGTTAACCCGGTCGTCGCGGTACTGCTCGGCACCAGTTTTGCCGGTGAAGTCTTGTCGCCGGTGGAGTGGCTGGCGCTGGGCGTGATTGTCTTTGCCGTCGTGCTGGTGACGCTGGGCAAATATCTCCTGCCCGCAAAGCCGGTTATCACCCCGTGCGGGGTGGAGAAACCGTAATACCCTGGGTATCGATCTGCGCGGTCTGACCGCCGCCGCAGATCCACTCTTCCAGCCTTTCCGTCAGCTGCGCATCGCTGAGCTTTAGCCTGCCGCGCAGCGCGCACTCCCAGACGATCAGCACCCGCCAGCCCTGCGCAATAAGGGCGGACAGATCGCGCCGGTCGCGCGCGACGTTCTTGCCGATTTTATCCAGCCAGAATTCAGTGCGCGTGGCGGGAACCTTAAACAGGTAGCAGTCGTGATGATGCCAGAAACAGCCGTGGGTAAAGATAATGCACTGATACGCGTCGATGACGAAATCAGGCCGTCCGGCGAGGGCCGCGTCCTGAACCCGGAAATCAAAACCGGCCTCCGTCAGCAGCCCGGCCAGCCGCTTTTCGATTGCGGTATCACGCGTGCCGATGGCACGCATGTTTTTACTCCGCGTTGCTTTATTGTGCACATCCGTCATTGACGGCCTCGCTCTGGCGCAGCGCAACGGCCTGCCTGATGCGCGATGCCAGCAGCTTTGCGACTGCCGCAAACGCAGGCACCACGACGGAGTTGCCAAACTGACGATACGCCTGCGTATCCGACACCGGAATGCGGAAGCTGTAGCCCTGCGGCGCTTCAAACCCCATCAGTCGCGCGCATTCGCGCGGCGTCAGGCGGCGCGGACGATGCTGCTGATTGTGGGGATCGTCGAAGTCTTTTTCGCCAAGCGCTTTATCCCAGCCTCTGTCGATAAGGATTTCTGCGCCATCCTTGTAGTAGCGGGCCGAGAGCGTGCGGGTCACGCTGTGCGGATCGTTGGGGTTGACCATGCCAAAACCAAAGCCATTGCCTTTTGCCTGATGCTTTTTGGCGTAGCGGTAAAGGTATTTCCACAGCACCGGGGTCAGGATAAATTTCGCATCGACGGCGGGCTCAAGCAGGTCGGCAATGGCTGGACGACGCGCCGGGTACAGCGCCGGAATATCGCGCAGGGTGAAATCGCCCTTCAGATTGAGGTCGCGGCGGAAGCCCACCAGCACGATGCGTTCCCGGTGCTGCGGAAGGAAGTGCTTACCGTCAATAATCTTGGGATCGTCTGCGCCCATGTGCTCTGCGTCAGCCACGTCGTAGCCCAGCTCGTCCAGCGTCTGCATGATGATGCGGAAGGTTTTACCGCCATCGTGGCTTTTAAGATTCTTAACGTTTTCCAGCACAAATATGGCCGGACGGCGGGCATCAATAATGCGGACCACATCAAAAAACAGCGTTCCCTGGGTGTCGCAGGCAAACCCGTGGGCGCGTCCAAGCGCGTTCTTTTTAGATACTCCGGCGAGCGAAAAAGGCTGGCACGGGAAGCCGGCCAGCAGCACGTCATGTGCCGGGATCGCGTCGCGAATATGCCGGGCCGCCTCGGCATCGGATACGTCGCTTTTATGGCTCAGGGTCACATCGCGAATATCGGCGTTGAAGCTGTGCGCATCGGGATCGCAGTACCAGTTGGCTTTATAGGTGCGCACCGCATGTTTGTTCCACTCGCTGGTAAACACGCACTGGCCGCCGATGGCCTCAAAGCCGTGGCGGATGCCGCCGATACCGGCAAACAGATCGATAAATCGGAAAGCATAGCTGGGATGCGCCGCTGGAGGACGCGGCAGCAGGGTTTGCAGATACCGGAACTCTCCTTCGCTGAGGCGGTGCCCTGCGCGCTCGCTGGTCAGCAGCCTCTTGAGGATGGCCGGGCTCCAGTGGCTCTCGCCCTGTGCCACCAGTTGGTTAGCCAGGGATTTGACATCATAGATGGCCAGCAGCTGGTGCAATAACGCCTGCACCGTTGCCGTTGATTTCTCGGCCTGCTGGGGCGCGGGCTCGGTCACTGATCGATTTTCCTGCATTCTATTAACCGCACAATAAAGACTGGAAACAGATTACCACAGTTCATGAACGCAAACTGCGGCGGAAGCGGCTCAATACCAGGCTATCCAGCCCCAGGCAGTCACCCTGCAGTTCGGCGCTCAGTTTCGCCATAAACTGAATCAGAAAATCGGCATTGTGGCGGGCAAGCTCGCGCCCCTCGTCCGTTTGCATCGACTCCGGCAGGCGCAGCAGCTTCGTCTGGAAGTGATCGAGCGCGAAGGCTTTGTCATCTAACGCTCTGGAATCTGCAAAAGGATCGCGCGCATCAAACAGCGGGACGCCCAGCGCCCCGGATACGGCGAACACCCGCGCCAGACCGATCGCCCCCAGGGCTTCCAGCCGATCGGCATCCTGAACAATTTTCGCTTCCGCGCTGAGGGGGGCGATCCCCGCGCTAAAGCTGTGCGCTTCTATAGCATGTTCGACGGCAGCGTAGCGCTCTGCGGGAAAGTCCGGAAAATCGCGCTGCAAAATCTCGCGCGTTTGACGCGCGGCCAGCCGTGAAGACCGGCTGCGTTCGGGATGATTTTTCGGCAGGCTGACAATGTCGTGAAAGTAGCAGGCGGTCAGCACCACCAGCGGGTCAACGCTGTGATGAGGCATCATTTTCTGCGCCGTCAACCAGACGCGACGAAAGTGCGAAATATCGTGCGCGGTGTCGTCGGAAGCGTGATGTTCATTAAGCCAGGATTCGAAGCGCTGCTGCCACTGAGTGAGTTCCATCAATCCTTCCTGTTACACAAAATTAAGGGGTGAATTATAACATAGCCAAATTAACTCAGTTAAAAAATAGATATGCGAAATACTTAATAATAATTATCTCCTATATTTTCAATTAATTAATTCATGAGAAAAATAAAGAGATTAATAGAAATATTTTGCAATATTTTTACCAATTTAATTACATTTATTTTTGAACCAAAATAACAATCCGTAGAATAGTATCGACGGTGTAATTACGGAGGGTAATTACATATATTCAGATGAATTATATTTAAAGGGAATATATAATGAAAAGAAAAGTTCTGGCAATTCTGGTACCCGCTTTATTAATGGCTGGCGCAGCAAATGCGGCAGAGATGTACAACAAGAACGGCAACAAAGTCGACCTGTATGGCAAAGTCGATGCGCGTCATACCTTCTCTGATAACGCGGGCGACGACGGCGACGAAACCTACGTGCAGATTGGTTTCAAAGGCGAAACCCAGATTACTAATGAACTGGTAGGTTATGGTCAGTGGGAATATAAAACCTATGCCAACGATACCGAAGGCGCGGGCGATAAATCATTTAACCGTCTGGCGTACGCTGGCCTGAAATATGGCGAATACGGCTCGTTTGATTACGGCCGTAATTACGGCGTAGTGTATGACGTTGAGGCCTGGACGGATATGCTGCCGGTATTCGGCGGTGATTCTTACACCTGGACCGATAACTTTATGAATGGCCGTGCTAACGGTCTGGCTACCTACCGTAACTCAGATTTCTTCGGTCTGGTTGATGGCCTGAACTTTGCGCTGCAGTACCAGGGTGCGAATGAAGGACAGGATGCAACGGAAGATCAGGAAGGAACCAAAAACGGTCATAAAGACGTACGTTTCCAGAACGGCGACGGCTTTGGCATGTCTACCTCCTACGACTTCTCTGGCGACCTGTCTGGCCTGAGCCTGGGTGCGGCTTACTCCTCTTCTGACCGTTCAAATCAGCAAGAAGCTTATGGCAAGCGCTACAGCGCGCGTTATGCGGGCGGTGAGCGCGCAGAAGCATGGACACTGGGCGCGAAATACGATGCCAATAACGTATACCTGGCGATGATGTACGCCGAAACCCGCAACATGACGCCGTACGGTGACTACGGTATTGCGGATCAGACCCAGAACTTCGAAGCCGTGGCCCAGTATCAGTTCGACTTCGGTCTGCGCCCTTCCCTGGCATGGGTTTACTCCAAAGGTAAGGACATGTCTTACCTGGGTAACGGCTCCAATCCACAGGGTCAGCACGGCGACATGGACCTGGTTAACTACATCGACCTGGGCATGACCTACGCCTTCAACAAGAACTTCTCCACCTATGTTGATTACAAAATCAACATGCTGGACAACGATGAAAGCTTCTACGAAGCAAACGGCATTGCGACCGACGACATCGTTGGCGTAGGCATGACCTACCAGTTCTAATCCCCAAAAACGTCAAAGCCCGCATTCGCGGGCTTTTTTATATCCAAAGCATCACTACGGCGCTTCCTGCAGCGCCACGCGAATAAACCCATTGTTCTGCGCCAGCAGGTCATGCGCTTTCCAGGCGTCCAGACCGGTGAGCACCATCAGCACCGCCGTTTTACAGTTATGGTTGCAGGCCTCCAGCGCGGCCTTCGCCACCGCCCGGGTGCATCCCCCCGCTTCCATCACGATCGCGATCTGACGCTCGGCCCACTTCGTGCTGCTCGCCTCCAGATCCACGCGCAGATTGCTGTAAACGCGCCCGGTTCTGATCGCCAGCCCGGTAGTCACCATGCTCAGGATCATTTTTTGCGCGATCCCGGCTTTGGTATTGATATACCCGGCAACCACGTCCGGCCCTACATCGGGCGCAATCACCATGCTCGCCAGCTGTGCAGCCTCACTTTTCGCATCGCTGGTGATGACGGCAACCGTTGCGCCAAGCGACCACGCATGTCGCATTGCCCCCCATACCCACGGCGTTTTTCCGCTGACGGTCACCGCCAGCATCATATCGTGCTCGCCAAACTTCATGGCCTGTAGATCGGCGACGCCGCGCTCGTAGCTTCCGGCATCATCGCCTGCTGTGATAGCAATAACAGGGGTTTTACCAGGCGCATACTCATCGGCCGCCTGCTTTGCCACATCGCCGGATGGGCCTGCACCAACGATGACCAAACGACCACCGTGACTCAGCGTCGCCGCCGCGTTATCCACCGTGCGGGCAATTGTTGTTAAGCAGGGGGTGAGAGCTTCAGAGATTTGGGCATCATCCTGGTGAATGACGTTCAGCATGTCCAGCGTGGACAATCTGTCGATATTCATCGTGCTGGCGTGCCGTCTTTCCTTGACCGAACCGGTAAGCATAATGCTCATAAACAGCCTCCTTATTATGAGTTCCCACACACTATAAAGTGTTTTATATGGTTGACCTGCGAGGAGCATCACGAAAACGCATGGCTTTATGAAACGCCCGTCATCAGCGATAATTAGCCCTTTGATAAATATCGCGGAGTGTTGATGAGCGATTTGCAGCCCTTTCCCCTGACGCGCAAGCGCCCAATGAAGCTGAACACGCTGGTCACGCTGATGGTGTGTGCCATTATTGGTTCCGTGCTGCTGCTGGTCTTCGCGCTCTATTCGGCCCAAATCACGCGAGCCACCCGCGATGACGTCAAAGATACGGCGCTGGGGATCGCAAGGACGTTTGCCGATAGCCCGGAGGTTAAGCGTGGCCTGATGCAGGCGCCTCAGGCCGATATCATTCAGCCCATCGCTCAGGCCGTAACGCAGCGCAACGATTTGCTCTTTACCGTGGTGACCGATATGCGCGGTATTCGCTACTCGCATCCCAACGAAGCGCTGCTGGGCCTGCACTTTATCGGCGACGATCTGACGCCCGCGCTGGAAGGAAAAGAGAATGTCTCGGTTAACCGGGGCGCGCTCGCCGAGGCGCTACGCGTTTTCACACCCGTCTATGACGCCCGGCATGAGCAAATCGGCGTTGTCGTCGTCGGTATCTCGCTGCACAAAGTTGAGAACCAGATCGCGCGCGGGCGCCTGAACGCCGTGTGGACCATTTTGTTCAGTATCCTGATGAGTTCGCTGGCCATCTGGGGGCTGGTGCGGGTGCTCAAGCGCATCCTGTTTGGGCTTGAGCCATACGAAATCTCCGCCCTGTTTGAGCAGCGGCAGGCGATGCTGCAGTCGCTGCGTGAGGGGGTGTTGGCCGTCGACAATCATGGGCGCGTGACGATGATCAACCACACCGCCAGGGAGATCCTGCTTTTGCCTTCCGGCCAGCAATCCGAGAATGCCAGCGCCCCGCTGCTGGCCAGCCTGCGCGAGGTGTCGCAAACCGGCGTCGCCCGACAGGACCGGGAGATCAGCTGCAACGGCAGGCTTCTGTTGTGCAATATGGTGCCGGTCAAAAGTCAAAACCGGGTGATTGGGGCGATCGCGACCTTCCGCGATAAAACGGAAATCAGCCAGCTGATGCAGCGTATCGACGGCATGGTCAACTATGTCGATGCCCTGCGCGCCCACACCCATGAATTTATGAACAAGCTGCACGTAATATTGGGCCTGCTGCACATGAAGCGCTACGACAAGCTGGAAGAGTACATCATTCAGACGGCGCAAAACTATCAGACGGATATCGGCACTATCCAGAGCAAGGTGAAATCGCCGGTGATTGCCGGGTTCCTGCTGGGTAAAATCAACCGGGCGAAAGAAGCGGGCATTACGCTTAGCCTGGCTGACGAATGCCAGATACCCGATACCGCCAATGAAGAGCAGGTGGCGGTGCTGGTCACCGTGCTCGGTAACTTAATTGAAAACGCACTGGACGCAATGGAAGGCCAGTCGGAAGGCGAAATCACTCTGCTGTTACACTATCAAAACGGCTGGCTCAGCTGCGAAGTCAGCGACGACGGTCCCGGCATCGATCCCGTCCAGCTGGACGATATTTTTACCAAGGGCTTCTCAACAAAAGGTGAAAACCGGGGCGTTGGTTTGTTCCTTGCGCGTCAGCAAATTCAGAATCTGGGCGGTGACATTTCCGTTGAGTCTGAACCTGGCGTATTTACCCAATTTTTTGTTCACATCCCCTGGGATAGCGAGAGGAATATCGCGTGATAAATGTATTAATTGTCGATGATGACGCCATGGTAGCCGACCTCAACCGTCTGTACGTCAACCGCGTTGAGGGTTTTAGCTGCTGCGGCGTCGCCTCCACGCTCAACCAGGCTGAGGCCATTATCAGCAACCCCGACCAGCCGGTGGATCTGGTGCTGCTGGATGTCTATATGCAGCAGGATAATGGTCTGGATCTGCTGCCGATCATCCGTGCCTCAGGCCGCCCGATCGACGTCATTATGATCTCCTCAGCCTCCGATGCGACTACGATCCAGACCTCCATGCACTACGGCGTGGTGGATTACCTAATCAAACCCTTCCAGTTCCCGCGCTTTGAAGAGGCGCTGAACGGCTGGAAGGCAAAGCACAGCCTGATGGGCTCGCACCAGTACTATGAGCAGGCAGATGTGGACAGGCTTTTGCACGGCGGTGCGCCAGAGCTGGCGGACAGCAAGAAGCTGCCGAAGGGATTAACCCCGCAAACGCTGCGCACCATTTGCCAGTGGATCGACGCCCACCCCGGCACGGAGTTTTCCACCGACGATCTGGCAAATGCGGTGAACATCTCGCGCGTCTCCTGCCGCAAGTACCTGATCTGGCTGGCGCAGATTAATATTCTGTTCACCAGCATCCACTACGGCGCCACCGGGCGTCCGGTGTATCGCTATCGTCTCCAGCCCGAACAGACGGCGTTACTTAAACAGTACTGCCAGTAACGCGGTAGCTGTCGTCAAGCAAGGCAAAGCGGAAGTGGTGCGCTGAAGAGATCACCACTTCTTTTGTTTTGGTCACGAAGATGGCTTCGATATCGGGGCGCGCGCGCAGCGCGGCACAGCCTTTCTCCACGCCCATGCCGTACATCAGGGTGGTCCAGATATCCCCGTCGATGGAATCTTTCGACACGATGGTGACGCTGTCCAGCTCGTTGTCCAGCGGATACCCGGTTCGCGGGTCAAGGATGTGATGATAGCGTTTGCCGTCCTGCTCAAAGTAGCGCTCATAGGTTCCCGAGGTGACGACGGACCTGTTCTCTACCGTCATCGCGCCAATCAGCGCATCACCCGCGAAGGGCTTTTTCAGCCCTACGCTCCAGCCCCCTTCCGGCGAGCCTAACGTCTGGATATTTCCTCCGAGGTTAATCAATCCCAGATCGGCCCCCTCTTTGCGCAGATAATCCCGCACCCTGTCGGCGATATAGCCTTTGGCGATTGCCCCGAGGTCGATCTCCATTCCTTCTCTCACCAGAAAGACGCTGCTGTCCGGCTCATTCAGCACCACATCCGCAGGATCGGTTATGCCCAGCAGCGCCGTAATTTCATCGGCAGGCGGAACGCTGTCGCCCCGAAAGCCAATCCTCCAGCGCTTCACCAGCGGGCCGATGGCAAGATTAAAGGCGCTGTCCTTGAGCATGCTCGCCGCTTTCGCGCAGCGGATAAGCTCGAATACCGGACGACTAACCGCAACCGGATGCTGGCCGGCAGCATGGTTGATATCCATCACCTGCGAATGCGCGCGGTTGACGGTAAGCAGATCTTCATACTGTTTAATCAGGCGAAGGACGCGCGACGCGAGGGCTTCATCATGGGAAAAGAGTTTGAGGAGGATGGGCGATCCCATCAGGACGGCGGAATAACTGTAAACGCGATGGTCATCAGGCATAGCATGAGTCCTCAGATGTAGCCCCGGCAAGCACCGCGCCGCCGGGGAAAATGCCGGATCGCGCTGCGCGGGTCCGGCATACAACACAGGGGTCTTACTGCTTTTTCGAACGCATAGCCGCCTGATGTCCTGCAAGCGTACCAAAAATAATGATATCTGCCACTGCGTTACCGCCGATGCGGTTTCCGCCGTGGATCCCGCCAACCACTTCACCGGCGGCAAACGCCCCGGGCAGCACGTTGTGGTTGCTGTCCAGCACGCAGGTGTCGGTGTTAATGGTCACGCCGCCCATGGTGTGGTGAACGCCCGGCGCAATCTGAATGGCGTAGAACGGCCCTTCATTGATTGGCGCACGCAGCGCGGTGGTACGGCCAAAATCATCATCGTGCTGTTTTTCAACGAAACCATTGTAGCGCTCAAGCGTTGCCAGGAAGGCGTCAGGGTCCATACCCAGCGCTTCCGCCAGAGCTTTCGGCGAGCTGGCGCTGGTCACGAAACCTTTCGCGATGTACTCATCCGCCGCTTTGTTTTTGGTACGGACATGCTCATCGAAGACGATGTACGCGTATTTCTCCGGCAGCGCGATAATTTGCGCCGACACTTTATCGCGGGTCGACATTTCGTTGTAGAAGCGCTCCCCTTTCTGGTTAACCAGAATCGCCCCGCCGCCGCGGATGGATTCGGAAATCAGGTACGAGGTTTTCTGCTCAACGGTTGGGTGGATCTGAATTTCGCCCATATCCACGGTGCCTGCACCGATGCGTTCCAGCAGCGCGATGCCGCCCCCCGTTGCCCCTTTGTGGTTGGTGGTGACGAACCCTTCCAGGTCCGGACGGTATTTGACCACCATCTGGCTGTTGGCGCTGAAGCCGCCCGTCGCCACAATCACGCTTTTGGTTGCCACGGTGACGGTTTCGTTCTCTTCGGTGGTCAGACGTACGCCGGTCACTTCGCCGTTCTCGAAGATGATGTCGCTGACGGAGGTATCCAGCATCACGTCGATGTTACGTTTATTAACGTTACGCACCAGGCCGCTGATCAGATAGCCGCCCACCGCAGAACCGTCTTTTGGACGGTGGGTGCGGTCGATGCTCATCCCGCCGGTGGTGGTGATGTCGTTCAGCATGATGCCGCGCGTTGCCAGCCACTCGATGGCCTCCGGCGCGTTCTCCACAAAGCGACGTAGCAGTTCCGGGTTGTTCTTGTTACCGCCGCCTTTCAGGCTTTCCTGATAGAACAGCTCTTTGCTGTCCTGAATGCCCTTCACGCGCTGGAAGCGGGTTTCCGCCGCGTTCATCCCGGCAGAGGCTTTGATGGTGTTCCCGCCGATGGTCGGCATTTTTTCGACGATCAGCACGCTTGCGCCCTCGTCGTGGGCCTGAATGGCTGCCGCCAGCCCTGCGCCGCCGCTGCCGATAACGACAACGTCTACGCTTTTCGCTTCGTTCGGGTCAACGCCCTCTTCCGCCGCCAGCGCTTTGCTGGATTTCAGCATCGCTTTAGAGACCGCTTTTTTCACCGCTTCGCTCTGGCTGGTCGCGCCGGTGATGGCGTCCACGTGCGGGGTATTGGCATCCAGAATACGGGTGCGGATCTCTTCGAAGCTGGTGACAAACTCCACGTCGTCGTTCGGGCCTGATGCCAGCTCGATATCGGCGATGCGGTCGGTCTCAAGGCTGACGTTAATCACCAGCTCGTTGACGTCGTCCTGCACTTTCTCAATAAAAGTACCGGGTTTGAATTTGGATTCGCCCATGCTCATGTCGCGGATCATCGCTTCCACCAGCGAGAAGCGCCACAGCGGCTCAGGGATGTTCAGCGCCTCGCGTTGGGTGCTGTCCATAAACAGCTCAAGGCTTTCGCCTGCCGCGATGCGGTCGGTCCAGTCCGGGTAGGCAATGGTCGCGCGGCCAACGGCAATCAGATCGTAACCGTGGTCCAGGGCTTTATTGACGTCAGCGGCATTCACCACGCCGCCCACGCCCATCACCGGCACCTGAGCCAGGGTTTCGGAACGCATCGCGCAGTATTTCTCGATAAGCGGCGTTGGGTCTTGCGTATCCACAATGGATGGACGCAGGGTAGCGCCAACGGAGAAGTGAAGATAATCCACGCCGCGCGCCGCCAGTTTTTCCAGCAGGTACATGGTGTCGTCAAAGCGAATGCCGGGGACTTCCATCTCTTCAGGCGAGAAGCGGTAGCCAATAATGAAGGCATCGTCGGCGTACTGGCGCACCATTTTGTGGGTGATGTCCAGCACGGCCAGCGGGAACTTCGCGCGGTTATCGCGGCAGCCGCCCCACTCGTCGTCACGCTGGTTTGAATTCGGGGAATAGAACTGCTGAATCAGATAGGTGTTCGCCCCGTGGATCTCCACGCCGTCAAAACCGGCCAGAATCGCGCGGCGCACGGCTTCACCGAACTTGCCGATCATGCCTTCTACTTCTTCAGCGGTCAGCGCAACCGGGGTCGCGGCACCGTCACGCGGTGCAGCAACGGCGCTTGGGCCAACCGGCGTACGGCCCCCGATCAGTTTCGGATCGACCATGCGGCCACCGTGGTAGATCTGCAGGAGCGCCTTAGACCCTTTGGATTTGATGGCCTCAGCGATTTTCGCCAGACCGGCAATTTTTTCGTCGCTATCGATACCAATCGCGCCAGGGAAAGCAAGACCGAGATCGTCAACAAAGCAGCACTCCACAATGATGGTGCCGATGCTGCCTGAACGCGCCCGGTAGTACTCCACCAGCTCGCTGGTGACCGTACCATCATAATAGCCCGTACAGGTGGTCATAGGCGCCATTAACAAACGGTTTTTCAGTTCAGTGCCATTCGGTAAAGTGAAGGGGCTTAGAATGCGTTCGTTAGTGCTCATAATAGAAACTCCAAACTTTTAAAAATTAAGAATTCGTTATCGGGCTGAATTTTATTTCGATGTTTTATGCCGATGTCATGATATTAATATAATGCTTTTTTTAGTTTCTAAAGCCATTACGTTAGTTAAAAAACTATTTAATCCCTGCAATAACATTAATAACACATTGGTGTTAGTGAAGATGTTTCATCAATTCACAACAATTTAAAGTTCGTTAAATTATCAATGGTCAAACCAATACACCAAAACCACAAAATAAGCCTATAAATCAATAGATAAAGATGATTCCATTTTTGATATGTTATCAAATTGATAAATAGATTACTAAAAATCAGATAATAACCACACTAGCCAAAGTGGTTATTTTAAAAAGTATAAAAATACGCCTTCAATTCTGTTTTTTTGATCGCGATCAATAGTTATGGCATCCAAAAGCGCAATATAAAAACATCATCATTTTTTAATTTAGCGCTCACGAAAATGCGTTAAATCGCTATTAGTGAAAATACGAACCCACATCTTTAATAACTAAAAAAAGCAAAGAAACTAAAGAAACAGAATTTGTGTTTTCACCGTACGACGAATTTTTGACAACTTAAGACGTGAAACTATGAATACAAAAACTGCTGTAACGCCTCCTGCGGCGAGTAAAGCAACAGACGGGAACGCAAAACGTCTGCTCATGATGGCGCTGCCGATTATCGTCGCCGTGCTGCTGCTGTTTGTTCCCGTCCCGGAAGGGCTGCCGCCTTACGCGTGGCACTACTTCGCCATCTTTGTCGGCGTGATCGTCGGGCTAATCTTCGAACCGCTGCCGGGCGCGGTGATCGGTCTGACCGGCGTTGTCGCCATTGCGCTGTGCAGCCAGTGGGTGCTGTTCAGCCCGGAACAGCTGGCTGACCCAAAATTCAAGCTGGCGGGCGCCTCCTTTAAATGGGCGGTGAGCGGATTTGGTAACTCAACCGTCTGGCTGATCTTCGGCGCCTTTATGTTCGCCGCGGGCTATGACAAAACCCGCTTCGGCCGCCGTCTGGCGCTGATTCTGGTGAAATACCTCGGCCGCCGCAGCCTGACGCTCGGCTACGCCATCACCTTCGCGGACCTGCTGCTGGCACCGTTTACGCCGTCCAACACCGCGCGAAGCGGCGGGACAATCTACCCAATCATCGCTAACCTGCCGCCGCTGTACGGTTCAAAACCGAATGACCCAAGCGCGCGTAAGATTGGTTCGTACCTGATGTGGGTGGCGATCACCGCGGCCTGTATCACCAGTTCTATGTTCCTTTCTGCTCTGGCACCTAACCTGCTGGCGCTGGCGCTGGTGAAAAGCACTGTCGGGATCAACATCTCCTGGGGCACCTGGTTCCTCGCCTTCCTGCCGCTGGGTATCCTGCTGATTCTGACCATGCCGCTGCTGGCCTACTGGTTCTACCCGCCTGAAGTGAAGGTGAACGACGAAGTACCGCTGTGGGCGACCCGCGAGCTGGAAAAACTGGGCAAACTGTCCCGCAACGAAATTCTGCTGCTGGTGTTCGTATGCTGTGCGCTGCTGATGTGGATCTTCGCTGCCGCGTGGATTGAACCGGCAATGGCTGCCCTGCTCATCGTGGGCCTGATGCTGTGGACCGGCGTACTGGAGTGGAACGATATCACCGGTAACAAAGCCGCATGGAACACCTTCGTCTGGTTCGCCACGCTGGTAGCGCTGGCGGACGGCCTCTCTTCCACCGGCTTCATTGCCTGGCTGGGTAAAGAAGGCGGTCTGTTAATGAGCGGTATCTCGCCGGGTGTGGCCACCATCGTCCTGCTGCTGGCGTTCTACCTGCTGCACTACCTGTTTGCCAGCACCACCGCGCACACGACGGCGCTGCTGCCAGCGATGCTGACCATCGCCTCCACCATTCCGGGCATGAATATGGAAGTGTTCGTTCTGCTGATGGTGACCTCGCTGGGCGTGATGGGGATCATCACCCCGTACGGTACCGGCCCAAGCCCGATTTACTACGGCAGCGGCTACCTGCCAACCAAAGACTACTGGCGTCTGGGCACCATCTTCGGCGCCATCTTCCTGGCGGCCCTGCTGCTGATTGGCTATCCATGGATGTCCATGATGTTCTGATTCCTGACCGCCGGACTTCTACTCCGGCGGTTTTATTTTTATGGAGCGATACGCTATGTCGAATAAACCGTTTTTCTACCAGAACCCCTTCCCGCTCGCGCACGACGACACCGAATACTATCTGCTGACCAACGAGCACGTCTCCGTTGCCGAGTTCGACGGCCAGGAAGTCCTGAAGGTGGAGCCGGAAGCGCTGACCCTGCTGGCGCAGCAGGCCTTCCACGATACCGCGTTTATGCTGCGTCCTTCCCATCAGAAGCAGGTTGCCGCGATCCTGAACGACCCGGAAGCCAGCCAGAACGACAAATACGTTGCCCTGCAGTTCCTGCGTAACTCTGAAATTGCCGCAAAAGGCGTGCTGCCAACCTGTCAGGATACCGGCACCGCAATCATTATGGGCAAAAAAGGCCAGCGCGTCTGGACCGGCGGCGGTGACGAAGCGGCCCTGAGCCAGGGCGTGTATAACACCTACATTGAAGACAACCTGCGCTACTCGCAGAACGCCGCGCTGGATATGTATAAAGAGGTGAATACCGGCACCAACCTGCCCGCGCAGATTGACCTCTACAGCGTGGACGGCGACGAATACAAATTCCTGTGCATGGCCAAAGGCGGCGGTTCTGCCAACAAAACCTATCTCTACCAGGAAACCAAAGCGCTGATTACCCCGGCGAAGCTGAAAAACTACCTGGTTGAGAAGATGCGCACCCTGGGCACCGCGGCCTGCCCGCCGTACCACATTGCCTTTGTTATCGGCGGAACCTCAGCGGAAGCCACGCTGAAAACCATGAAGCTGGCCTCCACCCGCTACTACGACGCGCTGCCGACGGAAGGCAACGAGCACGGTCAGGCGTTCCGCGACGTTCAACTCGAGCAGGAACTGCTCCAGGAAGCGCAGAACCTCGGCCTTGGCGCACAGTTCGGCGGGAAATATTTCGCCCACGATATCCGCGTGATCCGCCTGCCGCGCCACGGCGCCTCCTGCCCAATCGGCATGGGCGTCTCCTGCTCCGCTGACCGCAACATCAAGGCAAAAATCAACCGCGACGGGATCTGGATCGAGAAGCTGGAGCACAATCCGGGCCAGTACATTCCTGAATCCCTGCGCCAGCAGGGTGAAGGCGAGGTGGTCAGCATCAACCTGAACAAGCCGATGGGCGAGATCCTGGCGCAGCTTTCCGCGCACCCGGTTTCCACCCGCCTGTCGCTGAACGGCACCATCATCGTGGCGCGCGATATCGCCCACGCGAAGCTGAAAGAGCTGCTCGACAACGGGGAAGAACTGCCGCAGTACGTCAAAGATCACCCGATTTACTACGCTGGCCCGGCGAAAACGCCGGAAGGTTACGCCTCTGGCTCGCTCGGCCCAACCACCGCGGGCCGCATGGACTCGTACGTGGATTTACTGCAATCCCACGGCGCCAGCATGATCATGCTGGCAAAAGGCAACCGCAGCCAGCAGGTGACGGACGCCTGCCACAAGCACGGCGGCTTCTACCTCGGCAGCATCGGCGGCCCGGCGGCGGTGCTGGCGCAAAACAGCATCAAGAGCCTGGAGTGCGTGGCCTACCCTGAGCTGGGTATGGAAGCGATCTGGAAAATTGAGGTGGAAAACTTCCCGGCGTTTATCCTCGTGGATGACAAAGGCAATGATTTCTTCCAGCAGATCCAGAACAAACAGTGCAAAGGCTGTTCACAGCGCTGAGTGCTTCCACAGGTCCGGCAATAGCCCCAGCGCGTCAGCAATGATGGCGCGCTTGTCGCTGCCCGGCTTCCAGATGGTGACCATCGTCTGACTAATCCCCTGGCTGCCCACTTCGGTGCGCAGCCTTTTTACGTTTTCCCACTCGGCCGCATAAAAATGCGTCGGCAGAAATCCCCAGCCGCAGCCCTGTACCAGCAGGCCACGCAGCATCTCCAGCTCGTTGGTAAAAATCGTGTGCCCTGAGATTTGCAGGCGGCGCGCCACCGGTTCGTCTGAGGCCGCGTGCATAATCACCTGCGGCACCAGAGAGAGATCGAGCAGCGACAGCGGGGAGGTGATATCCGTAAAAAGCGTCGCAGAGGCATAGAAATCCATATCAATCGCCCCGAGCGCCCGCCACTCCATCTCATTGCCCACGCTGCGGTTGCGCGCCTGGCAAATGCCGAGATCCGCCCTGCCCGCGGCAAGCAGGCTCTCCGCTTCATCGCGCGAGGCGCAGGTCAGGCTCAGGCGGATGTTGCGTTTAGCCATGTCGGCAATCAGCGCCTGTAAAAATGCTCTCGGGGTAAAGGGATCGTAAACGAGGGAAATACCCTGCGCTGGGCTGGCGGGCACCTCCCGGGCGAAGGCTTCAAATGCCCTCACCTGCCGCATCAGCAGATGCGCCTGCCGCTGAAGCTGCTCCCCCTCCGGCGTTAACCGCAGGGTGCGTCCTTCGCGAAGAAACAGCGCATATCCCAGTCCATCCTCCAGAAAATCAATCAGATCGCGCAGCGTAGTGCGGTCTTTTTTCAGCTTAACCGCCGCCTGGCTCAGGCTGCCGTGCTCGGCCACGGCGGTAAACGCCTCAAGCTGCGCAAAGGAATAGCTCAACGTCGCCACACTCTTCTCCAGGTGAAATTTCGGGGGATTTTCCCCCATTACGCGTTTTTAATTATAGGCCTCAGGTTCTTAAACTGAAGTCACTCCTGAGCTAAATGAGATCGATATGAAAAACACACCGTTAAACATCACCCTGCTGGCGGGCCTGGTTCTCGGCAGCCTGTTATCACCTGCCGCCATGGCCGCCTGCAAAGGCACCGAACTGAACGCCTGTCCGGCTCCTTTCGATAGCAAACTGCCGGACACGCACAGCATGCTCACCTGGAGCCAGGCCGATCGCGTCGTCGGCTTTCGCAATGATTACCGCAACTACGCCGGCGATGTGTTCCGTCACGGCAACGCCGCGCCGCTGCTGGCGGCAGAGAAACCCCTGACGGATGCCCGCTATCAGGTGAACGGTAAGACCTACAGCCTTCAGGATTACCTTACGCGCCAGAACGTGAGCGGCATGCTGGTATTGAAAGACGGTAAGGTCGCCTTTAAATATCTCGGCGAAGGCAACACCGACTCCACGCTCTGGACGTCGCGATCGGTGGGCAAATCGGTGGTATCGGCGCTGGTCGGCGTGGCGATTAAAGAGGGCAAAATCCACTCGCTGGACGACCTCATCACCCGATACGAACCGGATTTAAAGGGCACCGCCTGGGACGGCGTGACGCTGAAGCAGCTGATTACCCACACCTCGGGCGTGGCGTGGAATGAGGATTACACCAACCCGAACTCCGACTTCGCGCAGCTCACCGAGTGCGAAGCCAGGCCCGGTACTTACGACTGCGTTCGCAAGCTGGTTTCAGGCTTACGCCGTGAACACCCGGCCGGAGAGCACTGGTCCTACTCCTCCGGCGGCGCATGGCTGCTGGGTGACGTGCTCGAGCGCGCCACCGGCATGACGCTCGCCGCGTATCTGGAGCAAAGCATCTGGCAGCCGTACGGCATGGCGAGCGACGGCGTGTGGCATGCCTATAGCAAAGGTCAGCACGATGTCGGCGCCCACGGGTTCAACGCTACTCTTGAGGACTGGGGGCGCTTTGGCGAGTTTATCCGGCATAACGGCACGCTGCCGAACGGTAAACAGATCCTGCCTGACGGCTGGGTGAAAGAGTCGTCACGCTGGACCCGTGCCGCAGGATCGGTGTCGGACGCGCATCCTCAAGGGCTGTACGGCTATCAGTGGTGGAACAACGAAGTACCGGTCAATGCCGCCAACGTTCAGCCGAGCGCGCAGGCCTCGCTGAAAGGCTCGCTCTGGGCGCTGGGGATATTTGGCCAGATGATCATGGTTAACCCAGCGGAAAACCTGACGATCGTTCAGTGGTCCACCTGGCCGCAGGCGGAACCGTCATTCAGCGCCCAGCCGCTGGAGGCATCGCTGATGTTTAGCGCCATTGCCAACGCGCTGCGCTAAATCCTGTAAGCCAGGCTACGCCTGGCTTTTCCACTGCGCGACTTCACAAAATCGCAATATCAATGACTTACATAAATCCGGAGATTCAATAACCGCCCTCTTTGTTAAGTTATTGTTAAGCAAATAACTTCCCAACAACATATTGCCATTGATGCACAGAACGCATCAGCCTATGTGCCAAATGCGCTTATCTATTTACCTTTCCTGATCCAGTTTTCAGAAACAGACGGACAACACGTCAATAATAAACTGGAGACTACGATGATTTCCTCACCCTTACCTGCAACCGTTCGCGCCAGAGCGGGCGCGATACTTCGCGTCACTTCGGGCAATTTCCTTGAGCAATTTGACTTCTTCCTGTTCGGGTTTTATGCCACCTACATCGCGCATACGTTCTTCCCGGCAAGCAGCGAGTTTGCTTCGCTGATGATGACCTTCGCCGTCTTCGGCGCAGGCTTCCTGATGCGCCCCATCGGCGCAATCGTCCTTGGGGCGTACATCGATAAGGTGGGTCGCCGCAAAGGCTTGATTACTACGCTGTCGATTATGGCGGCCGGAACCTTCCTGATTGTGCTGATCCCCTCCTATGAGAGCATCGGCCTGTGGGCTCCGCTGCTGGTGCTGGTCGGGCGACTGCTGCAGGGCTTTTCCGCCGGGGCAGAGCTTGGCGGCGTGTCGGTCTATCTTGCCGAAATTGCCACCCCGGGCCGCAAGGGATTTTTCACCAGCTGGCAATCCGGCAGCCAGCAGGTAGCAATTATGGTGGCCGCCGCAATGGGCTTTGCGCTGAACGCGCTGATGGAAGAGAGCGCCATTCGTGAATGGGGCTGGCGCATTCCGTTCCTGTTCGGCTGCATGATTGTGCCCTTTATCTTTTTCCTGCGCCGCAGGCTGGAAGAGACCGACGCGTTCCGCGCCCGCAGCCATACCCTGGCGATGCGTCAGGTGTTTACTACCCTGCTGGCAAACTGGCCGGTTGTGGTGGCGGGCATGCTGATGGTGGCGATGACCACCACGGCGTTCTATTTGATCACCGTCTACGCGCCAACCTTCGGTAAAAAAGTCTTAATGCTTAGCGCCTCTGACAGCCTGCTGGTCACGCTGCTGGTCGCCATCGCCAACTTTATCTGGCTGCCGATAGGCGGCGCGCTGTCCGACCGTTTCGGACGTAAGCCCGTGCTGATTGCCATGACGCTGCTTGCGCTGGCGACCAGCTATCCGGCCCTAACGCTGCTGGCAGAGGCGCCGAGCTTCTCCATGATGCTGAGCGTGCTGCTGTGGCTCTCTTTCCTGTACGGCCTGTATAACGGCGCGATGATCCCGGCGCTGACGGAGATCATGCCGGTTGAGGTGCGCGTCGCCGGGTTCTCTCTGGCGTATAGCCTCGCCACCGCGATCTTTGGTGGGTTTACGCCCGTCATTTCAACGGCCCTGATTGAGTACACCGGTGATAAAGCCTCCCCGGGATACTGGATGAGCTTCGCCGCGATCTGCGCGCTGCTGGCAACGCTCTATCTCTATCGTCGCAGCGCCTTAACCCTGCAAACCGCACGTTAATACAGAGGGAAAATTATGCACCCATTTATGCGGTCAGGACTGACCGGTCTGGTACTGATGGCGACCAGCGCTGGCGCGCTTGCTCAGGAGGTGACGGTCATGATTTCAGGCGGTTTCAAAGCCGCACTGGAAAAGCTGGCGCCACGGTATGAAGCCCAAAGCGGCGATCGCATCGTGTTGATATCGGGTCCGTCGATGGGAAAAACGCCCCAGGCCATCCCCAACCGCCTGGCGCGAGGTGAAAGTGCGGACGTGGTGATTATGGTTGGCGACGCGCTGGACGCGCTGGCGCACGACAGGATGGTCAAAGACGGTTCTCGCGTTGAGCTGGCGGATTCGCCGATTGGCATGGTCGTAAAAGCGGGGTCTCCGGTGCCGGACATCGGAACGGATACCGCCCTGCGCCAGACCCTGCTGCAGGCCAGCACCGTCGCCTACTCCGACAGCGCCAGCGGCCGGTACGTACAAAGCCAGCTGTTCAAAACGCTGGGGATTAATGAGCAGATGGAGGGAAAAGCGCACAGGGTGGAGCGTATTCCGGTTGCCTCCGAAGTAGCGAAAGGGAAATACAGCATCGGTTTCCAGCAGGTAAGCGAGCTGCTGCCCGTTCCCGGCGTGACCTTTGTCGGCAAGCTGCCGGATAATCTGCAGTACATTACCCGTTTTGCCGGGGCGGTGACCGCCCGCGCGGCGCACCCTACCGAGGGCAAGGCGCTGCTGGATTTCCTCTCCTCTGCGAAGGCGCGGGAAACCATCTCCGCAACCGGGATGATCCCCGTCGCTACACCTCGCGATAGCGTTCAGTAATGAGCGCTTCAAGCTCGGCGGCAATCCACGACTGAATGCGCCCGCTGCGCCGAATCAGCCCGACGGTGCGTTTGACTTCGGGATCGGTCAGCGGGATATGCGTCAGAAATGAATGCTCAGAGCGCGGCATCGACATCGCGGGGACGGCAGCAATGCCAATCCCCGCTTCGACCATGCCCAGCATGGTCGTGACGTGGCGGGTTTCGCAAATCCCTGGCCGCTCTGGCTTTATATGGCCGAGCATCTGGTCGAGCAAATTACGGTTCCCGGACGTGATATCCAGGCTGATGTAATCCTGCTGGTAGAACGCCTGCCATGTCAGGCTCCTTCGCCCCGCCAGGGGATGATCGCGACGGCACGCGGCGACATAAACATCCTCCACCAGCGGGATAAAGGTGATATCCGGCTGAAGGCTCCTCGCAAAACAGATGCCAAAATCCGCCTGGCCGCTGGCGACCGCCTCAATGACATTGCCCGCGCTGCTGTCGATAAGCTTGATGCGCACGCGCGGATAGCGGGCGTGGAACTGGCGGATCACCTCCGGCATAAAATGGCAGGCCGCCGAAGGCACTGCGGCAACGGTGATCGATCCGGTACGTTCCTCGCTGACTTTATCGATATCTGCCAGCATCGACTCCACGCTTTCCAGAAGCTGCCCGCAGCTTTCGGCAAAGCGTTGCCCGAAAAACGTCAGCGCCACGCGTCGGGTGGTCCTGTCGAACAGCTTCGCGCCGACCGCCGTCTCCAGCTTCTCAATGCGCCTGCTTAGCGCGGACTGGGAGAGACAGATAGATTCTGCGGCAATGCGGAAATTGCCGTATTCCACCAGGGCTCTGAAGGCATAAAGATCGTTAAGGTCGAAATTGACGGGCATTTTTTTCTGGCAATCCTTAGCGCTTTCGGGAAATGTGTGCATTCATAATAGCGAGTTATGCATAAGCGGCAACCGCCCCGCCGCCGAGGCGTAATCGGAAAAAGGAAAACCGCACGGACGCCTGCGAGAAACACGCTGCGAAAAATGTCACTTTATAGGCTATAAAAATTATGGCAAAACAGAAAGTTAAGATAATTTTCGCCCTGTGCTGCATGCTGGCGATTTTGCTCAGTGCAGCCGTACTGGTGGCGTTCAACGTGCCGCTGGTCTGGATTTTGGTTTTATTGACCGTGTTAATGACGTTCATTACCGCCGCCGTGCTGTGGCGATACGTTATTCGCGAGCCTAATCCCTATGAAGATCTTGAGCTGGCCATTGAGCAGAATGAAATTGTGCCGCTCTATCAGCCGATTGTGCACAGCGATACGGGCGACGTTTATGGTGTCGAAGTGCTTGCCCGGTGGGCCACTCCGTCAGGCGAGCTGGTTTCGCCTGCAAGCTTTATCCCGATGGCGGAAGAGAGCGGGCTGATTATTCCCCTCACCCGTAAGCTGATGGCGCAGGCCGCGCTTGAGCTGCCGGCCATACTGGCAACGAGCAAAAACCCTTTTCACGTAAGCTTTAACTTCACCACATCACATATTCAAAGCGATACGTTTATTGAGGATTGCCGCACCTTTCTCGGGCGGTTTCCGAAAGAGCGTATTCGCCTGACCGCAGAGATCCTCGAGCGCGAACCATTTGAGAAAGTGGCGGCGCTCAAGGAAACCCTCGCCCTGATGCAGGCGCATGACGTTACCATCGCACTGGATGACTTTGGCACCGGCTATTCGAATCTGAACTATCTTAATGCGCTCCCCATCGACCTGATTAAAATTGATAAGATATTCATCAACGGGCTGACGTATGAGGATACCTCAACGCGGCTCATTGATTTGGTCATCGATATGGCCAAATCGCTGAAGTTAAGCGTGCTGGTCGAAGGGGTGGAGACGTCGTACCAGGTTGAGTATCTGCGGAAAAAGAAAGTGGATTACTTTCAAGGGTATTTCTTCTCGCCGCCCGTTCGCGCGGATGAATTAGCCTCCTGGATGGCGAGGGATGCTACGACATACTTCACAAAATGAATGACATAGTGGTAAAGCACTACCGTGGATGACAAGCGAAGTGGTAACGTGTGTAGCACCTGACCTTTCAATTTTGTTCAAGTGACGAGTTTGCGAGCAAAACGATGATTAAGTGGCCCTGGAAATCGAATGAAGCTGGTCGAAACATGGCGCTGCCGTGGGATGAAGCGCTGGCGATACCCGTTCTGGCTAATCTCCAGCCGGATGAACAGTCAAAACTGATCCAACTGGCAGATCGTTTTTTGCAGCAAAAGCGCCTGGTTCCCCTGCAGGGTTTTGAGCTGGACCCCCTCAAAAATACGCGTATCGCCCTTCTTTTCTGCCTGCCGGTGCTGGAGCTGGGTATCGAATGGCTGGATGGTTTTCATGAAGTGCTCATTTACCCTGCCCCGTTCGTGGTGGACGACGAGTGGCAGGATGATATCGGCCTGGTGCATAACCAGCGCGTGGTTCAGTCCGGGCAAAGCTGGCAGCAGGGTCCCATCATTCTCAACTGGCTGGATATTCAGGATTCATTTGACGCCTCGGGCTTCAACCTGATTATTCACGAAGTAGCGCATAAGCTTGACACCCGCAACGGGGACCGGGCCAGCGGCGTGCCGTTCATCCCGCTGCGCGAGGTCGCGGGCTGGGAGCATGATCTGCATGCGGCAATGGACAACATCCAGGACGAGATTGATCTCGTGGGTGAGAGCGCGGCCAGCATCGACGCCTATGCCGCAACCGATCCCGCAGAGTGTTTTGCCGTGCTGTCCGAATATTTCTTCAGCGCGCCTGAGCTTTTTGCCCCACGCTTTCCGGCGCTGTGGCAACGCTTCTGCCATTTTTACCAGCAGGACCCGCTGCAGCGTTTACGCAAAAACGGCGAGTATGGCGATAATCTCTCCGCGCAGGTACACTAAAACAGCAGTTTGCGGGTTAATTAATCAATTGAATCAGCACGTTAATTTTAGTGTTGACACAATTTAGCGGGGTCATTAATATGCGCCTCGTTCACACGATTCCTCTGTAGTTCAGTCGGTAGAACGGCGGACTGTTAATCCGTATGTCACTGGTTCGAGTCCAGTCAGAGGAGCCACATTTAGAAAAGCCTGCTTTGAAAGCAGGCTTTTTGCTTTTCTGCGTCGGGTAAAATTGTCGGGTAGCGGCAACGCCTTACCCGACCTACGAAAATCATCTCACCGTTTCCGGCCCAGGCCGCTTTTAGATCTGATAATCAATCGCCACTTCTTCCGGCTCCATCACCTGACGTTTAATCTCGTCCACGGACAGCCCGGCGTTGCACAGCTCGATAAAACGCCACACGTAGTTGCGCTGCAGCTGCCCGCGCTTCAGGCCAAGCCAGACGGTATTGGCGTCGAACAGGTGGCGGGTATCCAGGCGAACCAGGTTCCCCACTTCACGCTCGCCGCCGGACTGTTCCGCCACCAGGCCAATCCCCAGCCCGAGTTCAACGTAGGTTTTGATAACGTCAGAATCCTGCGCGCTCAGCACAACGTCGGGCGTGAGCCCCTTGCGGTTAAACGCCTCGTCGATGCGCGAGCGCCCGGTAATGCCCTGGCGATACGTAATCAGCGGCCATTTGCCTATCTCTTCCAGCGTCAGCGGAGAAACCTGGGTAAGCGGGTGGTCTTCGGGGAGCAACAGGCTGTGGTGCCAGCGGAACCACGGAAAGGCCACCAGCAGCGGGTCGTTGCTCAACCGCTCGCTGGCAATGCCGATATCTGCCCCGCCGTTTTGCAACAGCACGTCAATTTCCTGCGGCGTGCCCTGAATGAGCTCCAGGCGCACGTCCGGGAACAGCTCGCGGAAGGCTTTAATCACCGGCGGCAGGCTGTAACGCGCCTGAGTGTGGGTGGTGGCGATGGTGAGTACGCCGGAGGCATCATTGGTAAAGAGATCCGCCAGGCGACGCACGTTGCTGGCCTCGTTGAGGATCCGCTCAGCGATGATCAGCAACGCCTTACCGGGCTCCGTCATCCCCAGCAGGCGCTTGCCGCGACGGATGAAAATCTCTATGCCAAGCTCCTCTTCCAGCTCGCGGATATGGCGGCTGACGCCGGACTGGGAGGTATAAAGCATGTTGGCGACTTCGGTCAGGTTGTAATCCCGCCTGGCCGCCTCGCGGATAATTTTAAGCTGCTGGAAATTCACGATTCACTCCGGCGTATCTGACATGGCTCTATTGTTAGAGTCAGCCGGGCTGCAGAACAAATAATAAAAACCAGCATCTTATGCTTTTATGGAATATCAGCTCACGAGCTGAAGCTCGCGGTTCTCCAGAGAGGGTTTGCTCACCAGCGACATCAGGATCTCTTTTACCGCCTGCGCCTGCGGCGACAGCGAGCCGCGCGCGGACATGTTCAGCGACAGCGGCAGGCTCATTGACGGCGTGGTAATGCGGGCCATCCAGCCGTTGGCCGTATTGCACAGCGCCCGCGCGGCCGATTCCGGCAGAACCGTCACGCCCATGCCGCTGGCAATGGCTGCCGTCAGCGTGGAGATGGAGTCAATTTCGCCAATAATTTTTGCCGTCAGGCGGCGCAGCGAAAATGCTTCATCCACGCGAACGCGCACGGCGCTGTAATCGCGCGGCAGGAAGAGATTCATCTCCGCAACGGCGGTCAGGTCAACGCTCTGCCCAGGGCAATCACGCGTTCCCACCAGGTACAAATCTTCTTTCAAAAGCGGCTGGCTGGTGATCCCCGCGACCGGCGAACGATCGTAAAGCACGGCCATATCCAGCTGTCCGCTAAGCAGCTTGTCGTTCAGCACAGAGCCGCTGTTCTCATGCAGATAAACCAGCACCTCCGGCAGCTCGGCGCGCACCGCCTGCAGCAGCGGCATGGTGATGGAGGATGCCGCCGTTCCCGGCGCCAGCCCGATGGAGACGTGTCCGCTCAGCGTCTGGCCAACATTATTCACCGCCAGCTGCGCCTGCTCGCACTGGCGCAGGATGGTGCGTGCGTGGGTATACAGGATTTTGCCTGCTTCCGTTGGCGTCACGCCGCGTTTGGTGCGGATGAGCAACTGCTGATCCATCTCGCCTTCCAGAGTAGCCACCTGCTGGCTCAGCGCTGGCTGCGCAATATGCAGCACTTCCGCCGCTTGAGTCAGGCTGCCGATATCGACGATTTTTACGAAGTATTTCAGTCGTCTTAAGTTCATTTTGCCCCCTGTTCGAAATGCAGTGCCGGTTTGGCTGTCGTTGTTAAACAGGTTTTGCAATATGAATGCCAGTTTTTCAAACGGGCCGGATCGCGTCGGTAAGCCCCTGAAAATAAGGAAATCTAATCACCACGCGTGGATTTATTACTGAAACAGCAGTTTAGGATCTGCCCCATAAGGGGTATACCCGCACCACAACGGTGCATTTCGTTGTCAAAAACGCCATTTTGCTGAATTTGTCAGCAAACAATCAAAAGGTGTTGATCCACCCTTTGACAAGCCGGACTGACGTCGATAATATGCGCCCCGTTCACACGATTCCTCTGTAGTTCAGTCGGTAGAACGGCGGACTGTTAATCCGTATGTCACTGGTTCGAGTCCAGTCAGAGGAGCCACATTTAGAAAAGCCTGCTTTTAAAGCAGGCTTTTTG
>Ga0207655_1000667_pt1 | contig 40487 bp, 37 predicted proteins | sample KBSM44metaG_FD_184398 | JGI IMG/M metagenome (GOLD analysis project Ga0207655, IMG submission 184398) | Miscanthus rhizosphere microbial communities from Kellogg Biological Station, Michigan, USA - KBS M4-4 metaG (SPAdes) (version 2) | ecosystem: Host-associated > Plants > Roots > Rhizosphere >...
TGAATCTCAAGGAGTTTGTCGTTCCGATGTCGCTGGAAGTGGGGCGCATTATAAGGGGATTCGAAACCCCGTCAACCTTTAATTTCAAGAAACCTTCATATCGCTGAAAAGCAAAGCGGGGAGGCCTGACGGCCTCCCCGCTTTTCAGTGCAACCCGCGGCTTCTAAAGTACACCAGCGCCGCGTAGTCGCTGCAGCTCGCCGGCACCCAACCCCAACACTTCCCCCAGCACCACGTCGGTATGCTCGCCCAACAGTGGCGGCGCCCGGCGATACTCCACCGGCGTCTCCGACAAGCGTATCGGGCTCGCGACCTGCGGTACGCTACCCGCCAACGGATGCGCCATACTTACCGCCAGCCCTCGCGCCAGCACCTGGGGGTCCTGGAACATCTGCGCCAGGTCATTGATTGGCCCACACGGCACCCCTGCAGCTTCCAGCTGGCGCACCCATTCAGCCGTGGTCTTGAACACCGTGGCTTGGCGTATCAGTGGAATCAGCTCGGCCCTGTTCGCCACCCGCAGTTTATTGGTCACAAAGCGCGGGTCATCCGCCCATTGCGGCTGCCCGGCCACTTCGGCGAACTTGCGGAACTGGCTGTCATTACCCACGGTAAGAATGAAGTCTCCATCCGCCGTCGGGAAATCCTGATAAGGCACTATGTTGGGATGCGCATTACCCAGCCGGCGAGGCGAGGTGCCTGTGGTCAGATAGTTCATTGCCTGATTCGCCAGGCAGGCCACCTGCACATCGAGCAATGCCATATCCACATGCTGGCCGACCCCGGTCTGATCCCGGTGGGCGAGGGCAGCAAGCATGGCAACCGTGGAATACAGTCCGGTCAGAATGTCGGTAAGCGCTACACCCACCTTCACCGGCCCTGCACCTGCCTCACCTTCTGGGCGACCGGTCAGGCTCATCAGCCCACCCAGCCCCTGGATCATGAAGTCATAGCCAGCGCGCTTGGCATATGGGCCGGTCTGGCCGAAGCCCGTAATGGAGCAATAGATAAGCTGTGGGTTGACTGCCTTCAGGCTCTGGTAGTCCAGGCCATAGGCAGCCAGCCCACCCACCTTGAAGTTCTCGATGACGATATCGCACTTAGCCGCCAACTCACGCACCAGGCGCTGCCCCTCGGGCTGGGTAAAGTCGATGGTCACCGAACGCTTGTTGCGATTGGCCGACAGGTAGTAGGCCGCCTCGCCGGTGTTCTCACCCTCGACATCCTTGAGGAAGGGTGGCCCCCATGAGCGGGTATCGTCGCCACTGCCAGGGCGCTCGACCTTGATCACGTCAGCGCCAAGGTCAGCGAGAATCTGGCCAGACCACGGGCCGGCCAACACGCGCGAAAGGTCCAGCACCCGCAGATGTGATAGCGCGCCCATGGACTGCTCCTTATTAATAGAAGGCCTGGATACCGGTTTGCGCACGCCCCAGAATCAGCGCATGCACGTCATGAGTACCTTCGTAGGTGTTGACCACCTCCAGGTTGACCAGGTGGCGGGCCACACCAAACTCGTCGGAGATGCCGTTGCCACCGAGCATGTCGCGCGCCATACGGGCGATATCCAGCGCCTTGCCGCAGGAGTTGCGCTTCATGATCGAGGTAATCTCCACTGCAGCCGTTCCTTCGTCCTTCATGCGCCCCAGGCGCAGGCAGCCTTGCAGCGCCAGCGTGATTTCCGTCTGCATGTCGGCCAGCTTTTTCTGGATCAATTGGTTGGCGGCCAACGGGCGTCCGAACTGCTGGCGGTCCAGGGTGTATTGGCGGGCGGTGTGCCAGCAAGCTTCAGCGGCACCCAGCGCCCCCCAGGAAATACCGTAGCGAGCCGAGTTCAGGCAGGTGAACGGGCCTTTGAGGCCACGTACATCCGGGAAAATGTTCTCGTCCGGCACGAACACATTGTCCATGACGATTTCGCCAGTGATCGAGGCGCGCAGGCCGACCTTGCCATGGATCGCCGGAGCACTGAGGCCCTGCCAGCCTTTCTCCAGCACGAAGCCACGGATATCGCCCTCATCGTCCTTGGCCCAGACCACGAACACGTCGGCGATGGGGCTGTTGGTGATCCACATCTTGCTGCCGGTAAGACGGTAGCCACCGTCCACCTTCCTGGCCCGGGTAATCATCGAGCCCGGGTCGGAGCCATGGTTAGGTTCGGTCAGGCCGAAGCAACCGATCCACTCGCCACTCGCCAACTTGGGCAGGTACTTCTGTTTTTGTGCCTCGGTGCCAAATTCGTTGATCGGCACCATCACCAGCGACGACTGCACACTCATCATCGAGCGGTAACCTGAGTCGATGCGTTCCACTTCGCGGGCAATCAGGCCATAGCACACGTAATTCAAACCGCTGCCACCGTACTGCTCGGGAATGGTTGCACCCAGCAGGCCGATTTCACCCATCTCGCGGAAGATCGCCGGGTCGGTCTGCTCATGACGGAAAGCCTCGAGCACACGTGGGGCCAGCTTGTCCTGGGCGAACTGATAAGCGCTGTCACGCACCATGCGCTCTTCTTCAGTGAGCTGCTGATCCAGCAGCAGCGGGTCGATCCAGTTGAAGCTTGCTTTACCGGCCATGAGCGAAATCCTCGTAATAGGGGGCAGTTTCTTGTGCCTTTGAGCCTAGGCTTGATCAGCCGCCGGGACAAACGAGGATTGCGCACCAATTAGTGATAATTTGTCACTTCGTAAATCGGCAAAACGCCATATTGACAGCCTTACAAGTGAGGTTGACGTACATGCGCCGCAAGATCCCCAGTACCGCCGCTCTGGTTTGCTTCGAAGCGGCGGCACGTAACGAAAGCTTTACCAAGGCTGCCCAGGAACTCGCCCTGACCCAAAGCGCCGTCTGTCGGCAGATCGGTGGGCTAGAAGCCTTCCTTAATGTGGAACTGTTCCGCCGCTCGCGCAGGGGCGTGAAGCTTACCGAAGCCGGCCTGTCCTACAGTCGCCAGGTGGCCACCCAGCTGGACGCCGTGGAACGCGATACCTTGTCGGTGATGCGCCTGCAGGGCGCCAATGTGATCGAGCTGGCGGTGGTGCCGACGTTTGGCACTCAATGGCTGCTACCACGGCTCAAGGACTTCCAGCAGCGCCACCCAGAGGTCACGGTCAATCTCACCAACCGCACCCGGCCATTCCTGTTTGCGGACACAACCTTCGATGCCGCCATCTATTTTGGTGATGCCGATTGGTCTGGCACCCAGTCGCACAGGCTGATGGGGGAAAACCCAGTACCGGTGTGCAGCCCGGTACTGCTGGATGGGCAGGGCAAGCTCGAGGCACGCCACATCGCGCAGCTTCCCCTGCTGCAGCAAAGCACGCGCCCCTATGCCTGGCGGCAATGGTTCGGCAGCGTAGGTATGAATGTTGAACGCGACATGACAGGCCCGCGCTATGAACTATTCTCGATGCTCGCCCAGGCGGCCATGCACGAAATGGGCATTGCCCTGATACCGCCGTTCCTGATCCAGCGAGAGCTGGAGGAGGGTAGGCTGGTGGTCGCTAACAGGCATGCCCTGAGTAGCGACAAGGCTTACTATCTGATGATTCCCGAACGCAAGGTAGAGTCAGCATCGCTACGTGCGTTTCGCGACTGGCTGGTGAGCCAGGCCCAGGCATACACAGGCAAAACAAGAACAAGTGCGACAAATTGACTCTGTAGTCAATTATTTTAAACACCTACAGATATATGTATTTGTCGCTTTTTCGAAAACTGTAATGCAGGCATAAAAATACCCTTTAACCCTGCTTAACACGCGGCTTTGCGGGTTATTTTGCGACATCCACCAATCCGTAAGCGAATTCTTCGCATTTTTTTTGTTTTTTTCTCCTAATCTGCCAATAGCCCATGCTTGACGGGCTGCAGCCTTATCGCTGCGACAAGCGGTCACAGGGTGACTTGTAGTTTTAACTTCGTTTCGCTCCAGAACCGGTTGAAGGCCTCTGGGTTCGTCTGCAAAATGCTTCGCCCGCCCGGTATCCGGCGGGCCGGCGCTCCACAGCCGCCCCAGCTCACCATCCGAAGTGTGCTGGCTTTTACAAAGACAAAAGGTCACCGCAGGAGAAATAGTCGTGCACATTGGTGTTCCTCTCGAGACGCAGACCGGTGAGACAAGGGTCGCTGCGACCCCCGAAACCATCAAGAAACTGATTGGCCAGGGCCATCAGGTCACCGTCCAACGGGGTGCAGGGCTCAACGCCGCCATTCCGGACAGTGCCTATGAGGCCGTGGGTGCTTCCCTGGGGAGCGCAGCCGACGCCTACGGCGCCCAATTGGTACTCAAAGTGGTCGCCCCCAACGACCAGGAATTGGCCCTGATCAACAGTGGCAGCCTGCTGGTGGGCATGCTCAACCCGTTCAACAGCGAACTGATCGGCAAGATGGCCGAACGCGGCATCACCGCTTTCGCCCTGGAGGCCGCGCCGCGTACCTCTCGGGCGCAAAGCCTGGATGTGCTGTCGTCGCAAGCCAACATCGCCGGTTACAAGGCCGTGTTGCTGGCAGCCCATCACTACCCACGCTTCATGCCCATGCTGATGACCGCTGCCGGTACCGTTAAGGCCGCACGCGTGCTGATCCTCGGCGCGGGCGTTGCCGGCCTGCAGGCCATTGCCACGGCCAAGCGCCTGGGTGCGGTGATCGAAGCATCCGATGTACGCCCAGCCGTGAAGGAGCAGATCGAGTCGCTGGGCGCCAAATTCATCGACGTGCCCTATGAGACCGACGAAGAGCGCGAGTGCGCCGAAGGCGTCGGCGGCTACGCCCGACCCATGCCGGCCAGCTGGATGCAACGCCAGGCCCAGGCCGTGCACGAACGCGCCAAGCAGGCCGATATCGTCATTACCACCGCGCTGATCCCCGGGCGCAAGGCACCGACCTTGCTCAGTGCCGAAACCGTGGCGCAGATGAAGCCCGGCTCGGTGGTCATCGACCTGGCTGCGGCCCAGGGCGGCAACTGCCCACTGACCGTTGCCGACCAGGTGGTGCAGGAAAACGGCGTGACCATCGTCGGCCCGACCAACCTGCCGGCGCAGGTGGGTGCCGATGCCTCGGCGCTGTACGCGCGCAACCTGCTGGACTTCATGAAGCTGCTGTTCGACAAGGACGGCGCGCTGGTCATCAACCTCGAAGACGACATCGTCGCGGCCTGCCTGATGTGCCGTGATGGTCAGGTCGTCCGCAAGAACGGCTAAGGAGCACGACAATGGAAGACATGCTGATTTCTCACGGCATCTACAACCTGATCATCTTCGTGCTGGCCATCTATGTGGGCTACCACGTGGTGTGGAACGTCACCCCGGCGCTGCACACCCCGCTGATGGCGGTTACCAACGCCATTTCGGCGATCGTCATCGTCGGTGCCATGCTGGCTGCCGCGCTGACCGTGACCCCGGCTGGCAAGCTGATGGGCACGCTTGCCGTGGCCCTGGCCGCAGTCAATGTGTTCGGTGGCTTCCTGGTCACCCGCCGCATGCTTGAAATGTTCAAGAAGAAAACCAAGAACGAGGCGCAGAAGTAAGCATGAGCATGAATCTGGTAACGCTCCTCTACCTCGTCGCCTCGGTGTGCTTCATCCAGGCGCTCAAGGGCCTGTCGCACCCGACTACCTCGCGGCGCGGCAACCTGTTTGGCATGATTGGCATGGGGCTCGCCATCCTTACCACGGTTGGCCTCATTTATAAGCTAGGTGCAGAACTGGCCACCGCCGGCATCGGCTATGTCATCGTCGGCCTGCTGGTCGGTGGCACCGCCGGCTCGATCATGGCCAAGCGCGTCGAGATGACCAAGATGCCGGAGCTGGTCGCTTTCATGCACAGCATGATCGGCCTGGCGGCGGTGTTCATCGCCATCGCCGCCGTACTCGAGCCGCAGTCGATGGGCATCGTTGCCGCCATCAGTGACCCGATCCCTACCGGCAACCGCCTGGAGCTGTTCCTCGGTGCTGCCATCGGTGCCATTACCTTCTCCGGTTCGGTGATCGCCTTCGGCAAGCTGTCGGGCAAGTACAAGTTCCGCCTGTTCCAAGGCGCTCCTGTACAGTTCGCGGGCCAGCACAAGCTGAACCTGATCCTCGGCCTGACCACCATCGCCCTGGGCCTGCTGTTCACTTTCACCGGTCATTACAGTGCCTTCACCCTGATGCTGGTCCTGGCCTTCATCATGGGCGTGCTGATCATTATTCCGATCGGCGGCGCCGACATGCCGGTGGTGGTGTCGATGCTTAACAGCTATTCGGGCTGGGCAGCGGCCGGTATCGGCTTCTCCCTGAACAACTCGATGCTGATCATCGCAGGCTCCCTGGTGGGCTCGTCCGGTGCCATCCTCTCGTACATCATGTGCAAGGCGATGAACCGTTCGTTCTTCAACGTCATCCTCGGCGGCTTCGGTGGCGATACCGACACTGGCGCGGCGCAAGGTTCGCAAGAACAGCGCCCGGTGAAATCTGGTTCGGCTGACGATGCCACCTTCCTGCTCAGCAATGCCGACAGCGTAATCATCGTCCCAGGCTACGGCCTGGCGGTGGCCCGTGCCCAGCACGCATTGAAGGAGCTTACCGAGAAGCTGACCCACAACGGCGTAACCGTGAAGTATGCGATTCACCCAGTGGCGGGCCGCATGCCCGGGCATATGAACGTCCTGCTGGCCGAAGCCGAAGTGCCATACGACCAGGTGTTCGAGATGGAGGACATCAACGCCGAGTTCGGACAGGCCGACGTGGTGCTGGTGCTGGGCGCCAACGATGTGGTCAACCCGGCGGCGAAGAACGACCCCAAATCGCCAATCGCCGGCATGCCGATCCTCGAAGCGTTCAAGGCCAAGACCATCATCGTCAACAAGCGCTCCATGGCCAGCGGCTATGCTGGCCTGGACAACGAACTGTTCTACTTGGACAAGACCATGATGGTGTTCGGTGACGCCAAGAAGGTCATCGAGGACATGGTCAAAGCAGTGGAGTGACAACGGCCGCTGCAAACCAGCTGATATAAAGGAAGCCCCGGTCAGAATCTGTCGGGGCTTTCCTTTTATTGATCCGGATCAACGGCTCTACTTCAAGGCTTCTCATACGACCATGGTCGTGGGACGGCAATGGGCGAAATCTCTAGACTGCGCTGCAGTAGTTTCAGTAGCCCGAGATAACAATCCATGTACCGTGATCGTATCCGCTTGTCCTCCCTGCACAGCAAGGTAATGAGTGCGGCTGATGCCGCTGGTCTGATCGAGGACGGCATGACCGTCGGCATGAGCGGTTTCACCCGCGCCGGCGAAGCCAAGGCCGTACCGCATGCACTGGCCGAACGTGCCAAGCAGTCGCCACTGAAAATCAGCCTGATGACCGGCGCCAGCCTGGGCAACGACCTGGACAAGCAACTGACCGAGGCCGGCGTGCTGGCTCGCCGCATGCCGTTCCAGGTCGACAGCACCCTGCGCAAGGCCATTAACGATGGCCAGGTGATGTTCATCGACCAGCACCTGTCGGAAACCGTCGAGCAATTGCGCAACCAGCAGCTGAAGCTGCCGGACATCGCAGTCATCGAAGCCGTGGCCATCACCGAGCAAGGCCACATCGTGCCGACCACCTCGGTGGGCAACTCGGCCAGCTTCGCGATCTTCGCCAAGCAGGTGATTGTCGAGATCAACCTCTCGCACAACACCAACCTCGAAGGCCTGCATGACATCTACATCCCGACCTACCGCCCGACCCGCACCCCCATCCCGCTGGTCAAGGTAGACGACCGTATCGGCAGCACCGCCATCCCGATCGACCCGGCCAAGATCGTCGGTATCGTCATCAGCGACCAGCCAGACTCGCCGTCCACTGTGCTGCCGCCAGATGATGAAACCCAAGGCATCGCCGACCACCTGATCAACTTCCTCAAAAAGGAAGTGGACGCTGGCCGCATGACCAACAAGCTCGGCCCGCTGCAAGCCGGTATCGGCAGCATCGCCAACGCGGTGATGTGCGGCCTGATCGAATCGCCGTTCGAAGACCTGACCATGTACTCCGAAGTACTGCAGGACTCCACCTTCGACCTGATCGACGCCGGCAAGCTGAGCTTCGCCTCGGGTAGCTCGATCACCTTGTCCAGCCGCCGCAACGCCGACGTGTTCGGCAACCTGGAGCGCTACAAGGACAAGCTGGTGCTGCGCCCGCAGGAAATCTCCAACCACCCGGAAGTGGTACGTCGCCTGGGCATCATTGGTATCAACACCGCACTGGAGTTCGATATCTACGGCAACGTCAACTCCACCCACGTCTGCGGTACCCGGATGATGAACGGCATTGGCGGTTCGGGCGATTTCGCTCGTAACGCCCACCTGGCCGTATTCGTCACCAAGTCGATTGCCAAAGGTGGCGCGATTTCCAGCGTGGTGCCAATGGTCAGCCATGTCGATCACACCGAGCACGACGTGGACATCCTGGTCACCGAGCAGGGCCTTGCCGACCTGCGTGGTCTGGCGCCGCGCGAACGGGCACGGGCGATCATCGACAACTGTGTGCACCCAGACTACCGCGCTGCGCTGAACGATTACTTCGATCGCGCCTGCCAGCGTGGCGGCCATACCCCGCACATCCTGCGTGAAGCGTTGAGCTGGCACGAGAACCTGGAAGAAACCGGGCGCATGCTGGCTAGCTGATGGAGAAGCGGCCTTGTGTCGCGATGGGGCTGCACAGCAGCCCCTTCTTTTTCAGGTGTAACGCCGCAATTCTGGGCCGGTCTGCGGCCCTGTCGCGACACAAGGCCGCACCATTACGACTGTGCTGCACAGTCCGGCCTTCCTTCCTGATAAAACTGTTCTACTGTACCGGTTTTCAACCGATCCTCGCCGCTTAAAACCATCTCCATCTCTTAAATCGCACCATATTCGTGCAGACCAGTACAGTTGCGCCATTTTCGAGTGCAACAGTAGGGTTACACAGTTAACTGAGCCATCGTCTTTCAACTGAACTGTATCTACTGTTATGGACAGCAGAGGAGGATCATTGGCATCAGTTAAATCACTACCTAATCCCGCCATAAGCGGAAGGATGAAGCATCATGGAACGTACCCTCAGTTCCGGTCTGGTTTTTGAAAGCAACGCCCAGCAATCCAACGCATCGATGCCGCTGCGCGCACTGTCCACCCTGCTGCTGTGGCAGCGCCGTATGGCCAGCCGCCGTCAACTGGCTCGCCTGGACAGCCGCCTGCTGGCCGACGCCGGTATCAGCGAGTCGCAGCGTTACGAAGAGCTGAGCAAGCCTTTCTGGCGCTAAGCACCGGCTTGCCGGCTGCGGCCGGCACCGCGAATTCCCAAACCCGTTGCAGGTCACTGCAACGGGTTTTTTATTGCCCGAAAGGCGCGTTGCAGAGCGCTCAAGGTCATTACCAGTACAGTTTTGTAAAAACCAATAAGCACCATTACAGCTATCACGCACAGCACGCGTTAACCTCCCAACGCAGCACCGCGTGATACGCTTGGCTTAACCGTCTGCTAGAACCAGTTGTTGAAACGTACCGTGACGAGCCCTGCAAACGTCCGATAGAGCAGAACCAACCTGACCCTACCCAGGAGTCCACGATCATGTCCCGTAAACACCTGCTTGGCGCCGCCCTGTTACTCGGCCTGGCTGGCACTGCCCACGCCACCAGCTTCGTTGTCACCACCGACACGGTAGTACGCGCCGTTGCCGCTTCCACTGACGCCACATCCGACCTTTCCTCGTCGTTCCGCGACGACAAGATCGTGCAGGCAGCCCGGGATGACGCCGCCACGTTCGTCGGCACTCAAGGCGATATCCGCGGTGCCCGCCTGGAAAGCGCCTTCGTGCACATCCGTTCGAACATGCCGGCCCTGCAAGCCAGCGATGCACAGCTGGCCCAGGCCATCCTGGCGCTCTGATACACCCCAGGCAAAACAGGTGCGTTGGCTAGAGCCCTCGCACCTGGGGTAGCCTTCGTCGTCCATTTTTCCAGCCTTCAAGAAAGCCCATGCGTTATCTGTTGCCGCTGCTGTTCTCCGTCGTCGGCATGGCCAGCGCCCATGCCATGGATACCACTACGCAAGGCCTGGTCATCTCGGGCTATGCCACCAGCCAGGTCACTACCGCGCCCTTCGATCGCAAACTGATCAGGCAGGCCCGTGATGATGCCGCCGCATTCGTTGCCAGCGATGGCGTGATCCGTGGTGCACGCCTGGAAGCCGCGCTGGAATCATTACGCCACAATTGTGCACGGCACACTGTCGGCGATCTGGAACTGGCGCAGGCAATTCTCGTCCAATAACTCACCTGACTCCCTGTATTTTTCGGAGATGCTCCATGCGTAAACCGCTGATTGCCGCTTCCCTCGGCATGCTGCTGCTGGCCGACCTGGCCCAGGCACAGACCCTGGTGGCTACCAGCAACATCATCGTGCGTGCCTTCGGCCGTTCGATCGACTTCACCTCGGATACCACCACGTCTATCCGTGACTCCAAAGTGGTGCGCGAAGCCCACGACGACGCTGCCAGCTTCGTCGCCAGCAACGGTGACATCCGCGGCGTCCAACTCGAGGCAGCCTTCAACACCCTGCGCGAGCGCGTACCGGAAGCGCGCGGCGCCAGCGACCAGGTACTGGCCGAAGCCATCCTCGCACTGTGATTCGCGCGCGCGCCTGGCTGCTCGGCTGCGCCCTGACGCTGCTCGGCACGCCCGCCTTGGCCGACCTGCAGCTAGAGCTGCAGGCGTCCGGCCTGGACCCACAGCAAACCCAAGCCTCACAGGCCCTGCTTGACGAGGCCATGGGCAGGCTGCCGCCGCGCTTCAAGCAACAGTTGGACCGCCGCGTGCGGGTCAGCTGGAGCGACAACATGCCTGCCGACGCCTATGGGCAGGCATCACTGGTATCCACCCTCGAGCTCAACCGCCGCTTGCTGCCCAGCCTCACCGACGGCAGCGCCGCCACCGAGCGCACCAACCGCCCCCATGGCACGGTGCGTGAAGAGCTGCTGGCCACCGTGTTGCACGAGCTCACCCATATCTACGACCGTGCCCGCCTGTGGCCCGGTGCCGAGCGTTCGCTGATCGCCCGCTGCAAGCGCCAGCAGGGCACGCTGGGCAAGATCGGCCTGCCTGAAGAATGTCGAGGCCAGGCTGAACGTCGATTCACCCTCAGCGACGACCCGCGCCTGCTCGACCTGGCCGGCTGGCCACAATACGTGGGCCGACGCGGCGAGCGCGAGCAACACAATGGCCAGTTCGTGCGTAGCCCCGACAGCTATGAACTAAGCAGCCCCAAGGAATACATCGCGGTCAACATGGAGTACTTCCTCCTCGACCCAAGCTACGGCTGCCGCCGTCCGGCGCTGAACCAGTACTTGCGCCAGCATTTCGGCTGGGCACCGCAACAGGACACCTGCGCCAAGGGCCTGCCGTTCATCAACGCTGGCAGTGACTTCGCTCGCCAGCCACTGGGTGAGATCGACCCCGAGCGGGTCTATGAAGTGGACTACCTGCTGGCCGAAGCCAACCAAAACCTGGTCAGCCGCTGGGGTCACAGCATGCTGCGCCTGGTGATCTGCAAACCGGGCCGCCCACGCGGTCCAGACTGCCGCCTGGACCTAGACCAAAGCCTGGTGCTGTCGTACCGCGCCTTCGTCAACGACGTGCAGCTGTCCAGCTGGGACGGCCTGGTCGGTAACTACCCGTCACGACTATTCGTATTGCCACTGGGCCAAGTGATCGACGAATACACCAAGACCGAACTGCGCAGCCTGGCCTCGGTGCCCTTGAAGCTCAACCGCGAAGAAATCGAGAACCTGGTGCGCCAGGCCGCCGAGATGCACTGGAGCTATGACGGCAACTACTGGTTCCTGTCCAACAACTGTGCAGTGGAGTCGTTGAAACTGCTGCGCAGCGGCACAGCCAACCCGCGCATAAATGACCTGGACAGCATCATGCCCAACGGTTTGCTGGCCGTGCTAAAGGGCAGGGGGCTGGCCGACACCAGCGTGCTTGATGACCCGCGCGAGGCGTTGCGCCTGGGCTACCGCTTCGATTCTTACCGCGACCGCTACCAGGCCATGTTCGAAGTGCTCAGGAAACAGCTGCCGATCAAGCAAGCCCTGGTTGAAGACTGGTTGGCCCTGGAGGCCGATCAACGTCGCAGCTGGTTCGCCAAGGCTGACCTGCGCACCAGCGCCGCGTTGCTGCTGCTCGAACAAGCCAGCCTTCGCCGGCAGCTTCTGCTGGCTCAAGACGAGGTCAAGCAGCGCTACCTGAATGCTGCGGCGCTGAAAGATGGCAGCGTCAACAAAGCTGACGCAACCCTCAAGCAGATGCTCGCCAACAGCGGTTTCCTCAGCCGTCCGGCAGAGTTGCTGGATGCCAAGGGCTACGGGCTGCCGCAACCCGAAGAGCGCAAGCACCTTGAGCAGGTGAGCAGCGAACGCCAGGCACAGCTGTTGCGCTTGAGCACCAGCCTGGACAAAGAGGTGAGGGCGCTGCTGGAGCCATCACGGGCCAAGGAAATTGCCGCGATCGAAGCCAATGTGAAGCAGATCGGCGAGCACTTGCGGGCGCTGCACAAGGCTGCGGGTGGCCTGCAATTGTGAGGTTGCCTGTGCCGGCCTCTTCGCGGGTAAACCCGCTCCCACAGGGACTGCACAGGCCTTGAGGCTGCGGTGATCCTGTGGGAGCGGGTTTACCCGCGAAGAGGCCGGTACAGACAACACAGGCCTAAAGCTTCTCCTCAGCCTCGGAAGGCAACTGTTCATCCAGATGCAGCCAAGGCAGCCGGCTGCCCACCCAGATATGCCGGTTGGCCCTGACCAGTTCCGGGTGATCCAGCGTCGCCACCGTCACATCCACCGTTTCCGGGCTGTGCGTGGTCACCAATGCCACATGCGCCCCGCAATGCCCACAGAAGTACCGGCTGCAACTGGCCGGTGCCACATAGCAGTTGGGTTCGCCCGCCAGCCACTGAAACCCCGAACGAGGCAGGGTGAGCCAGGTCACCACCAGCCCGCCGCTTACCCGGCGGCATATCGAACAATGGCAATGGGCGATGTCCGTCAGGTCGCCCTCCAACCGGTAACGCAAGGCGCCGCAATGGCAGCCCCCTTCGGTCACATTCTGCATCACCTACCTCTCGTCGCCTTTGCTTCGGCGAAAGCTGGCTGAAAGCTTGCCCTCATAGGATAGCGCCCACTACCGGCACGAGACCGGTCAGCCAGGGCACCCGGTAAACACCGCGCCCGGCCCAATCAACAACAACAATGGTGATTCTGATGTATTCCTGTGCCCGCCTTTTCGCAGTCCCCCTTCGCATGCTCCCCGCGCAGCGCCCAACGCGCTGATCCGCCCGAATCGACGTTCCTTTCGTAGCGCCACGCCTGGAGTATTGCCATGCTGACCTTCCTCGGCTTTGCCATGGTCATCACCTTCATGTACCTGATCATGACCAAGCGCCTGTCGGCCTTGATCGCGCTGATCCTGGTACCGATCCTGTTCGCCCTGTTCGGTGGTTTTTCCGCCAAGATCGGCCCCATGATGCTCGAAGGCATCAGCAAGCTCGCGCCAACCGGCGTGATGCTGATGTTCGCCATCCTCTACTTCGCCCTGATGATCGACTCCGGCCTGTTCGACCCGGCCGTGCGCAAGATCCTCAAACTGGTCAAGGGCGACCCGCTGAAGGTCTCGGTCGGCACTGCTGTACTGGCCCTGGTGGTCTCGCTCGATGGTGACGGCGCCACCACTTACATGATCTGCTGTGCCGCCATGCTGCCGATGTACAGCCGCCTGGGCATGAGCCCGCGGATCATGGCCGGCCTGATCATCCTCGCCGGCGGGGTGATGAACATGACCCCGTGGGGTGGCCCGACCGCCCGCGCTGCCAGCGCCCTGCACGTAGACCCATCGGACATCTTCGTGCCGATGATCCCGGCCATGCTGTTCGGTGTGCTGGCGATCCTGGCCATCGCCTACATGTACGGCAAGCGTGAACGTGCTCGCCTGGGCGAACTGCACCTGCCGACCGACGACATCGACCACAGTGAAATCACTGTCTCGCAGTACCCGGACGCACGCCGGCCCAAGCTGCTGTACTTCAACGGCGCACTGACCGCTGCCCTGATGGTCGCACTGATCGCCGGTGTACTGCCGCTGCCGGTGCTGTTCATGATCGCCTTCAGCATCGCGATGATCGTCAACTACCCATGCCTGCAGCAGCAGAAGGACCGCATCGCCGCCCACGCAGGCAGCGTACTGGCCGTGACCGGGCTGATCTTCGCCGCAGGCATCTTTACCGGCATCCTGTCCGGTACCGGCATGGTCGACGCCATGTCCAAGAGCCTGCTGGCGGTCATCCCCGAAGCGCTGGGCCCTTACCTGGCGGTGATCACCGCGATCGTGAGCATGCCGTTCACCTTCTTCATGTCCAACGACGCGTTCTACTACGGCGTGCTGCCGGTGCTGGCCGAAGCCGCCAGCCATTACGGCATCACCCCGGTAGAGATGGCCCGTGCGTCGATCGTCGGGCAGCCAGTACACCTGCTCAGCCCGCTGGTACCCTCCACCTACCTGCTGGTGGCCCTGGCCGGTATCGAATTTGGCGATCATCAGCGCTTTACACTCAAGTGGGCAGTGTTGGTGTGCCTGTGCATAATGCTCGCCGCACTGCTGATGGGGATTTTCCCGCTGTTCAGTAGTCTTTAATACACACGTATCACCTACGCGACGCGCCCTGACCGGGGCGCGTCGCCATTACCGCTCGAAGGAAAATACATGGAATGGCTGACCAGCCCGGAAATCTGGGTTGCCTTTTTCACCCTTACCGCGCTTGAGATCGTCCTCGGTATCGACAACATCATCATGATCTCGATCCTGGTCAGCCGCATGCCCAAGCACATGCAGCCGCGCACCCGGATCTTCGGCCTGGCCCTGGCCATGGTCACCCGCATCATGCTGTTGCTGTCGATCACTTGGGTCATGCGCCTTACCGCCGACCTGTTCGTGGTGTTCGGCCAAGGCATCTCCGGGCGCGACCTGATCCTGTTCTTCGGTGGTCTGTTCCTGTTGTGGAAAAGCTCGCAAGAGATCTACCACGGCCTGGAAGGCGAAGACGAAAACCCGGACGAGCCAAAAGGCGCGGGTGGCAAGTTCTTCTACACCATCATCCAGATCGCCATCATCGACATCGTGTTCTCGCTGGACTCGGTGATCACGGCGGTGGGCATGGTTTCCCACGTTCCGGTCATGATCGCGGCCATCGTGGTTGCCGTGCTGGTGATGATGCTGTGCGCCGGCGCTATCAGCGACTTCATCGACAAGCACCCGTCGCTGAAGATGCTCGCGCTGTCGTTCCTGATCGTGGTCGGTACCGTGCTGATCGCCGAAGCGTTCGACGTGCATGTGCCCAAAGGCTACGTCTACTTTGCCATGGCGTTCTCGCTGGCAGTGGAAGCGATCAACATTCGCATGCGCACCGCCGCGGCCCGCAAGGCAGGCAAAGAGCATGATCCGGTGAAACTGCGCAAGGACATTCCGGGTCAATAAGACCAGGAAGTGCAGCACAGAAAGGGCCCTTCGTGGCCCTTTTTTCATTTCTGGTCGGTTTCAAACCCGTGCCAGCCATGCGAAGCTGGCGACAGCTGCGCAAAACAACTAAAGCTTTGAGTGAGCACCGAAAATTATTCCAATGCTCATGTTTCTTTTCTTGGCCCACTAGGCCATCGCAACAGGGGGCCTTCGCCATGCTGACCCTGCTCAACCTGCTCTCGGCCGTGACGCTTCTGGTCTGGGGCACCCACATCGTGCGTACCGGCATCCTCCGGGTATTCGGCTCGAACCTGCGGCGCATCATCAGCCAGAACATGGACAAGCGGCCGCTAGCCTTCATCGCCGGCATTCTGGTCACCGCCATGGTGCAAAGTAGCAACGCCACGGCCATGCTGGTCACCTCCTTCGTCGGCCAAGGCCTGATGGCCATGACCCCGGCCTTGGCGATCATGCTCGGTGCCGACGTGGGTACCGCACTGATGGCCCGGGTACTGACCTTCGACCTGTCATGGCTGTCGCCACTGCTGATCTTCCTCGGGGTGATCTTCTTCCTTTCGCGCAAGCAGACGCGGGCCGGCCAATTGGGCCGTGTAGGCATCGGCCTTGGGCTGATCATCCTGGCACTTGAGCTTATCGTGCAGGCAGCTGCGCCGATCACTCATGCCCAGGGCGTGAAAGTGCTGTTTGCCTCGCTGACCGGCGACATCATGCTCGACGCCCTGGTCGGGGCGATGTTCGCCATGATTTCCTATTCAAGCCTGGCCGCCGTGCTGCTCACCGCCACACTGGCCGGCGCCGAAGTGATCAGCCTGCCGGTCGCCATCGGCCTGGTAGTTGGCGCCAACATCGGCAGTGGGCTGCTGGCGTTCATCGGCACCAGCATGCAGAACGCCGCCGGGCGCCGGGTGGCCCTGGGCAGCCTGCTGTACAAGTTGATCGGCCTGGTGCTGATCATCCCGGTGCTGCACCCGCTGGTGGAATGGATGGACTCGTTGAGCTTCAGCCCGCAAGAGCTGGTCATCGGCTTCCACCTGCTCTACAACACGCTGCGCTGCCTGCTCATGCTACCCACGGTCAAACCCATGGGCCGGCTGTGCAACGCCCTGTTGCCCGAACGGGAAACAGGCAACGGGCAAGTGCGCCCACGCCACCTCGACGCCTCGGCACTCGAAACGCCCAGCCTGGCCCTGGCCAACGCATGCCGAGAAACCCTGCGCCTGGGCGATATCGTCGACAGCCTGCTCGAAGCCATGCTCGGCGCGTTGCGCGGTACCCAGGCGGCCTTGCCACAGCAGGTCCGCGCCTTGGGCGAAGATGCCGAAGCCCTGTACAGCGCGATCAAGCTGTACCTGGCGCAGATGTCGCGCGAGGACCTCAGCGAACAGGACAATCGCCGTTGGGCCGAAATCATCGAGCTGGCCATCAACCTCAAGCTCGCCTGCGACCTGATCGAACGCATGCTGCGCAAGGTCCAACAGCAGAAAACCAGCCAGCGCCGGGAGTTTTCCCAGGTCGGCCTGGAGGAACTGACCGGCCTGCAGGAACAATTGCTGGCCAACCTGCGCCTGGGCCTGTCGGTGTTCCTCAGTGCCGACCCGGAAAGCGCCCGCTTGCTGCTGCGGGAGAAACGCAGGTTCCGTGCCCAGGAACGGCGCCTCGCCCACGCCCATGTCAGCCGCCTGCAGCGCAAGGTCGTGCAAAGCATCGAGACCAGTTCGCTACACTTGGAGCTGATCGCCGACATGAAGCGGTTGAACTCTTTGTTCTGTAGCAGTGCCTATGTGGTACTGGGCGGCTCGGACACCGGTGGGCTGATGCTCGACAGTGTGCCGGACGAAGCCCGCCAGCCGTGATTTCCTATAGCTAAGGACCCTCGCTCGCCCATGCGTTGCCTGATGTTCGTTTGCCTGCTGATCTGCAGCCTGCCCTCGATCGCCCTCGACCGCTCGCGGGTCGAAGGCTACCTGTTGCCCAATGGCCTGCAGGTCATCCTGAAAAACGGCTACGAACGTGATCATGTGGCAATTCGCCTGGTGGTCGGGGTGGGCCTGGATGACTTCGATTGCGAGCAGAAAGAACTGCCGCACCTGCTTGAGCACCTGTTGTTCAGCGGCATCGACGAAATGGGCGAGGGCGGCCTGGAAGAGCGCCTGCAGGCGCTTGGCGGCGAGTGGAACGCCTACACCAGCAGCGCCGACACGACTTTTGTCATCGAAGCCCCTGCGCGCAATCAGCGCAAGGTCCTCGACCTGCTGCTGGCGGTGATCCGCGATACCCGCATCGACGCCAAGGCCCTGGCCACCGCCAAGCGCATCATCGAACGCGAAGATGGCGGCCACTACGGCCACTTGCAGCGCTGGCTCGACCGCCAGGATATCGGCCACCCGGCCAGCGACCAGTTGGCCACCGAGCTGGGGCTGAAATGCCCGGAGCGCTCCAACCTCGACGACATGACCCTGGAGCAAGTACAGGCCTTGCGTGACCGCTGGTACGCGGCCAACAACATGACCCTGATCGTGGTCGGCGGCCTCGACCGTCTGCTGCCGGCGTATCTGGAGCGCACCTTTGGCGAACTGCCAGCAACTGAACCAGAAGAACGCCGCAACCTGGAAAGCATTACCCAGCAGGCCGAGCAGCGCCGCGACCTGACCCGTGGCTGGCTGGGCGACAGCGTCAAACTGCACTGGCTGTTCATCGAGCCCGTGCTGGACAACGACCACCAGGCCACCCTCGACCTGCTGTCGCGTTACCTGGACTGGGCGCTGTACGACCTGCTGCGACTGCGCAATGGGCTGTCCTATGGCCCTTCGGTGCAACGAGAAAGCTTCGGCGACACCGGCCTGCTCAGCCTCAATGCCGACCTTGAGCGCGATGACATCGACAAGGCGGTGAAGGTGATGCAGGCGCTGTTCGACCACCTGCGCAAGGAAGGCCTCGACCCAGACACCTTTGCCCGCATCAAGGACGCCAGCGTCGCCAAGGAAAGCTGGAGTACCCAGGGTAACAGTGCCTTGGCCGACTACTACTGGGGTGCGCTGAACGACTATACCGACGGGCGCTTCGCCAACCCGGTGCGCAAGCTGCGCCAGGTCAGCCTGGCCCAGGCCAACGAGGCGCTGAAGGCACTGCTCAAGGAGGACGGCTACCTGCGCATCGAAAAGCCGTTGCTTGGCTATGACGAACTATACGGGCTGGTCGCGCTGATAGTGGGCCTGATACTGGCGGCCGGGCTGCTGCGCTGGCGGCGGCAAGGCCCGCAACGGCCGAGTGGTGCTACACGGCAGCGGTGAATCGGCGGTATCCTTTTGCCAGTACCGGCCCCTTCGCGGGCGTGCCCGCGAAGGGGCCGGTACCGCCAACTCATCCTTTCTGTCGTAGCCCCCAATGCCCCAAATCCCCCATATCGTCCAGCGCATCATCGAACTGCTCAAACGCTACCCCGGCATCATCGCGCTCGGCGGTTTCCTCTCCGGTATCGGCAGCTTCATCCTGGTCGATCGCCAAGCCGGCCTGGCCAGCTGGGTCGCCATACTCATGCTGGTCAGCTGGGTCTGGCTGATGCTGGAAAACACCCTCACCGGCTTGTTCGCACGCACCTTCAACCGCGAGATCCCGCAGCCGCTATTGCGCTACGCGACGCAGATGATCCACCAGGAAACACTGTTCTTCGTGCTGCCGTTCTTCTTCATCACCACCACCTGGAACAGCGGCCAATTGGTCTTCACTGGCTTGCTTGGCGCCGCCGGCCTGATTTCGATCACCGACCCCCTGTACTACAAGTGGCTGGCACCCCGGCGCTGGCTGTTCCTGGCACTGCACACCCTGACGCTGTTCGCCGCCCTGTTGACTGCGTTGCCGATCATCCTGCACCTGACCACCGCGCAAAGCTTCAAGCTGGCCCTGATCGCAGCCATGGCCCTGTCGTTCCCAAGCCTGGCCAGTAGCTTCCCGATCAACAACTGGCGCCGCGCCGTGGCGCTGGTGGTGGTTACCCTGTCGGTCGGTGCCGGCGGCTGGCTGTTGCGCTCCTGGGTGCCGCCAGCAACCCTGTGGATGACCGAGGTGGCGGTGAGCACCGAAGTACTCAACCGCCAGCCAGGCGAATCGCTGGACGAGATTGCCGCCAGTCGCATACGCAGCAGCGGCCTGTACGCCTATACCGCCATCAACGCGCCACGCGGCCTGAATGAGCGGATCTACCATGTGTGGCAAAAGGACGGCCAGGAGGTCGACCGCATAGCCCTGGACATCCACGGCGGGCGCAAGGAAGGCTACCGGGCCTGGACCCACAAGCAGAACTTCCCGCCCAACCCGGTAGGCAAGTGGCAGGTAAGGGTGCTGACCGAAGATGGGCAGGTGATCGGCGTGCTGCGCTTCAAGGTGGTCGACGACGCACCGGCGCAGTAAGTAAAAAGGGGCTGCGTTGCAGCCTCGTAGCCCCCAACACAGCACATAATCAACAAACAGCCCATGCCCGCTGCGCTATGATCAGCCCCTAAGCCTTAGCGCCGAGTCAATTGCATGGAGCCTATGACCACCCCCAGCGCCATTCTGGACACCAGCAGCCAGCCGCCCTGCCTGCGCATTACCGGTGATTGGACCCTGGCGCATTACGCCAACCTCAAGCGCGAAAGCGAGCAACTGCGCACGCAATACGCTGCCGACACCGTCGCCGACCTCAGCCAGCTAGGCCGCCTGGACACCGCCGGCGCGTCGCTGCTGGCCGAGCTGCTAGGTTCCGAGCGCCTGTCGCGCTGTACCCAAGACCTGCCCGAAGCCAGCCGCGCACTGCTCAAGAACGTCTACTGCTCGGTCCAGGACTACTGCATCCCGGTCAAGGAGCCCGAGCGGAACGTACTGCTGATGCTGCTGGAACGCATCGGCCGCGCCGTCGGCACACTGTGGCAAGACTCCATGCAGTTGCTCGGTTTCGTCGGCGTCATCCTCGAAACCTTGCTGCGTCGCGCCCTGCAACCGCATCGCTGGCGCTTCACACCGGTGGTGGCACATATCGAACAGACCGGGCTGGATGCCGCGCCCATCGTCGCCTTGCTGACCTTCCTGGTGGGTGCGGTAGTGGCCTTCCTCGGTGCCACGGTGCTGGCCGACTTCGGCGCGACCATTTTCACCGTCGACCTGGTGGCGTTCTCGTTCCTGCGCGAATTCGCCGTGCTGCTGACCGCCATCCTCATGGCCGGGCGCACGGCCAGCGCGTTCACCGCGCAAATAGGCTCGATGAAGGCCAATGAAGAAATCGACGCCATCCGCACCCTGGGCCTGAACCCCATGGAGCTACTGGTGGTGCCACGGGTGCTGGCCTTGCTGATTTCGCTGCCGTTGCTCACCTTTGTCGCGATGATCTGCGGCATGATTGGTGGCGCGGTGGTCTGCGCCCTGACGCTGGATATCTCGCCGGCCATGTTCCTGTCGCTGCTGCAAAGCGACATCGGCGTGCAGCACTTTCTGGTAGGCCTGGCCAAGGCACCCTTCTTCGCCTTCCTGATCGCCGCCATCGGCTGCCTGGAAGGCTTCAAGGTCAGCGGCAGCGCCGAATCGGTAGGGGCACACACCACCTCGGCGGTGGTGCAGTCGATTTTCGTGGTCATCGTGCTGGATGCGGTAGCCGCGCTGTTCTTCATGGAGATGGGCTGGTGAGTGATCAGGATCGCGTCATCGAAGCCCGTGGCATCTGCAACCGCTTCGGCCGCCAGGTGGTGCATGAAAACCTCGACCTTGACCTGTACCGTGGCGAAATCCTCGCCGTGGTCGGTGGCTCAGGTAGCGGCAAATCGGTGCTGCTACGCAGCATCATCGGCTTGCGCCGGCCCAATGAAGGGCAGATCAAGGTGTTCGGCCAGGACTTGGCCGGCCTGCATGAAGAACAGCGCTCGCTGGTCGAGCGGCGCTTTGGCGTGTTGTTTCAGAAGGGCGCGCTGTTCTCTTCTCTGACGGTGACCGAGAATGTGGCCTTGCCCCTGATCGAGCACGCCGGGCTGTCCCGCGCCGATGCCGAGCACCTGGCCGGCGTGAAGCTGGCCCTGGCCGGGTTGCCGATCTCGGCCGCCGACAAGTACCCGGCCTCGTTGTCGGGGGGCATGATCAAGCGTGCGGCGCTGGCCCGCGCACTGGCCCTGGACCCGGACATCCTGTTCCTCGACGAACCCACCGCCGGCCTGGACCCGATCGGTGCCGCCGCGTTCGACCAGTTGATCCTCACCCTGCGCGATGCCCTGGGCCTGTCGGTGTTCCTCATCACCCACGACCTCGACACCCTGTACACCATCACCGACCGCATTGCGGTGCTGTCGCAGAAAAAAGTCCTGGTGGCCGGCCCGCTGGCCGAGGTCGAGCAGACCAACGACGCCTGGATCCAAGAATACTTTCACGGCCCACGCGGGCGCGCAGCCGAACAGGCTGCCACCCGTGCCGGGCAGGAGCGCTGAGCAATGGAAACCCGAGCCCATCACGTTCTTATCGGCCTGGTCACCGTCCTGGTGGTGGCCGGCGCCATGCTGTTCGGCCTGTGGCTGGCCAAGTCCAGTGTCGACGACGCCTTCAAGGATTACGAAGTGGTGTTCAACGAAGCCGTCTCGGGCCTGTCCCGTGGCAGCCCGGTGCAGTACAACGGCATCAAGGTGGGCGATGTGTCCACCCTGCGCCTGGACCCCAAAGACCCACGCCGGGTACTGGCACGGGTACGTCTGAGCGGTGACACACCGGTAAAGGAAGACACCCAGGCCAAGCTGACCCTGGCCGGGGTCACTGGCAACTCGTTCATCCAGCTCAGCGGCGGCACCCCGCAAAGCCCAGAACTGAAGGGCAAAGATGGCAAGCTACCGGTGATCATCGCCTCGCCATCGCCCATCTCGCGCCTGCTCAATGACAGCAGCGACCTGGTGACCAACATCAACCTGCTGCTGCACAACGCCAACCAGATGTTCTCCGAGGACAACATCGGCCACCTCAGCAACACCCTGGCCAACCTCGACAAGACCACCGGCGCCTTTGCCGGCCAGCATGGCAGCATCGCCGAGGCCATCGAACAGCTGGTGCAGGTGGGCAAGCAGGCCAGCGCCACCCTGGCCGAAACACAGACGCTGATGCGCAATGCCAACGGCCTGCTGGGCAGCGAAGGCAAACAGGCGATCGGCAGCGCCGAGCAGGCCATGCAGTCACTGGCTGAAAGCACGGCAACCATCAACAACCTGCTGAAGAACAACAGCGAGGCCATCGGCGACGGCGCCCAGGGCCTGAACCAGCTCACCCCGGCCATTCGTGAACTGCGCGAAACCCTTAACGCACTCAAAGGCATTTCCCGGCAACTGGAGGCCGACCCGAGCGGCTACCTGCTTGGCCGCGACAACAACAAGGAGTTCCAGCCATGAAACCGTCGCTGCGCCTGCTGGCCCTGGCGGCCGCGCTGAGCCTGGCCAGTGCCTGCTCGATCCTGCCCAAAAGCGAACCCGTGGACCTTTACCGCCTGCCAGTGAATCAACCCAGCCGCACGGCACCGGCACTGGACTGGTCATTGCGCCTGAACAAGCCACTGGCCAGCGAAGTGCTGGCCGGGCCACGGATTGCCGTGATTCCCCAAGGCGATATGGTCAGCAGCTACAAGGGCGCACGTTGGAGCGATGCGGCCCCGGTGCTGCTGCGCAACCGCTTGCTCGATGGCTTCCAGCGTGACGGCCAGGTGCAGCGCCTGAGCGCCGACGACAGCAACCTGCAGGCTGACTACGAGCTGGCTGGCGAGCTGCAGGCGTTTCAGAGTGAATACCGCCCAGGCGGGGCGGTAGAGGTGGTGATCCGCTACGACGCACGCCTGGTCCAGGGGCGCAACCAGCGCATCCTGGCCAGCAAGCGCTTTGAGATCCGCCAACCACTGACCGACAAACAGGTGTCAGCCGTGGTTACCGGCTTTGGCCAAGCCAGCGACCAACTGGTGGGGCAGGTGGTGAGCTGGACCATTGCCCAGGCAAACCAGGCTCAACCGAGGGTTCAGGCGAAGAACCAGTAGCAGATGAAGATCGCCGCGATCACCCCGGACAACTCGGCCAGCAGTGCGCAACCGACTGCATGGCGCACACGTTGGATGCCGACGGCGCCAAAGTACACGGCCAGTACATAGAAGGTGGTTTCGGTACTGCCTTGAATCGTCGCCGCGACCAAGGCCGGGAAACTGTCCACGCCTTGGGTCTGCATGGTTTCGATCAGCATGGCCCGTGCTGCGCTACCGGAAAACGGCTTGACCAGCGCCGTCGGCAAACCCTCGACGAAGCGTGTGTCCAGGCCCATCCAGTTCACCGCATGGCGAATGCCGTCCAAGGCCAGCTCCAAGGCACCTGATGCGCGCAGCACACCCACCGCCACCAGCATCGCCACCAGGTAGGGCAGCAGGTTCTTGGCCACATCGAAACCTTCCTTGGCACCTTCGACGAAGGCTTCATACACCTTCACCCGCTTCAAGGCACCGATCACCAGGAACAGCATGATCACGCCAAACAACGTGAGGTTGCCCAAGATGGACGACAGGCTTGCCAGTGCAGCGGCCGACAGGGTGCCGAGGAACGCCATGAAACCTCCCAGCAGCAAAGCGCCGGGGATGAAGTAGGCAAGCACCACCGGGTCCCACAGTCGCAAGCGCTGCATCACTGCCACCGACAGCAGGCCGACCAAGGTCGAGACGCTGGTCGCCAGCAGGATCGGCAGGAACACCATGGTTGGGTCCGGCGCGCCCTGCTGGGCCCGGTACATGAAGATGGTGACCGGCAGCAGCGTCAGCGAAGAGGCGTTGAGTACCAGGAACAGGATTTGCGCGTTGCTCGCCGTGGTGCTGCTGGGGTTCAGCTCCTGCAGCGCGCGCATGGCCTTCAGGCCAATCGGCGTCGCGGCGTTGTCCAGGCCCAGGCCGTTGGCGGCAAAATTCATGGTGATAAGGCCCAGGGCCGGGTGACCAGGCGGCACTTCCGGCATCAGGCGGGCGAACAGCGGGCCCAGCACCTTGGCCAGCCATTCGACGATACCGGCCTTTTCGGCGATCTTGAGAAAGCCCAGCCACAGGGTCAGCGTGCCGAACAGCAGCACCATCACCTCCACCGACAGCTTGGCCATGGCGAAGATGCTTTCGACCATTGCGGCGAAGATGCCCGCGTTGCCGGCCACCAGCCATTGGGCCAGGGCGGACACCGCCGCCACCAGGAAAAAGCCGAGCCAAAGGCCGTTGAGCATCCGTGTGTACCCCCTGAAAAATGCCCGAATGATAGCGTATCGAAGCCTGGGGCTGGCGATCGCGCGCCTACAATGGTCCGCGAATGACCCGGAAAACAAAAAGCCCCGACAAGTCGGGGCTTTGGGTCAAACAGCCATCAGGCTCAGCGCTTGGCGGTTTCGCCAACCACCGCAGCTTCCTGCTTGTCGGCCATCAGCGAAGCGTAGTACTTCTCGCCCTTGGCGGCGTCGTACATGCCTTCCCAACGAGCGATGACCAGTGCAGCCAGGGCGTTGCCGACAACGTTCAGCGCGGTGCGGGCCATGTCCATGATGCGGTCGACACCGGCGATGAAGGCCAGGCCTTCCAGCGGGATGCCCACGCTGCCCAGGGTGGCCAGCAGCACGACGAACGACACACCCGGCACACCAGCGATACCTTTGGAGGTGACCATCAGTGTCAGCACCAGCAGCAGCTGCTGGCTCCACGACAGGTCGATGCCGTACAGCTGGGCAATGAAGATGGCCGCGATGCTCTGGTACAGGGTCGAACCGTCAAGGTTGAAGGAGTAGCCGGTCGGCACCACGAACGAGCAGATCGACTTCGGCGCGCCGTACTTCTCCATTTTCTCGATCACGCGCGGCAGCACGGTTTCCGAGCTGGAAGTGGAGTAAGCCAGAATCAGCTCATCTTTCATGATGCGCATGATCTTGATTACCGAGAAGCCGAACACGCGGGCAACCAGGCCCAGCACCATGAAGGCGAAGAAGGCGATGGCGAAGTACACCAGCAGCACCAGCTTGGCCAGCGGCAGCAACGAACTGAAGCCGAAGTTGGCCACGGTCACGGCGATCAGGGCGAACACGCCGATAGGGGCGTAGTTCATGATCATGTGGGTGACCTTGAACATGGTTTCCGAAACAGCCTGGAAGGTACGCACCAGTGGGTCGCGCAGTTCTGCCTGGAGGCTCGACAGGCCCAGGCCGAACATGACCGAGAAGAAGATGATCGGCAGCATTTCGCCACGCATGAGCGCTGCGAAGATGTTCGACGGGATCAGGTTCAGCAGGGTTTCGATGAACGCGTGCTCATGCTGCACCTCGGCCGCAGTGGCCTGGTACTTGGAGATGTCCACGGTACCCAGGGTGCTCATGTCGATGCCGGCGCCCGGGTGGAACAGGTTGGCCAGCACCAGGCCCACGACGATGGCAATGGTGGTCACTACTTCGAAGTAGATGATGGTCTTCAGGCCAATGCTGCCCAGTTTCTTCGCGTCGCCAACCCCGGCGATGCCCACGATCAGCGACGAGATCACGATCGGGACGACGATCATCTTGATCAGGCGAATGAAGATGTCACCAGCGGGCTGGAGGACGTTGCTGATCCACCAGGCCTTTTCTGCACTGAAGTGGTTCAGTAGCGCGCCGATTGCAACACCCAGGACCAGACCGATGACGATCTGCCAGGCGAGGCTCAGTTTTGCCTTCTTCATGTCTTTACCCTTTGTTCTAGTGGTCATGGCACCTGGCGGAAACACGTGTAACAGAGCCATTGGCAAAGTCACGAGCCGTGCAAGCTTCCGTCCGGCGACGTCATGTAAGGACACCGCAGGCGAGCGACAGGGCGCTCTGGCCAGCGAAAAAGGCGGCAACTATTGCGACGGGAAGGGGCGAAAGCTAATGCCGGAAACGCATACCCCATGCCGTTTTGGCATACGGTTTTCGACCCATTCGGCAGCTTCGCAAGTGATTGATTTATAACGTTCGGAATCCCGAACAAGACCAAACCGCCATATTTCGGCAGATTTGACGGTACATAAAGGGCAAGGAAGATGGCTTGTTCGACAATCCGAATGGCGTAAATGCCGCTTGTACCAGCAACAAGAAGGTCGAAAAAAATTTGATGTACGGTCGAGACAAAATGTGTCTCGGGAGAAAAAACGCGCAAGAGAAGCGACGCTTCATACAGGGCTCCTCGGAAGTCAGGCCTGACAAGGTATCCCTGTGATACCGCCGGCCTGATACTTCCGATTCCGCCTTTCCTGACCCGGCCCATTACTGGAGGCACTCCCTGTACCCCTAGGCCACTCCGATCCTGCAACAATCAGAACAGCCCGGCCCCTTGGTCATGTGCTGCCCCTCCTCGGGGCGGCGCATCATAGAAGGCTGAACTATAGAAAGGTTCAGCTTCTATTACGTGACAGTGGTGACCGTTCATCCGTACCGGCAATAAATGCTCAGTACCAGTTCGGGTCACGCTTGAGCTGCTCCTGCAGCATCGCCTTCATGCCATCGTCCGGTTCGCCTAACCAACGATACTGCGCATGACGGGTGGGCGACTTGTCGCTCGGCAAGCCTTCGGGCACCTCCACGAGCATCCCGTAGGCGTCATCCTTGTCCCAGCTGAACGCCACGATCAGGCGTTTGTAAGTGCAATTATCCTTGGCCTCGCACAGCGGCCCGACCAAGTACTTGTCGCCGTCTTCGGTAACGGCAGACATCTGCTGCTGAGCACTGCCGGTCAGATTGACCACCCAATCGGGCAGGCGTTCCTCGCCTTTGAGAGTGTCCTGCCAGGTTTCCCGGTACTCCGGGTCCGAGCCGAGCAACTGATCGACCCGGACCTGGCCGTCATTGGCCGCCATCGCCGCCGTACTGCCACCCAGCAACAGGGCGGCAGCCAGGGCTGAACAAAGCTTCCTGCTCATCTTCAACCTCGTCCACGTCCAAAGAAGAAGGAGGCTACGAACAACACCAGGAAGACGATGAACAGGATCTTGGCGATACCCGTCGCAGCGCCCGCGATACCACCGAAGCCCAGTACAGCGGCGACAATGGCAATGATGAGGAAAGTGATAGCCCAGCTCAGCATGGTAGTTCTCCTTTCTTTTTGCGGAATAGATCCGGCCGGCAGGTCAGAAGACCCAGCGGTCCTGAGGCACGACAGTTTCCAGGGTGGCCGGTGAGGCAGTGGCCTGGCCGGTAGGCAGCGGCTCAGCCGCCTTGACCAAGGTGTTGGCACGGGTTGCCTGGATCTGCGTCAACAGGGCAGTCTGCGCCGCCACTTGCTCAGCCAGACGCGCCGTTTGCCAGCTGTAATAGAAGAGGCCGGCGGCCAAGGTCAGCAGCAACGCCATGCCGAGTGTCAGCATCTGGCGCAAGGGCAGTGCGGCGATCTGCGAGCGGTTGACGGATTGGCGGTTCATGCCGGCTCCTCCTGCTGTAATTTTTGTTCAAACCTGAACAGGTAATTGCAGCCTGCATGCCAGCCTTCGAAATTAAATTAAATCCTTTTAAATCAACTAGTTAGATAACAACAAGGCAAGCAGTAAGGACGTATCCTGCACGATGCCGCCCGTGCAGTCGTGCGAATTGCACGATCAGCCTTCGACCTTGATCGCCACCTTGAGCAGGTCAGCATCCACCCCACGCACACCGATGATCTGCCGGGCGATCTCCACAGCGATGGTTTTTTGCTCGGCGCTGACCACCTCGCCCGACAGCCTTACCATGCCTGCCTCGCTAGCCACTTTCAGGTTCAGGCCGTCGAGGTTGCGACTGAAGCGATAGCTGTTCTGGATCTTGTCGATGATCCAGCTGTCACTCGGCTGCGGCCCAGTTGGCGCCCCCACCGGTGTTTCCCGGGCCTTGGCCATGGCGGCGGTATCCAGGCTGACCAGGTTGTTGACCAGATGCACGCCGTCGGTGGTACGCGCCACCACGCCCGCCAACTCCTTGGCTTCGGCACTGTCGACCTTGCCGCGCAAGGTCACCACGCCTTCACTGCTTTGTACTTCTATAGGCGCCTTCTCAGTGGTGCGGCTCCACAGCAGACGGGCACGTATCACCGCAGCCAGGGTGGCGTCCTCCAGGCGCTGGGCGTAGGCACGCAATTCAAGCGGGCGCTCTACCAGTTGGGGATTGACTCGCAGCTGGTTCTCCACCTGTTCAATACCCCGAGTGGCCCGTGCCACATCCTCGGCCAGCTGCCGCTCGACCTCGTTCTCCACTTCACCGGAAAGACGCGCCTGCTTGTCGTCCACTTCAACCGTGATACGGAACGGGTCGAGCATGCGATTGAGTGACAGGGCGGTTTGCAGGGCGCCTTCCAGGCGCGCGTCCTGCACAGGGTCGGCGAATGCAGGGGTAAAGGCTGGCAGCAGGGTGGCTGCCAACACGGCTGTACGCAGGGAAAAGGGCATGGCAGTGCCTCCTTCTTGGCAAAATCTAAAAAACTTCGCAACCAATGTGCCAGCGCGTGCCTCTAAGCAAAGCATTGGAAAATCACGGGTTGCAGGCATCCTTTGGCCATTGGCTAGCATGCAAAGGACAGAATCCTTCAGAATTGACCATGCAACTTGCCCGATTTTTCCCACACTAAATAACGATCTATCCCAAAGGAGCGCAGGAAATGGAATCAGCCCAGGACAACCAAGGCCGCATTCTGCTGGTGGATGACGAGTCCGCGATCCTGCGCACCTTCCGCTACTGCCTGGAGGACGAGGGCTACAGCGTGGCCACGGCCAACAGCGCGGCCCAGGCCGAAAGCCTGCTGCAGCGCCAGGTGTTCGACCTGTGCTTCCTCGATTTGCGCCTGGGTGAAGACAATGGCCTGGACGTGCTGGCGCAGATGCGTATCCAGGCCCCGTGGATGCGAGTGGTGATCGTTACCGCACACTCGGCGATCGATACAGCGGTAGACGCCATCCAGGCCGGCGCGGCCGACTACCTGGTCAAGCCGTGCAGCCCCGACCAGTTGCGCCTGGCCACCGCCAAGCAACTGGAAGTGCGCCAGCTTTCTGCCCGCCTGGAGGCGTTGGAAGGTGAAATTCGCAAACCCAAGGACGGCCTCGACTCTCACAGCCCGGCCATGATGGCGGTGCTGGAAACCGCCCGCCAGGTCGCCACCACCGACGCCAACATCCTCATCCTTGGCGAGTCCGGTACCGGCAAGGGCGAGCTGGCACGGGCCATCCATGGCTGGAGCAAGCGCGCGCGCAAAGCCTGCGTGACCATCAACTGCCCGTCGCTCAACGCCGAGCTGATGGAAAGCGAGCTGTTCGGCCATACCCGTGGCGCCTTCACCGGAGCCAGCGAAAGCACCCTTGGGCGGGTCAGCCAAGCGGACGGCGGCACGCTGTTCCTCGACGAAATCGGCGATTTCCCGTTGACCTTGCAGCCCAAACTGCTGCGCTTCATCCAGGACAAGGAATACGAACGCGTCGGCGACCCGGTTACCCGACGTGCCGATGTGCGCATTTTGGCCGCCACCAACCTCAACCTCGAAGAGATGGTGCGCGAAAGCCGCTTCCGCGAAGACCTGCTGTATCGCCTGAACGTCATCACCCTGCACCTGCCGCCGCTGCGCGAACGCAGTGAAGACATCCTCACCCTGGCCGACCGCTTTCTCGCCCGCTTCGTCAAGGAATACTCTCGCCCCGCCCGCGGTTTCAGTGACGAGGCGCGCGCTGCGCTGCTCAACTATCGCTGGCCCGGCAACATTCGCGAACTGCGCAACGTCGTGGAACGGGCCAGCATCATCTGCCCGCAGGAGCGTGTGGAAATCAGCCACCTGGGCATGGGTGAGCAACCCACCGGCAATGCGCCACGCGTGGGTGCCGCGCTTAGCCTGGATGAGCTGGAGCGCGCGCATATCGGTGCCGTGCTGGCCGCCAGCGATACCCTCGACCAAGCGGCCAAGACCTTGGGCATCGATGCCTCCACCCTGTACCGCAAGCGCAAGCAGTACAACCTGTGAAGTGGCCGCCCATGAAGCTGCGCACGCGGCTTTTCCTCAGCATCTCGGCGCTGGTGACCGTGGCGTTGCTGGGCCTGCTGCTGGGCCTGGTCAGCGTGCTGCAGATGGCCGCCGTGCAACAGCAGTTGGTGCGCGAAACCACCCATGCCCTGGAAGTGGGGCTGAAATTGCGCCAGAACCTGGGCGAACAGCTGACCCTCATTCTTGATGAAGAAACCGCCCCGGATAACCTGCGGCTGCTGCAGGACAACTTCCAGGCCCTGCTCAACCAAGGGCTGGAACAAGGCGGTGAGCGCACCGGTTTCAGCAAGGCCAGCAGCAATTACCAAGCTTTTCTCCAGGCCTATCGCGATAGCGCCGCACCCGCCCGCAGCATGGGAGTCGATCAACCGCTGGGCGCCGCGTTCAACCAGGTGCGAACCGACCTGATCGATGCCCACAAGCAGGCCTTGGACCTGATCACCCGCAGCGAGGAGCACACCCGTGACCGCGCCCTGCTGGTCAGTGGTGTACTCGGCCTGATGGGTCTGGTGGTACTGGTGCTCGGCTTCATCACCGCACACAACATCGCCCGGCGTTTTGGCCAGCCTATCGAAGCCTTGGCCAAAGCGGCCGACCAACTGGGCAAAGGCAATTTCGACGTCACCTTGCCGGTCACCCAGGCGACCGAGCTGAACCAGCTGACTCGCCGCTTTGGCCTGATGGCCGATGCCTTGCGCAAACACCAGGCCACCAACGTTGACGAGCTGCTGGCCGGTCAGCAGCGCTTGCAGGCTGTGCTCGACAGCATCGACGATGGCCTGCTGATCATCGACCGCCAGGGTCGCCTTGAGCACCTCAACCCCGTGGCGCAACGCCAGCTCGGCTGGAGCGACAGCCGCGTGGGCAGCGGCCTGGCCAACGCCCTGCAGCGACCAGAGCTTGAGCAACAGCTGCGCCAGGTACTGCGCGGAGGTAGCCTAGACCGTCAACCGGACGACCTGAACATCGAAGTCGATGAAGAAACACGCCTGCTCACCTACAGCTTGACCCCCGTCAGTCACCCGCAGGGGCCCATCCTCGGCGCGGTGATGGTGCTGCACGATGTGACCGAGCAACGAGCCTTCGAGCGCGTGCGCAGCGAGTTCGTGCTGCGCGCCTCCCACGAACTGCGTACCCCAGTGACCGGCATGCACATGGCCTTCGGCCTGCTGCGCGAGCGGGTCAAGTTCCCGCCCGATGCACGCGAGAACGACCTGCTGGAAACCATCGGCGAAGAAATGCAGCGCCTGACCCAGTTGATCAACGACCTGCTCAACTTCTCCCGATACCAGAGCGGGCTGCAAAAGCTCGAGCTGGCCCCCTGCGCCCTCGACGAACTGCTGGAGCGTGCGCAGCTGCGCTTTGCCGAGCAGGCGCAGCAAAAGCAGATCGAGTTGCTCAAGGAGCTGGAAGCGCCACTACCGCGCATTCAGGCCGACGTCGCCCAGCTGGACCGGGTGCTGGACAACCTGCTGCACAATGCCATCCGCCATACCGCCAACGGCGGGCGCATCCGCCTGCATGCCAGGCGACATGCGGAGCGGGTGATCATCAGCATCGAGGACAACGGTGAGGGCATTGCCTATGGGCAGCAAGGGCGCATCTTCGAGCCTTTCGTGCAGGTAGGCCGCAAGAAAGGTGGCGCAGGGCTGGGGCTGGCGTTGTGCAAAGAGATCGTGCAACTGCACGGCGGGCGCATGGGCGTATTTTCACGGCCAGGGCAAGGGACCCAGTTCTACATGGCATTGCCGGTATGAATGCTGTAATGCGCCTACACCCGACGTGGCAGGTGCCCGCGGGTCACCAGCTCGGCAAATTGACGGGCGTTCAGTGGCCGGGCAAACAGCCAGCCTTGGCCGTAATTGACTCCCTCACTGTTCAGTAGCACCGCCTGGTCCTCGAACTCGATGCCTTCGGCAATCACCCGTAGGTGCAGGTCATGGGCCATGCGGATGATATGCGGAGCCACGCCGCTACTGGCGGCATCATGGCCCAGGGCATCAATAAACGCCTTGTCGATTTTCAGGCAGTCCACTGGCAGGGTCTGCAGGTAGGCAAGGCTGCAATAGCCGGTACCAAAATCGTCGATCAGCACTTGATGCCCCACGGCGCGCAGCGCCTGCAGGTTGTCGCGGGCCACCACCACGTCGATCAGGCCGCGCTCGGTTACCTCGAAGGCGATCTGGCTGGGTGCCACGCGATGCAACGCCAGCAAGCGCGCCGCCACCCGGCCGATACGAGGCACCATCACATCGCAGGCCGCCAGGTTTACCGATATGTACAGCTTGGGGTGCGAGCGCAGCAACTGCCCTAATTGTTCAAGTACACGTTGCAGGACAAAGTCGGTGATCTGGCGAATCTGCCCGGTATTCTCCGCCAACGGAATGAACAGGTCCGGGCTGGTCAGCGTGCCGTCCGGACGGCGCCAGCGCACCAAGGCTTCGGCCCCAACGCAACGCCGGCTGTCGAGCTCGATGATTGGCTGGTACAGCACCTGCAACTCTCCACGGCGCAAGGCATTCTGCAACTCCGAACTCATCGACCGCCGTTGCAGGATCAACTGCAATACCAGCCAACCGATGCAGCAGGCCGCCAGCACGCTACCGGGGAACAGCAACCAGAGCATGCCGTTCATCCTCAGCGGCAGGCTGGCCCGCGGCGCGATCAGTACAAGCTGGTAATCCGGTGACTTGGTTGGCATTCGGTAGATCAGCCGATCACTGAGCTCCAACAGCGACTTGTGGCTGGTTGACCAGGCCGAGGGTGGTGGCCATACCTGTGGCGGGCCGAGCACGGGGATGGCCCGCGCGCCATTGTCCAGCACCACCACCAGGCTGCCGCCTGGGGGCAGGTCGACCACATCGGTCAAGTGACCACGCGAGGTGGAAACCAGAAACTTGCCACGGCCCAGCATCAGTGCTGCCAGGTTCTCGTTCGGCTCGGTGGTGGTGTTAAGCCAGTAGCTGTACGTCGGGCCCTGGATATCCGGCGCTCGCAAGGGAACGAACGCGCGCTCGTCACCGCGGTTGGAGCAGGCAACGTCGCCATCCACATAGGCCGCTTCATAGATGAACCGCGAGCTCAGGCCAACCTGCTGCAAGGCTGCCAGCATCGCCGGGCTGCAGCCGCGCAATGGCTGGGCCTGCAGCAGGTCGACCCCTTCGCGCAACTGGCCGAACACCTGTTCGAGACGATCCAGAAAACGCTCGCCCTGGGCGTTCATCTGTTCGCTCTCGCTTTGCTTCATTTGTTGCAGGGCAATGCCGATGCTGGCAGAGAGCAATAACGCAGCGCTGGCCAATGCTGCCAAGGTGGCCAGCATCCAGGGGCGGTAAAAAATTTGGCGCAGCAAGGCGATGAGTGCTGACATCAAAGGCATCCAGTTGATAACTAAGGTATAGCAACTGAATCGAGAATCACCCGCACCGTTTGGCGCTTCGCTGCGGGCTACACAGGGTTAGCGCATCCGGTTGAGCACCTGCAGCATCGCGGCTGTCTGCGCATCCGGCATGCCGTCGAAGCGCTGCGGGCGGAAGCGCATCTGGAAGGCAGCGATCACATGGCGTGTAGCGACATCCAGCACGCCGGTCTGTTCGACTTGATAGCCAAAACGTGCCAGTTCCTGCTGGTACCAGCCAACGCTTGGCGGGTTGACACTGAAGTAGGCCTGCTGCCGTGCAACCGCGTTGGCATCCGGCCAGATACCCAGCCCGGCGTCGGCCAGGCGCTTCCACGGGAACAATGGCCCTGGGTCCAGCTTGCGCAGCGGGGCGATGTCGCTGTGGCCGATGATATGGCGGGGTTCGATGTTATTGCGTTTGACGATGTCCTTGAGCAGCGCGATCAACGACTGGACCTGCGCCTCGCTGTAAGGGTGCCAGACACGGCCGTTCGGGGTGTCGGTGAAGCCCGGGTTGACGATCTCGATACCGATGGACGAGGAATTCAGCCAGGTGCGCCCCTGCCACTGGCTATCACCTGCATGCCAGGCGCGACGGTTTTCATCCACCAGTTGATACACCGTCGCCGGGCCATCGCCGATCAAGTAATGGCTGCTGACCTCACCGTGGGTAAGCAACGCCAGAGAACGCTCCAGCGAAGCATTGGTGTAGTGCAGGACAACGAACTGGATGCGGTTGTCCTGATTGGCTGAAGGGTGGCTGCGGTCGATGCGCAGGCCCGTCGAGCAACCGGCGACAGACAACAACAAAAAGGAAATCAGGGTTTTTTTAAGCGTGGAAAGCACGTCAGTGGCCTCAGCGTATGAGCGCTACAGTATAACGTGCTCCCCACAGCTGCGCCTGCCGTGGATCGACGTGACTGGCTAACCTTGTTCGACGCGATTGCGCCCATGCTCCTTGGCCCGGTACAACGCGGCATCGGCGCGCTTGAGCACTTGGTCGCTGCGCTCCCCAGGACGGAATGCGCCCAGACCGATGGAGGTAGTGATCACCACCCGTTCACCCTTGAAGTGAAATGGGCAGGCCTCGACGGTGGCACGCAGCAGCTCGGCCACCTGTGCGGCGGCCGCCGGCGTGGTCTGCGGTAGCAGCAAGACGAACTCTTCGCCGCCAAAACGGGCGATGAAATCACGACCACGCAGGCGCTTGCGCAACTGGTCGGCAACGATCTTGAGGACCTTGTCTCCAGCCAGGTGCCCATAGCTGTCATTGATGCGTTTGAAATGGTCAAGGTCGAGAATTGCCATCGCCAGATGGCCACCGTTTTCTTGCCAGTCGAGCATTTCGCGTTCGACTCGCTCGCTCCAGGCGGCACGGTTGGGCAGGCCAGTGAGCGGGTCGAGCAGGGCTTTCTGGCGCTGCTCCTCCAGATGCTCGCGATAGCCAAGCGCCTCGTGCTCCATGTTCGCCACCCGCTCCGACAGGCCTTGCAGACGGCCAGCCAGCTCTTGCTCACGGCGATCACGCTCATGCTTGTGCTCGTCCATGGTCACCAGCAAGCCTTCCAGGCGGTTTTCCAGGATGTGCTTGAGGCTGTCTACGTCGGCGGCGCCTTGCACGCTGCTCTGCAGGCCATCGACGTGCTCGCGCAGTTGGCTATCCAGCTCGCGGGCCGCACTGCTGTTGTCTGCATGGCCGGCGCTGGCTTCATGCAAGTGGCTCTGGAAACCTTCCAGGCGTTCGTTGAGCTGCTGCAGGTAGGTTTCAAATTCGTGCTGGCCGCTGTCGGTAATCGCCAGCATGAGTACCGCCAGATCATCCAGCACCGGGATCAGCTCATACCAGTTCAAGCCGCGGGCAACCCGCTCGCGCATTTCCAACGCCTGGGCCTTGTGCCGCTCGGGCAGGCTGAGGTCATCGAGCAGGCCGATCAAGGTTTGCTCGATGTGCGCGGCAACCTGGCTGTAAGGCGGCTCCACCGCGTAGGGCAGGGCATAGGGGCCGTCTTCGCCGAAGGTTTCTTCCAGTGTCGGTAGCGGCTCTGCCTCAGCCAACGGCTCGCTGGCGGCAGCTTCTGCCACTGGTGCTTCATCCTGTGGCATCTGTGGCAACGAGGCGGGCTGCGTTTCGACCGACTCGATCAGCGCCGGGCCAGAAACTTCCAGCTCAGCCTCGGGTGCGTCAGTCACTTCGGCGCAGGAGGCAGCAGGGCCCGGCAACGGTTGTAGCGCATCGACGTCATCGGGCGGCAAGAGTGCGATGCTGCCCGCTGCCTGGGGCTGGGCTTCGGCCACCGGCGCATGCTCTGCCTCCGCCAGTGTTTCTTCTTCGCGGCTGCCGAACAAACGCTGCAGAAAACCTGGCCGGGCGTCTTCGCCGGGTTTGCCCAAGGCCGACAGCGCGCGCCCCTGCAGGCCGCTCAACTCGCCCAGCAGCGGCGGCAGCTCGCGTGACTGGGCAACCCCGCCGTCGAGCTTCTTCGCCAGTTTTTTCAATGGCCGCGAGATATCGCTGGGCAGCGGTAAGCCTTGCAGTTGGCCAACCAGTGCGGTCAGCGCATCGCTGACTTGGTTCATGCGGGTTTCGCGACGCTGTTCGGAGTCCAACACCGCTTTTTCAAGGCGCGGAATCAACCCGGCAAGGCCGGCGTCCATATTGTCGCTGCGGATGACATCGCGCATTTCCTTCATGCACTCATCGACGATCTTGTCACTGCCTTCGGCAGCCAGGGTGCTACGCACCAGGCCGCGACGCAGCAAGTCAAGACGGGCATCCCAACGGCGTTCGAGCCTTTCTTGCTGCTCGATGCTTTTCAGGTATTTTTCTTTCCAGCGCTCTGCGTCTTCAGTCATGCCCAGGTCCGCAAACGGTGATGGCAATTAGCTCAAAACCGGCAGCGTATCCACAGTCAATGCATCAGGCAATCGAATCTCGACAGCAACGGGAAGGTGGTCGGAAATTGGCTGCGCCAGCACCTCGACCCGCTCCAAAGTGAGGCTTGGGCTGAGCAGGATATGGTCCAGGCAACGTTGCGGTCGCCAGCTGGGGAAAGTGGCTTCGACTTGCGGGGCAACCAGGCCAAGGTCGCGCAACGGCGAATGCTCCAGCAGGTCGGTGGCATGGGTGTTCATGTCGCCCATCAGTACCTGGTGACGGTAACCGCCAATCAGCTCGCGAATGTAGCCCAGCTGCAGGGCGCGGGTCTTGGCCCCCAATGCCAGGTGCATCATCACCACGATCAGCGCATCTTTGCCCTCGCCAAAACGCACCAGGATCGCACCACGCCCGGCCGGCCCTGGCAACGGGTGGTCTTCGAGCAGTTGCGGTTTCAGGCGGCTGAGCACGCCGTTGCTGTGCTGGGCAAAACGCCCGAGGTTACGGTTGAGCTGCTGGTACCAATAGGGGAAGGCACCCAGATGGGCCAAGTGTTCGACCTGGTTGACGTAGCCCGAGCGCAGGCTACCGCCATCGGCTTCCTGCAGGGCCACCAGGTCGAAGTCACCCAGCAGCTTGCCGATCTTCTGCAGGTTGCCGGCCCGCCCGTTGTGCGGCAGCAAGTGCTGCCAGCTACGGGTCAGGTAATGCCGGTAGCGCTCGGTGCTGATGCCCACCTGGATGTTGAAACTGAGCAGCCGCAGCCGACCATCCTCGGGCAGGCCTGGGGCCTGCAGGTGGTGCTCGTTGACCTGCGGCTGGTGCAGGCCAATGCCACGCGTAGCTCTGAGGCGGGGCATGGGTTACGCCGCTTACTTAGCGGCGCGCTCCTTCTCGATCAGCTGGTCGGCGACGTTCAGTACACCTTCCGGCCCGCCAGCGGTACCCAGGTCGAAGCGATACTTGCCGTTGACCACCATGCTCGGTACGCCGGTAATTTCATACTTCTTCGCCAGTTCCTTGGCCTGGTTGACCTGGCCCTTGATGGCGAACGAATTGAAGGTGGCGAGGAACTTGTCCTTGTCCACGCCCTGAGTGGCGAGGAAGTCGGCCATCTCTTCTGGTTTGGTCAAATGCTTGCGCTGGTTCTGGATGGCATCGAACACCGCCGCGTGCACCTTGTGCTCGACGCCCATGGCTTCGAGGGTGAGGAACATCTGGCCGTGTGCATCCCAAGGGCCACCGAACATGGCCGGTACGCGTTTGAAGTTGACGTCCTTGGGCAGCTTGTCGACCCACGGGTTGATGACCGGCTCGAAGTGGTAGCAGTGAGGGCAGCCGTACCAGAACAGCTCGACCACTTCGATCTTGCCAGGCACGGAAACCTGAACAGGGTTGCTCAGCTCGATGTATTCCTTGCCGGCAACAGGCTCCGCGGCCTGGACGGCAGTCATACCGAATACGCTGGCGGCGACCAGCGCAGCGCTGAGAATCAGTTTACGCATGCTTTACTCCTGAGCAGTCATGGGTCGCCACGACGCGACCTGCACTGAGACAGGCCGGGAAGGGCCGAGTTCTGTAGTGTAACGGCTGCGGACTGAAAAAAGGGCGGCCCGGCCGCCCTTTCATCATTGGCCTACAACATTAACTGAAAGTTAATGCAGGCCCTGGATATAGCTGGCCAACGCCTCGATGTCGTGGTTGCTCAGCTTGCCGGCAATTGTGCGCATGGTCATGGCATCGCCATCGTTGGTGCGGTTGCCTTCGCGGAAGTCCGTGAGCTGCTTGGTCACGTACTGAGAGTGCTGGCCACCCAGGTGCGGGAAGCCGGCCAAAGCGATGCCTGCGCCGTTGGGCGAGTGGCAGCCGGTGCAGGCAGGCATGCCTTTCTCCAGGTCGCCGCCATTGAACAGCGAACGGCCGCGCTCGACCAGCTTGGGGTCGGCAGCGCCCACGCTGCCTTTCTGGCTGGAGAAGTAGGCGGCGATGTCGGCCAGGTCCTGGTCGCTGAACGCGGTCAGCATGCCGGTCATCTCCAACACGGTACGCTTGCCCGACTTGATATCGTGCAGTTGTTTTTCGAGGTAGCGCTGGCCTTGGCCGGCCAGTTTCGGGAAGTTCGGTGCCAGGCTGTTGCCGTCGGGGTTGTGGCAGGCGCCACAGACGGCAGTCTTGGCCTGGCCAGCGGCGGCATCGCCTTTGATAGGTTGTGCAGCAGTGGCCGCACCTGCGACACCCAGGGTCAACAGCAGACTCACGACTAGTTTGTTCATCAGCTAATCCAACACGGCTAAGGGTGAAATGTTATGTATCGGGACTGCCGCTCATCCAAAGGATGACCAAACGGTAGTCCTCGGCACTGCAGTCCATGCACAATCCACGCGGCGGCATAGCCTTGAAACCCTGGGTCACGTGCTTCACCAGTACCTCCATGCCTTGCGCCAGCCTTGGCTCCCAAGCCGCCCGGTCACCCTGTCTGGGTGCCTGTGGCAACTGCCCGGTGTGACAGGCCGCACACGTGCGGTTGTACAACACCTCGGGATCCTGTGTAGCCTGTGCGCTGAAAACCGGCAGGAACATACCGACAGCAAGCAGCCATTTCGCCATGCGGAACGACCTTCAGGGTTGGGGGCCGCGCTGCGTTCTGTTGCGCGAGCTATTGTTCGACACCCCATGCCCGTTCTCCTTCGCTGGGAGAATGAGCACACAAAAACTGGGGCATTATATACTTCCGCCATCCAAACGGAAACGACACCGCTTGCCAGGCTCGGGCCTACAGAGTCAGGCAACACCCACATCGGATATCCCATGCAAGTCAAGAACCCCATCCTCGGCCTCTGCCAGAAAGCCACATTCGCCCTTAGCGCAGCCAAGGTCGAACAATGCCCGGACGACCAGGGTTACGAGGTGGCTTTTGCCGGCCGTTCAAACGCCGGCAAATCCAGCGCCCTCAACACCCTGACTCATGCCAGCCTGGCGCGTACCTCGAAAACTCCAGGGCGCACCCAGCTGTTGAATTTCTTCAGTCTGGACGATGAACGGCGTTTGGTCGACCTGCCGGGCTACGGTTATGCAAAAGTCCCGATTCCGCTCAAGCAGCACTGGCAGAAACACCTGGAAGCCTACCTGGGCAGCCGGGAGTGCCTGCGTGGCGTGATCCTGATGATGGACGTGCGCCACCCGATGACCGACTTCGACAAGATGATGCTCGACTGGGCCAAGGCCAGCGGCATGCCGATGCACATCCTGCTGACCAAGGCCGACAAGCTGACCCACGGCGCGGGCAAGAACACCTTGCTCAAGGTGCAGTCGGAAATCCGCAAGGGCTGGGGCGATGGCGTGACCATCCAGCTGTTCTCGGCACCCAAGCGCCTGGGCGTGGAAGACGCCTACCGGGTGCTGGCAGGCTGGATGGAGCTGGAAGACAAGCCAGTCGCCTGAAGCTGCACTGCCCCGCTCTTGTGGGAGCGGGGCACCTTGGTGGCAAATTCCGGGCAAAAAAAACCCCGGACTTCGTATGGGGAGGGGGAAGTTCGGGGTCCAAGTCCGGACCGCTAGGGCGGGGTCCAGATATCTGCCAACACTTAACACAACATAGGAGCATCGAAGGGCTTCACCAGCCATTCAGTTACTCTGAGTTCCGCTTCACCGGTTTAGTTCCGAAGCCCTGAAAACTATTTGCGATAGTTTCATGAAACTTCAGCA